>Ga0209006_10005925_pt1 | contig 11105 bp, 11 predicted proteins | sample JacPin_JW_Ref_O2_FD_188567 | JGI IMG/M metagenome (GOLD analysis project Ga0209006, IMG submission 188567) | Forest soil microbial communities from Algoma, Ontario, Canada - Jack Pine, Ontario site 1_JW_Ref_O2 (SPAdes) (version 2) | ecosystem: Environmental > Terrestrial > Soil > Boreal... | reverse complement strand
TGCTTCTCCAGACAATCGGCATAAAGCTTCGCCTGTTGCTGGCCCACGCGGGCATCGCGTTTGGTGCGCTTCGCCTCGACCAGACCAAGGGGCTTACCGTCATCGCCCCAGAGGACATAATCAACGAAACCCTCGCCCTTCTCGTTGGGCATGCCTGTAACCGGGTATTCGCGGTCCTGCTTCTTGTCTAACGGCCATCCCGCTTCTTTGAGGAGCAAGTCGATGAAGTAGTCTCTGGTTTCGGCCTCGGAGTAGTTGTGGGTGTCCGGTGTCTCCGCGTTCTGTTTCTTGATGGCCGCGATTTCGGTTCGCAGGCGTTCCAGTTCGGCATCGAGAGCGGCCTTACCGGTCAACAGTTCGGTGAGTTTGGTATCTTTTTCCGCTAGTTGCGATTCAAGCTGCTGAAGCTGGGCCAGCGTTTGCGGCGGAACGGGCGAGGTCTTGGGCAGTAGCAGCGGATCAAATGTCAGTCCATCCGCTGGCTTGCTGGCCTTGCCGTAGGTACGCGCCAGCCAGAAGCAGATATGAAACAGCTCGCGCACAGCGGTCATCGAGTCCAGTTGCTGCAAAGGCCTGTGGCTGTGGGCTGCCAGATTGCCCAAATCCTTGATCAGCTTTGCCTTGATGAAGATTTTCTGCCCGACAGCGGCTTTGAAACTCGACTCGTGGATGAGCGCGCTGAGATTGTCCTGATAAGGCAGCTTGAGCGCCGAGTCGCTTTTGTAGAGCCACGCCACAGCTAGCTCCAGCGTTCGTCGGGCGTAGAAGCATGCGGTACGCGGGTCGGGTACGACCAGCGCCTCAGCCTTCTGCCCCTCGGCAAAGAGCTGCGGCCATTCGGTTTGGAGGAAGGCGAAATTGCTCAGCTCTTTCGAGGACATCACAGTTCTCCTCGGAAGGCGTGGTACTCAAGGGCAGAGAAAAGTGTTTCCATTCGGGCAAGGGAGGATCGCTGCGCCGCCGCTAGTTTGTCCACAGCTTGCACCCGGTCTGAGAACTCGCTTTGTAGCGAAACCGATGGCAGGTAAGCCGGGTATTTCTCAAGCAAGTCAAGATTTACTCCGCTTTGTCCAGCAGTCCGTTCCGAACGCGCAACAACGAAGGAATGTAGTCTTTCCTCTCGTAACAGATGAAAGATGAAGTCTTTGGTTACTCCGTCGCGAGGCATGGCCTTCATCAAAGCGACGTTGTAAGACCCCGACAACCCCCGAAGAATTTGGAAAACTGGGGGGCCATATCGCCCGATCATGACGTCATCTTCAGAGAAGGAACGCTTGGCCAGTTTTCGCGGTATGTAAGTCTTGAAGGCATCGGACTTGAAATCTCGAATCTGCACAAGGCGGATCGTTTCAGGCGATTCCTCGTATGTAAATGTTTCTCTGGGCGGTTGGGACCCACCGACGAACTCAATGATTTCTCCCAGTGTCGCTCTCGGGAACTTCATGGGATTCGCGACCGGGTCTCCGAAGAGGTCGAGAAAAATGGCTTGGGCTAGGGTGTCGAGTCGCACGATTGCTATACGACGCTTGGTCCGCAACGCCTCCGCCCGGCCCAGCACATCAGCAATCCGCCGCTGCTCCGCCAAGGGCGGAAGCGGGACAGCGAACTCTTTCACGATGCCCTGACTAATGTTTGGCTGCGCGCCCCCCACTCCTCGGGCGACCAAACTGGCAACTTGGCTGCGCAGGACATGAAACACATAGCGGACATCTGCAATTTTTGGGTCAGGAATGATATGACATACAGCCTGATTGGTTGTCGCTGGCACGCCGAGAACCCCGAGCCGACCGACAGTAGCGCCGTACATAGCTACCAAGAGCGCCCCAGCCGGAACAAGCTTTACATTGGTCTCCTTCAGCGCGGCTTCGGTCACATGCTCTTCTGTTGTATTGATGATCCCTTCGCGAAGCTCTCCCGACTTGACCCACGGGATGGTCCCACCCTCGTAATATCTGTTCATCTTGTCACGAGACGGCGTCCCACCCGCGCCGATCTTGCAAAACTCGCCCACGCGCGCCGTATTCAACGCGCTCACTTCAGCATCCTCGCCAACTCCTCCATCCCCTGCTGGATCTCAGCCTCCAGCTTCCCAAGATCGGCGAGTATCTCCTTCGGCGGACGATGGGCGACCGCCTCATGCACAACCTCTTTATAACGGTTGAGGCTAAGGTCATACCCATGCGCCACTAGGTCAGACTTGGGCACGCAAAAGCTCTGCGCGGTTCGCGGGCGCTTGCGCTCGCCGCCCTCCCGTTGTCGCCATCGGGCAAGGGTGTCAGGTAGATTATTCTTGGCGTGCTCGTCGTCGGTGAGCGCGGTCTTTGGCATCGCGCTGAGTTTGTCGTCGCTCAGTAGCGGCGTGCGCTTGTCGTCCAGTGACCACCCGTCCGCTTCCACGTCGTAAAACCACACCTGATCGGTGCCGCCAGAGTTGGTTTTGGTAAAGAGCAGGATGGCGGTGGAGACTCCGGCATAGGGCTTGAACACGCCGCTGGGCAGCGAGATCACTGCATCGAGCTTCTGATCCTCGATGAGCATCTTTCGCAGGCTCTTGTGCGCGTTGCTTGATCCGAAGAGAACTCCGTCCGGCACGATGACGGCAGCTCGTCCACCGGGTTTGAGCAATCGCAGAAACAGCGCTAGAAAAAGAAGTTCGGTCTTCTTCGTCTTGACCACCTGCTGCAAGTCCTTGGCGCAGCTCTCATAGTCCAGCGACCCGGCAAAAGGTGGATTCGCCATCACCAGCGTATATCTTTCATCCTCGCCCGCGTGATCTTGAGAGAGCGAGTCGCGATAGACCACGTCCGGGTTTTCTACGCCGTGCAGCAGCATGTTCATGCTGCCGATACGCAGCATCGTGTTGTCGAAGTCAAAACCATGGAAGAGATCACGGTGGAAATGCTGCCGGAGCTTGGGGTTGGTCATCACTTCGGGATGCCGCTCGCGCAGCGACTCGCCCACCGCAACCAGAAACCCGCAGGTTCCGCAGGCCGGATCGCAGACGATATCCGTGGGCTTCGGCTCAACCATCTCCACCATGAGCCGGATAATGTGGCGCGGAGTGCGAAACTGACCGTTCTGCCCGGCGCTGGCGATTTTGCCCAGCATGTATTCGTAGAGATCGCCCTTGGTGTCCCGGTCTTCCATCGGGACCTTGTCGATCATGTCCACAACTTTAGCCAGCAGTGCGGGCGTGGGAATGGTGAAGCGCGCGCCCTCCATGTGCTTGGAGTAGGTCGTGCCATTGCCGCCCAGAGTGCGGAGCCAAGGGAAGACGTGCTCGCTGACCACCACATACATGTCGCGCGGGTCGGTGTTCTTGAAGCGGTTCCAGCGGTAATCCTGAAAAGAACGCTTCTTGCTGTCCTTACCTTCCGGGAAGAAGCGCTTCTGCATCGGCTTCTTTTCCCGATTGGCCTTCAGCTCCTCGGCAATCTCCTGTTCGTCCAGTCGCTTGAGAAAAAGAAGGTAGGTGATTTGCTCAATGACTTCGAGCGGGTTGGAGATGCCGCCCGACCAGAAAGCATTCCAGATTTGATCAATTTGATTGCGAATTTCGCCGGTGAGCATAAGTTGAAAATTGGGGGATCTTCAGCATACTACGTCGGGCAAGTTGCTCTTTGCACCAGTTCGATATCTGACAAGGGTCAGCCGGAGGTCGGCGACGTCAGATCTCAAGTCATCGCGTGTGCGACCACACGCAATCTCTGCACTAGCGAAACGATCATATTTCCCGGCATACTACTACCCTGCGTCGTGCCCTCAGGGCGCTCTCGGTATGGAGACAGCGTTATGATTCACCTAATCGACCTGCTCAAGCTCCAGGGTGTTGCGCTTGAGAATTACAAAATCCATTTAGCAACCGGTGAAACATCGCCGCCATTCGACGCCTACTTGAAAGGCTCTTTTAAGGAGTGGCAGGAGGAGCAGCGGCAGAAAAACTTCGAATGCGCAACGGTGCTCTCCTTGATCTACCTCGGTGCAGATCGATGGCTCTTTGCTGGCGTGTATCGAGTTCTAGGTGTTGGACCTGGCCAAGATATTGCCTTCAAGTACCAGACCGAGTTGATTCCTGGGCACGAAGAGTTAATTGGCCGGATTATCGTTCGTTACAAGCGCGAGTACCGAGCATCCTATATCTGGGGCCACAAGTACGGTTCGGAACTGGAAGTAGCGGAAATTCGAGACGCTCGTGTCTCCATCGAGCCCTTTCCTGGTTACAACAATGTCCGTATATTGCATCACAAGCTCGGCGTGATTGTTTCGAATCAAGAACCTTCCTGGAAGGCGGCTCTCTCAAGCGTGGGTGGTGTTTACGTCATCACGGATATTAGGAACGGAAAGACATATGTTGGAAGCGCGTCTGGCGAAGGCGGCATCTGGCAACGCTGGCAGAGCTATTCAGAGACTGGTCATGGCGGAAACGCTGAGCTGAGACTTCTTCTAGATGCGCATGGGCAAGAGTATTCGCATAACTTTCAATATTCGATGCTCGAAATAGCTGACCCTCAAGATTCAGCGGAAAAAATTTGTGCGAGAGAAAATCACTGGAAAGAAGTCTTTATGTCTCGTGAATTCGGCTACAACTCCAACTGAAGTGGGGCTGAAATATTGCTTTATGCAGATCCTGTTCTGGAGCAAGCGAGCACACGTGAACTCTTAAGACTGTTTGCGCGGATTCTTGAGCAGTTGCGAGAACGCGAGGTGGTCCGGAGCGGAAACAACCCCTTGGCAGACTATTGCGAATCTTTGGTTGCGAGGGCGCTAAAGCTGGATTTACTGTGGGGGTCGAATAAGGGGTGCGATGCGGTGGACCTTACGACAGGCACTCGTTATGAGATCAAGGGGCGAAGGATTACGAGGCACAACAAGTCGACACAGCTCAGCGTCATTCGTGACCTCGATTCTTGCCACTTCGACAACCTCATTGCTGTCCGGTGCGATGAAGACTTCACGGTGACACACGCCTTCTGCGTTCCAAGAGAAGTGGTACGACACTGCGCTACCCATCGGAAACATGTCAACGGCTGGATAATGCATCTCAGGCCGTCGCTCTGTGAACAGCAGGGTGTCCGCGATATTACGCAAGAATTAAAAAAGCTCAGCTCGAGTGGGTGTAGACCGTCGGATGCATATCAGTGCTGCCTTGCGGGTGTAGCGGCGCTTTCACGGGTGCAATATCACTGTCGCGGTGCCGGGACCTCTCTTTTGAGATTCCAAGCTCGACCCACGATATCCCCCCAGCCACGTCGATCGTCGGGATGAACAAGTGGGGTAGGTTTCCGGAGGATGAGGAAATATGGCGGCGAAAGTTTAGTTCTGAAGGCCACATTGTACGAAAGGCTTTTCCCACTATGCACGGCCAGGTCCATGTGGACCACGGCAGTAACCTGTGAGGCTCCGACGGGGCGACTCGTTAAGAGATTGCGGAGTTCGCCAAACCGAATTTGTTCGGACAGAACTCCCACCGCTAACGGGGTTTCGCTATGGCACACGAGCGCGTAATGCCTAGCGCGGGACCTTAGCGGGTCGAAACGACTTGTTATCAATGACCGCTCTGGCAGCTGATATTCTTCGCCCGAAACTGTCTGTGCCTCGGTCCAAGCCACAACGGAGGCAGGCATGGCATCTTCTGATCGTGGCAGTGATCGGATTGGACTGAATAACGCTTCAGGTGCGTCAGTTTGCTTGAGCAGCTCTAGCACAGAGGGGCCAATCGCGTTTCCGATGCCCCAGAAAAACAATCCAGCGTTTGCAATCCTCTCCTGCTCTTTGCGAGCCAATATCTGTTCGACTGATTGGCCAGCTTCGATACCGAATCGCGTCCAGCAAAAGGATCGGGGAAGGGGCATAGATTTTGCCTGGCCTCCGATTATGCAGTATTATGCAATACTATGCAACCGAATCTAGCGCGAAAACTCGAAGAACTGAGGACTGTTCGTCAAGAAGACGGCCTTACTCAGGCAAAGCTCGCGCAGAAGTTGGGTGTAAGCCAGTCGACTATTTCGAGAAGGGAGCGTAAACCGCCGCAGAGGCATAGTGACGCAACACAGCAGTTATGCAATTATGCAAAAACGAAATCTCGCCAACTTGAAATTGTTGAGCGTCGCGATGTCCAGCGATCCTTTGATGAAGTATGGAATAAGTCAGATGAGCATGCGGTTGCGCTTTCTAGGATAATCAATGCTTTCGTAGAACTCTGCAGATCAGACCGAGAAGACGAGGAGGGCCTTGGTTGATAGATGAAGCCCGACACACCAAACAACGCCTAAGGCAAATCGGCCTCACTGATGCCGCTATTGATGCGGCGTGGCCTGAATGGTGGAGCGAGGATGCCGATCCTTCTAAGTCTGCTCGACTTGAACTTCGTTTCTCGCTTGCGCGTAAGCTGGGATTGGATGCTCGTTCCCTGGTCGACGAAGAAGGAATACCCAGATTTATCTGGCGAGATGAAGCACGATTCAAAAACCTGTCCGGAGAGAGCGACTCTGAGCGTGCTGCGATCGCTTCATTTGGACGCGCCTTCGGTTCCATAGTTCTCGGCGCGGTTTCTACTAGACAACGCCTCCTCCCGCCCGACCCGATCACGATCAGGAGCCTTATTCTTGTCACTCGACCTTTCGTGAGCTTGTTGGACCTTTTAGGGCTGTGCTGGGCCGTGGGTATACCGGTTGTACACTTACGCATTTTCCCCTTATTGCGCAAGCGAATGGCAGCCATGAGCATTCGCGTCGGCGAGCGAAGCGTAATCCTTCTGGGCAAGGACTCGATGTACCCAGCACAAATAGCCTTTTATCTCGCACATGAAATTGGTCACATCGCATTGGGGCACCTCTCGCCGGAATCGGCCATAGTTGATTTGGAATCCGATCGCCTCGAGATAGGTGGAACCGATCAGGAAGAAAACGAGGCCGATCGCTTTGCACTCCAGGTACTTACTGGGCTTTCCGATCCACGTGTGATACCGGCTACCGGCGCTTACAATGCACCTGGGTTGGCGGACGCAGTTTTACGTTCATCAGGACATCTTCGCATCGAACCCGGTACCCTGGCTCTTTGCTTCGGTTACTCAACGGGGAATTGGGCTGTCGTCAATTCGGCAATGCGCTTCATTTACGATGATGCAAGACCAGTCTGGGCCGAAGTCAATAAACTTGCTCTGCATGAGCTCAACATTGGAGAGGTATCGGTAGACTCTCTCCCATATTTGAATAGTGTACTGGGTACATCGGCGGCATGAACGCGGTCGTAGACAATGATGTCCTCCTAAAGGGAGCGTGCTACGGGTTGCTGCCCACGCTGATAGGCACCGTAACGAATAATGACCCCGTCGGAATTCTTGGGGCATCGCGGTTTGTGGTTCCGACATATATCAAACGAAACCAACTACGAGGGGACCCCGCGCTCGCCGAGTCTCATTTTGAGTCTTTTCTAGCGACGAGTGAGGTTCTTGAACCCAGTTCTGGCGAGCAACTGATAGCGGCTTCCTTCGAAGCAGCGGCGCAACAGTTGGCCCTCAATTTGGATGTCGGAGAGAGCCAATTGGTCGCGATCCTCATCTCTCGTCATCTCTCCTGGCTCCTTACGGGCGACAAGCGGGCAATAGTTTCAATCGAGAAACTAGTTGACGTAGACGCACGACTTGAAGAGGTAGCTGGCAAGATAAAATGTCTCGAACGGCTCGTAGCTGATGCTCTCGGGAAAGGCGACGATGCTCAAATAGGGCAAGCAATTTGCGGTGAACCGTCTGTAGATAAAACACTGAGCATTTGCTTCGGTTGCCATAGCTCCAATGCCGATGCCGCGACTGCGTTGGAAGGATTGGATAGCTATATTAGGCACTTGCGAAAAAGTGCTCCTCGTGTGCTCGCTACGTAGGCAGATTGCGGACGAACACTGCATAGGGTTTGACAATATCAGCTACCAAGCCGATAGGCCGATCGCTGGCGTCACCGACGTCGGAATCTGTCACTTCTAGGCACGCTTTGTCCACTCGCCCGCGAATGTATCTGCTGCCTGCCACGCCGATACTGTTGCCCATCGACACCTGGGTACGACCAAGTGGAAGGGTAAACTTTTCCTGCCGTAAGTTTTTAATCACCAATGCATATCGTGATCCTGTCACCTTTATTCCAGGAGGAACGGGCTCCCATTCAATTCCATTTACAGAATACTCGTCAGCTGGGGCGGAAACTGCAAAGTGTTTGGACTCCATCGGTTCCATGCAAAGGTAAATAGCCCCATTTTGCTCTTCAAATGATTTTGCAAACGGCTGTACCATCGTGGTCGGGTGGCAGGTTCCCCCGCCGTACCCCCAGAACGCTACACCAGCGTCTTCAATTTCTTTCATTTTTCTAGTGAAAATTGTGTCCAGCGGTTCGTCCGCGTGTGTTCCGACCTTCATGAACAGGATCCGCGCTCCGGGTCTGATTATGGATGACATGTCGGTTACTCCAGCATCTCGAGAAAAAACTCGTCATCACTGCGCTTGCCGTATTCCAGTCTCTTCTTTTCGCGAACATATCTTACTTTGGGTAGACCGTCACGGCCGTAAAAATTCTTCAATCTCCCCACATCTGTTATACCGCTACTGGCGCCCGGAGGCTTATTGCCAGGCAATGCTTTAAACAACAAATTGCATGACCGCAGTTCCGGTGCATCGTCGAGGTGGTACGAGTGCATTTTGGGCATCATCTTCTGCACGAAAAATCCAGAGTCAATGGCAAATTGTTGGACCCTCGCCAATACTTGTTTCGACCAGGGTGGTTCATGATCATCACCATCAGCAATAACCACGAGCCCTTCGCCAACGTAGTTCGTGGCTTCCATTCCACGCTCCATAAAAACGCACACACTTTCGCCATTATTACTCGCACCCCACGGAGGGTTCGAATAGAAGCAATCAAAGTCGGTGGGGCCTGGAAAGGACTCTAAACAATTGTAAAGACGCGCGTGAAGCGTATTCAGCCGTTCTTGATCGGCGAAACGCTCAACCGCCCCGCAGATGCATTCATCGAAATCGAAGACCGTGATCTCAGAAGGGCCGTAGTCGACAATTCCACGTGCGTGAAGGTAAGCCACGCAGACGCTTATCGCGTCCCCGTCGCCAATGAATGCCAGCTTTTTCCCCTTTGCCCAGCGCGCTACGAATTCGCTCTGCAGGACCATGTCTCCAGCTTTCATGTAAATCTGATCAAAATTGCGCAGAGGCCGTGGCCGATTTTGGATCACGTCCGAGACCGCGTTTATAGCCGCTCGGAGATCGATCTGGGATGAATCTGCCATTCGCACGCAGCATATCCAAATCGGAAGACGCGCACAACCCTTTTGGATGGGAGCCCGTATTAGGGAGAAACGCCGACCTGGTTCAGGATCTGCATTGCGATATTCACGACTTCCTCCGCATTTGCATTTGTTGCGTCGATTACATAGGCAGGACATGCACAGAGAACTGCATATGTAAGACCCAGCGATTCCTGGAGTGTCTGGATTTCCCGTGCAAGCTCGGTGGTCATTTCTCGCCTGCCGCCCGGGTCGAGCTGAGTGCGTGCAATCAGAACATCGGGATCGCATCGCAATGAGATAATCCCGTCAAGCCTTAGATTTTCGAGTTGCAACCTCGAAAATGGAATCGAGCGAAACCCATAGCTCTCGCGAGTCAAAGCGTGAGAATCGATCAGTATATGGCTCTTTTCACGTAGGCGATCGATTTCCCCGATCACCCAGTCATCGGTGGTCGCAACATCGAATGGGCTGATGATTGTAGCGGACTGCTTCCTCAGTTGCTCATAGCTGAGGTTAGAGCCTTCCTCTTGCTTCCGGCGCAGGAGCAATTGTCCATAATCAAAGTGTTCAAGTCCCGCAATGCGACCAGCCAAAGCATTACGCAAAGTTGACTTACCAGTGCCTGGTGCGCCGGTAAGCAAGATCACTTTTCCCATATTGGCCCACCATGATATCCGTGATTCTGGTCCCAACGGAAGATGCGGGTATTACTCCTCGATCTTCTCGAAGCCCTTGTTATAGAATTCCTCACTCGAAGCGAGACAGCGGTATAGAGCGGGTTGCCACGCATTCGGGAATGGTTTTGACCTCGATAGAGCTTCCACCTCAAGTTCATTACGCAATCCCATGACACCGGTTGAATCATATGTCGATTGAAAGCTGGCTTTCTGCTGTACGAGTTCTATTGCCGCATGCTCGCTGTACAGAGTGCCTAGTTCGAGAAGGGCAAAGTGGATTTTTGCACGTTCGAGCCACACGGGATAAGGCGAACGAGCGCAAACCGAGAAGCTTACACTCACAACTTCGTCAACTTGAACCGCTGCCTCTACCACTAGTGTCTGTGACCAGTCATCGAAGTACGGATGAAATGTTTGCTCATCATACGTGCTCGGCACATACATTGATTTCGCGCTGTTGCACTCGCGACAGCACGGGACCAAGTTGACCGGCGTTACACAAAGTTCTGGATATTGAGCCTGCGGCAAATGATGGTCTAAAGTCTGCACATCTCGCTGGCCACAAAGGAGGCATCTCCTGAACCGAGCTCTAGACTTCAAAAAATCGTACAACGGACGCTCACCGCCATTTACTAAGACACGATCATAGACGGCCGTCAGCTGCTCACTTTGAACATGTACTGGCATTTCTGGCACGAAATTGTGTAGATCGTGTTGGGCTGCCTTTGCAGCGTATATGTCTGAACGCTGCGCGAGACGGGGAGCTTCGTCCTGGAGTGCAATTTTCAATTTAGCGTTCTTGGTTCTCCGAACACAGGCGATGTATACATCGATCGCGGCGTAGGGAGGCTTAGTGGCCGAAATCATTGATTCTTTCCCCGCCACAGGACGCGAGCAAGCGCTCGTCCTTCCGCACCCAAATGACCCCGAAAAGACTGAATTACCATATCAACGCCGGATGACTTCTCGACTGCGTCCGTCACAAGGGCGTGATAACCACTATTGGTGACTTCGAGGCGAAACACCTCCCGAGTAAGCACACCTAAGTTTTCGGCGAAGGTTTCAACTTGTGGCCGCTCGTTGTCTACGTTCACGCCAGTTCTGAAAAGCAGCCATACGCAGTCCTGAGGCACCTCCTGCAGC
>Ga0209006_10005924_pt1 | contig 11106 bp, 15 predicted proteins | sample JacPin_JW_Ref_O2_FD_188567 | JGI IMG/M metagenome (GOLD analysis project Ga0209006, IMG submission 188567) | Forest soil microbial communities from Algoma, Ontario, Canada - Jack Pine, Ontario site 1_JW_Ref_O2 (SPAdes) (version 2) | ecosystem: Environmental > Terrestrial > Soil > Boreal... | reverse complement strand
GCCTACGCTTCAAACGCCTGCGGCGCGGGGCATTGGTACACCACCCAGCGAGTGACGCTAAACACTTAAAGTTAGACCAATCGCGCCAATATCGAAAGAGGTCGTGTACGCTAGCTACTATGTACCGCATCCGTGGAGATCATCGAGGCTTGACCTTCGTCAGGCACCCCACGCACGCTGGCGGCTCAGGCAATGCTGCCGCGCGTCCATACTCAGCACAGCCGTGAAACTCACGTGCGTGCGATGTCAATGGCGATGGAACGTCAGCCTGCGCCCTGACCGGCCGGCCGCGACTAGTAGAGGAGGTACTCCATGGGCAGCAGGAAGCGAACTCAGAGTCCCACGATCCGCATCGCCGTAGTCGATTGCGATCCTATGAGGCTTGCCGGCTTCCGCGCGCTTTTGGGGTCGGAGCCCGATTTCGAGTTGATCTATACTTCGCTTTCCGCTTTCGATTCCTATACCCACATAGACGTCATCATGCTGAGTGACCAGAAAGGCCAGAAGCTATTTGATAATGTGGTCAAGCTGAAGGTGCTTTGTCAGAAGGCACATATCATTGCTATAGGTTCCGGGATGCATGAAGAGGCGGTTCTTGCAGCACTTGAATGTGGCGTTAAGGGCTATTTGGACGAGGCCGCTCCTGCGGTAGAGTTCATTAGGGCCATCCGGGCCGTAAGCTTAGGTTCGTTGTGGTTTTCACGCCAGTTGCTATCGATTTTTGTTGAGCGCATCTGTCGTGAGGAGAAGAGTCCTAGCCTTCATGCAGGCGCTGCTTTCACCTCCCGCGAACAGGAGGTTCTGAAATTGCTGGTGGTCGGCAGGTCGAACAAGGAAATTGGTCAACCGCTTGGCATTAAAGTTCGGACCGTTAAGGCGCACGTGGCAGAATTATTGCGCAAGGTAGGTGTCCAGAACCGCATCGCGCTCTCTACTTATGCCATTTTGCATTCACTCGTTTCGGCGGAGCAAGATTGAGGAATGTGGGAATCAATTCCAGTCAGAAACGACTGCGCGTGTCCTCCGATTACTTGCTCACTTCGGCAAGGACGAAAGCATCGATTGCGGCAACGAGAATGTCTATCGCCTGTCAGCAGTTTGGACAATGAATGCACTGCGGCGATGCAAGAACTATACCTGGGACCGCATGATTGCGAAAGGTGCCAAGCCCGGCGATCTGATCTTTCCCAACACGATTGGCGGCGTGGAGGGTCACTTCCTTCGCAAGCTTCAAGCCATTGCCGAGCGTGCGGGCGTAGCGGAGCCAGAACTTCACCGATTCCGAAAATCCTATACAGACACTCTTGCTGATGAGGGCTTGCCCGTGCCCACGATCATGAGCGATTGGGTTCACTGCTCTCTGGATGTGACTCTGGCGTACTTGCGAGGGCGGGAAGCTAAGGGAGAGCAGGAACAAAACTTAGCCAATCAGTCGGCGTTGGCGACGTATGTCTAAGTCGCTTTCAGTCCGGCAGTTCGATTCGGTCGGAGTGCTTCCTTTCGCGCTCGTGCTCTTCCGCCAAGACTTTTTCGAGCCACCCTGCTTGTTTTCGGCAATCCGCTGATCCATGGATTGCGGCGTGCGGCCGATGACGAACTCCTCGCCGCAGCCGGCGCACCTGAGCGTTCCCATCTCTTGAAAGCCTGTAGCTTTCTCTCGGCTGCTCTTTTTCACCGCTACCGCCCGCATGTTCCAATTCTAGTTGGCAATTCTATTGATAGGCACAACTGGAAGGCGGCGTTAGCTCTGAATCCGACGCCCGCCGTCGGCTTCAACTCGGCAGCAAACCCCGAAATGCTGCCAGAGCCGAAACCACGGGCTATGCGCGAGCATTTCGTCGTGTCTTCGATTCGCAGCGGAGATGTCTCTTGCGCCGAGTGGTCTGATATCCGGGGCCTCGAACATCTCCTCGAGCTGTTCGATGTCGTCAATAGTGCGTTCAACGTCCATGCGTCACAATATCCAACATATGCGTGGCAATCGTCAAACGGGCAGTACCTACGTGCCCTGCCTGCCTGAGTCGTGCGCCGGGCAGTCGTCAGCGTTCCTAACGTCCTCTGCCGGTTTTGAAACGCAGCGTGTGGTTTCCTGATGGCGTGAACTCGTGATCGAAGGTTGTGGCATACAAGAACGGAACCGCTGATGCAGTAGAGATTTTGCCGTTCCTCTAGGCTAAATCTGCTCGTTTCTTCTAAGAATTCCACTGCCCTCCAGAAACTAATGACTCATCTCGAACAAAGCAAAGGAATGGTACCGCCCGTGCTCTAGTGCAGGCAGAACAGTGTCTGATTAGGACTAACGCCGGGAGGAAGTCATGCTGAATGTAACCGTTGCGAGCATAGGTGAATTAGCCGTCATTGGGTGCGAGGGCAGGATGGTAGCGAGAGAATCCGCTTATAAGTTGCGCGAAGCCGTTACATCGCAAACAGACGCACGAATTGTTGTCCTTGAACTCTCGGAGGTGCGTGCCATCGGAGGCGGCGGTCTTGGCATGCTCGCGTTTCTGCAACGCTGGGCGCGGGAACACAGTATCCGGTTCCTGCTGTTCCATCCCTCCACGTCAGTCCAGAACGAACTAAAGCGTGCTAGATCAATCTCAAAGTTCTACATCGCTTCGCTCGAAGAAATGAAGGCTCTTCTGGCCTATGCCAACAGCCGGTATTCGCGAGCAGCATGAGTCGCTAGCCTCATTAATCCCCTCTCAACAGACACCACACTAGCGAGCATTCGATAATACGCGGCATTGGAGATATGAGCATGGTGGTTAACCTATCCGTCGTGGCAACCCGCACGAAGGGGCCAAAATACTATTCCAATGCTCACTTTGCCGGTCTCCCATGATCGACGCATAGCGCAACCAGTTCCGAGATATTTGATTCGCCCACGCACATGACCGTGTCTGCGCCTCCCCAGTAGATCTTTACGGTTCCGTCGGGCTCCGCAACAGCGCCACAGGTGAAGACTACATTGTGCACATAACCAGTGACCTCCCAAGGATCCTCGGGTTGCAAAATCCAAGAGTCGCCCACGCCGATGATCTTTGCCGGATCCTTGAGGTCGTGAAGAGCGACCCCCAAACGATAGACCGATCCGTCCATCGTTTCGAAGACTCCGTGGTAGATGGAAAGCCATCCCTGATCCGTTTTGATTGGCGGCGCGCCGGGACCGATCTTCATTTCGTCCCAGTGATATTGCACAGGCCTCATGATGAGCTGGGATTGGCCCCAATAGCAGAGATCCGGGGAGTATGAAATCCAGATTGACCAGGGGGCGATTTCCGAATGAGGACGGTCAAGCCGGGCATACAGCCCATCAAACATCTCGGGAAAGATCACCACGTTCCGATAATCGGCCTCAGTAATGAGGGAAACCCTTTCCACCTGACGGAAGTCCTTCGTCTTGGCCAGGGCGATCCGCACTCCATTTCGCGAGTATGCGCTGTAGGTGATGACGTACTCTCCATCCACCAGGGTGACGCGCGGGTCCTCCACTCCGAACTCTTCATAGGCGGCAAAGGAGCCGTCCCGTTCGGGAGTCAGAAAGGGCTGTGAATCTGCGGTGAAGCGGAATCCGTCGTGACTGCGTGCCAAGCCAATGATGGACCGTCCGGTGCGGAGATGGGAACGGAAAAGCATGATGTATTCGTTCCCATGCTTCACGACCGCCGCGTTGTGAACAGTCTCCACCGGATATGGGATCTCGGCCTTGGTGAGGATGGGGTTGTGGCTGTACCGCCTAACAATGTCGGTCTTCATGTTCGTCTCGCGGGCTCCAGATCAAAAATCTTCGAGTAAACCCGCTCGTATCCCTCCACCATGGTTTCGATCGAAAAGTGTTGTTGGACTCGGCTTCGGCAAGCAGATCGGTCAATTTCGGTAACTCGTCCAACGGCCCGAACTGCTTCGGGAACGCTGTCAACGAGAAAACCGGTCTGCCCATCCTTGATCACCTCACGGCAAGAACCGAGGTCCATCGCAATCACGGGAACACCCGCGGCATTGGCTTCGGCTAGGACAAGTCCGAATCGTTCCGGGATGGTGTTCAGGTGCAGCAATGCGTGGGCCCGAGCAAACAGTTCGTTCTTACCCTTTGCGTCCACCGGTCCGATATAGCGGACGTTTTGATCGTCAAGATGAGGTTCGATCTGCTCCCGAAAATAGGTTTTGTCCTGGACAATACCCGCAATGATCAATCGCATTCCGCTCAGACGAGCAACCTCGATGGCCAGATGAATACCTTTATCTGGGTGGATCCGACCAAGGAAAATCAGGTCATCGCCGCCGCATTCCTGGAGCGGGTACAGCGAGACATCAATGCCGTTGTAGACCGTCGCAAGGTAATTAAGGCCTGGAGCTCGGTCGGAGTCACTAACGGAAACGAAATATCCATCGCGATACTTCTGATAGACGGGCATGATCTTGGCCGATGAGAATCCGTGGATGGTGGTTAGGACCGGTGTCTTGACCAGCCGCGTGTAGCTCAAGGGCATGAAATCGTAGTGGCTGTGGATGAGATCGAACTCAGCCGCATGCTCGAACGCTTCGGAGATGTGCAGGTATTCGGCTACTTTGGGATCGATGGCGGAATCCTCTTCGTACCCCCTGTCTAGCACGGCATGCAAGTGAGCGCGGGTCACAGAATCGGCTGTGCCGAACAGTGTCACGTCCCAGCCGCAGGCAACGAGCCCTTCGGCGACATTGCTAGCCACCGTCTCCCAAGCGCCATATTGCCGAGGAGGCGTTCGCCAGGCTATCGGCGCCAGGATTGCCACTCTTTTGTTGGGGTCTCTCATGTTGTTTAACGGCACTTCCTAGTCCATTGCGGCCAGCACTTCATCGAGGGGAACGGTAGCGAAACCGGTGGCGTGGTCGGCCATCGCATAGGGAATGATCAGTTCGTTGTTGTGCACGAGTGCACCGCAGGTATAGACCACATTCGGAACATACCCCTGACGCTCGCTTTGATTCGGCTTGAGCAAGGGTTCATGGAGGCGACCGATCACTCTGCTGGGATTGTCGTGATCGAGCAGGAACGCTCCGATACAGTAAGTTCGCAGAGGGCCAACACCGTGGCTTAGCACTAGCCAACCGGCTTCAGTCTCAATGGGGGATCCGCAGTTCCCAAGCTGAACTAGTTCCCAGGGGAACGTCGGTTTAAGGAGCACCTTGCGTTCATCCCAGAAGTGCACGTTGTCAGAAAACATAATGTAGATATTTTCATTGTCTTGGCGGGAAAGCATGGCATACAGGCCGTTGATTTTGCGGGGGAACAGAGCCATGCCCTTGTTTTCTGCCGCTGGACCATTCAGCGTGATAAACCGAAAGCGAAGGAAGTCGGAAGTCTCCACCAGTTCGGGCAAAATGACCTTGCCATCGAATGCAGTGAAGGTGGCGTAGTAGACGTGGGAGCCATCGTCTTTTTGGAAGCAGACGAACCGGGCGTCTTCGATACCGTTGCGTTGCGACGGCGTGGCTGGGAAAAGAACTCGTTCAGACAACTCCTGCTGGGGCTGAAACTGAACCTCATAGTTGGACCGAGCCAAAGCCAACATCCCACGGATCGAGTTCTGGTCCGACTCGCGGGACTGATTCGTTTCGGCTTCGAGGCTGGCGCGTAATTCTTCCAATCCAAACGACTCTCCAAACTTGTCCATCGCCCGGCGTGTAAATTCGTTGTTCAATCCCAGCTCAAAGAGTTTTCGCTCAAAAAGCGCTTTGTCGTAACGGGAGTTCGGAATCTGACGCGGTTCGGTGAGGAACCCTGTTGGGGGCTGGACCTCGATCCGAAGGTCGGCGTGGATAATACCCGTTCGAAAAGTGATGGAAGAGATATGTCCCTCCCCTGTGGCGCGCAAGCTGAGGATGAAACGCAGAGCTCCGGAAGGCAGGTCAGACTGGTCAGGGTGTGGCACGATGGACGGGTTGAACAGCGCAGCAGATTCCAAGGAGTATTCGCAAACGAAATAGGAACCTATCAACAGCTGTCTCGGTTCGGAGATTTCCTTATCGGTCAGTAAGAAGTCGCGGACCTGTTCGAACCGTTCCAGGAAGGATCGGTGGATTTGCTGGTGTCGCTGGGAGAATTCAGCGGATACTTCGTCCAGGAGTGGTCCGACTTGGTCTTCTGGGAGCGACATGATCCTGGCGATAATCCTGCGAGATCGCTCGGGATCCTCGTGTCTGAACGGGCGCAGAAGAACGCGGGACTGGTCTGGTCGGAGGACCGTGGCCGTGCGACGGACGCGAATCGAGGTGGCGGCGATCATGGATTGGCTAAGGTGTGGGAGAACTTCAGATGGACTGGCTTAGGTCAGAAGACCTGAAAGAGGAGAAAAACATAACCGCCCCTGTAGTCATTGTAGCAGGTAGAAATAGCAGGGGAAAGCGATCTAAATTGACCTGTGATTGGTTCGGACTCGTGGAATTATGGGTATGTAGGGGAAAACAAAAGTAAAAAAGCAATCCGCCAAAGCGACGCTCGCCGAAATCATCAACGAAATGGCTAAGCCAAGAGTGGTTGCGTCTGCAAAACAGCAGATTCTCCCTCCGCTGTTCGGACCGAGGTCCTAGTCGTGGAGCACGACGTTGAGAAGTGAACTGTGGACGGATCTCGATTCGAGTCGATGAGTGCAACCGCTATATTGAGATCGTGCACTTCTAAATCAACGATGGTGTGTCGTGGGGCATGCCATCAGCAGCGATGTTAAGCCGCACCGTTCGGTCTTCCAGAAGGCGAAGTATTTGTTCAAAAAGCACCCCCAGTTTTTCTTGGTCGTGTTCATTGGAGGCGAGTTCGCAGAGTCCGATCCAGTGCTCTTGATTTGTCAGATTGGCCACATTTCCTGTGTGTTGGCATTTGTACCATCGCCCGTATCTTTCTCATGTGGGATTAGGACGCCTATGCCGCTGCTGGCTGCCCAGCGACACCCATGTAGCCCTCCATCGCCTGTGTCAATTGCGAATCGACCTCATCCGCGATCGTCATAACATCAGGCAACAGCAAGCTGAAGTCCAGCGCGCCCAGATTCTTCTGCAACGTCCCAAAGAGCGTCACTTGGAGTATCCGTGAGTCCTGCACCAGCATGGCAGAGGTGTAGCCTTGCGACCTTCGCAATTTGCCATGGGCGACGGCAGCAGGGGAACCGATGAAACCGCCCTCCTCTATGGTGATGTGTGGCGATCTCAGGCGCGCAATCAAGTCGTCAATCAGCTTGGGAAGATATCCCGTGAGCTCTTGATCGCTAAGAGCAACGCAGGTAAGCTCCTTGTTCTTTCTGACCCTCGTCAGCCAGTCCTCCACAATAAGGCCCGTGCAACGCTGTAATATTCCCGCCACTCTTTCCTTTGGCGTCGGGACCGTGGGTCTGCGGGTGGACAGCTTGTCGTGGACGAGATCGGCGAGTGTCTTGGTCTCGAATGGTTTCACGATGATTTCATCCGCTTCCAGAAGGATGGCGTCCATGGCGCTCTTCAGGTCGGGGTAGCCGCTGACCAGCAGCGTGAGTGCCTTCGGTTGGATATGGCGCATCGCGGTAATTACCGCAAAACCGTCGCTGGGGTTCGGCATGTGGAGATCAGTGATTAAAACATCGAAGGACTCGGTGGTGATCAGCTTCAAGGCCTCCGTCACGTTGGTGGCAGCGACAACACCGAAACCCTTGTGTTCAAGGGTCACAGTCATCATCTCGCGAACGGCTTCGTCGTCATCCACAAGAAGAACCTTGTGGGAAATAGGGCGTCCGGTCGGAGTCATACAGCACCGCCTCTCGTCACGAACTAAATCCAGTGTGGATCAAGTGGATCGGGGAATATGTTCAAAAGAGAACAGTTATAGAGATGGTCAACAGAGTTAAATCCTCCCGACCGGTCCACTTCACTGTTCTGAGACCCATTGGGCGCCCCGCCCCCCAATATAACGCTCTGACTCTTTTGTCCGATCGAGTCGCCGCATGGACCTCACCGGCCGGGTAGGCTTCCTCTGGACAATAAAATTCGCGATTCTCGTGGCCGCACTTCTCCAGGATGTTAGAAGGCTTATTCCCGCCAGCAAAATGCCCGACGAGTTTTGCTCGGCCCTCGCACTGTCCAGCAAGCGCAAATGCGAACCCTTCGAAGCAGAAGAAGAGATCTTGGGGACTTCGCACGCAGAGATAGGTGCTCCGCTGCTCGGATTGTGGCATATTCCTAACCAAGTGGTTAAGGCCATCGCCGCATCATTATCCCACCCGCATTCCCCAGTCCGGCTTCGACAGTTCGATAGCAGTCTATGTTGCAGACCTCGTTGGCTTGCGAACTGGATGCTCACCCCACGGATTTGAAAGGCGTTGAGTTCCGGAAGTCTGATAAGGCTTTGCCTCGAGACGTTCGGGATTGCGCAGCGGTTACCGGATCGAATCGGTGATTCCGACCGGAACCCCGCGGGGCAGGAACTCTCATCTGATCGACACTCGCGATCGAAGCCAAAACCCAGCTTCCCCCTACGGGTCGCTGATTTCGTTCCGCGTTGATAGATTGACACTAGAGTTTGCGCCGTCGCTCACACAGTAGACACCTACCGAGTACCATTTCACTCAAAACCCCTGTCAAAGCTGCCTTCGGCAAAAATATGTGCTTCGCCATTCGGCAGGCTACGCCCAACCCCTGGGCCTCCCACCAGCATCTCCGCCGGATTCTCCGACCGCACGATTACACCGTCCTCGGTTCTGCTGACGGCAATACATTCCCTGGCACGATACTTGATTCATGTTTTCTGCCAGAAGCCGCTGAAGTCTCCCTATTTGATTCGCGCGTCCGGTGCCGGCCCTAAGTGAGTCGCGGGGTATTCCATGCGACGTCCCGGAAGGATAAGCCGATAAACGCTTCGTGCGACGGTGGAACAACAATCGAACAGGTGCTCAGACTCTCAAGTGGCACTTTAGGCGTCTCGCTGGTAGGCGTCGATTCGGCAGCGTTTTGTAGTTAATATGGCGAAGTCTTCAGAACGTCTGCAATCTACTGAGATGAGCGAGTCGGACGTTCCACCTTGATCCGGGGACTGTGAGATTTGACCTTGACGCTTGGGAACTTAAAATCCGGGCTCGGAGATGCGGCGGGCTTCAGCTCCGTCGATTTCAGGATCGTCTTCCTGCCGCCGCTCACAAATTCAATGTCGAGCTTGTCATCTCGACTCTCGCTGATCTGCCCTAAGCCGAATGAAGCATGTTCGACCCAATCTTGTGCTCTCCAATTCTTCGAGGTCTGTTTTCTGAGGACGGCATGCACCATTTCCATGAATACGCCTACCTTATGCTGTTGTTGACCGACGCGACCGAGTGATCGGGGCGGACTTGAGGGTCGGAACGTCGCCACTAACCCATGCCCACCCACCAAGGACTAGCCGCCGCTCCCTTTGGCGGACCGGCTCTCCGCCTTAAGAGTACGTCGCAACAAAGACAAAGGGCTGTCCAGAATTGCTCACTCTTCGCACTGGAGGCGTGACCATGTTGAGTCTCAGGCAGACTTCTTTGTCGAGCCTCGGAGCTTTTAGCCGCCGGTAGATCGTCTTTCCCAGAATCCTGGATCTGAACGATCTGGTGAGCAATCTCTCCGCTATGTGGCTGCGTATGGTGGGCGATAATATTTCAGTCTCATTCCTGCCGCCTACGCCGCTTGGCAGCATCCTTCTGGAAGCGGACGATATCATCGTGAAACCATTCGAGCCCAAGAAAATTGCCGACGTCGTCCGCGACACGTTGGCAGCTCGAAAAGTCAGCGCCCACAAGCCAAAGGAAAGAGTGGCCGCGATATTAGAACGGTGCACGAGCAGCATCGTGGAAGACTGGTTAACCTGTGTAAGAAAGAACAAGACGCTCAGTCAACTTCTGCTAAGCGACAGGGAGAGCACGGGATATCTTCCGAAACTGTTTGAAGACCTGATTGTCCGTCTCATCGTGGACGGTAGCTGCAGCGATGAAGGCAACCTCCCCAGTTCCGCCGCCGCGCGACACGGCGAGATGCGACGACAGCAAGACTACACTCCGGGAATGTTCGTTCAGGACTCACGAATACTCCAGGTAACTATTTTCAGGACGTTGCAAACAATCTGAGCGCTCTGGACTTTAGCGTGCTGCTGCCCGATGTCATGACCATCGCGGACGAGTTGGATTCACAGTTGACACAAGCAATGGATTGCTACATGAATACCGAGTTTAAACCAGTCGCTGCGTAGGCATCAGAACCACGGCCCTCCCAAAGAAGGGAGCAGCATTGCTGCGCCCTGTCAATAAAGTCAGGCGGATCCCTTCTGTCCGGGGCGTGACAGGAGCCGGTGCTGGCGAGCAAAACTGAATCTTGCTATTGAGCGTTGGTCATGCTGGATATCGATCATCTCAAGCACCTCAAGGACTGAAAATGCATGGAGGTCAACTTTGATCAAAACTGACCAGTAACCAATCCGCAGCAGCTGCAGACTGTAACGGTCAGAGTTATATCTATTCGGGCCGGAGAGCGCCTGAACTGGAATCGGGCCTGGGCGGCTTGTGACTACTGTCGTGGCGGTGATTTTCGGAGTTTTTGCGATTGGTTTGATCGTCCTCCCGATCTACATGAGCAGACTCTCTATGCACGAGGATGAACAGTTATCTCTGGACGACGCGAGTTTACACATGCACGCGGAGAAACTGTTGACGAGGTGAGCCGCCTTGTCCTCCCGCGTGTTCAGTATGGGGTCTGGGGTGTTTCTGCTGGCGCTCACGGCGATGTTGATCTACCAGAAGCTGCACGCAGTGCAGTAGCGTCAGATGGAAAAGGGGGGCCGCCATCCGCCGAGTCATCGCGCGGTGCGAGACGAGGTGCAACTGGGAGTTAGGTAGCGATAAGGATGGGGCAAAAGACCCGAGGTTTATTTTAGACGTAAAAATACCCCCTAACTTTCAGGCTAGGGGTTTGGTTGCGGTCACTCTGAAACTATTTTGCGGCCTTCAGTTTCTTCCATCGCAGGCGCTGGGCCGCTGCGATCTTCTTTCGGGCGGCGGCTGACAGCGTTTGTTTGGGTGCTTCAGTGGGCGCTGCCTGGGCGTTCCGTCCCTTGATTTTTGCCCATCGCTGACGTTGTGCCTCGGCTATCCG
>Ga0209006_10005923_pt1 | contig 11106 bp, 7 predicted proteins | sample JacPin_JW_Ref_O2_FD_188567 | JGI IMG/M metagenome (GOLD analysis project Ga0209006, IMG submission 188567) | Forest soil microbial communities from Algoma, Ontario, Canada - Jack Pine, Ontario site 1_JW_Ref_O2 (SPAdes) (version 2) | ecosystem: Environmental > Terrestrial > Soil > Boreal... | reverse complement strand
AGGCGAGACGCGATGGCGCGGCGCGACCCATTCGGCGGACAGGTCGTGGCGATCGATGTTCTTCGCGATATCGGCTGTGATGGCCGCGAACCGCGCTGCGCGAAGCCCGCGGCCGGATGCAATTTCTGCCGCATCGCGCGTCGCTCCGATCGCCAACGCGACGAGGTCGTGCACGTGGGTCGCGATCAGCTGGCGAAATTCCGGCGTCGCCGGCTGCGACGTCTTCTCCAGCACAGCCAGATAAGCGGCGAGAAGTTGCAGCGCTTCCCCGGTTCGCGGGATCGGGCGCATGAATGCGTCCTCGAGCCGACTGGCGAATGGGAGGATCGCCTTGCGCGGGATGCGCAATAAACGGCCCTTCACACCAGGTGTGGTGATCGAATTCACGTCGGCGTTCGACACCAGCACCGCCGTGCCCGCGTCCACGACGACCTCCCGCCCAAACTGCGAGGCAAAGTAACACCCCTCGTCCATCAACATAAGCTGAAGCTCGTCATTGCCGTCGGCGATCAGCTCCCGCGTTCGCTGGCTTCGCACGCCCTCGGTCGACCCCGAGGTGATGTCGAGGCCGGGCAGCGCGCGCGATACGAATTCGAATCGAAAAGGGGCCCCGTCGAGCGGTTCCCAATCGAGCCGTGCAATCGTTCGCCCGAACAATTCGGGCCAGATCGAGAGCCGATCTCGCTCTGGAAGATCGTCGGAGCAAAATCGCCGGGCGAAATCAGGAACTTGGTTCGTCGCCATGGGTACTCTTCAAGCAGCGTAGTGCCATGCTGAGTGTAGCACACCAAATCGGTGAATCGCCCGGCATTCGTCCGGAAGCAGAAGCAAAAATGTCGGTTTGCCCGCCCAGTCCAACAGGTTGCTCGCCCTGTCCAAGCCAACAACGGTGTTCAAGCCCATCCTGACCCGGGGCTAACGGCCCGCCGTACGTTCGGGCTCGCTCCGGTCAGGTCATTGCTGCGGGAGCCCCAACTGCCGCGGCATTCAGGGAAGGACACAAGCGATGGCCACGGTTGAGGAATTCTACACGGGAACACTGACCGGGAGCGGAACGATTACCGATGGCATCTCCGTGGACATCAGGGTCAGCGATCAAGCCAGCGCGAACCTGACTTTTCCCGGCAACGGCACTTTCAGCGGTACCAGCTATAATGATATCAGCGTAACTTTGGGTCAAACCGATACCTTCAATGCCACGCCGCAACAGATCAGCGGCAGCGTGAACCAGCCGTTCACCGAGACTATCGATCTGGGCAGCATCACATTGGGCATTGACTTTAGCGCCACCATCAACGTCACAGTCACTCCAACGCAGATCATCGAAACCGGCACCGTTACGGCCTCCGGATCCGGATCTGGCTCTTTCACTGTTAGCGGCACGCTTTCACTGCAGACACCGCCTCCGGATGATTTCACGGCTTCCGGCACATCCGACATCCTGTTCCGCAACGACGCGACCGGCGATGCCGGCTTCTTTGCGATCAGCAACGGTGCCAGTACCGGCTGGAATGACGTCAGCGCCTCTTCGACCGCCTACAGCATCGTCGGCGCGGGCGACTTCTACGGCACCGGCACCACCGACATCCTCTATCGCGATGCCGCGAACGGCGACACCGGTTTCTTCCAGATCAACAACGGCGCCAATGCCGGTTGGGTCGACATCGGCGCGTCCTCGACCGCCTACAGCGTGGTCGGGCTCGCTGACTTCACTGGCAACGGCATCGACGATGTCCTGTTCCGCAATAATGCCACCGGCGACACCGGCTTTTACGCGATCGTCAATGGCGTCAACACCGGCTGGCAGGACGTCGGCGCGTCCTCGATCGCCTACAGCGTGGTCGGCGTCGGCGATTTCACCGGCAATGGGACTGAGGACATCCTTTACCGCAATAATGCGACCGGCGACACCGGCTTCTACGCGATCGTCAATGGCGCCAACGCGGGCTGGCATGACGTCGGCGCGTCCTCGACCGCCTACAGCGCGGTCGGCGTAGGTGATTTCCTCGGCAACGGCACCGACGATATCCTGTATCGCAACAATTCGAACGGCGACACCGGCTTCTACGCCCTGAGCAACGGCGTCATCACCGGCTGGCACGATATCGGCGCATCTTCGACCGCCTATTCGGTCGTGGGTACCGGCGACTATTTGGGGAACGGGGTCTCCGACGTCCTGTTCCGCAACAACACCACGGGCGATACCGGTTTCTACGCCCTGAGCAACGGCGTCAATGCCGGCTGGCACGATATCGGAGCGTCATCTACCGCCTATCATGTTGCGAGTTGAGACAGGAAGCGGCGGTCCAGAAGCTGCCCTTTCTTAGTTCTCCGCACCCTTTGTGCCCGCCCCGGAAACCTCCGGAAAAGATGGAGAGATCGACATGGCAAGGCATCTTCTGCTGTTCGACGGCTTGGACACGGCCGGTGATGAAGGCCTGTGGGCGAGCAACGGGACCGCGGCCGGTACACACGAGCTGACCGGTATCAGCGGTGTCTCGCGCAGCGGGCTTGGGCCATACGACCTTACGATCGTCAACGGCGAGGTACTGTTTGCGGGCGGTGACGCGGCCTTTAATGTTGGCCTGTGGGTGACCCATGGAACAGCCGCCGGCACATCCGAGCTGACCGGTATCAGCGGTGCCTCCTCGACTCAGTTCGATCCCAGTTACCTGACCGCCTTTGGCAGCGAGGTGCTCTTCAGCGGCCTCAACACGTCCCTCCAGAATGGCCTATGGGTGAGCAACGGCACGGCAGCCGGCACCTTTGAACTGACTGGTATCAGCGGCGCCCCTGGGGGAGAAATCGCGGCCTACCAGTTCACGGCCTTCGGAAGTGAGGTGCTATTCAACGGCGGCGACGCGGCCGGCGTTGACGGCCTGTGGGTGACCAATGCCACGGCAGCCGGCACCTCCGAGCTGACCGGCATCAGTGGGGCCTCTACGGCGGGGATCGGTCCCACTGATCTTACGGTATTCGGCAACGAGGTACTGTTCAACGGTGTGGGTACGGTCGGCAAAAATGGCCTGTGGGTGACCAACGGGACGGCGGCGGGCACGTTTCATCTGACCGACGTCAGCGGCGCCTTTACGAGTGGGGGCGGCCTCAATCCCACCAACCTCACAGTCTTCGACGGCGAGGTGCTGTTCGACGGCATGGACGTCGCCGGCAATAATGGCCTGTGGGTGACCAATGGTAGCGCGGCCGGGACCTCCGAAGTGACCGGTATCAGCGGTGCCTATACGGGGGCAGGCGGACTCGAACCCACCGACCTGACGTCTGTTAACGGCCTGGTGTGGTTCAACGGCCGCGACACGGCCGGCAAATATGGTCTGTGGGTGACCAACGGCTCGGCGGCTTACACTTTCGAATTCGCGGTCAGCGGCGCCTATACAGGGACTGGCGGGCTCGATCCCGGCGACCTTGGCGCCTTCAACGGGCAGTTGCTGTTCGAGGGCAGAGACGCAACGGGCCAAGTTAGCCTGTGGCTGGCGGGCAACGACGAACTGACCGGCATCAGCGGAGCCTACACGGGCTCGACAGGGCTCGACCCCTTCGACTTCACGCCTCTGACCCTACCCACGACATCAGACGATTTCAACGGCACCGGCACCTCGGACGTTCTGTTTCGCAATGGCGGGACCGGCGACACAGGCTTTTTTCAGATCAACAACGGCGTCAACGCTGGCTGGCACGATGTGGGCCCTTCCTCGACGGCCTACAGTGTCGTGGGCGCGGGCGACTTCTTCAACACCGGCACCGAGGACATCCTCTTTCGCGCCGCTGCGACCGGCGACACCGGATTCGATCAGACGATCAGCGGCGTCAACGCCGGCTGGCATGATATCGGCGCGTCCTCGACCGCCTACAGCGTGGTCGGGACCGGCGACTTCACCGGCGATGGCACCGACGACATCCTGTTCCGCGACAACACGACTGGTGACACCGGATTCTACGAGATCGTCAACGGCGTCAGAACCGGATGGGTCGATATCGGCGCTTCCTCCACCGCCTACAGCATCGTGGGCGTGGGCGATTTCACCGGCAGCGGCACCGACGACATCCTGTATCGCGACAACACCACTGGCGACACCGGGTTCTACGAAATCGTCAATGGCGTCAGAACCGCATGGGTCGATGTCGGCGCAACCTCGACCGCCTACAGCGTGGTCGGGACAGGTCATTTCCTCGGCAACGGAGCCGATGACATCCTGTTCCGCGACAACACCACCGGCGATACCGGCTTCGATGCCATCAGCAACGGCGTCGCTACCTGGCATGACATTGGCGCGTCCTCGACCGCCTATTCGGTCGTGGGGACAGGCGACTATCTGGGCACCGGGACTTCCGACGTCCTGTTCCGCAATAATACCACCGGCGACACCGGTTTCTACGCCCTGAGCAACGGCGTCAATGCGGGCTGGCACGATATCGGCGCGTCGTCGACGGCGTATCATGTGGCGAGTTGATACGGGAAGCCGCGGTCCAGAAGCCGACCGTTCAGTTCTCCGCGAATCTTTCAGTGCTCAGGAAAGCGCGCCGCGTTCAGCTTGGCGCGCAATCCGTTCGAGGCGGGATATTCAGCCCTGTCGCGCGGCCAGCGCCACCCCGATCAGGGATGCGCCAGCGGTTCTCGTTCACAACGGGCCCGACTTCAGGGTTGCCTCGTCACCGCAATAAATGTCAAAGCAGGACCAAGCGATTGCTCCGGTTAGAGAGGGCGACGCCGCGCGATGCTTTGAACGAAGGGTGCGGAAATGATCGACCGGGGCGCGTCTGGTTCCGAAACTTGGCGGGTTGGGGTACTGTTTTCACGGTCCGGGCTGATGGCGATCACCGAGACCGAACACTTCCTCGGTACGGCGCTGGCGATCCAGGAGATCAACCAAAGCGGTGGAATCCTGGAACGCGAGATCGAAGTGGTCGCCTATGATCCGGGATCGGATCCGGAAATTTATCGCAAGATGGCGGACAGGCTTCTCACCGAAGACGGCATCTCGGTCATTTTCGGTTGCAGCACTTCGGCGCAGCGCAAAGCCGTGCTGCCGGCGATCGAGCGCCGCAACGGTCTGTTGTGGTATCCCTCGCTGTACGAGGGCTTCGAATATTCCCCCAACGTGATCTATACCGGCGCCTCTCCGAACCAGAACAGTTTTCCACTGGCGGAATATCTGGTCCGTCACTTTGGCAAGCGCGTTTTCCTGGTCGGTTCGGATTATGTCTATCCGCGCGAATCCAACCGCATCATGCGCGACCTCATCACATCCTATGGCGGCGAGATCGCCGGCGAACTCTATGTTCCGATGGAGGCATCACCTGCCGAGTTGCAGTCCGTTCTCGCCCGCGTCAAGGAACAGCAGCCCGACGTGCTGTTCTCCACGGTCGTCGGCCGCACCGCGCGGAGCTTCTATCGGCTCTATCGCGAGGCGGGTTTCGACCCTGCGCGCATGCCGATCGCCAGCCTGACCATGGCCGAAGGCGAAGTTCGGGAAATTGGCGCCGCGCTCTGCGAAGGCCACATCACGGCCGCGACCCATTTCGGATCGCTCGATCGCGAGAGCAACCGGCGCTTCGCCGCCGATTTCAGCCGCGCCTTCGGCCCCGACAAGCCGATCAGCATGTGGAGCGCCGGTGCCTATGCACAGACGCGCCTGTTCGCGCTCGCGCTGGAAAAAGCCGGTACGCTCGACACCCAGCGTCTCGTCGACGCGGCGCTCGGTCTGTCATATGAGGCTCCGGAAGGATCGGTCCGGATCGACCCTGATAATAATCACACCTGGCTCACGCCGCGGATCGGTCGGGTTCGCCGCGACGGCCAATTCGACATCGTTTGGGATGGCAAGGCGGCGGTGAAGCCGGATCCCTATCTGGCGGTGACGCCACTCGGGGCGCGCTGGATCAGCGAAGAGACGCTGGCGCTATGAAGGCCGGCATCCGTCGCCTGATCGAGGACCTCAGGGGAGCCAGGGTTCTGGTCGTACATCCGCGCGACGCCGAGGGCGACGCGCTGATCGATCAGCTGAAACGGATCGGCTGCAACGTTCGCGGCATGTGGCCGCCTCCGAGCGAGATGCCGCGCGACGTCGATACGGTATTCCATTTCGTCGAAGCGAGCGAGACGCCGGCGTTCACGGCCTCGGCCACCGATGACGGCCCGACCTTCGTCGCGATCATCGACTATGAGAACCCGACCGTGTTGAAGCGCCTGCTCGACAGCAACGCGCATGGCGTCGTGAACAAGCCGATCCGCCCCTACGGCATCCTGTCTTCGCTCGTGCTGGCGCGTTCGGTGCACGGCTACACGCGTCGCCTCGAAGGCAAGGTGGAAAAGCTCGAGGAAACATTGAAGGCACGCCGCGACGTCGACAAGGCCGTCAAGATTCTCGTCGCACTCAAGCAGATCGTTGAAACCGAGGCCTACGAGCTGATCCGTCAGCAGGCAACGCAGAAGCGGCTGTCGATGGCGCAGATCGCCGCCACGATCATCGGCGCCCAGGAAGTCCTGGGCGGACTTGGCCTGATCGACGATCGGAAGTCGTGAAGTAATTCCCCGGTGATGCTCGATGTGTAATCAGTCGCGCCAAAAATTTCGTCATTGGCAATATTGACTCACGCGGGAAGCTGTGGCGGTAATCACGCCCGTGACATCTCGGTGAATGCGTTTCGAGATCGTCGCGGCGGCCGGTGAGCCGCTTTGACATTCGGCTGTGTAGCCCTCGATTGGTGCCAGACTGGCGCTGTCGGGGGTTTTTTGTTTTGCGCGCTTGAAGGAGCTTCGCGGGATGATCTCGCACGTCTATACCCCTACGCCCGATGGATCGGTGACGATTGCCTGCCTGCAAATGCAGCCGAGCTTCGGCGACGTCGCCTCCAACGTCGAGCGCAGCCTGCAACTGATCGACCGGGCGGCTGCGGATGGTGCGAACCTCGTCGTGCTCCCGGAACTATGCAACACCGGTTACGTCTTCGCTTCCCGCGAGGAAGCGTTTGCGATCGCCGAGGAAATTCCGGCAGGCCCAACGGTTGCGGCATGGGCGGAACGCGCCGCGCGCCACCGCCTCCATCTCGTCGCCGGCATCTGCGAGCGGGCCGGAAACAAACTCTACAACAGCGCCGTCGTGATCGGGCCGGCTGGCTATGTCGGCACGTACCGCAAGGTGCATCTATGGAACGAGGAAGCGCTTTTTTTCGAGCCCGGCAATCTCGGCTTTCCGGTGTTCCACACGCCGATCGGCCGGATCGGTGCCGCGATCTGCTACGACGGCTGGTTTCCGGAGACGTTCCGGCTTTGCGCGTTGCAAGGCGCCGACATCGTCTGCGTGCCGACCAACTGGGTTCCGATCCCGGGCCAGGCGGACGGGCGCCAAGCCATGGCCAACATTCTCGCGATGGCTGCCGCCCACAGTAACTCGATGTTCATCGCCTGCGCCGATCGCGTCGGTGTCGAGCGAGGCCAACCCTTCGAAGGTCAAAGCCTGATCGTCAGCTATACCGGATGGCCGGTCGCCGGACCTGCCAGCCGGGATTCGGAAGAAATCATCCTCGCCAAGGTCGACCTCGGCGAGGCCCGGCGCAAACGAAACTGGAATGCCTTCAACCAGGTGCTGCGCGACCGTCGAACCGACATCTACGACGAGATGCTCGGCAGCGAGACCAGGCCTGGCTGGTACTGATCCATCATCCGTCTCTGCAATCGAACTCACCAACCAACAGGAGAAGTGAAGTCATGAACACAATTCGCACGGTTTCCGCAGGCCTCCTCTTGACCGTCTCCGCAGCGGTACTCGCAGGCACCGCATTCGCAGCCGATCCCATCAAGATCGGCGTTCCCGTCGGCCTGTCCGGCGCCAACAGTGTCGTCGCGCCGTCCGTCGTGCAGTCCGCCCAGCTCGCAGTCGATGAAATCAACGCCAAGGGCGGCGTGCTCGGCCGCCAGCTTGTCCTTGAAGTCGCCGACGACGCGTCGGGCGCCGCCGGTGCGCAAAAGGCTTTCGACTCGCTGATTTCACAGAAGAAGGTGGATGTGCTGATCTCGATGGAGACCAGCGCGGCCCGCAATGCGGGCTTGCCGATCGTGGCGCGCGGCAAGACGCCCTATATCTACACCTCGTTCTACGAAGGAAAATCCTGCAGCCCCTATATGTTCGTCAATGCCTGGGTTCCGGAACAGCAGGTGCCGCCGATCGTCGATTATTTCGCCAAGGAAAAGGCTGCGAAGACCTTCTTCCTGATCGGTTCCGACTATGCCTTCGGCCGCGGCATGCTGACCTTCACCAAAAACTATATCGAAAAGACCGGCGGCAAGGTCGTCGGCGAGGAGTACCTGCCGATGGACGGCAGCGACTGGACCTCGATCATTTCCAAGTTGAAGAGCGCAGCACCAGATGCTCTGATCACCTCGACCGCCGGCGGCGCGCCCAACGTCACCCTGACCAAGCAGCTTCGCGCGGCCGGCGTCAAACTGCCTTACGGCAATCTCGCGGTTGATGAAGGAACGGCGAAGGCGATGGGAACGGACGCGGAGGGCATCTATCTATCGGCGTCCTACGTCACCGGGATCGATTCCGCCGCCAACAAGACCTTCCTGGCCGATATGGCCAAGAAGTTCGGCGCGGATTTGAAGACCCCGAACGATCTTTCGGTGCCGGAATACGAGGCGGTTTATGCCTACAAGGCGGCGGTCGAAAAGGCCGGCGGCACGGACGGCGCCGGCGTGTTGAAAGCGTTGGGCGAAGTCAGCGTGCAAGGACCGCGCGGAACGATCGTCATGTCGAAAGAACATCACGCTCCCTTGAGCATGTATCTCGGGCAGGTGCAGGGCGACGGCAGCGTCAAGGTCATCCAGAGCTTTCCGAACGTCGATCCGGGCGCCCAGTGCCCGAATCTGAAGTCCTGAATTTGTTGAAAACAGCCTGCGGGAGGCCGATCGCTTCCCGCAGGCATCCGATCCGGAGCAGAACCTCATGATCACGCTGGTGCTGGATATCATCACCACGGCGGCGATTTTGTTCATTGTCGCGGCCGGCCTGTTGATCGTGTTCGGCGTCATGAAGATCATCAATTTTGCGCATGGTGCGTTCATGACCGTAGGCGCCTATGCGGCGCTGATCAGCTCCCATCTCGGCTTGTCCGCGATTGCCGCGCCGTTCGTTGCCTTTCTGGTCGGCGGCGCTCTCGGCGCCGTCGCCGAAATCGTGATCGTGAGGCGGCTCTACCACCGGCCGCTCGATGCGATCCTGGCGACCTGGGGTCTCGGCATTGTGCTTGGCCAGGTCGTGACATTGATTTTCGGCCGCGAGGTTCAATTCGTTCCGGCACCGATATCCGGTACCGTGGCGGTATTCGGCGACGACTATTCCGGATACCGGATTCTGCTGGTGCCGGTTGCCGTCCTCATTGCCGGTCTCTTCACCGCACTTCTCACCGGCACCAGGCTTGGGCTCTCCACCCGTGCCGTCATCATGAATGAGACGCTGGCGCAGGGCCTGGGGATCGACAGCACCCGGGTGCGGTTGCTGACCTTCGGGATCGGCAGCGGGCTTGCCGCTGTTGCCGGCGCGGCGGTGACGCCGCTCAGCAGCGTCGATCCCAATATGGGGCTGCCGTGGCTGATCGGCGCGTTCATGCTGGTGATGGTTTCCGGCGGTTCACTGCCGACGCTTGCCCTCTCCTGTTTCATTCTGGGCGGACTGCAGGTGCTCGCCTCGACATTCATCAGTCCTATTCTCGGCGGGTTGACCATCGCGGTACTTGCGGCCGTGGCGCTGCGGCTGCGGCCGGAGGGATTCGCACGTGCCTGAATTGGCCACGACGGCATCGCTCGAATCCTCGCAGGAAAGGCGTGCATCGCGATCGATGCTGGCGCTGGTCCTGCCATGGTGTGGGGCGGCCGCGCTGGTCGTCGCCGGCCCCTGGGTGCTCGATGCCTATACCGTCAACATACTGATCCGCGCCTTCTTCGTCGCGACGGTCGCGGTGACCGTCGATGTGCTCTGGGGTTACAGCGGCTATCTTACCTTTGCACAGTCCGCGTTCTTCGGGCTTGGCGCCTACGTGCTCGCGATCGTCTTCCTGGGCTACGGCTTTGGACCGGGACAGGCGCTTGCGGCGCTAGCAATCACGGTGGCGCTGGCCGCCACGGTCGCAGCGTTCGTCGGCTGGTTGTCCTTCTATTCGGGGTCGACGCCGCTCTATGCCTCGGTGATCTCACTGGTGCTGCCGATCGTCATGGTTCAACTGCTCTATTCCGGAGGCGCTTTCACCGGCTCTTCCAGCGGCCTGGTGGGCTTCGAGAGTTTCGACCTGTCGACCGAAGCCTGGTTTCGCCTGGCCGGCCTCGCCGCTCTCGTGGCGGCGCTGATCGCGAAGATCGGGATTTCCAGCGATGCCGGGCGTTTGCTGACCGCCTTGCGCGACAACGAGATGCGTTGCGCCTATCTCGGGCTCGACGCTGCGCGTATCCGTATCATCCTTCTCGTGATGTGCGCGGTTGTCGCGGCGCTGGCGGGGTTCGGCTATGCCGGCTTCGGCGGCATCGCGGCGCCGGAAAATGCCAGCTTTACGTTCGGAACACAGCTCGTCATCATGGTGGCGCTCGGCGGACGCGGAACGCTGGTCGGCGCTCTCATCGGCGCGCTCATTATCGAAGTTGCCAGCGCCTATCTCTCCGGCAGCCTGCCTTTCGTCTGGGAACTGATCGTCGGCGTTTGCTTCATCGTCGTGATCGTCGTGCTTCCGGCCGGACTTTTCGGCAGCCTGCGTGACGCGCTCGGCGCGGTTTTTCGCAAGAGATCATCGAGGCGACCGACCGTCGCGCTGGCGACACTGGAGCGGAAGACGGCTGACGCTTCCGCCGCCGACGTCGTGGTCGAAGTTTCAGGCGTCTCCAAGCATTTCGGCAGTCTCTCGGTGCTTTCCGACGTCGCTTTCTCCGCACGTCGCGGCGAACTCGTCAGTCTCGTCGGACCGAACGGAGCCGGCAAGACCACGCTGATCAGGTGCCTCGCTGACGGCCGCGAGCGCTCCGGCGGTTCGGTCAAGATCAACGGAAGCTCCATCGGCCGCCTGGCTCCTCACCGCGTTGTCGCGCTCGGCCTCGGGCGCAAG
>Ga0209006_10005922_pt1 | contig 11107 bp, 12 predicted proteins | sample JacPin_JW_Ref_O2_FD_188567 | JGI IMG/M metagenome (GOLD analysis project Ga0209006, IMG submission 188567) | Forest soil microbial communities from Algoma, Ontario, Canada - Jack Pine, Ontario site 1_JW_Ref_O2 (SPAdes) (version 2) | ecosystem: Environmental > Terrestrial > Soil > Boreal... | reverse complement strand
CCGTTGATGGTCATGATCGTCATCTACACGGCAATCTCGCTCGTGCTGCTGGGCCGCGGTGTATTTTGCGGCTGGCTCTGCCCGTTCGGGGCCTTGCAGGAATTGCTTGCGCAGCTTTCGCGCTTCATCGGTCTGCCACAATGGAATCCGACTGAATCGGTGCAAAAGTATTTGTGGCTTGGAAAGTATGTTTCGGCGGCGCTCGTCCTCGGTCTCGCCGCGCTCTCGATCGATATGGGGTCGCGCGTCACGGAGGTGGAACCTTTCAACACCGCCATCACGTCGCATTTCACCCGCGCCTGGCCTTACGTCTTTTACGCGTGCGCGCTGCTCATGATCGGTCTCTTCACCGAGCGTGCCTATTGCCGCTTTCTGTGTCCGCTGGGCGGGGTCCTGGCGCTCGCCGACCGATTGCATCTCGTCACTCTGCTAAAGCGGCGCCCCGAATGCGGGAGCTCCTGCCATCTCTGCGAGAATTCCTGTCCGGTGAAAGCGATCTCACGTACCGGCACGATCAAGACGTCCGAATGTTTCCATTGCCTCGATTGCCAGGTCGAATATTTCGACGACCGCCGTTGTCCGCCGCTTGCCAACATCCGTAAACGTGTGGTCAGGCCAACTGGCGGCGACAGAATTCCTGCCGGCGCCGTCGCCATGGTCAACAAGGTCTAATCTGCGGGGGTGATTACAATGCGCCTGAACGGTTTGCCAGCAATCGAGATGCCCCGTGCGAACCGCGGCCAAAAACTGCAGTCGCGGCGTGGATTCCTTAGAATTGCCGCGGCTGCCGCTGTCGTGCCCGTGCTCGCTGGCGGCGTCCGCGCGCTTGCGCCACGGGGCAAGCTTTATGATTGGCAACTTGAAGTCATGGGAGCGTTGTCGGAACTGGCGCTCTGGCACGAGGATCCTGTTGTCGCCAGCCGCGCGATCAATCAAGTCCGTTCCGAAGTCGCCCGCCTTGATGGCATCTTCAGCCTCTATCGCGACAATAGCGAGATTTCACGGCTCAATCGCGACGGCTTTCTCGACAACCCGTCATGGGAATTGCGTGATCTGCTCAGCGCGGGCCGCCAGTTCAGCGAATTGAGCGGCGGCGCCTTCGACATCTCGGTGCAGCCACTCTGGGAACTTTATGCGGCCCATTTTTGGACCGGCACCAACAAGTCAGCCGACATCGACGCCGCTGCAAGGGGCGCGGCAGAACGGCTGGTCGATTATCGCCTCATTGAGGTCGGCCCGCGCCGAATAGCTCTTGGGCGTCCGGGGATGGGCGTCACGCTGAATTCGATCGGCCAGGGTTTTGTCGCCGACCGTATCGCCGACATGCTTGGCGAGCAGGGATTCACACATGTCTACGCCGATCTCGGTGAGATCAGACTGATCGGCGACAATCCTGATAGTAGGCCCTGGCGAATCGGCCTGCGCGACCCGAAGGATCAGGCTCGTGTCGGACGAACGCTCGACCTTGAAGATATTGGCCTCGCCGTGTCGGGCGGCTACGGCACGTCATTTGAGGAGACAGGGCGCTATCATCATATTTTCGATCCACGTACCGGGCTGTCAGCCGACAAGATGATCGCCATAGCCGTCACTGCTCCAAGTGCGATGATCGCCAACGGGCTAGCGACGTCGATCTATGTTGCGGGACGCGAACATGCGGCAAAAATTCTCGCCGCGTATCCCGGCGCCAAGGCTGTCATCACGACAGCCGACGGTGAATGGTTGAGTTCCCAAGCCGATGGTAGATTGGTTGCGATGTGATCAGTTGAAGACAAACGCGCTGTGGACATGGCTGTCATGCCGCTCGTTCGCGGCTGTGAAGCTCGCACCGAAACTGCGGCTGCGCCCTGCAAGTGTCGGCGGGGAATGCGCTTGCCGATCACGACCGCTGGTGGCATCGTTGGAAGGTCGAAGCAACCGGAGGAAAGTCGCATGAACTCCCTCGATGATCCCTTCTCTCTCGGCAATCCCTTCAGTCGAGACCGGGGTGCCGATCATTCCGAGAGGGTCGCGGCGATTAAACTCTGGACCCGTCAAGCCCTCGCGCTGACCGAAGAATCGACTGTGTCGATCAGCCAATTTGGCTGCGCCAAGCCAACCTGCCCAAGAAACCTGACAGCAATTCTCGTGATGTCCCAAGAGACGCCTCCGAGGAAAATTACCATCCACAAGTCTATCGTCGATGTCTGCGAAGACGATGTTGTCGATGCCTGGTCGGACTTGTCGCATAACTCGCCATCTTGATTTTGTTCGAACGACCGAGGCGGCGATCACGTCGATTGCAGCGCTAAGGCGTGAGGCTTTTTGTCATGAAAAGGCTAAGAGGGTCGCTCTTGTAGTCGCCGAAAGGAGGACAGTCTTGATAGCCGGAGGTGCGATAGAGCCCGATTGCCTCTAGCTGCTTGATGCCTGTTTCCAGACTGATCCGTCTGATGCTCCGATGGCAGGCAACTTCTTCCAGCGCGTTGAGCAATCGTCGACCTAGGCCAATTCCCCTAAATTCAGTTCGCACAAACATTCGCTTCATCTCGGCATGTCCGGGAGCGATTACCAAAAGTGCGATTGATCCGAGAAGCTCTCCGTCACGACGTGCCGTAAGAAAAACCGCCCGATCTGTCCCAAGAACATCCGCCGAAACCAAATGATTGCTTTCAGCTGGGTACATTGCTCGGAAGTAGTCGTCTGATTGGCCCAACAAAGCTTCCACATCGGCCTGCCTGGGATCCTCGGGCCGAATGTCAATATTCTGGTCACTCACGGCAACCCCGCGCTGTCGATCTTGCGAACATCCATTGTGCGGCAACTCACGAGGTCCGCTACAACAGGAGATTTCATCCGGTTAAGCCCTCCCGAGCAATGAAATTTCAGCCATAGCCTTCATCCGGCGCATTGGGACCTGACTAGCGATATTGCCTGCGCTATAGGAGGCGGGCAGGGGGAGGGTGCATGAAGGCCGAAGACATTCGAAACCGCGAAGCCTGGCTTGCCCGCGCGCCCGGTCTGCACATCGGTGGGGACGCGGTGCGCCAAGCCGTCCGCGCTTTCCGGCCCAGCAACAGCCACGCCGCCGATCTGGGTGAACGCCTGCGCGATGACGGCTATTTCCAGCTTGCCCATGATTTCGGACTCGATCTGCCGATGATGGCCAATACCGTGCGGCGTTTTTCCGCTGCCGGTATTTCACCGGTCTTCTGCTTCCTGTTCGATGAATTCTGGGCGCCTTTTCATGCACTCGACGCCATGTATGGCGGCCTTTTGGGTCCCTACGGCTTTTTGCCCGACTTCTGGCTCTGGAATGTCGATCCAGCCAACGGTGAAGCGGGCTGGAAGCCGCATCGTGACCGGGGCCACCTCGCGTTGCGCGCTGACGGCGGGCCGGTTTCGCTCACCACCTGGATTCCGCTTTCCGATGCCACGCCGCTCAACAGCTGCATGTATGTGGTGCCGGCGCATTCCGATCCCACCTATGGGACGCCACACGAAAATGAAATTCGTTTTGAACTGCCGGCGATCCGCGCCTTGCCCGCAAAGCCGGGCGAGATTCTGGTCTGGAACCAGGCGGTGCTGCATTGGGGCAGCCGCTCCTCGCACCGCGCCACGGAATCGCGGATCAGCATGGCGTTTGAATTCCAGGCCAATGACTCAAAACCCTTCAACACGCCCATCCTGCCGCCGGACAAGCCGGTGCCGTTTGATTTGCGCCTAAGGCTGATCGCCAAGCAAGTGCTGCAATACCGGCATCTATATGAGGTCGACCCGCAGATCCAACAGGTCGCCGTCGAGTTGGTGGGACAGCTTTAGCGGCGCGGGGCTGGCTCAGATGAGCATCGCCCCGACCCCGCGGGCCGGCAAGCAGGATCTACAGCGACATCAGACGATACGGGGATCGTCCGCCTTCAGCTTGATCGCGACGCGCCTCTTGGTTCCCGGACCCGCTTCTTCGCGAATGGCAATCCTTTCGTCCTCTTCCACGATACCGAGATCCATCTCTCGGTCGGGAAAGACCGCGATGACCCTTCGTCCGATCTGCACGAAAATCGTATGAGCCGTCTCCGCGGCGTGAACGGCCATGCTGCGGATTTGCGAGTAATAAGGCTCGGCCCGCCACGCATTGGGAACACCGGGATCAACGTGAATGATTACTTCCATGCCGTCCGGCTTGTACGCGACGACCAGTTTGCTGCGGGCCGGCATCCAATGCTCGCCAAGCGCGGGCGACAGCAGATAGCCGCACTGAAACCTACGGCACTCATTCGGCCGATCAGAATAGATCGCGCAACCGCGCCCCTTGACGCAGTGTGGACACCATTGGCCGTTCGGCTTGCGGAGTTCCTCCACGGTCATCACCTTGCAGCAGAGCGTGCAGGTGCCGCAGTGCCTTCCCTCTTTGACGGCTGGCGTTATTTCCATCCACTCTCCGCGGAAAACGATCGCGCCCGTCTTCGCCTATAAACTGCGGTTCTACCCTGCGCGACGGTAAGCGCCTGCGTGCGCGGCTCCGACGGCAAGCCTCAGTGTGCTCCAGCCGACTTGATGGCGCTATATTGAACGTAGCAACCCACCTGGTAGAGCGCATGGTAATCTACGTTATTTTTGTTTTTCTGATCCTGCCATTTCTCAATGGCATATAGATGGCTCGCGCCACGGTAGGGGGGCGGCCCGTAAGTGGCGTTTAGCCTCACGGCAAGATCATGGCATACCCCGTGATCCATATTCATACCCATGGCTTTATCGTCCACGCCCATGGAATCCATATCCATATCCGTGGCTTTATCGTTCAAGACGAGTGTTACGGATGAAAGCCTGTCAGCTTCGTCGAAGCCGAACTGGGCCTCAAAGGAAAATTTTCCGCTTTGGTATGGCGCGACCAGTTTGGTCACATTGCCATCGCTATCGGGGTGGCGGTCGGCCCCTTCTTTCGCCAGGTTATTCGAGGCGCTGACCACCTCTTGAGGGGTCATGCCCCATTTTGTGTATTTCCAGTCGGCTTTCGCTGCGTGCGCGCCGCAACAGGCGAGCGCAAGCACAATTCCGAGAAGCTTCATTAGCCGTCCTTCTGGAACACGCTGATATGCGCACCGCAATCGGCGTCGAACCCCGTGTTCCGAAGACTACGATGCCGTCACGATGCTGCATGCGCAGCCTGGAAAAACTCGTCGCCGAATCCGACGGGAACGTGGCGCAACGTTTTGCGCCACGCGCCAGTTCAAACCAGAACCCGGCTGAAAAAGCTGGGCTAGTAGGGGTAACCAGCGAGCCTTGGCGATCCGGACTTCCAATCACGGCTCGCGCCAGGCACCGGGGCCCACTCATTGCCGATCGGCATCTTGACCTTCGCCAGATTATCCTGGTCGAGGACCTGGTCCTCCGGAATGATCTTGTTGATGGCGAACAGGTAGGCCGTCAGCGAATATACCTCATCGGGCGCAAGGGTACCCTCATTCCCAAGAGGCATGCCTCGACGGATGAAATCCCACGCGATCGTCGCATACGGCGCCTTCACCGGTATGCCGTTCGAGCCCGCTCCGCGATCCCAGGCACTGACTTCCGGGCCTTTCGGCGCCTTCAAATTGGGCGCCGCTGTAACCCCCCCGACGGCGGCCTCGCCGTGACAGGTGCTGCACCCCTTTTCGACAAAGAGCTTTGCGCCTTCCGCCGCGGTGCCGTGGCCCGGCGGAAGTCCCTCTCCATCCGGCTTAACCGTGATACTCGAAGCGGCGAGCTCTGCCGCGGTAGGAGCGCGTCCCACGCCATATGTCTGCGCGAGCGCGGGGCTTGCCAGGAGCAACAAGATCGGGACGAGCCTAAGCGATCCCATTCGTCACACTCCCGTCGCTAGCGATCTTCCACGGCATAATCGTGTTGTTCAGCCCTGGCGGCCGGTATTGCGGAGTATAATCCTTCTTGAAAAACTCGGCGACTTGCTGCCGAGTCGGTTGGACCGCCCCGGTTTCGTCGGTGGTACGTGACATGATCACGTGGTCGCCTCCATCCCAGTTCCACATGTAGCCGAAGCGGGTGTGGGCCATGCGGTTCGGAGTGCCCTTGAGGTCGGCGACGTTCCAGGACTGCCCGCCGTCCGTAGATATCTCCACCTTTCGAACGGCGCCCTGGCCGGACCAGGCCAGCCCTGTGATCTCGTACCATCCATGGTCGGGCAGTTTCTGCGAACCGGAGGGGAATGTGATGATCGACTTGGGCCCCCACCTGTAGCCGAGCGCAGCGTTCGTCGCATCCTTTCTTAGATGCCCGAAATCGTCCATGTTAAGCTGATACTGGTCAGTGACGTTGATGCGGCGCAGCCACTTGGTGTTGAAGATGCCCTCGAAGCCCGGGACCACGAGGCGCAACGGAAACCCGTTCTGCGGCCGCACGGGCTCGCCGTTCATGGCGTAGGCGACGATGACGTCATCCATCCCTTTGGCGAGGGGAATGGTGTCGGCTCCCTTTATCTCCTCTGAGCCTTCAGCAATGAACCATCCTGCTTTTTCTTGCACGCCGCACTCCTTGAACAGGGTGGAAAGAAGCACCCCGGTCCATTCGGCGTTACTGGTCGCGCCATGCGATTCCTGTACATTCTTGTGCATCGCGGTGTGGTTGTTTGCCGAACACTCGATGAAATGGAATCGGGTGACTGAGGGGAGACGCTTCAAGTCCGCGACGGTGAAAATCCGGGGCCGGTCCACCAGGCCTTGAACCGTCAGGGTGTGTTGCGCGGGGTCGAGGTCCGGGACGAAGGAGCCTTTGGTGGTCGCGAAGTAGTGCAGCGACGACGCCTGGATCGTGCCGTAAGAATCCTGCAACGGCGTAAATACGTGAGCCGTCAACCCGAAGTCGGTGTAGATGGCTGGCACCTTGCGACCGGGTTCTTGTATACGCTTCGAGGTCACGTAATGAGAGCGCAAACCGTAGGCGATCGTCTCTTCGGTCGACGGGACCATTGGAGCTACGTTCGTCGCGTATGAAGCGGGTGCCGCGGCCGGCCCCGTCGCTGGGGTTTCGGCAAACGCCGGCGTAGTCGCTCCCGATCCGAGGGTACTGACCGACGCACCGGTGGCTACCGCCCCCACCGCCAATGCGCCCCCCTTTAAGAGATCTCTGCGGCTACTGGACTTCGAATCCATCGGCTCCTCCTTGAGTCAGGCCCATCAGATATCTCGATGCGCACGTATTTTTACGGAACTATACGCGCCCTGCATGGAGCGTCAACACACCGGCAAGGCGCTGTGCCATACATAAATGCGCATCTGGCGAGCTATTTCCGGATCACCGCCGCGACCGTCGATCGCACAACATTCCTTTTAGCCGGCAAGCCGAACTTCGAAGCGCAAGTGTTTGGTAGCTAATTTCGTGGAGCTGAATTTGGAGGTAAAAGCGCAGTCCGCTTGTAGCCCTTACCGACAACCGTCGCGCGCCGGCCGCGCGTCAGTTGTTGAGGCGTGGAGCGGAAATATTCAAACGGCGGCCGACCGCGATGCGAATGGCCCAAAACGGCGTTCGGGATCGGCATCGAGCGCGGCGGGCGAGTCGTCACAAATGAATGTAGACAAATCCCATGCCCTGCAGCCGCGCAAGCTCGGCAACGCCGCTGGGAACGATGTCGTCCTCCTTGACACCATAAAGCGTGTGCCAATCGATGTGCCGCTCTCTCAGTGTGTTGTTGCAGATCAAAAAGCGCACGCCTGACGCTTTCAGTGCATCGATCCGATCGGCGATATCCTTCTCGGTATTGGCAAGCTGGAACATGTCAACGCCGCCGCCGTGATCGACAACACGGATTTCGAACTCGACTTTGCCGAGCGCCTCGACGTGGTTCTTCATGCTGTTGAGCATGCGCTTGAAGTAGGCTGCGTTGTCGGGGCTCCCGCCATCATTGTGGTAAACGACCTTCTGAGGTTTGAAATAGCCTGGAGGCGCGGTCTCGAGGCTGAAGGCGCTGAGGCTGACGATCGAGATCGCGAAAGCGAGCAGGATGGTAGGAATGGATTTCATGGGCGTTCCTCAGATGGTTTGAGAGTCACTCGTTTGGTATTGGCGTTGTGGTGCTTTTCAGCATTTTGAGTTTGTCGCGAATCGGGCCGAATGGTCCGTATTTGTGGGCGCTCACGTCGAGGCCGTCGGCGTACGGGCCATAACCGGCATCGACCGGCTTCTCTGTGCGAACAGGGTAATCCTGCTCCAGGTCGGCTTTATGCGGCCGTTGCAAGGATGCAACGTAGGCAGCGACGTCCCATGCATCGGACTCCGCCAACACCGGCTGATCGAAACTGGTACCATTCGGCATGTTGTTGTGAATGAATTCAGCCGCACTGATCAGCCGCGCCATGCCGGCGCCATCGTTAAAGCTGTCAGGCCCGGCGAGTGGCGGAAACTCGTAGCCGGTATTGTCGCCGGCCTTTTTGCCGAGGCCGGTATCGCCGTGGCAAGATGCGCACATCTGCGCGAAGACTTTCGCGCCAGCCATAGGATTGGCGGGACGGTTGAGTTCGGCCAGCTTGCCGGTACCGCGACCGATCGTCATGCTGCCGATCGGACGCCCATCCGACAGAAACTTGATATAGGCCACGAAGGCCTTCATCTCGTGTGACTCGAATGGTAAAGCCCGTCCATTCATGCTGCGCGTCAGGCAGCCGTTGATACGATCTTCCAGCGTGCCTACCTCGCCTTCGCGTGCACGATATTGAGGGAAGTCGGCGAACACGCCGACGAACGGCAGACCAAATTTCTTGGTGCCCGCTTCCAGATGGCAATTCTGGCACGACATGTTGTTGCCAGAGAAGCGATGGTCGGCATCGGTGATGTTCGGCCCCAGGTGCGCATAGGTCGCGACCGTCAATTCGCGGCCCTCGCGCACCAGCTTGCCCCACGCATTATTGGGAAGCCCGGCGATGTCGGGCACCGTCCAGTCACTCGTTGCGGCAGCCGGCTCGGTTCCGCTCGCGTTCACCACAAGGCCAACGCTGGGAAGCACCAGGACAGTAAGGAAAGCCGCATACCGCACGGTCTGAGCAAAAGGAGACGGCACATTCATCGAGTTGCTCCCGAGAACGCGAGAAGGAAAAATGATCTCATGGCTGTTTTACGATGGGACGGAGGGATAGTTCATCGCTTGTGGCCCTGACAAACCCATGCCTGGCGTAGGCGTCCTGTCCGTCCGGCGACTGCAGGAAGCGGATAAACGCCTCTGCCTGTTTCGGATGCCGCGGTTGAATCAGGGGACCCATGGCGTAGAAGACCTCGTTCACCATGCTTTGGTCGGCGGGCAGCGGCACGATCTCGACCGCATATCCTTCGTGGAGAGCCTCCAGCGCTTCGGTTTTCCAGACCACGCCCACGTCCGACCGACCCGCCAGAATACGGGCCGGTGTCTCGCGATGATGGACGGCTGTGAACCAATTATTGGCCGTAGTCGCGCACCCCGAGCATTCCTTGCCCGCGGAAATTTTCTGCCACAGCCCGTGCTGCTCCAGCACCCGGCGAAAATAGAACTGCATGATGCCTTCGTTGAGCGGATTGGGAAGGGATGTCAGCACATCCGGCCGCACCAGATCGTCGATGCTCTTGATGTTCTTTGGGTTACCTTTCGCGACCATCAGCACCAGTTCGTTGTGCATGTAGGTCATGTAGTCGTCCATCAAGCCGTCTTTGTGCAGCGACAGCAAGTGACCGAGACTCACTGAAGCATAGAGATCCGGCCGGCCAGCGTAAGTGGCGTCATCGAATATCCAGCCGTTCGCCTTGATCGCGTCGACGACCATGCCGGGGGGAAGCGTAATCAGCGCCACCGAGACGCCGGGGCTTGCTTTCTGAAAACCGTGGATGACGTCATCCATGGCGAAGAACTGGTTGCCCGCGACCCACAGCACCATGGCTGCATCCGGCGCGGCCTTGAAGGCCGCTTCGCCTGTGACGAATTCTCCGGAAGGCGAATAGAACTTGATATCGGACTGCCGGCCCGCAGGCACCGTTGGCATTGCGGGCGGTTCGGCGTGGACGAAGGCGGACGACAGCAGGACCGCCGCAAAAGTGGCGATGGCGAGCAAGGCCGCTTCTAGCTTGATCATGTTGTTTCTTCCGAAGGCGCTTTTGGTAGCGGCTTTACATCGGGCGACAGGTTGAAATCGTCAGATGTGCGACGCTTCGTCAAGCGGAAGACTCAATCATAAAAGAGGCGTCAGCCATGCTGATCGAGATCGCTTGCAGCGCAGGAAACGCGAGGTGTTGAAAAATGAAATCCAAGCAAGATTGCCAACGTCAGACCGACAATGTCGGTAGTGTAAGCGCTTGCACCGGGCTTCACGCCTTTCGTAGCCACGGTACGACGCATCGGCGAGCGACGGTGACGGCTCGGCGACGACTGTCTGGCCGACCGAAGTCGCCAGGTCTTGAGTTTGGTCTTGGGCTTGGGCGAAAAAGGACTACCGCGTATCGTTCATTGTCAGGTTCAGGCGGTCATCCAGTCGTTCATGTCCTCAGGTGCGGACATAACTCCAGCCATCTTCTTGCAATTCGCTGAGGCGAACAACACCTGCGGGAACATCCGTCGTTCCAGGTAATTGGGCGATTTCCTCCAGCTTCTTATTCTCTTTTGTTGCGACGCTGCGTCGGCTGTTTTGGCAAGCGGACAAGATCACGAAGGGCAGTTGTTGCCGTATCGTAGAAATGCGTTCCTTCACCGGTGAAATATCGCGCAGCATCAGATAGCCTGGCCCAAAAGCGACGATCTCGATTTGGACATCCTGATTGCGCTCTCGATAATAGGCGGCGACGTTAGTTGCATTGTTTAGCACTAACGTCATCACGGCCGGATCATCGCTGCTGACTTGAAGGGCGACACGATGCTGTTTGGCTGTCGGTTCGGCGCTTGCCGGCCTCGCCGCAAGAAGTCCCGCCAAGCCGACGAAAAGACCGCCTCCAGCGCGATTAAAGAAACGACGATCCATGTTCCATACCTCGAATTTTTGGGGAATACACACCCGAACCGATTATCCGATGTGCTTAAGTTATAGCATGGAAAAGGCGTCTTGGCGAAAAGCAAAAAGCCGAAGGGCTTGAGCGGAATGTGAATGCCGACCAGCTGCGACGAGGCTTTCAATCACGTAGGTGT
>Ga0209006_10005921_pt1 | contig 11107 bp, 11 predicted proteins | sample JacPin_JW_Ref_O2_FD_188567 | JGI IMG/M metagenome (GOLD analysis project Ga0209006, IMG submission 188567) | Forest soil microbial communities from Algoma, Ontario, Canada - Jack Pine, Ontario site 1_JW_Ref_O2 (SPAdes) (version 2) | ecosystem: Environmental > Terrestrial > Soil > Boreal... | reverse complement strand
CGCCGGCGAACGCGACTTTTCCATACCGCGCCTGCCACAAAAGGGCTTCGTCGCGCCGATGCACCAGCGGAAACACGGCCCCGGGCACTACCGGAATATCGGTGCGGCCAATCAATTCCAGCAGCCGCAGAGTGTGCGCGACTTCTTCATCGCGCCATTGATTCCCGCTGACCACGGTGATGCCCAGCACTTCCACCTGCGGAGACTGAATCAAAGTCAGCAACGTTTGCATATTGCTGCCGCCGGGCCCCGAACAATCCTGATTGATAATGACTTTGCGGCGTGGCTGCGCGAATCCCAGGCTGCTCGCAATCAGCAAAAAGGATGTGAATAGCAGTAGTTTAAGATTCCCCATCGCTAGTTCCTTCGCCTCGACAGTGTGATCGATACCACGTGGATGATATACGTTTGTCCGGGTTCGATCAGTGCGAGAACGCGGTTTGCCGGATAGCGCAAATAGGCTCTAAGATTTGGGGCGGCATTTTCATGAAAAGTCGAAGCGTTCTTCTCCAACTTCTGGGCGGCGGCGACAATTCCGGACGTCTCCGGCGCTGGATCAACTTCTGGCCGCCGTTTCTCGGTGCGGGTATTCGCGTGAAGCGCATCGACCCCGGCATGAAAGCCATCGATGTTGAAATGAAGCTGCGCTTCTGGAATGCGAACTACGTGGGCACCCACTTCGGCGGATCGCTGTTCGCCATGACCGACGCTTTCTATATGCTGATGCTCATGGCGAACCTCGGCCGCGAATACATTGTGTGGGACAAGGCCGCGACCATCCGCTACAGAAAGCCAGGCCGCGGCACGGTGCGCGCAGAATTTCGCCTGAGCGATAGCCAGATCGACGACATTCGCGAGAAGCTGAAGACCTTGCCCAAGTACGAGCCCACGTTTACCGTGGAGGTAAGAGACGAGTGTGGCACGGTGGTCGCGGAAGTGGAAAAGCTACTGCATGTTCGCAGAAAAGATCTTTCATCGCATCCGCCAGAGAAGCGATAGATACGAATGTATATCCCTGAACATTTTCGAGTTCGTGACCACGCTGCCGCGATTGCTTTTATGCACGCAAATCCCTTCGTCATTTTGGTTTCGATGAACGAAGATGGCCCATTCGCCAGCCACGTTCCGGTGGTCGTGGGCGAAGTGGGAGAACAACTCATCGTGCGCGGTCATTTTGCCAAAGCCAATCCGCACTGGCGTTATCTCGAACAACAGCCGCAGTGCCTGACCATCTTTCACGGACCCCACGCTTATATCTCGCCGAGCCTTTATACCGACGTCGAGAGCGTACCCACGTGGAATTATGGAACGGTTCACGTTTACGGCAATGCGCGTTTGTATTCGTCTCCCGAGGATTTGCAGGTCATGCTGCACGAACTGATGGGAACCTTCGAGCCTGCCTATGCTGCGCAGTGGGCGAGCCTGGATGAGGCTTATCGCCAGCGCATGTTGAGTCATATTGTTGGTTTCGAGATTGCGGTCGCAAAGATCGAAGCCAAGTTCAAGCTGGGCCAAAATCGCACGAAGCAGGAGCAGTCGAACATGATCGCGTCGCTGGGCAAGGCCAAAGATACCGCGATTTCCGGCGTGGCGCGGATGATGGAAGAGCAGGGTCTGGGAGTAGTTGCGAAAAAAGCGGAGAACGAATAACGAATGAAGAGCAAGCCGCTTTCCGGCGTGCGTGTCCTGGTGGGCCGGGCGCGGCACCAAGCCAGCGCACTTTCCACCGAACTGCGCAAGAGAGGCGCGGAAGTCATGGAGGTTCCCTTCATCGAAATCCGCGAGCCAAAATCATTCTTGCCCCTGGACGCCGCGCTCAAGAACCTGCACGCCTACGATTGGCTGATTCTCACAAGCGTGAATGGCGTGGAGGCTCTATGGAAGCGAATGACGAAACTCAAGCTCACAAAGGCAAGTCTCAAAAGTTTGCGCATTGCCGCCATCGGCCCTGCCACCAAAAAAGCCATCGTGCAATGCGGAGTCGAAGTCGATGTCGTTCCCAGAGAATACGTAGCCGAGTCGGTCGTGAGAAGCTTACGCCGCCGTGTGAAAGGGAAGCGCGTGCTGCTGGTGCGCGCCAAAGTCGCCCGCGACGTAATCCCGCGCGAACTGCGCCAGGCCGGAGCCCATGTCGATGTCGTCGAAGGCTATGAAACCGTCGTCCCCGAATCCTCCCAGCGGCGGTTGCTGGCGCTGCTGAAAAATCCGCGGCGGCGTCCGCATGTGGTGACCTTTACCAGTTCATCCACGGTTCGCAACTTTGTGGCGCTGCTCGGCGGCCCACGCACGGCCGCACGAACGCTGCAAGCATTTGGTGGACGGAACGTGCCTCACACGGGTATAGGGATGGCATCGATCGGTCCCGTCACTTCGGCAACTTTGCAGGAGATGGGATTGGGCGTCAGCGTGTCCGCCAGGGAGTTCACCATCCCCGGCCTTGTTGATGCCATCGTCCACTGGGCAATGACTGGCCGGCAATCAGATGTTCAAGCGCACGCGGTTCCTCGGCGCGGAGTTCGCGGTTGAATGCCTTGCTCCGAAAAGTCGCGAGAACGGCCAACAGAACGCTAAGAAATTTCAAGCCGTTCGCTGTCTCGGAAGACCTGCTGCATAACCCACCACAAAGGTTACGGTTGTTCCGATCATTACCCACCAGGTCCACGGCACGCGGGTCCACTGCCATAGGTAAATCTCCGCGGCAAAGCCGCAGGCCATGCCAATCATGGCGCCAAATTGATTTGCGCGCCGCGTGAGCACACCCAGCAGGAAGACGCCTAACAGCGCTCCATAGGCGACGGAGGCGATTTGCAATCCAACTTCAATCACGCGCCCCACTTTGTGTAAGGACAAAACCGCGAGACCGAATAACACCAGAGCCCACGCTATCGTGGCCAGCCGCGACAGGCGCATCTGGGTCCGCTCATTGGTTTGGGGCCGAATGCGCACAAAAAAATCCAGCATGGTAGTCGACGACAGCGAATTCAGCGCGGCGCTCAGATTCGACATTGCGGCGGCCAGGATCGCGGCAATCAGCAGGCCGGAGATTCCATGCGGCATGCGCGTGACGATGAATGTGGGATAGATGCGGTCGGGGCGGCCGAAATCGGCCGAGGGCACGCGGTAATAAGCCCACAGCATGATGCCGACGGTCAAGAACAGCGCGAACTGAAACAGAATCGCCACGCCGCTGGATAGCAATGCTGTGACCGATTGTTTCTCCCCGCGTGCCGCCAGCAACCGCTGCACGATCAGTTGATCGGTGCCGTGACTGGCCGTGGTCAAGAACGTGCCGCCGATCACGCCCGACCAAAACGTGTACGGTATCCAAAAATTTGTGCTGAAGTCGAACAGCCGCAGTTTGCCGGCGCTGGCGGCCGCGCTGTGAATTGCTCCCCAGCCTCCGGGGACCAGATGCAAGATGGTACTCACGCCGACCAGCGTCCCCCCGACATAGATTCCCGTCTGCACAACATCTGTCCAGATCACGGCTGCGAGACCGCCCTCGAACGTATAAATCAGCGTCAAGAAAGTGATGATGGCGATGGAAGTGACCTCGCCGGTGCCCAATGCAATCGACACCACAATCGAGACGGCATACACGCGGACGCCCTCGGCGGCCGCGCGGGTTACCAGAAACAGGCCTCCGGTGAGTGAGCGCAAGCTGCGGCCAAAGCGGCGTTCGATCAGTTCGTAGGCGGTGTAAAGATCGCCGCGAAAATAGTGGGGCAGTAGGACAAAGCTGATGACCACCCGTCCCACCACATAGCCCATGACAACTTGAAGGAAAGTCAGATTGCTATCGTAGGCGAGGCCGGGAATGCTGATGATGGTCAGCGTGCTGGTTTCGGCGGCGACGATGGAGAGCGAAATAGCCCACCATGGAATATCCCGGCCCGCGAGAAAATAATCGCGCAGCGTCCGCTGTCGCTTGCGGAAGCGCAGGCCGAACAACGTGATTCCCGCCAGGTAAAGCGCGATGATCGCCAGATCGAGACGATTGAGGCCCATTGAATGGTGAAAATTCAAATTACTTTTCGCGCCACGCGGTCCGCGGGATCGTAGGGCTCAGACGAGATCGCTACCGTCAACAACGGACTCGCACCATCGTTCCTCACCGCATGCGAAGCCCCGGTTGCGACAAGGATTAGAATCGAGCGGCTGCCGTCGAACATGCGCCCCTTCGGCTGCGTGCCCTCGCCTTCGTCCCAGTGAAAAGACCACTGCGGTCCCGGCAAGACCATAATCGCCATGCGGGTCCTCATGTGGCAATGATTTCCGCGGATCGCGCCCGGACTCGTCGAAGCCAGGTGCACATCCGCGGTTCGGCCGACATAATCCAGGGCCTCCGCCGGAGCGGTAAAACTAACGCCACGCGCATCTCCCTCATCTTGCAGTTCGATGAATCGAATCTTTGGTCCCCTTAGGTCGGTCATTTACAGCTCAGCGGCCATCGCCAGTTCGGCGGAACTCTTCAGGATTATGTCGTCAATTGGCATCGAGCGCGAGTGAGAGTTTGAAGACCTCGAAGTCGGAGGCTGACTTCCGGTTTATTTCGCCTGTGCTAAAACTATTTTGTGGCCTACTACCTGGGCATTGACGGAGGCGGCACCAAGACCACGTGCGCCGTGGGCAACGATGATTCCCTCATCGCTACCGCCACGGCTGGACCGAGCAACATCGTGCGCGCAGGCGAACCCACGGCTCGGCGTTCACTGCATCAAGCTATCGCACAAGCCTGTGCTGCGGCGGGAATTTCACCCCAGCAAGTGGCCCGAGCCTGCATCGGCGCCGCCGGAGCTGCTTCTCCGGAAGTTGTGGCCGCCGTTCGTGGCATCGTCGCGGAAGTTCTTGGCTCCGAAGTGGTAGTGACCGGCGACATGCAAATTGCGCTGGAAGCTGCATTTCCCGCGGCTCCGGGGATCATTGTAATTGCCGGAACCGGTTCGATTGCCTATGGGCGGGATGCGCGCAGCCGCACCGCCCGGGCCGGAGGTTGGGGATTTGCGGTCTCGGACGAAGGCTCGGCCCATTGGATTGGCCGCCAGGCCGTGGCCGCGCTTTTCCGCGCCCGCGATCTTGCGGGGAATAAAGATGCCAGCCCGTTGCGCGAAAAGGGAAGTATCGCTGAGAGAAACGACGATGACGCGCAGCCTGGCCTCGAACTCTTTCGCGAACTGCAACGGAGCTGGAACGTAACCACGATTCACGATCTGGTACGGGTTGTGAATTCCACTCCGGCGCCGGACTTCGCGTCCCTTCTGGCGGCTGTTCTGAAGTGCGCGGATGCGGGCGACGAATTATGCCGCGAAGTCTTAGTCCAGGCCGGCGGCGAACTGGCACAACTTGCCGCAGTCATCACTGGCCGATTGTTTCCAAAGCCTTCCGGTGGCGATGTCGGCCTCGGTTCGCAAGTCCCGCTGGCCATGGTGGGTGGCGTCTTTCGTCATTCCGTGCTCGTGCGGGAAGCTTTTTATAATGAGACTCGGAAACTGGATTCGCGCGCGAATGTTTTGCCGCGGGTTGTGGAACCGGTGGAAGGTGCTCTGCGCCTGGCCCGGTCAACCCGGTAGCGTGGATATTTAGAAAATGAATTCCGCAAAAGATTCCGCAAATTCCGCCCCCGCCGCAAGCGATCCTACGATCCCCCCGGCGTCGGAGTTCGATCCCGGCACATGCTGCGAAGAAAGCGTCTTGGCCCTCCTTCGCGAGCGAGATTTGGCGCCAGAAATCATTCGGCAAATCCACCGCAGTGCCTCATTAATGAAGTCGCGCAGAGTGCGGTTCGCTGTGGCGGCTCATCCGCGGGTGCCGCGACGGGTTGCGTTGCAGTCGATTCGCGAACTCCATACGGGCGATCTGGCACGATTCGCATTGCTGCCCGCGGCTGCAGCCGATCTGAAGCGCTTTGCCTCGGAAATTTTGCTGGCCCGATTGCCCTCGATGACCTTGGGGGAACGCATCTCGCTGGCCCGGCGCTCTCCCGCAATCGTCGCCGCCGCCTTGCTGCTCGACAAGGAGTCACAGGTAAGGCGCGCGGCCCGGAACAATCCACGGCTGCCCCGGACGACCATCGTCAATGCTTAGCTGCACGGGTGACAATCTTCCCGATCCAGCCTCGATCTCAAGGGTAAAGGAGCGTTGATAATCCGATAACGCTGAGTCCTGCCGCCGCCACGTCACCCGCCTAGTTAAGATGCTCTTCGATCCCATAGTCCGTAGAATCATTTCAGCTCATTTTAAGAGGACTCGATGAACAATAAATCGCGGTCTAAGCTCGTTTCATTATTTTTCTTAATTGCGATCGTGCTTTCGGCGGACTTGGCGACAGCCGAACCGGTCTCTCTCAAGCGCATCGTGCAACTCGCGCTCTCTCACGGAACTTCGGCGGCCATTGCCCAGGCCGACCAGCAGCGCGCCTTCGCCTCCTACCACGAACTGCGCAACAACTACATCCCTCAACTCAACGTCGGCTCGGGATTAGGCAAGACTGACGGTTTCCCCTTATCTCTCGAAGGCTCGGCCCCATCGCTCATCACCGTGACGGCGCAATCCGCTCTCCTCAATCCTGCGTTAACCGACTTCATTCACGCGGCACGAGCCGAATATGCGGTGAGCGCCTTGCACACCAAAGATCAGCGCAATCAAATCATTCAGGATGCGGTGATGAGTTATACACAACTGGCTATGTGGGAAGAGCGTCTCACGCATCTGCGCGAAACCGAAGCCGATGCGGAAAAGATGCAAACCGCCGTCGCGCAACGAGTAAAAGAAGGGGTTGACAGCGAAATGGAAGGCACCAGGGCGCGGCTCTCGGTGGCCCGCATTCGCCTGCGCCTGGCCCAGGCTCTCGGCTCCGCCGATGTTCTGCGCGAACACCTGGCAGGATTAACCGGCCTCGTCGCCACCTCTATCGAAACTAATTCCAACTCGGTGCCGGCCCTGCCCGAAACGAAAGCGGAAGACTTGAGACAAGAAGAAGAGACGCGGGGAAAAGCTCTATCGTCCAATCCCGCACTCCAGGCCGCGGTCGAACACGCACGCGCTCAATATCTGCGAGCCAAGGGCGAGAAAAAGTCCCTGTGGCCCAGCATCGACTTTGCCGCACAGTATGCGAACCTCGCCGACTTTAACAATTACGGCAGGTTTTATCAGCCAGGAAGTTTTCAGCCCAATAATGCTACGGTCGGGGTAGCCATCCATTTCCCATTCCTCAATTTGGCCGAACATGCGCGGGTGCAAGAGGCCGGATCGGATGCCTACAAGGCGAAACGAGAGGCCGAAGCGGCGCGCAACCAGGTCTCCGAAGAAACTCTCCGTTTGCAGCGCTCGGTCGCGCAAATGCAGGCTGCACGCGACGTCGCCGAACTAGAATATGAAATCGCGGGAAAAAATCTCGCTGCCGTCCCCACTCGTATGGACGCAGGCACGGCCACACTGCGCGACCTCGACGACGCCCGCTCCCAGGCCAGCGAAAAATTTATTTCGCTGCAAGACATCACGCTGGAACTGGAGCGCAGCCAGTTGGGACTGCTGCGCGTCGCCGGCGATCTGGAAAAATGGGCCCTGGCCGGCAACTAAATCCGAACCTTGCAAGTACCGTTCCGGCAACAGCCCGAACCACTGGGATGATAAGATAAGAATTACCCAATATGCCCCTAAAAACACTGTTCCTGAACCCACCTTCCTTTGAAAACTTCGACGGCGGCGCAGGCTCCCGTTGGCCCGCCACCCGCGAAATCGAGAGTTTTTGGTATCCGGTTTGGCTGGCTTATCCGGCGGGAATGCTGGAAGGGTCGCGGCTGCTGGATGCGCCTTCGCATCACGTGTCGGCGGAGGAGACGATTCAGATTGCCAAGGATTACGAGTTTCTGGTTTTGTTCACCTCCACTCCCGGATTTCCTGGTGACATTCGCTTGTCGCAGGCCATCAAGGCGGTGAATCCGAAGATCAAGATTGCGTTCGTGGGTCCGCACGTTACCGTGCTCCCGGACAAATCTTTGCGCGATTGTTCGGCCGTCGATTTTATTGTGCGAAAGGAATTCGATTACGCGGTCACGGACTACGCCAAGGGCAAGGCGCTGGAAGAGATTCCCGGCGCTTCGTTTCTGAAGAATGGCAAAGTCGTTCACAATCCCGACCAGCCGCAGATTCAGGATCTCGATGCGCTGCCGCACGTGACCGACGTTTATAAGCGCGATCTGGATGTCACGAAGTATAACGTGCCGTTTTTGCTTTATCCGTATGTGTCTCTCTACACCACGCGCGGCTGTCCGGCGCTTTGCACTTTCTGCCTGTGGCCGCAGACTCTAAGCGGACATGCGTGGCGCAAACGCTCCACCGATGACGTAGCCGCCGAAATGGCAAAAGTAAAAGCTTTCTGGCCGGAAGTGAGAGAGTTTTTCTTTGACGACGACACCTTCAACATTCAGAAGGCGCGCACTATTGAACTGTGCGCCAAGCTAAAGCCGCTGGGTTTGACGTGGTCTTGCACTTCGCGCGTGACCACGGATTTTGAAACGCTCAAGGCGATGAAGGACGCAGGATGCCGGCTCCTAATCGTGGGCTATGAATCGGGCGATGCGCAGATTTTGAAAAACATCAAAAAGGGCGCAACCATCGAGCGGGCGCGGCAGTTCACCAAGGATTGCCACAAGCTGGGGCTGGTCATTCACGGCGACTTCATCATGGGTCTGCCCGGCGAGACGCACGAGACGATCAACAACACCATCGCCTTCGCCAAGGAACTGGATGTCGAGACCATTCAGGTTTCCGTGGCCCACGGATATCCCGGGACCGAACTTTACGACGATGCAGTGAAGAAGGGATACATCGTAGGCAACAACCAGATGGTGGACGAGGGAGGACATCAGTTGGCCCACATTCAGTATCCGAGGCTGCCCGCCGACGATATCATCAGCGCCGTGCACCGCTTCTACGACGAGTATTATTTCCGTCCCAAGGCGGCGTTCCGGATTCTACGTAAAGCGGCGTTCAACAGCGCCGATCGTAAGCGGCTTTATAAGGAAGCAAAGTCGTTCATGAAGCTGCGCGCCAGCCGCAATAAGATGGTGAAGCAGCATAGCGATGCCGCGGCAGCGGCAGCACCGGCTAAGGCCTAAGTCTTTTCACCGCGGAGTCACAGAGACACAGAGAAGGTCTTTTTAGTTTTGGTTTTCTCTGTGACTCTGTGGTGAAGAAGTTTTAGTATGCACAACCACAAAGTCATCCATTGAACTTTCGCAAGTATCTGGTGCTGGCAGGAGTCACGGTGTTCGCCTCGGCGGGTGACGCGTTGCTCTCGCACGGCATGAAGCAGACCGGCAACATCTCCCTCCATCATCTGCAGAGCGTAATTTTCGCCATCGGCAATCCCTGGGTCGCCGCGGGCATTTTGCTTTTGCTGGCCTTCTTTGCGGCCTACACGTCGGCGCTTTCGTGGGCCGATCTTACTTATGTCTTGCCCGCGACCTCTCTGGGCTATGTGGTGCTGGCCCTGGTGGCCCGGTTTGCGCTGCACGAGCAAGTCAGTCCGATGCGCTGGGCGGGGATTGCGCTGATTACTGGCGGGGTGGGATTTGTGGCCGGGGGCCCGGCTTTGACGGAGCATCCGGAGAAACCCCCACCCTTCGGCTCCGCTCAGGGCAAGCTTCCTCGCGAGGCTAGAGGTGGGGCACCCTCATCATCATCCCAGCAGGCCACACCTGTATCGAGCGAGGCCAAATCGTGAAGCTCCTCTACACCTGGTCCGCGATTCTGGTGATTGCTCTGGCTTCCGTGGTCGGAGACGTGCTCATCTCGCACGCCATGAAGCAAGTGGGAGACGTCGGCCTGCTCCGCCGGCGCGCCGGGTTGTGGACGGTAGTCGCGCGAGTCGTTGGCAACCGTAACTTTGTGCTGGGAGTGGGCGCCATGGCGGTGGCGTTCTTCAGCTTGCTCTTCGCGCTCTCCTGGGGGGACGTGAGCCTAGTTGGCCCCGCTGCAGCGTCGCTGACCTTCATCGGCAACGCCTTCGCCGCGAAAATCTTTTTGCATGAGCGCGTGGACCGGCGGCGGTGGATTGCGGCGCTGTTGGTGGCTGGCGGAGTGGCGCTGCTGGCCGGGTAATACTTCGCTCGGTCCGCCCATCCCTCGTCATCAGAGTGGAGGCCACTCTGGCGTTCCCTTTGCGTTCCCTTCTTTTTTGCCTTGTCGTAGATCAACGCGAGATCTGGATTTCGACGCGACGCGAGTTTTTCTCCAAATGTGAGCGATTCGGGACAGACGCTCGGATTCTTTACGAATAGGGTTGTGTTGTTTCACTTGGATGCTCCAAGTTCTCAAGCCGCAGCCCGGAACGCGCAGAGTTCGACATGAGAATCGGAAGCACAGTCAAAATCCCAAGCGGATTTCAGACCGCCGCCAGGCGAGACTCCTCGGAGGATTCCATGAAGAAAGCATTCCTGCTGATCGTTCTACCGGCCCTGCTGGTGGCGCTGGGGTTTGCACAGACTCCCGCGCCGAGCGGCAACACAGACCCGGCTAACATTCAGGGTTGCCTGGGTGGTTCGGACGGTAACTACACCGTTGCGGAAGACAACACAGGCCAGATTTTCAAGATCACCACCAGCAGTGTTGATCTCAAGCCACACCTGGGCCACGAGGTAAAGCTCATCGGGAACAAAACAACCAGTGCAGCTGGTTCCGCGGCTGCCGATAACAGCCTCGCCGTCACCGAGGTAAGCATGATCTCCGAACACTGCACTCCAGCGGTGGCCGCGGCCGCCGCGACTGTCAGCGCAGCTCCCGAGACTGTCATCCCACCCGCTGCACCAGGTGCGGCACCTGCTGCTGCGCCTGTCAACGCCCCTGCGGAGACTGCCGTCGCACCTGATGCCGCCACTCCACCCGCCGTTACCCCACCCGCAGACACTGTCGTCGCACCTGCTCCCGTCATCGCTCCACCTGCGGAGACTGCCGTCACGCCCGCTCCAGTGGCCGCCGCTCACCCAACGCCGTCGGCACGACCTCGGAAGCGGTTAGCGACACCGGCCGCCGCCGCGCCCGTTGAGCCTGTTAGCACACCTGTTGCCGCCGCTGCGCCAACCCCCTCGCCCGTCAGCACGACTTC
>Ga0209006_10005920_pt1 | contig 11107 bp, 8 predicted proteins | sample JacPin_JW_Ref_O2_FD_188567 | JGI IMG/M metagenome (GOLD analysis project Ga0209006, IMG submission 188567) | Forest soil microbial communities from Algoma, Ontario, Canada - Jack Pine, Ontario site 1_JW_Ref_O2 (SPAdes) (version 2) | ecosystem: Environmental > Terrestrial > Soil > Boreal... | reverse complement strand
CCAGGGTCGTGCATTCCTGCTTGGCGACGCCGCGCACATCCACAGTCCCGTCGGTGGACAAGGCATGAACACCGGCATCGGCGACGCCGTGAACCTCGCCTGGAAGCTCGCGGCCGTGGCGCTCGGGCGCGCGGATGCGTCGCTCCTTGACAGCTATGAGCCGGAACGAATCGCCTTCGCCCGTCGTTTGGTCGCGACGACCGATCAGGGTTTCACGGGCGTTACGAGTTCCGGGGCGATAGCCCGGCTTATGCGACTGCACATCGCGCCGCTCTTGATCCCGGCCTTTTTCGCGCGGAAGGGGGTGCGGCGCTTCCTGTTTCGCACCGTCTCGCAGACAGCGGTGAACTACCGGGGAAGCAGCTTGAGCGAGGGGCGAGCGGGAACGGTTCACGGCGGTGACCGTTTGCCATGGGTGAAGATGGACTTGAACGGCGTGGAGACAGATAACTTCGCGCCGCTGACTACGCTGGACTGGCAGGTCCACGTATATGGCGACGCCGCGCCCGAGGTCCAGGCAGTGTGTGAGCGGAGAAAATTGGCACTGCGCGTCTTTCCATGGCGTCCGGAGGTGAGCCGAACCGGCCTGCGGCGCAATGCCGTCTATCTGGTACGACCTGACGGCTATGTGGCCCTGGCGGATCCTGCGGGCAGCGCCACTGCGATTGCGTCCTATCTCGACGCACGCGAGCTCAACCAGACGAGGTAGGGCTTGGTCGGGTGCGTCGTTCGCCACCGCCGTTGCCTGCTGAGACCATCCTCCCATGCACAGCACTGCTCGTTCAGGTGTCAAAGATCAACTTTGAACGGTTGCTGGCAGATTCTGAGATGTGGAACTTGGTGGAAGGACTTGGCGCGGCGTAACCTTCGCGCGCGTCGGAACCAGATTGCCGTGCAATCCGGGTTACTCCCAACGAAACACCTTCGTCGAGAGCGCAGTACAAACTACAAATACCACTACCAATGCCGCCACGTCGCCCAGGTGCGCCAACCACCTATCGCCGCTCCAGATTCCCTCGAGTAGCGACACCGCATAGGTCAGCGGCAAGACGCGCGCCACCGCGTGAAGCGCCGGCGGCAGCGAGTCAAGGGGCACGAAGAGCCCCGAGAGCGCGATCATTGGGTACAGAATAATGGCCCCGATCGGTTGCGCAAAGCGCGCTGTGGGAACAATGCTGGCGATCACAAAACCGATCGACAGGATGCTCCATGTGCTGATCAGCAGCGCCATCGTAAAAGCGAAAAATGGAACTTGCACTCCCACCGGGTAGTAGCGTTTGCCTGCTATCACCAGCAACGCCAGCGTCAGAGCCGTCAGCATCAGCTTGACGATCACGTGGGCGGTAAGGATCGTTTGCGGGCGGAGCGGCGTAGCGCGCAATCGCTTCAGGATGCCTCCTTCCCTATAGATCGAAATGATCGTCACCAGCGACAGCACCGAACTCACGGCGATCAACAGAGAAGCGAGTACCGGCAGACCCACTCGTATAAATCCGCTAGCGTTTGCTGGAGTTGTCACCATTTTGGGGTTGGCCATGCGACCCCACACGAGGAAAACAAGCACCGGGAAAGCGATGGTCCCAAACGCGCCCAGCGGCTCGCGCAGGAAGATCTTGATCTCGATCCAAGTCAGCTTCCAGAGTCCCCGCATCCTCATCTCCATCAACCTTAGTCCCGAATCGAACGGCCGGTAAGTTTTAGAAACACGTCCTCAAGGCTAGGCAGGACGGTGCGAAAATCCGTGACCCGGATCTGATTCTCGGACAAACAACGAATCACCTCGGTTACCAGATCGTCGCCCCGGCCGCGAATCGTGACTTGCGAGTTGTTGCAGATTACTTCTTCAACTCCCGGAATCACTCGAAAGTGTTCCCGAGCGTCGAGGCCATCTGTGGCCAGGACGACGGTTCGTTCCGGACAGTGCCGCTTCACCAGGCTCTCCGGACGGTCGATATCAATGATCCGGCCGTGCTCGATGATGGCGACCCGGTCGCACAACCGTTCGGCCTCCTCCATCAGATGCGTGGTCAGAAAGACCGTCTTGCCGCGATCGCGGATACCGCGCACCAGATCCCAGATGGTGTGCCGCGACTGCGGGTCAAGCCCCGTGGTCAGCTCGTCGAGAAACACCACCTCTGGGTCGCTGATCAGCGCTAGGGCAATGAACAGTCGCTGCTTCTGGCCGCCCGAGAGCGTCATGAACCAGGCATTCCGCTTTTCGATAAGCCCAAGCTGTTCCAGCAACCGCTCGCCATCCACCGTTTTCTTCTGATATAGCGATGCCCATAGATCTACCGCCTCCCAGACCTTGATCCGTTTCTGCAACTGCGCCTGCTGGAGCTGCACTCCGATGCGGTTCTGCAACTTGTAAACGTCGTGGAAGGGATTAAGACCCAGAACCGAGATGGTCCCCCGGTCCGGGGTCCGCAGACCCTCGACGCATTCCATCGTAGTGGTCTTTCCCGCGCCGTTGGGACCGATCAAACCAAAAATCTCACCTTCGTTGACCTCGAACGACACCTCATCGACCGCCACCATTGACCCGTAGGTCTTGCGAACTCCGGAAACTTGAATGATGGGAGCCATGATCGTTTGCAAAATCGCAGATTCACTAAGCCGGACCAGCAATTTATATCACGGTGTCAGGGTAAGTCCCGATGGGGACGACGCAATATAAAATGGCGCCCTTTTGGGTGAGCTTTTGCGTGTTCGGCTCGAGCCCCACACACGTGGATTTGAGGTTTCCGTCACGCGAGCTAGTAGACCAGGTAGAAAATTGCGTTTTGCCGGAGAAACAACCGTAGAAAAAAGCATGCACATTTTTCCACAGACTGACCACTTACAGCACCGCCTCCCCATCTATAGAATAGGCGAGATTCTACTTCCTTTGGGAGGAGCTCCATGCTGTTTGCTACAGTGTCTCGCGGTAAAAATCGCGGAACCCGTCTGCTTCCGCATCGATTCAAAGACGACCGATACCACGTCCAGTTGGGAAAGAAAGGCCCTTATATTCCGCTCACCGACCACCGCGATATCCCAGCTTACCTTGCAAACGGCTATTCTCTTCAGATGAGCGACAGAGCCGAAAGCCAAACGCCAAGTCTGATAAGGCCCGAGTCGATCCACGGATGGAGGGCGCACTCTAAGGAGCTTTTCTTCCCCACTAGCTGAACTTGGGGGTTCTCTTCAATCGCTTTGTCTCTGCTCCGCCCGGTTTTCCTCGGCATTTCGATGTGAGCCAGGCGATAACTCCCGGAAGATCGGCATTCGGAAACGATCCAGAAAAACGGCGTTGTGGGAAACGAATCCCCGCACTGCGGTTGGTCCGCTGCCTAACATACTCGTAGTCGACCAACCCGGGAACGACATGGGGGCACAGAACCCCGCCGAGCACTCTGCCAATAGATAATAACTGCGCCCATTTTTCACTTCGCCGGGCTCCATGCCGGTGACGCCGACGTTTGAGCTCCACTCAGGCGAAGAACCTCGTTTCGCGGCGGCCCGCTTGATCCTGTCCAGCGAGCGTCCTCATCGTGCAGTCCAAATGAATGCCCTCAATCCTCCGGTGTGGTGTAAAGTCAAAGAGGAATGCTTCTAGCAGATTTGCGTGAACAAGTTTTTGAAGCGAATCTCGATCTGGTGCGAAAAGGGTTGGTGTTTTCAACCTTCGGCAATGCCAGCGGTGTTGCGCGCGAGGAGGAGTTGATCGTCATCAAACCGAGTGGCATTCCTTACGACGGGATGAAGCCCGAGCACCTCGTTGTGACCGATCTCGAAGGCGAGGTGGTCGAAGGAAACCTGCGCCCGTCCTCAGATCTTCCCACGCATGCTGCCCTCTATCGGGCCTTTCCTTCCATCGGTGGAATTGCGCACACGCATTCCGAGTATGCCACGGCATGGGCCCAGGCCCGTCAACCGATTCCTTGCTTTGGCACCACGCACGCCGATTATTTTCACGGCCCCATTCCTCTGACCGAAGTCATGACCGACGAGGAAATCAATGGCGAGTACGAAGCAAATACTGGAGTGGCGATCCTCCGCGTGTTCCAAACCATAGATCCCGCTGCGGTTCCCGCCGTGCTTGTTTCCAATCATGGGCCCTTTGCCTGGGGTCCGGACCCGCAGAAGGCGGCGGAAAATGCCTGGATGCTGGAACTCGTCGCTCGTTTGGCGTACTTAACTGTTGGGTTAAATACCAATGCCAGTTTTCTCGGCCAGACGCTCTGTGACCGGCACTTTCTACGGAAGCACGGCAAGAAAGCCTACTACGGGCAAGACAGCGCGAAAGAATGAGGGCATGCTGTGGGCCTTGGTCGCCTTTCAGGTGTAGGATACGCCGACCGAACTGCGTGTGGTCTGCCGTTTGCAGCCGAATATTTAGTTAGTGGGACGAGAAACCCTTGCTGATGGAGGGTTTACTTCGCGCCGGAGCACGGGCGTGTGAGAGAGGAAGCTACGTAGCCGACCATGGCGAACAAGAGAAAAATGACAATGGGGTTGATTGTGGGGAACCGGGGCTTCTTTCCGGATCATCTGGCGAAGACCGGACGGGAGGAGATGATCCAGGTCCTCGAAAAGGCGGGCATCGACGTCATTGTGCTCGGTACGGCGGAGAGCAAACACGGGGCGGTGGAGACTTACGAGGAAGCAAAGCGGTGCGCTGCGTTGTTTAAATCGAAAGCCGATGCGATCGACGGCGTAATCGTGACCTTGCCGAATTTCGGCGACGAGCGCGCCATCGCCGACACGCTGCGGCTGGCACGTCTGGGTGTGCCGATTCTGGTGCAGGCAACTCCGGATACGCAGTCAAAAATGACCATCACGCACCGACGCGACAGTTTTTGCGGCAAAATGTCTGCCTGTAACAATTTGAGGCAGTACGGAATTCCTTACTCCCTCACCACGCTTCATACCGAATCATCGGACTCGGCAGAGTTCGCAAAAGACCTCCAGTGGTTTGCTGCGGTATGCCGGGTTGTGAAGGGTCTGCGGAATCTGCGTATCGGGGCCCTTGGCGCGCGGCCCACGGCATTCAACACGGTGAGGTACAGCGAGAAATTGCTGGAGGCCAGCGGGATCTCCGTCGAAACGCTTGATCTTTCCGAAGTCCTCGGGCGCATCAGCCGGATGAAGGATACCGACGAAGCTGCGGTCCAGAAGCTGCAATCGATCGAGAAGTATGTGTCAACGACCGATATCCCGAAGGCCGCGCTCGTGAAGATGGCCAAGCTTGGCGCAGTGATCGACCAGTGGATGAAAGCTACCGACCTTCAGATCAGCGCTGTGCAATGCTGGACTTCGCTCGAAGAGAACCTTGGAGTGGTGCCTTGCACAGTCATGAGCATGATGAGCGACTCGCTGCTCTCAAGCGCGTGCGAAGTGGACGTGTGCGGCGTGCTGGGGATGCACGCATTGCAAGTCGCATCGGAAACGCCCAGTGCGCTCCTGGATTGGAATAACAATTACGGAAACGATCCGAACAAGGCGGTGTGCTTCCACTGCAGCAATTTGCCCAAGCATTTCTTCAAGGAAGTCAAAATGGATTACCAGGCGATCATCGCGGGCACGGTAGGGAAGGAGAATACGTTCGGAACTTGCGTCGGAAAGGTGAAGTCCGGAGCCATGTGCTTCGCGCGCTTCTCTACAGACGATACTTCCGGCAGAATCCGCGGTTACACGGGCAGCGGGAGGTTCACAGACGACCCCCTGGAAACATTTGGCGGAGCGGGCGTGGTTGAAATTCCGGGGCTGCAGGAGCTGCTGCGCTATATCTGCGAAAAGGGCTTTGAGCATCACGTTGCTGCCAACTTTTCCTCGGTAGCGCCTGCCGTGCATGAAGCCACCATGCGTTACCTCGGTTGGGAAATGTACGCCCACGCGGGTTGACATTTTATTTGCAGGGAGCGAATCCGAATCCCATGGCCATCGTGGCTGGCGTAGATTTTGGAACTTTAAGCGTTCGCGTTTCGATCGTGGACAGCGAACAGGGACTGCTCGCTACCGCACTTCGAGAATACCCGCTCCATCGCAGGCGCGAAGACCCCGAATACGCCACGCAATCGCACCATGATCAGATGCGCGCTTTGGCAAGTGCTACCCGCGAGGCGATCGAGAAGGCGCACATCTCCGGCGATCAAGTGCAAGCGCTGGCAGTGGACACCACCGGCTCCTCGGTGATTCCTGTCGGGAAAGATCTCGAACCGCTCGATGAATATTATCTTTGGTGCGATCACCGGGCGAAAGCAGAAGCCGCGGAGATAACGGAGGCGGCGCATCGGGAGGGGCTTCGCGCCATTCAGTGGTGCGGCGGAGTGTATTCCTCCGAGTGGGGCTTCTCAAAGCTGTTGCATTGGCTGCGCCACAATCCATCCAAACGGGTCGATTTCGTTTCCGCTTTTGAGCATTGCGACATGGTAGCCGCCACGCTGTGCGGAATCACCGATCCGGGCAAAGTAAAGCGCAGCGTTTGCGCGATGGGTCACAAGTGGCTGTGGAATCCCGGTCTGGGCGGTCTGCCCTCGGAGGAGTTCCTCAGGAAAGTGGATCCGTTGTTTGCGGGCGTTAGAGAAAAACTTGAGGGCGAATATGCTACGTCGGATCAAGTTGCCGGAAATCTCTCCGCGTTCTGGGCGGAAAAGCTGGGGTTGAAGACCGGGATTCCCATACCCGTCGGGGCCTTCGATGCGCATTGGGATGCCATCGGGGCGGGCTGCCGCACCGAGGATATGGTGAATGTCGTCGGTACTTCGACATGCATCATTGGCATCACGCCGTCGGTCAATTTGGTTCCGGGTGTTTGCGGAGTTGTACAGGGCAGCGTGCACCCGCGGCGAACAGGAATTGAAGCGGGCCTTTCCGCCGTGGGAGATATTTTCAACGCCATTGCCAGCCGAGCGGGAACCGACGTCGCTACGCTCAGCCTGGGACTTGAAAAGTACCATGCCGGGCAGACCGGCCTTCTCCGCATGACCTGGGACAATGGAGACCGAACGGTGCTGGTGAATCCGAATTTGCGCGGCATCACGCTCGGCTGGAACCTGCAGAGTACGGCGCAGGATGAATTCTTCGCCGCCATCGAGGGCACGGCCTTCCACACGCGGATCATTCTGGATCGCATGGCCGAACATGGCGTGAACATCAAGCGCGTGATAAATGCGGGCGGCATTCCGCAAAAGAACAACGTGCTCAATCAAATCTATGCGAATGTGCTGGGGAGGCCGGTTCTCGTGCCGAGCAGGCCCGTAGTCAGTCTGGGCTCGGCGATTTTCGCTTTTCTCGCGGCCGGGACGTTTAAGACGGTTGAAGAAGCCCAAGATAAGATTTGTCCGGAGCATGCCGTGTTTACGCCGGAGACCGCGGCCGAGAAGGTCTACCACACGCTCTATGCGCTCTATCAAAAACTCTATTTCGCTTTTGGAGAGCCGCAGGACGAAGGGTTCGGCGAAGTCCTGCCCACACTGATCCAAGTCGCTGAGAGGGCCAACACGCGCGATTGAAGAGCCTGTGTCTTCCACAACCTTACTCACGCTCTTGGCGTTACTTGCTTTTGTACATGCGCTAGTTGGTTCATATGGCGTGATCGCTTACCCTGAGACCGAACGTACCCCGAAATCGGCCTTCGTTTGGCTCTTGCGGCGCAGCAGATAGATCTTTTGAGACACATGCTCACCCGGGGCCTGGCACTGCTAGCGGGCGGTCCAGCCACCGTCGATGAGGATGGTGTGGCCGGTGATGAGTGAGGCGGCGGGCGAAGCGAGAAAGACGACCGCGCCGGCAACCTCGACGGGTTCACCGATGCGGTGGAGGGCGGCGATGCGCTCGATGACGTCGGCGCGAAACGCGGCATCGGAGAGCGCTTCGTCGGTGCCCGGAGTGGTGATGAACGTCGGAGCGACGGCGTTCACGGTGATGTTGTGCGGGCCCCACTCGATGGCAAGACATTTTGTTAAGTGCGAAACCGCGGCTTTGCTGGCGCAGTAGACAGATTCGGCGGGCAAAGCGGCGAATGCCGCTTGCGAACTCATATTGATGATACGTCCACCCTTTTGGCGCATCATCAGTTTTGCCGCGGCCTGACTGGCGAAGAAAGTTGACTTCAAATTTAGAGCGAGAGTGAGGTCGAAGTCGTGTTCGTTGACGCCGAGCGCGAGGCCGCTGGTGCCGTTGCCGACGTTGTTGACGAGAATGTCTAGCCTTCCGAAATAATCGGCAGCTTTTTGAATGGCGGAAGAGATTTGAGCGAGATCGGTGACGTCCATTTGAAGAGGCAAAGCTTTGCGACCCATGGATTGAATCTCGTGGACGAGGTCGGACGCGCCGTTGACGTCGCGCAAGCCGAGGGCGATGTCGGAACCGGCGTCGGCCAAGGCGAGAGAGATGGCACGGCCGAGGCCGCGGGCAGCGCCGGTGATGAGGGAGACTTGGCCGGAGAGATCGAAGCTGGGAAATTGAGACATGATAGCTCCATGAACTGGAATGATGGCTGCTGAATTCTGCGAGAAAGATGTTTGCTTAGAATTGCGCGGAACGTCAACTGGAGCGAGGAGTCGGAGAGCTGTAGTTCGGGCTTGCAGAGCCCGGTTGCGAAGTGTTCCCGAGTGACGGGGACTCGGCTATAGTCCGCATTAATCTGAAACTGACCCGCTGCCGAAAGAAAACCGGAAGCAAGGCCAGAATATCAGGCACTCTGCTCCGGGTCTTGCACCAGCAAAGCAGATCTGCTGGCGACAGCACCCCGCTGGAGGAGTGACGGAGTGCACGTGTGAGGCTGTTTGTTGGGCAGGTCTTAAACGTTTGCAGGGAACGCGTATAATGCCGTTCGGATAGGATCGAGCAAATCGATCAGCCGGACGGCAGGCCCTCGTTTGATGTTTCTCTGGATGTGCGCCAAGAGGTTTCATCAAAGTTCCACGAGGAGTTCCACAACGATATGCTGGGCTGGATCGTGGTGTTGAAACATCCGGGAGAGCGATTAATGAGAAGTCTGCCTCACATGAAGGTCTCTACCGTCCCTACACTGCGGACGCGCCAAAGGCCCGCTAGGTGGAACTTAAGTTTGTGCCGTACTACGCGTGGGCGAATCGTGCCGCCACGCCGATGCAAGTCTGGACGCCCCGTCCTAAGGCGTAGAAAGCCGGAATGAACTATACGCGCCGCGCATTTGTGGGGTTGTCGCTCGGATCGGCGATCTCATTGTCTGCCGAACGACTGCTGGGGCAGGGAGTCGCGGCCCACGCGGCCAAGCCTCTTCGGCGGCAAGCCCCTTCCGGCCGCCCGTTCAATGCGCATTTTGTGGACGTGGGTGCGGCTGCCGGATTACATGCGCCGACAATTTACGGAGGCGTGGAGAGCAAGAAATACATTCTGGAATCTACCGGCTGCGGGTGTGCGTTCATCGACTACGACAACGATGGTTGGATGGACATTTTTTTGCTTTGCGGCACTCGGCTCGATGGCGCTCCGGCCGACGCAACCAACCGGCTGTACAAGAACAATCGAGACGGCACGTTTATCGACGTTACAGAAAAAGCGGGTCTCCACGCCGTTGGCTGGGCTTGCGGGGTTTGCATCGGGGATTACAATAACGACGGTTTTGAGGATATTTTTTGCACTTACTTCGGGCAAAACATCCTTTACCGCAACAATGGTGACGGAACGTTCACCGATGTGACGAAAGCCGCCGGTCTCTCGAACGAACAACCGCGCTGGGGCGCGGGATGCAGTTTCCTCGATTACAACCGTGATGGGCACCTGGATTTATTTGTCTCGAACTATGTCCGTTTCTCCTTTGAACATGCGCCCGTTCCTGGAGCGAACACCAATTGCAATTGGAAAGGGATTCCCGTCGAGTGCGGACCGCGCGGGCTTCCCACCGGGCACCATTTACTGTACAGAAACAATGGCGACGGGACGTTTACTGACGTCAGCCAGCAGGCCGGCATTGCTTCGGCCACAAAATGTTATGGCATGACCGTTGTGGCCGCGGATTTGGACGAAGACGGCTGGCCCGATATCTATGTTGCTTGCGATTCCACGCCCAGTTTGCTGTTCATAAACAACCATGACGGAACGTTTCGCGAGGAGGGAGTGGTGCGAGGGGTAGCACTCAGCGACGACGGAGAAGAACAGGCGGGGATGGGGATTGGCGTCGGCGACTACGACCTCGACGGGCATCTGGATCTGTTCAAGACGCACTTCGCTGATGACGCCAATGTCCTCTACCACAACAATGGCAAAGGCGATTTCGACGATGTCACTCGCACCTCCCGAATTGGCGTGGAGACACGATATATCTGCTGGGGCGCGGGAATGATTGATCTCGATAACGATGGCTATCCGGATCTATTCATGGTCACAGGTAACGTTTACCCGGAAGTTGAACGGAGCCTCCCGCAATATGCAAACAAGACCCCGCGCGCGGTCTTTCGCAATCTGGGCAATAACACCTTCGAGGAATTGGTCGAAGCTGCCGGTCCTGGTGTTGCTGAGGCACACTGCAGCCGCGGATGCGCGTTCGGAGATTTTGACAATGACGGCGACATCGACATGCTGGTCATAAACTTGAATGAGAATCCGTCCCTTTTGCGCAACGATCTTCACGGAAAACAGAATTGGATTAAGGTTAAACTCGAGGGAGTTAAGTCCAATCGGAGCGCGATCGGGGCTCGCGTTCTGGCGCACTACGGGGGGAAAACACAGGCGCAGAGCGTCTTAAGTCAATCCAGCTTTTATTCTTCGAACGATTCTCGGCTTCATTTCGGCCTGGGAAACTACACTTCGTTTAGTCTCGAAGTGCACTGGCCAAACGGGCTTATGGAGTCCTTCAAACAGCTTCCCATCAATCAATTGATCACTCTACGCGAGGGGGCTGGCGTGGTGCCCAACCGAGGATGGTCGAAGACGTAAGCACCGTGCCCTGGTCGTCGATGAAGAAACCGCTGCCGGCCAGAACGAAACCGGGATCGCCCGAATGAACCTGAACCACGGAAGCCTTGGCCTTATCGAAAAGCGCACTGGCCTCGTCTCCACTGAGCTGGAAAATATCGGCGCGGGCCGATTGCGGCAAAATAGCCAGCGGCGCAACGAAAATCGCCGCAGCCAACCAGTA
>Ga0209006_10005919_pt1 | contig 11108 bp, 6 predicted proteins | sample JacPin_JW_Ref_O2_FD_188567 | JGI IMG/M metagenome (GOLD analysis project Ga0209006, IMG submission 188567) | Forest soil microbial communities from Algoma, Ontario, Canada - Jack Pine, Ontario site 1_JW_Ref_O2 (SPAdes) (version 2) | ecosystem: Environmental > Terrestrial > Soil > Boreal... | reverse complement strand
TGTAGGCCCGGTTCCAAGTCGGCGTGATCAGGACGTCGTTGAGGCACACGCGCGGCGGCAGGCAGGCGATATAGCGGATGAGATCGCCGAGGTCCTCCGATTGCAGCATCCGCGCCTTGTCCTCGTCGCTGACGGGAACCGGACGCTTGGCGAGGATCGGCGTCGCCACTTCGCCCGGAGAGAGCGCCGTGGACCGAATGCCGTTCCGGCATTCCTCCATGTTGATGCTATGGCTGAGAGCGACGACGCCGTGCTTTGCGGCGATATAGCCGACGCCGGGTTGCGTGCTCACGACCCGGCCGGCGATCGAGGCGATGTTGATGATCACCCCGTCCTTCTGCTTGCGCATGATTGGCAAGACCGCGATCGCGCCGTGAAAAGCGGTCGATAGATTCGCGCGGATGAGTTCGTCGGCGCCGGCGGCCGTAAGCTTCTTCCAGCTTCGATCGGGGATGTTGGAGCCTGCATTGTTGACCAGAATGTCGAGGCGGCCGAATTCCTTCTCGATCGTTTCCGCAATCCGCGACGCGTCTTCGGCGCGCGTCATGTCGCCAATGTGGACGCGCGCCGCTCCGCCGCCCTTTGCGATGCGGGCCGCAACCGCCTCGAGCGGCTCTTTTCGCCGCCCCGTCAGCATCACGCTCGCGCCTTCCTGGCTAAGCGCGAGCGCGCCGGCTTCACCGATGCCGCTTCCCGCGCCGGTGACCCACGCAACCTTGCCCGTCAGCCGCTTCATGACCTTCCCTCCCCTTCACAAGACCGGCGTCCCCCATGGCAGAGCCTCGGCTTTACGGCAACGCGTTCCGACCATGCTCGACACGCGAAGGATCAGGTGCTTGACATCCATACCAAGTGGTTGGTATGGGTAACTACCCGCGAACTGAAACGATCATGCAGTCTCAGCACGAATCCAAGACGAAGCTTCTCGACGCGGCGCTCAAAGTCGTGCGCGCCAAAGGGTATAGCGCAACGCGGATCGAAGACGTCTGCGCCGAGGCCGGGCTGACCAAGGGAAGCTTCTTCCATCACTTCAAGAGCAAGGAAGATTTGGCGCTGTCCGCGGTCGCGCATTGGGATGCGACGACGTCGGCCTTCTTCGCCACCGCGCCATACCATAACGCCGTCGACCCGCTCAGCCGCGTGATCGCTTATATCGAGTTTCGCAAAGCCATCCTGACCGGCGACCTGCCGGATTTCACCTGCTTTCTCGGCACAATCGTTCAGGAGGCCTATCAGACGCATCCGGAGGTGAGCGCCGCCGCCGCCGGGAGCATCAGGGGCCACGCGAGGACGCTCGAGGCCGATATCCGCGCGGCGATGCGCGAGCGCGGCGCTCCTCAAAACTGGACGCCGGAGAGCCTCGCCCTGCACACCCAGGCGGTGATCCAGGGGAGCTTTATCCTCGCGAAGGCGAAGGGAAGCGCTGCGGCGGCGGCCGAAAGTCTCGATCACCTGCGGCGCTACATTGAGCTGCTTTTCCAGGCGCCGGGCAAGTCCGGGTCGGACAGGAAAGATCGGCCGCATTGACCCAATCCGCCTGATGGCGGGCCAAGAGCAATAACGCCGTCCTCGAAAAGCTCGGACCCCGGCGACACAACCCTGCACAACCCCGGCGACAATTCGCTTTGTGGAGGCCTGTGCACAACTTTGCCTAACAAGTTTGTCTAGCCCATTTCTCGCGTCGTCGACGGAAAATTCCGGGTGGCAATTTGTTGTAAGATCCATCTCGGCTTTTTCCAGCATTGCATAGCCGCGCTCGGGATCGAGAACGATAGGGCGACGCGGTTTTTAGAAGCAGCCATTCGACTTGCGCCGCGCGAGAAAGCAGCGCATCTGTACATTTTTGACGTGATTTAAGCGCGGTCCTGGTCGATGACCAAAGCAGCCCGTTACGGCGCTTTCATTTCTTACAGCCATGCCGCAAGCGCTGACCTCGCGAGCGGGCTCCAGAAGTGGCTGGAGACCTATGCCAAGCCTTGGTGGCGGCGGAGGGCGATCGACGTTTTCCGCGACGAAACCGACCTGGCGGCCGCGCCCGCACTCTGGTCGAGGATCGCCGACGCGCTTGATCAGTCCTCGCACTTCATCCTGCTGGCCTCGCCGGAAGCAGCTCAATCGAAGTGGATCAAACGCGAAATCCGGTACTGGTTGGGCGACTCGAACGCGAGCGCCCTGAATGGGCTCGACCTCGACGCGCCCATGTCAAATCCAAAACCGGAACGCGTGGCGACGCTGCTCATCGCGCTGACGGGCGGGGATATCAACTGGGACGAGAAGGCCGGAAAAGCAGGCGACTTCGACTGGAGCAAGACAAGCGCTCTTCCGCGCCAGCTCTCTGGCGTGTTTAGCGAAGAACCCCAATGGGTCGATCTTAAGACAGTCGTCCAAAAGGAACACCTACGCGCCAGTCTGTCGCGCAGCAACGCAGACTTCATGCGCGCCGTGGCGCAGCTCGCGGCGCCGATCCGCGGCATTTCCGATTTCAGTCGATTGGTCAGCGAGGATTACCGCCAATATCGAAGGACGATCAGGACGGCGTGGGCTGCCGCCGCCGTACTCGCGGTCGTAGCCACCGTTGCTGTTTGGCAATGGCTTGAAGCGGACTACCAGCGTCAACTAGCTATTGCCGAGTTGCGCGAGGCGCAGATCGAGCAATCGCGGTCCCTAGCCGATCAGGCGAGTCGAGTCCGCGAGACGGGCGACGCTGGGACCGCGGTCCTGCTTACGCTGAGCGGACTCCCTGACGCGGAGGCTGGGATCATTCGGCCGGATGTCCCCGAAGCAGAGGGACAGCTCGGGGCTTCCTGGCGGGATCTGCGCGAGCGACTCAATCTTGTCCATGACAATTGGGTCGCGAGCGCCGCATTTAGCCCTGATGGCAAGCGGATCGTGACCGCGTCTTATAACAAGACAGCGCGGCTGTGGGACGCGGCGACCGGCCTGCCGATCGGCCAACCGCTCAAAGGCCATGAGGGTGCTGTCAATAGCGCGGCGTTCAGCCCCGACGGCATGCGCGTCGTCACCGCATCCGATGATGGCACGGCGCGATTGTGGGACGCCGCGACCGGAGGGCCTATCGGCGAACCCCTAAGGGGTCATGTCGGACCAATCGGCGGCGCCGCGTTCAGTCCAGACGGCAAACTCATTGTCACCGCCGGCGATGACCGGACCGCGCGGCTTTGGGATGCCGTGAGCGGCCGGCCAATCGGTGAGCCGCTCAAAGGCCATGAGGGCCCGGTCATCAGCGCGGCGTTCAGCCCAGACGGCATGCGCGTCGTCACCGCATCCGATGACAGGACGGCGCGGCTGTGGAATACCGCGACCAGCCGGCCCATCGGCGAACCTCTGAGGGGTCACATCCTATCGGTCCTTAGTGCTGGGTTCAGTCCGGACGGCAAAGTTATTGTCACCGCAGGAAAAGACCGGACTGTGCGGCTGTGGGACGCTACGACGGGTCAGCCAATCGGCAATTGGCTCAGCGGGTATGACGACACTATCGAGAGCGTGGCGTTCAGTCCTGACGGCAAGCGAATTGTCACCGCATCCGATGACGGGACGGCGCGATTGTGGGACGCAGCGACCCGCCAGCAGATCGGCAAGCCGCTCAGGGGACATCGAGATATCGTATTCAGCGCTGGGTTCAGCCCTGACGGCCAAAGAATCGTCACCGCGTCTCGCGACCGAACGACGCGAGTCTGGGACGTGGACACAGGCCTGTCTCTCCGAGGCCACGGTAATCTGGTCTTTAGTGCGGCGTTCAGCCCCGACGGCAAGCGCATCGTCACCGCGTCTCTGGACGGGACGGCGCGAATTTGGGACGCAACGACTGGCGAACCCATTGGCGAAGCGCTGCGCGGGCATGAGGGCGGGGTGACGAGTGCAGCCTACAGCCCCGATGGCCGGCGCATTGTCACAGCCTCCCAGGATAAGACGGCGCGCGTCTGGGACGCGAGCGGCAAACCGATCGGCGACCCGCTGAAAGGCCACGAAGCTGAGGTCATTAGCGCAGCGTTCAGCCCTGACGGCCAACGTATCGTCACCGCGTCCGCGGATAAGACGGCGCGGATCTGGGACGCAGCGAGCGGGAAGCCGATCGGAGAGCCCCTCAGAGGCCACACTGGAGCCGTTGCTAGCGCAGCGTTTAGCCCTGACGGCAGGCGCATCGTCACCGCCTCTGCTGACAACACGGCGCGGTTATGGGACACAGTGACCGGTCAGCCAATCGGCGAACCCCTCACGGGCCATGGTAACTGGGTACAGAGAGCAGCATTCAGCCCTGACGGAAAGCGCGTCGTCACCGCATCTTGGGACAAAACGGCGCGCGTGTGGGACGCCGAGACAGGAAAGCAGATCGGCAATCCGCTTAAAGGCCATGACAACGCGGTGTGGAGCGCGACGTTCAGCCCCGATGGCCGGCGCATCGTCACCGCGTCTGCCGACAAGACCGCGCGGCTGTGGGAGGCGTCGACCGGTCAGCAGATCGGTGCGTCGCTCAGCGGCCACGACGGACCGGTCATGAGTGCGGCATTCAGCCCCGACGGCATGCGCATCGTCACCGCTTCCGGCGACAAGACCGCACGGCTGTGGGATATCTTACCCAACACCAGCGGCTTAATGGCGCAGGCCAAGGCGGCCATTCCGCGCTGCCTTACCCTCGCTCAGCGCAAAGACTTCTTTCTACCGCCGGAGCCGCCAGACTGGTGCATCGAGATGGCGAAATGGCCTTACGACATGCCCCAGTGGAAGCAATGGCTCACTGACAAGCGCGCCGGCAAGAACCCGCCTTTGCCGGCTGAACCTTAGCGCTTGCAAGGACGGCCCAAAGACAGGCCCGTATCATTCGGTCGGCGGTCGCGCGCGGCCAAAAGGTTCCGTCTATGCCGTCCCCACGTCTACTCTAGCGAATGCGAATGCTTCGGGCGGTTTCGGGGACGGCGAATGCGAACCCTTGCAATCTCTTTCCAAAAACGGAAGTCCGTGCTATAAGTTTCTCTTCGTCGGATCTATCTGGCGAACTCAAGCGGGACTCTTTGCGACGGGTGTGGACAAGCGAAAGGGCTGAAGTGGGTCGCCTGGCGGGATGTGTGAATGAGGTGGGACAGTCGAGACACAGTGTGACACCGGGGGAGTTTTTTTTATTAGAAACGGTTATAAGGCATTGAAAAGTCTCGTTTCGAAAAAATAAACGCTAGTAAACGTCAGTTATTTTACTAACGTTTACTAGCGCTTATTAGCGTTTAATAACCTTTAATTGGGCGGGATACTCGCCGCCGGCGGTATTGAACCGTCCCAGCGCGTGAGACTCGAGCTAAGTGGCGTACGCGTCCTCGCCGGCGGGCGTGCGCTGCCGCTGAGCCCAGGCGCTCGCCTGGGCGCCGACCAGTTCGCCGATCCGGTTCAGCCCGCGGGCCTCGACGGCCCGGCTCAAGCCTTCGAGGATCTCCTCGACAACGCCATGACCTTTAAGCGCGAGGCCGGTATAGAGCTGCACCAGGTTCGCGCCCGCCTCGATCTTGGCGATCGCAGTCTCCGGGTCCTCGACCCCGCCACAGCCGATCAGCGGCATCGCCCCGCCGGTCAGGAGATAAGCGCGCGCCAGAAGCCGCGTCGACGGCTCGAACAGCGGGCGCCCGGATAAGCCGCCGCTTTCGCCGCGGTTCCTGGAGGTCAGGCTGGCCGGCCGCGCGACCGTGGTGTTCGACACGATGAGGCCGTCGATGCGACGGGTGAGCGCCGTGGCGACGATGTCCTCGAGCCCGCTTGCGTCGAGATCGGGCGCGATCTTGAGCATCAGCGGGCGACGCGGCTCGGTCTCGTCGCGCGCCTCGACGACCCGCGCGATCAGATCGTCGAGCGCCTCGCGCCGCTGCAGGTCGCGCAATCCCGGCGTGTTGGGCGACGATATGTTGATGGTCAGATAGTCGGCGAACGCCGCGAAGGTCCTGACGCCGAGCGTATAATCCTCCACCCGGTCGGCGGCATCCTTGTTGGCGCCGAGATTGACGCCGATGAGGCCGGGCGGCCGCCGCTCGAGCCGTGCGCGCGCCCGCTCGAAGCCTTCATTGTTGAAGCCGTAGCGGTTGATGACAGCAGCGTCCTCCCGCAAGCGGAAGAGCCTCGGGCGGGCGTTGCCTCCTTGAGGCCGCGGCGTCAGCGTGCCGACCTCGACGAAGCCGAAACCGAGCCGGAGCATCGCGCCCGGAACCTCGGCGTTCTTGTCGAACCCGGCGGCGAGCCCAAGCGGATTGGGGAACTTGAGACCAAGGACCTCGACCGAAAGCCTGGGATCACAAGCCGGCGCGTGAGCCGGCGGGGCGATCTTCAATCCGTTGATCGCCGCACGATGGGCCGTCTCCGCCGGCAGGCGTCTCAGAAGCGGCCCCGCGACTTTGGCCAACCTCACGGCTCAAGGCTCCCGAAAACATGGCCTCCGTCCGAGCCAAGCGGCAACGGACGCGACGAGACAACGGCGCTCATCGGGAGGCCTGCGTAAAGGTGAGGAAAGAGCGCGCCGCCCCGCGACGGCTCCCAGCGCAAGGCGTCGCCCAAAGCGTCCGCGTCAATTGCGACCAGGGTCAAATCGCTTCGGCCGGCAAACCACTTGGCCGCTGTCTCCGGCGCCTGCTCCGCGGTCGAGAAATGAATGAAGCCGTCGGCGCGATCGATCGCTGCGCCCGTGAAGACGCCGGCCGCCTGGGCTTTAGCCCATTCCTCGGTGGCGACGATCTTATAGACGATCATTCTCGACCGGGGCCGCCGCAAAAGCGCGTCACGCGCCATTATCGGCGGTAACGGCCACGCGAGGGACGGCCCCTCCATCCATTCAGCTGCCCGTGTGCGAACCAGATTTGCTCACTCTTGGAGCATCCGTTTCAAAAGCTCAAGTTCTTCGCGCAAGATCGTATCGGTGTGCGACAGCGCCTCAATCTTGCGCACCGCATGCAGCACCGTTGTATGGTCACGGCCGCCGAACCGTCGGCCAATTTCCGGCAACGAGCGCAGGGTGAGGATCTTGGCGAGGAACATCGCCACTTGGCGCGGCTTGACGACCGCGGCGGTGCGCCGCGAGGAGAGGATGTCGGCGCGCGAGACGCTGTAGTGGCTGGCGACCAGCTTCTGGATGTCCTCGATCTTCACCCGTTTGAGTTCATGCGTGCGGATGAGGTCGCGGATTGCGGTTTCCGCCGTTTCGACCGTCAGCGCGGGACCCGTCGGCGTAAAGTGCGCCCGCAGCCGATTGACCGCGCCTTCCAGGTCGCGGCCGTTCGAGCGAATGGCGCGCGCGACAAAGGCGAGAATGTTCGGCGAAACGTCGAAATGGGGGTCCTCGGCGCGTGCTCCGGCGACGCGCGCCTCCAAAATCTTCAGCCGCAAAGGCTCGTCAAGCGCGCCGATCTCGACGCAAAGGCCGACGCTGAGGCGCGAGCGTATGCGCTCGTCGAGCGATTCCAGATCGTTCGGAGGGCGGTCGGCGGCGACGATCACCTCGCGGCCCGCGTCTAGCAAAGCATTGAGCGCGTGACCGAATTCGGCCTGGATGTTTTTCCCCTGGAGGAACTGCGCGTCGTCAAAGATGAGGAGGTCGATCCCTCGCAGCCGCTCCTTGAAGGCGATCGCCGTCTGCGACTGGAGCGCGGCGACGAAGCCGTACATAAATTTTTCCGCCGTCAGATAGATAACCGAACGGCCTTGTTGTGCGGCGGTATGGGCGACCGCCTGCAAGAGATGGGTCTTCCCGAGGCCCACGGCCGAATGCAGATAGAGCGGACAAAAGGCCGGCGTCCCGCCCCGGTTGGGGTTGGCTACGCGCTGCACGGCGTTAAAGGCGAGCTCATTCGACCGCCCAACCTGGAAAGTGGAGAAGGTCAGCCGCCGATCGAGGGGAGACCCGGTCAAGGCGTCGCCGGCCATGAGCACGGCCGGCGTTCGGTTGGGCGGACGCCGATCAGTGGCGGCGCGATCGACCGAGAACTCCGGCTGCTTGTCCGCAGTCTTGGCGGGCGAGCCGCAGTCGGGCAGCGGACCTCTGGTCAATGGTGCGAGCACCGCCGACGAGCGCACGGAGATAAGGATTTGCCCGACCGGGCCAACTTCGGCGTTGAGCGCCGACGCCACATGTCCAGCGTAATGAGTCACGATCCAGCTCTTGAGAAAGCGCGTCGGAACGGACAGCCGCGCCTGCCCCGATCCAACTGACTCTAGAGTGAGGCTTCCAAACCAGCTGTTGAAAACAGCATCACCAACCTCGGCTCGCAAACGATCGCAGCAGCGCCGCCATGCTTCGCCAAAAGGAGGGCCGCCGGACCCGCCGTGGTCAAAGCGATCCGGGTGGGGTTCGTCGTACATATCCATAGTCGTGTCTCGGGCGTTGGGTGGATAGCCGACGTTGCGGCGATGCCTTGGAACGGGATTTGCTCGACGCTTTATGTCTGCGTCCAGGGCAATCCGCCCGCCTTCCATCCGCCAACCACCCCTCTTCGCCGCGAGTCGTCCAGCACGCCTTCGAACCCGTCCGACACATTGAAACAAGGCGACCATCCCGCGCCGGTCATCGCGGTTGCGGCGTGGCGCGACCGCGCGCCTGAACGGCACAAGAACACGAGCGAAGCGCCATGCCGAACGCCCTCCGAGTCGAGCAACGCTTCAAGGCGAGGGACGAAGTTGGCATCGACCGCCATCGAAGGATAGCTTTGCCACTCCAAGAGCAATGGCGTCTTACCGAGCGCTTGAAAGTCCGGCGTCCCGACGTAAGTCCACTCCGCCTGAGTTCGGACGTCGATCAGAACCGACGCTGAATCGCCCTTGAGCAGTGCATACGCGTCAACCGCAAGAATATCCCCAGCATATCCAAGGAAGTTCTGATAAGACATTGCTTCTCCCTCCGCAGCCCACACTGCGGATTTAGCTTAGGTTCAATCTGTTCCTGAAAGCGGGCCAACCAAAACGTTAGCCCCAATTTTTCGCCCGGACCCGATGCGACCGCCCTTGTATCAAACTCTTGCGCTGAGCTTCTGTTCTTACTGTCTACTTACACTTACCTGCTCATAGACGCCTGACGAGGTCGCATTTTCTCTCGTTTCTTGCTGTTGTGAAGATTATGGCACGGGACAGGCAACGACGCAACCTGACTTCCGGGACCAAGGAGCGCTCTCAGGGCCGTAAAAGTGGACAAATATTGAACAATTTTACTAAGTTTTAATGCAAGGGCTTGATTCAAGAGACAAGATCGCGGGCGAGTTGTAACTCGCGAGCGTCAAATTGCTGCGCTCAACAAAAGTGGCGCCGTTCGAATTGGCGCGACCGGAATGAGCGACGACCCGAGCCAGACCGGGCTTGGCGATTAAAGGTTTGGCAATTATGAATTTTTTGTGAGCGACTGATGACGGCCCTGGGGCGTCGTTATTTCGTTGCAAAATTGTTATGTGTCGTCTCAGCGTCAGATTGACGTCGCTGGCGCGCCGAAACGCCGTTCGCGTGGCGATTGAATCAGGCCCGCGCCTCGACCCCCTCTGGCCCGCGTCGCTGGTTCGAAGCGATGACTCCGTAAAAGGCCGGGATTGCCAAGAGATAAGCCAGGCCTGCAACCTCGATCACCGCTGCAAGGCCGAAATTGGTCGCGATGACGGGCGCCGCCGCAGCGCCGATCACCGAAAAGCAGCCGTTAACGCCCCATGCCCAGACAAACATGTGATCCTTGCCAAGACGTCCGAGCGTCGTCATCGCGATCGGCATCGGGAACCCCATCAGGAAGGCGGGCGGGGCGATCAAAAGGAAGCAAATGACGAGGCGGGCCGGATAGGCGAGCGCGCCGATCGAGTCCAGCGCCCGGCCGAGATACAACCCGTACAGGATCAACATGACCCCAACCGCGACGAACAGAATCGGCATGATCACGCGCATGTGCGGCAACGCGCGCTCGGAGGCAAGGGCGCCAAGACCCGAGAACACCAGCATGCCGGTGATCAGCACCGAGGCCGAGATGGTCGGGTTTCCGAGCGCCATGACGAAATGGGCGATGAGTCCGACCTCGACCATGATGTAGCCGGCGCCAAGACAAGCAAAGTAGAGCACGGTCAGCGCCTTGCCGGGCGAGCGCGAGAACACGGCGCGCCAACCCCAGATCAGCGGTATGGCGAGCAGCACGGTCGCCGTCAGGAAAGCGACGCCGAGCGTCGCCCAAATCAGGAGATATCCCCACTCGTCCTGAACCAGTTCGAGTCTGTCGAGCACGCGGGGCAGGTCGGCGGTCTTGATGTAAGCGGCGAAGTAGGGCGCATCGTTCGTAAGCGCGCGCGTATTGAAGACATAACGATGCGCGATCTCGTCCCACTGGCCAGCAATGAGCGCATGCCAGGCAAGTCGGCCCATGACTGTCGCCGGCAGAACGCCGTCATCCGCCTTGCCCGACGGCGGGGTATCGGCCGCGGCGCCAGGAGCGGTGTCGACGTCGTCGCCGGCGCCCGCGGCTGTCCCAGCGGATTCCGCCGGCTGTGCGGCGGGCGGACCGCCCGCGGCGCCGGCAAAGATCTGCTCGACGTAGCCGGCAAGCGTGCTGTCCGTTTGCGACGAATCGTAAACGAAGCCAGGGGAGTAGATCTCATCAAAGGACATGGAGCGCGTGTGCGCGCGAAGCTTTTCGATCTCTTCCGGCGTGAAGCCGCCGCTTTTGTAAAGGACCGTCGCAGTCGACAGGTACGACGAGGCGACGAAAAAGGAACTGGCCAGATGCGCGGGGTCGACCTCGCGCCCCGCCGCCGCCATTGTCGCATAAAGCTTCAAGACCGATTTCGGCGGCTCTTCCTTGTTCCACAGAGTGACCGACAGCACGCCGCCCGGGGCGAGCGCGCGCATGTAGGTTTCCATCGCCTCCTTGGTGTAGGAGAACTTCTCCATAATGGCGAAGCCGCCAGGATTCGAGAGGCCGACCGAATCCGCGAGGCTGAGGTCGATGACGTCGAAGCGCTCGTCCGTGTGCGCGAGGAAATGACGACCCTCGTAGTCGATAACGCGAACCTTGGACAGAATGTCGCCGGTGAAGTTGCGGATCACATCGGCGTGAAACGCCTGGAGCACGGCGCGATTGCCTTCGGCGACCGTGACATCCTTGG
>Ga0209006_10005918_pt1 | contig 11108 bp, 12 predicted proteins | sample JacPin_JW_Ref_O2_FD_188567 | JGI IMG/M metagenome (GOLD analysis project Ga0209006, IMG submission 188567) | Forest soil microbial communities from Algoma, Ontario, Canada - Jack Pine, Ontario site 1_JW_Ref_O2 (SPAdes) (version 2) | ecosystem: Environmental > Terrestrial > Soil > Boreal... | reverse complement strand
GCGGTCGACGAGCAGCCATCCGCCGCGCTGCCATTGCCAATGCGATGCCGATTCCTGGGGCAGGCTGTCGTTGACTCGGAAAGCACGACGCACAACGAACAAGCGTTCGGTGACGTCATGGGGCGAGCCGAAGGTGAATTCTTTGACTCGCGCATCGACGAGGAGGGGACGAACTTTCATGGTGAGGGGTTTTTCGTCTTCCCCGCTCACAGCAGATTCCGGATTCCATTGCACGATCGTCCATTTGCCGAAGATAACTGTATGAGGTTTGGAAGCGGCGGGGGCGAGAGTTTGTAAAAAAAAGCAGAAGGCAAATGCCGCCGCAAGGCGAGAGCGGGAGATGGTGATCATGGCCGAAGGAAAGCAGGAAACAACGTCGAGAACAAGGTTAGAAGTCACAATTGCGGTCGCTCATTTCGGGCAGTTCCAAAATGGGCCCGGCGAGTAGTTGTCTAATTGCATCCCTGAATGCTCTGGGAGCGTACGATTGCGGTAAAATCAACACTTAAGCGTCCAGATGAGTTCCCCCCACGATCCCCGTTTGGCTGACAACGGAGCGCCCAAGGCAACTTCCAAGCCAGAGGAGGGTTCTGAACATAGTATGTTCGGGTTGTGGCCGCCCCGGCGGGTTCCCAGGATTCTAGTTGTCGACGATCAGCCGAGCATTGCTGGCCTGATGAGCCAATTGCTTACGATGCGCGGTTACGAGGTGGTGACTGCTTCCGATGCGCAGCAGGCGCAGGAGGAAGTGCGACGGCAGGCGCCGGACTTGATTCTGTCTGATGTGAGGATGCCGGGAAAATCAGGGTACGATTTCTGCCGCGAACTCAAGAGCGATCCAGCAACGCGACTGATTCCGTTCGTACTGATTACGGGCTTGACCGACAGCAGCGACAAAGTGCGTGGGATTGAGGCAGGCGCGGACGACTTCCTGAACAAACCGGTTTTAGCGGAAGAACTGACGGCGCGAGTGAAGTCTCTGTTGCGAATGAAGGAATTTACCGACGAACTGGAGACTGCCGATTCGGTTTTGTGCACGTTGGGTTTGAGCGTAGAGAGCCGCGACCCTTATACCGAGGGGCATTGCGAGCGCTTGGCAGTTCGCGCCGCGGATTTGGGCCGGCACCTGGGGCTGGATGAAGATTCGATTGTGGCCCTGCGCCGGGGCGGATATTTGCATGACCTGGGGAAGATTGCGGTGCCCGATGCGATTCTGAAAAAGGGCAGCGATCTGACGTTTCAGGAGTGGGAAATCATGAAGCAGCATCCCGCGACGGGAGAGAATATCTGCAAGCCGCTGAAATCGTTGCGGCTGGTGCTGCCCATCATCCGGCATCATCACGAGCATGCGGATGGCTCGGGCTATCCTGACGGAATGCGGGCGGGCGAAATTCCGCTGCTACCGCGGGTTTTGCAGGTGGTCGATGTTTACGACGCGCTGCGGACGGCGCGGCCTTACAAGCCCGCGCTGGCACACGACCAGGCCGCGCAGACCATGCGCGAGGAAGCCCGCCAGGGCTTGTGGGATGCAGAACTGGTGAACGAATTCTTCAACATGCTGGTCGAACAGCGCAGCGTGGCTTAGGGGCTCGATACAGCTTCCCGGTTCAGAGTGCCAGTTTTAATGGCTTATTCGTCCAGCTTACGACGTACAATGTCGAAGTTATTTCTTAGGCAACGGGTCTCGTGCTTGCGACATCTTAAGCATTCCCCGAGCAGCGGGAAGTGCCTGGCACGGAAAGCTTTGATAAGGAAATGACTTACTCGATCGTCATACCGGCATATAACGAAGGTCAACGGCTAGCCCCCAGCCTTGAGAAGGTACTGGCATACGTGCACCAGCAGGGGTGGAATGCTGAAGTGATCGTTGTCAATGACGGCTCCAACGACAACACTGCTGAGATTGCGCGCCAATTTGCGGCCAAGGATCCGATGTTGCGACTGGTGGAGAATCCGGGAAATCGCGGCAAAGGATACGCGGTAAAAAATGGCATGTTGAACGCGCGCGGAGAAATTATCGTGTTTAGCGATGCCGACCTGTCTTCGCCCATTGAAGAAATGCCAAAACTGCTGGAAGCGCTGGAGGCGGGAGCGGACATTGCCATTGGGTCGCGCTGGCTGCGTTCGGAACTGCAGATCCACCGGCAATCGTTGCACCGGCAGTTGTTCGGAAGAGTGTTCAACGGCTTGAATCGAGTTATTTTGGGATTGAAATTTAGAGATACGCAATGCGGCTTCAAGGCCTTCACCCGGCAGGCCGCGCAAATGATTCTGCCACTGCAGCAGATCGAACGTTGGGGCTTCGACCCGGAGATTCTGTTCCTGGCGCGCAAGTTCGGTTTGCGGGTAGATGAAGTTGCGGTGCGCTGGGGACACGTGGGCGGAACGAGAATCAATCCGCTAGTGGACGGAGCGCGCATGTTTGAGGAAATGGTGCGCATCCGTTGGAACGATCTGAGCAGTAAGTATGACAGGGGCTCGACTGCTCCGGCAGTTAAGACTCTCGCCAAACCCCTTCCTGAGCGGCCTGCACCGAGGGTTTGAAGAATCAGGCTGACTTCCGCTTCGTATCCGAAGCCGAATTTTTCACCGCTTCCACCACCTGACGACCCATCTCAGATGTTGTGGTCGGCTGCTGGCCATCCCTCACCAGATCCGCAGTGCGAGCGCCGCGACCGAGCACCGCGCCGACGGCGTTCTCGATGCGAGCCGCCTCGCGCTCCAGTTGAAACGAGTGGCGCAGCAACATCGCAGCCGAGAGAATGGCGCCCAGCGGATTAGCAAGTCCCTTCCCGGCAATGTCAGGCGCAGAACCATGCACCGGTTCGTACACTCCCACGGGGCCACCGATACTGGCAGAGGCCAGCAGCCCTAGAGAGCCGACGACTCCGCCGGCTTGATCCGAAAGGATGTCGCCAAACATATTTTCGGTGAGCACAACATCGAAATCCTTTGGGCGCTGAACCAGCGACATCGCAGCGGAATCGACATACATATGGGAAAGCTGAACGCTGGGATAATCCTTCGCGCAGCGGGTGACAACTTCGCGCCAAAGCCGCGAACACTCCAGAACATTCGCTTTATCGACGGAGAGAATCTTTTGGCGGCGCCTGGTCGCCAAGTCGAAGGCTACGCGCGCGATGCGTTCGATCGCCTGTTCGCCGTACGTCATGGTGTTGGTGGCAACGCGTGAGCCAGCGGCGCCTTCAATTGACCGCGGCTCGCCGAAATAAAGCCCTCCCAGCAATTCGCGGACAATCAAAATGTCGGTGCCGCGAACCAGATCGGTGCGCAACGGCGAGCAATCCTCGAGCGCGGGAAAACAAATTGCAGGCCGCAGATTCGCGTAAGCGCCCAGTTCGCAGCGCAGGCGAAGCAGTCCGGCTTCGGGACGAAGATGGTTCGGATAGTGGTCGTACGTGGGACTTCCGACCGCACCGAGCAGAACTGCGCCAGAAGAAAGGCAAGCCTGCAATGTGTCGGAGGGGAGTGGGTCGTTCGCGGCTGCCAGCGCTGCTCCGCCGATATTCTTACGTTGGAGTTGGAGCCGATGGCCAAATGCGTCGGCAACAGCCTGCAGAACATTGATGGCTTGTTCAGTGACTTCTGGGCCGATGCCGTCGCCGGGGAGAATGGTCAGATTTAACAGCATGTGGGGATAAGTTTAATTGGAAACTGCTCCTGCGAGAATGGTTGTGCCAACATAATCGTGCTTGGATGGACCGGCGGGCCTGTCTTCGGGCAAATCCTTCAGGAGCGGCTTCGATAATTGGCTACACGCCCCAGAGATAGTCTTCCTGCTGCTGCTCGTGAGCAGGCTCGGAAAGAACCGGCAGGGGGCGGCCAAACGTATCGGCTTCCACCGCCAGCGGAAATGGCCGGTGCGATTCCTGACTCGAGGCGCTGGCGGCAGCGGCAACTGCAGTGGCGAGCGGCTCGAACAGCGGTGTCGCCGAGCCCGCCGGCTTGTGAGTATCGCGGATCAACTCCAGCAGGTGATGATCTTCGACGTGTTTGATCTTGTCGGCAAGCCGAACGAAGCGGCGATAAATATCATCGAGCGCGCGGCGGTCGAATTGGTAGCCGAGCTGTTCGCAGCGAATTGCCAGCGCATGACGGCCGGAATGCTTGCCCAGCACGAGTTTTGAATCAGGCACGCCGACCGACTGCGGCGTCATAATTTCGTAGGTCAACGGATTTTTCAGCACGCCATCCTGATGGATGCCTGCTTCGTGCGCGAAGGCGTTACGTCCAGTGATGGCTTTGTTGGGCTGCACGGGCACGCCGGTGATTTCGCTCAGCATCTGGCTGGCGGGAAAAAGATGTTCCCCGGCGATACCGGTCTCATAAGGATAGCGGTCATGGCGAACCCGCATCGACATCACGATCTCTTCGAGCGAAGCGTTGCCGGCGCGCTCGCCGATGCCATTGATGGTGCACTCGACTTGACGTGCTCCGGCAGCGACAGCCGCCATGGTATTGGCCACGGCCATGCCAAGGTCGTTGTGGCAATGGGCGGAAATGGTTACGTTCTCAATTCCCTTCACGCGGCGGCGAATAGTCGCGATCAGCTCACCGAACTCGGCAGGCACGGTGTAGCCGACGGTGTCAGGAATATTCAGAGTGGTAGCTCCGGCTTCGATGACTGCATCGAGAACCTGGCAGAGAAATTCGGGATCGGTCCGCGTGGCATCTTCGGGTGAAAATTCGACATCATCGCAGAGCGACTTGGCGAAGGCTACAGACTCTCGCGCTTGCGCCAGGCACTCTTCACGTGTGATGCGCAGCTTGTGTTTCAAATGAATGTCTGAAGTGGCGAGAAAGACATGGATCCGAGGCCGCGCAGCAGTCTTCAAAGCCTCCCACGCGCGCTCGATATCCGGGCGGCAGGCGCGCGCAAGTCCAGCGATGATGGGACGGCGAATCACGCTGGCGACAGCCTTTACGGCTTCAAAATCACCATCGGAGGCGATGGGGAATCCGGCCTCGATTACATCGACGCCGAGGCGGTCCAACTGATGCGCCAGGCGCAGCTTTTCCTGGTGATTCATGCTGCACCCGGGCGACTGCTCCCCGTCGCGCAAGGTGGTATCGAAAACGATGACGCGAACCTGCTCCGTGGACATGGCTTCCTTCAGAAATGGATTGGGAACTGCACGAAACCTACTACTACGTCTATGGTACGAGCGCATGGACCTGAAGCAAAACTTATAATTCTTCACTGATCATTAGCCTATGTACTATAATAAGACCCGCTAATGGATCGTGAAGTTACATAAGGAATGGGAACATGGAACTTTCGCAGCTTGAAGTGTTTCTGGCGGTGGCTCGTGAGCATCGCTTTTCCCGGGCAGCCGAAAAACTTTATCGCACACAGTCCGCAGTCAGCCAGACCATCCGCAAACTTGAAACGGAATTAGGAGAGTCCCTTTTCGACCGTTCGTCGCGCGAAGGCGTTCTCACCGACGCGGGGCAAGTGCTGTATGAGTATGCCGAAAGATTGCTGAATCTGCGCCAGGATGCCCGCGAATCGCTCACCGAGCTGCGCGAACTGCAGAAGGGCAAGCTTGTGATTGCGGCCAACGAATTCACGGCGCTTTATCTGCTGCCGGTGTTGGCGGAGTTCCGGCGACTGCATCCCATGATCAAGATCACGGTACAGCGGGCGCTGGGCAGCCGCATTCCTGACGATGTATTGCAGCACAGCGCGGAGTTGGGAGTGCTCTCTTACAAGCCTGAGGAACCACGGCTGCATTCGGTAGTGACCTACCTGGACGAACTGGTGCTGGTGGTGCCGCCAAAGCACCCGTTGGCCACGGCCCGCGAAGTAAGCATTCGACAACTGGGGGCGGAATCGTTCGTGGCGCACATTGTTTCGTCTCCCTATCGGGAAAGAGTGCTGCAAACTTTTCAGAAATACAAAACACCGCTGCACATGGGGCTTGAACTGCCAACGTTGCAGGCGATCAAGCAGTTTGTGGCCATGGGAAACGGCGTGGCATTTATGCCCGAGATCAGCGTGGAGGCGGAATTGGGGCGTGGAGAACTAGTACGGATTCCGGTGCGCGAACTGCGCGTGCAGCGCAAGCTACGTTTGATCTATCGCAAAGAGGCTGGGCTCTCACACGCGGGGCGAGCATTTTTGAAGGTCGCCGAAGCGGTATCGCTGGAGCGAACCGGACGATATCGCTTTCAACGCGAGAGTTAGCGTCCGGCCAGCTCCCGATCATTACCTCCGGAAAATTGGGCGACATTTTCACCCGCAAGCATTAACAGTCGTGGCACAGTTCGCTGAACTCAAATGCAGCAATGGCCTCATTCAGATTGGGGTGAATTTCAAGCACCGAATTCACGTTGGTGAGATCGAGCAACTCGCTCACCAACCTCGAGGGACTGGCAACCTTCAGATCCGCGTTCTGGGATCGCGCCCGAGTGTGCAGAAAAACCAACTCGCCAATTCCAGCACTATCGATTGAGGTGACGCCGCTGAGATCGAGAATCACCTTGCCGCCATTGTGAATACCTTCGTCCACCAGGCGCGAAAGAGCGGCAGCCTCGTCGCGATAGACGATGCGGCCCTGGCAGTGAACGATCAAGACATCGCCGCGATTTCGACTTTCCAAACTCAGTTTCAACGTAAACTCCTTGAGTGGCGTTGCGCACGAAGTTAATGGATGACATTGCCAAGATGTTTCCCTGTTCTCGTGATCAGTTTGCATGGTAATAGATAGACGCCCGGGAATCGGTTTCGGAATCATGAAAAGAAGATAATTTTTAGTAGAAAGTTCCCAGTCCTGCACCCGCACAAATTTGCCGGACGGGCATCCTGAGCCTCCGATACACTGCATCTAACGAACTTCGCGCATTCAGGTAGAATTTGCTGCTGGCATTCATTACCCAGGAGGACTCATTTTCGTGTTGAAAACCGTTGCCGTGGTTTTGGCATTCTTGAGCTTGATGTTGTTTCCAACCGCATCGAAAGCCCAACTCCTTCCGAGCGGGAACGTTTATGCCGGAGTGGGTTATGCTGACTCGGTCGATGTGGTAAACCGCCTGACGTTCCGAGGATGGGAAGGTTCGGCGGAGGCGTTGCCGTTTCACCGCTATGCTTATGTTGGCATTGTGCTCGATGCCAGCGGCTTCTACCGTTCGGGCGTAAATCAATACAACTTTGTGCTCGGGCCGCGAGTCTCGAAGAACTTTGGAAGATGGCGCGTATTTGCCGATGCCATGGCAGGAATTCAGGAAACCAGAACTGGAGGCGCCTCGTTCCACCCGGTGATCGAAGACATCGGCGGCGGCGCTGATCGCAAGCTTCCGTTCAAGAACTTTTCCTGGCGGTTCCAATTTGATTACGTGCACAGCCATCTGCTGAGTGCGAATCAAAATGACTTTCGAGGCACGACCGGACTCGTATGGCGATTCTGACCGGCGGTACATTACTTCGAACTCAATAGATCCTCCAAATTCAAAAACTTTTCGACTCTTGCTGGGTTAGAGATTTCTGCGTCTCAAATTCGTTTCGAGCCGCATCTAATGTTTTCTGCCACTTCCGTCACTTTTCACGCTGAAAGTGAGGTTAAGAATCGTCATGCAAAGAATCGGGCTCGTCGCCATTATCCTGATGATGTGCGCAGGCGCAGCAAACGCTCAAATTCCAACGAGCGGGAACGTCTTCTTCGGATACTCCTACTACAACACCGATATCTCTTCCATCGACCGCGCTAACACCAACGGGTGGGAGGCATCCCTGGAAGGCAAGCTTATCCCCTGGGTGGGGATCGTAGCTGATATCGACAGCCATTACGGCTCGCAGAATTTTGTCGGCGCATGTCCGGCGCTTGGCTTTGGGTGCGGCACACTTCACGCGGGCTTCACCGAGCGCAATTTTATTTTTGGACCCAGAGTTTCCTTTTCTATCGGGAAGATCCGTCCTTTCGCCGAGGCCTTGTTCGGGGGCGCCCACGTGAGCGTTAACAACGGCGGCGGCTCCGATACGTCATTTGCTACCGCGTTGGGCGGCGGCATCGACTACAAAATCATCCGTCCTGTAGCCTGGCGTTTCCAGGGGGACTACGTGCAGACGCGTTTCTTTGGAGCGACACAGAACAACATTCGCTTGTCGACGGGAATTGTGCTTCGGTTTTGAACGGCGACCAGGCAGGCTGTGAAGGAAATGCAAAGAGCAGGATCGAGGTGGTTGGCAGGATCCTGCTCTTTCTGGCCACGAAGAAAACTCGCAGCAACTTTGCTGGCGCAACAAATCTGTGGTCTAGGTCTGCCAGTATTTGTGGTCGCGCAGAAAATAATTTTCGTTCCAATAGTTCATCGCGGTCTTCAGAAAGAGCCAGCCCACGCGGAGATGCCCCATCTTCTGGAAACGACGGTTGGTGGTGTACACGCCGCCGCGAACGATGCCGAAGCGCTTCCGCTCGACCTGCTGGCTGAGAAGATAGTCCTCGGCAAAGAGAACACGCTCGTGAAATCCGTGCAGTTCCCGAAACTTACTTAGGTCAAACAACATGAACATTCCCGTGGCAAAGGGATGGTGCAGGCGCGAGAGGTATTGAAACAGATCGTTGCCCACGTAGAACAATTTGTCGACCCAGTTGCCGTCGCGGCACAGGATGTTGGTGGTGACGCAATGAAGTTGGTTGCTCTGAGCCAACTCGACGGCGCGGCGAATCACGGAAGGATGCGCCAGTTCAATATCGGCATCTAGAAAAAGAACGTAGTCGCTCTCGGCCTGCGCCGCTCCCAGGTTGCGGCCCACGGAGGGCATTCCCCCGCGAATTACGCTTACATTCAGACGGTCGCGAAAGCTGAGCACAATCTCTGGCGTGCCGTCGGTCGAGTTTGCATCAGCCACCAACACTTTCGTACTCGACATCTTCGAGTAGTCCTGCTTCGTCAGCGAAGTCAGCAAACGAGGAATCAGCGTCGCCTCGTTCTTGGCTGGAATCACGATGGTTAATTCGTTCGTGGTGTTCGTGCTGGTCAAATTCATGGATTTGAACCCCCTGTTCGTCAACCGTGAGATAGGTCAAGCGGGAATCGACCCAGCCGCCGGCGTTGTAATACTGAATTCCATCCTTCTCGACGTAGATGGCCTCATGGGTATGACCGCAAAAAATGCGGTCAGCCTGCAACTGGCGCGCGTGGTGCAGCGCTCCCACAGAAACTTTCGAAGACATGCGAAGCCAACGCGTGTTCATCCGGTCGATGAGGCGCACGATCGGCTTGCTTTTGAAATCTAATTTCTGCAATTTGAGATAGAGAGAGGTACCGAGCTTGCTCAGGCGCATATTGCTGACCTGGAAGCCGTCGAATTGGTGGCCGTGAATCGCAAGGTGCCGCAGGCCGCAAAACTGCCACTCGTATTGCTGATAAACTCGCACGCCCACCAGATGAGACATGACGTCGGTAAGCCCGTGGTCGTGATTGCCTTCGACCCACACGATTTCGATCTTGCGTTTCGGATTCGAAAGCTTGCGAATGTAACCGAGAAACTTCCAGTGTTCCTTAGTGAGGCGTGCAAAGTTGAGATCGGCGAAGATGTCGCCCAGCAAGATCAGCCGGTGAAAGCGATTTTCTTTCAAAACGCGAGTCGCTTCGCGCGCGCGGCTCGTCTCTGCACCCAAGTGCAGGTCGGAGAGGATCAGCGTGTTGTACACGGGCAGATCCATACTTTAGTTGTAGCAGGGGAATGTTAAGGGGTGATGAAAGTTGCATCTAAATTGGTGCAGAGGTAACTTGAAGGATCACCTGCGTTTTAAGCGGAGATTTGGCCGGAATGTTTCAGCAGTGTGAATGGGGGATGCGTTTTCACGTAGACTAGCCTCTCTTTGAAAGCCATCGGGCACATTCTGGCGAAGTACACTGCATGGATCTGGATGCTGCTGCAGCACCTCGGAATTTGGGGCGTATTCGTGATTGCGTTCGCAGATTCCGCTCTGCTGGGCATGCCCGTGGATGCGATCGTCGCAACCTACGTATACCAGGACCGCAAGCGTTTGCTTTTTTACGTGATCATGGCCTCACTGGGGTCGGCGCTAGGCAGCATTCCGCTTTACATTATCGGGTACGCTGGCGGGGAGAAAGTTCTCCGCAAGCGGATTTCCGAGGAGCGATTTCAAAGGATTCACCGCTCGTTTGAGCAACACGAATTCTGGGCGCTGATGTTTCCGGGAATGCTGCCTCCGCCTATGCCTTTCAAAATCTTTGTGCTGGGCGCGGCGGTATTCGAAATGCCGTTCCGCGATTTTCTGCTCGCCATTTTCTCGGGAAGATTCGTCCGCTTCTTGACGCTCTCTTTGCTCACGCTGTGGTTCGGCCCCCAGATTGTCGGGCTGATGGGAACGATCTTCCGGCAACATTTCTCCTGGGTGATAGGGGCAATAGCGGGAGCATTGCTGGTATGGCTGTTAATGCGGCGCGGCCGGAAGCGCAGAGAACCGGTTGTCTGAGTCGCCCTCGATCCGCTCAGCGGCAGCCGACGCGGCTGTCAATATTTATTCTATGCGGCTGATTCTATGCGGCGGCGATGTGATCGCCCGTGGTCTTGTGCAGCCAACCGCCTAAGGCGTGCAAAAACACTGGCGTGCCGAACATCGCGATAGAGAAGAACAAATCGCTTTCCACGGTCCCGCGGAAAAATGGCAGGCCGGCGGCGTACGACATCATCAAGCCGCCGAAAGTCTTCGGATACATTTGCCATGCAGCCCAGACCGCGAAATTGCTGATCAGGAAAAAGGAAATCGAACTCGCAAGCGCGGCGCCGACCACGCGCACTGGACCCGATTTCTCTCGCAAGTTGGTTCCTAGCCACAGAATGGCCGCATACCAAGCCCAGGTGACCAAATGATCCCACGACAACGTGTACGAATAGATGAACTTGGTGAGAACTACATCGGTTGCGGCCAACAGTACCAGAGGTATCCACATTTGCCGCCGCGCACCGCGGGCGCCAAAAAACAGCAGCGACGCCGCTATCGGAGTGAAGTGCCAGGCGTGCGGCAAAACATTGACCGGTCCGGCAAACGGCAGGAAACGCACGGCGATGGCGAGTAGGACGAATAGGTAGGGCAGCATAAGCACCTCGGACTGAA
>Ga0209006_10005917_pt1 | contig 11108 bp, 6 predicted proteins | sample JacPin_JW_Ref_O2_FD_188567 | JGI IMG/M metagenome (GOLD analysis project Ga0209006, IMG submission 188567) | Forest soil microbial communities from Algoma, Ontario, Canada - Jack Pine, Ontario site 1_JW_Ref_O2 (SPAdes) (version 2) | ecosystem: Environmental > Terrestrial > Soil > Boreal... | reverse complement strand
GGTGGAGGTTCGCCAACGCGAAGGCACGAGCAGCATGGGCCGCGGACAGAGAATCATCCAACTCGACAGCTTTGCGAGAAGCTTCGTCGGCTAGTAGCTCGCCTTGCCTGGAAGTGAGCCCAATGCCGTAACTCGGAGCGACGTTATAAGTGTCGGCGAGGCCTGTATAGGCGAGCGCGTAGTTGGGATCGGCGGCGATCGCCTGTTGAAACAAGTCGATGCTCTTCTTCAGCCCATCCGGAGTGCGGCCGTACCAGAGCTGGCGGCCTTCGAGATAGAGGCGGTAGGCTTCCGGATTCGTGGTTCCGGCCTGACCGAGTTGCTGCGGAGGCTTGCCCGCTTCGGCGCGATTAAGACGTCCTGAAAGGTCGCGGGTAATGTCGCTCTGCACCTGGGTGATATCAGCCAGCTTGCGCTCGTAGTGTGCGCCCCAAAGCTCGCTGCCATCGAGTGCGTTGACGAGATCGGCTTGAATGCCCAAAGTATCGCCGTGTTGGGTGATGCGTCCTATCAACAGCGCGCTCACCTGAAGGGCCTGGCCGATTTTCTGCGGATCATCTTCCTTACCTTTGAATTTAAAGACCGTGCTGCGCGCCATTACTTTGAGATCAGGAAATTGCGAGAGCGTGCTGATCAGGCTTTCGGTGAGACCATCGCTGAGATATTCGTTGTTGGGGTCGGCAGTGGCGTTCACGAAGGGGAGGACTGCAATGGAGCTGATCTTTTTATTATCGCCGGAGCGGCCGCGCAGGAAGTAGGCAGCGGCTGCGGCGGCCAAGACAAGGACGACGACTCCGATGACGAGATATTTGCGGGTGGAGGCGATAGGGGCCGGGACAGGTGCGGCCGGGATGGGTGCGGCGGGGATCGAAGCGGAAGTTGCGGACTGGGCTACTTCTGAGGATGCCGCCGCGCTCGACGAACGCCCGGAATCATAGTCGCGTTTCAGCCGTGCGAGATCAGTGCGAAGATCAGCCGCGGTCTGATAGCGGAGGTTGCGATCTTTTTCAAGGGCTTTATTGATGATGCGTTCAAGATCGGGGGGAACATCAGGGTTCAGGCGCAGGGCTGCGGGCGGAGAGGAATCCAGGATGGATTTGAAAATCTCGGCGGAGCTGCCCCCGCGAAATGGGAGCGTGCCTGTGGACATCTCGTAGAGGACGGCTCCGAAAGAAAACAAATCGCTGCGCGCGTCGAGTTCCTTAGCCCGAGCCTGTTCGGGCGACATGTAGGCAATGGTGCCGAGAGTCGAGCCGGGGCTGGTGAGGTGCTGGTCGTCAAGCGCAGTCATGGTATTGGCTGATGCGACCTGGCTGGAGGAGTTCGAAGTTGTCGTGACTTTGGCGAGACCGAAGTCCAGAATTTTGGCGTGGCCGCGCTTGGTAACAAAGATGTTGGCCGGTTTGATATCGCGATGGACAATGCCCTGAGAGTGTGCGGCATCGAGGCCGTCGGCAATTTCGATAGCCAGCGATAAGATGGTCTCGTTATCTAGAGGCTTTCCGGCGATGAGAGGTTTCAAGGTGACGCCATCGAGATACTCCATGGCGATGTACGACTGGTCACCGTGCTTTCCGATGTCGTAAATGGTGCAAATATTGGGATGGTTGAGAGCGGAGGCGGCGCGAGCTTCGCGCCGGAAGCGTTCCAGTGCCTGCGGGTCCTGGGACACGTCATCGGGAAGAAACTTAAGCGCAACGAAGCGGCCCAGTTCGGTGTCCTCAGCCTTGTAAACCACGCCCATACCGCCGCCGCCGAGCTTTTCGACGATGCGATAACGCGAGATGGTTTGCCCGATCATGCTTTGGCCGATCATAGTTCGGCGATCACTGGCGCGAATCTTACGTGGGTGAAACAGGCAAGTCAATGAATGCAGAGCAGTTCGCGGCACGTAAAAGGGATGGTTGACGTAACATCGCCATAGCACTCATTGACCCGGTGCCGGGGGTTTTGAGTGTAGCCGCCCGTTTACAACACCGTTCGTAGCCTGCGATATAATCCACGGCCATGCTGAAGTTGTCAGGGCTGACGCTGAAGTGTTGGCTCATGGCAATTCGATTGGCCCAGTCGCGCGATCGCCTGACTTCGCCAACGGACAATGTTCGGAATGCGAGGCAATATCCCACGGCTTTGGATTCGACTTTACTGTATGCTCTTGCACATCATGCGCTCACAAATGTGGAAGTTTTTCGCCATCGTGATTCTCAGCTCCACAGCCGTCTCTGTCTACGCCCAACAGTCCACAGCCAAACCGGAAGACACTGAAGTCTGGCAGCCAGAGCCGAAGGTCCTAATGCCAGGCGCTACTTTGGGAGCACCTCCCTCAGACGCAATCATCCTGTTCGACGGCAAGAATCTGGACGAGTGGGTGTCGGCACAGGACCGCTCTGCCCCGGCGAAGTGGATCGTCGCCAATAATGTGGTCACAGTAAGTAAGACCGCCGGCAATATTGAGACCAAGCGCACCTTCAGGAACTATCAGTTCCATATGGAGTGGAGAATTCCCGAAAACGTTACGGGCTCTGGCCAGGCGCGCGGCAACAGTGGATTGTTTCTGGCCTCGACCGGCCCCGAGGACGCCGGATATGAGTTACAGGTCCTCGACTCTTATAACAACAAGACCTACGTCAACGGCATGGCCGGAAGCATTTACAAGCAGAGCATTCCGCTGGCGAACCCGATGCGCAAGCCCGGCGAGTGGCAAGCCTACGACGTGGTGTGGACTGCTCCCGTGTTCAACGCCGACGGTTCACTCAAGAGTCCTGCTTACGTTACGGTGTTGCTTAATGGCGTGCTGGTCGACAATCACTTCGAGTTGAAGGGCGAAACCCGCTACATCGGCCAGCCCTTCTACAAGAAGTTCGACCGCGCACCGATCAAGCTGCAGGCCCACGGCGATCCCAGTCCGTCGATTAGCTTCCGGAACATTTGGGTGAGGGAACTGGATTAGCGCTCAGACGGAATAGCGCCGCAAAAACAGGGTGCTCAAGGCAGCCACCTTGTGGCGCGAAGGAGAGCACGATTTGTGGGACCGCTCAGATCCTCAGGAAAATCTTCCGGCGGTACATCCAATAGAGGATGAGCCAGAAGATCAGCATTACCAGAAACCCGTGAAGCACGGGCTGAAAAGTCGGTCCTGCAATTACTGATATAGCGCCGCCAAAATGGCGGTCTAACGCGCCGCTGACGAAGGACTCCATCGTCCAACTCATCAGGTAAATGGCAATCGAGTTCATGCCGACCACCACCAGGGGAAACGCCCAACGCCTCCATCCTTTCCAGTCAAGCAGCGCGTAAAAGCCCGCCAGGATGAGTACGACCAGGCCGCCGCTATACAGCGTGTACGACGACGTCCAGACGCGCTTGACGATGGGGCAAATGCCAGCCCACTGACAGACTAGTCCGAGCAGAACTAAGGCTGCGCCGGCGATTAGAAGTCCACGCAGTTTTTGTTCTTTGGATCCTTTGGCTTTGAGCCACTCTCCGGCGAGTAGTCCCATAATCATGGTGCCGAGCGTGGGAATAAAACTCAGCGTCGACCAACCGCCCTCATTAAAGATAAAAGGATTCTCGCGCGGAAAGAGGTTCAAGAACCAAACGTCGAAGGCCCACGAGAGGTTGGAGTTCTTGTTCCAATGAGAGAAAAATCCGGTGTAGAGATGATGCCAGTCTGGTGGAACTCCGACCCGGGCGTAGTCAAACTGCGGACCTGGAGCGGGATACAGCGCGAAAGCCGCCCAAAAGCAAATCAGGATCAGCACCAGCGTCACAACTTGCGTGCGCACCCGCGTGAATCCCAGCAGAAACAGAAAAACGTAGCCCAACCCGATCTGGGTCAGCGTGTCTTCGAATGTGAAGTAGGTTTGTGTCGAATGCAGTGACCGAATAAAAAATCCGAGAAAAATTAAAAGCAATGCCCGCCGGATCGCGTGCCCCAGCATCGGTCCGAAGGTTTGCCCCTTCATTTTTCGGCTCGCAATGGAAAACGGGAGAGCTGCGCCGACCAGAAAGGAGAATGCGGGCTGGATCAGGTCATGCAGCGAGCACCCTTGCCACTCGACATGCTCGGTATTGAAGCCGATTACGCGCCAAAACAGGCTGTGCGGAAACGCCTGCGCCACCACATGCAAATGCATGACTTCGCCGAGCATCAGAACCATCACGAACCCGCGGAACACATCCAGCGACACTAGTCGCGTGGTGGTTTCAGCTTTGCCTTCAGGCTCTGCTACAGGCGCTTCTGCTACGGGACTCTCAACCTGCGCGCTTTCGATCATCAAGGGCTCCTGTGACCAACTAAAGACGGATGCGAGGGCTTACGTCTGCACGGCAAAGCCTGGAGAAGCCGAGTTGGCCTCCCACTTGCCACGTGTGAAATCGGGGAATTTCTGCGGAGCGCCATTCTGCGCCACAGACGCTTCACTCAGCGGAGTCGGCGCACTCCAGGCGGCGGCATCGTAGACATTGATATCGGGCACGAGACCTTTTTTCAGGCAATCCATCAGGCGGTAATTCATCACGTAGTCCATTCCGCCGTGGCCACCCAATTTGCGCGCCATCTCTCCGGTTTTCTTCCAGAGCGGGTGCTCGTACTTATCACGAAACGGGCCGATGTCTTGCCAATCGTCGTGGTTTGAACCATCGGCCTGCTTCGTGCCATCGATGAAAATGCGCGGAGGATAATCGGCGAATATGCCTTTTGTACCCGAGATCGAGTTGATGCGGCTGTAAGGCCGCGGATTCACCACGTCATGCTGAAGAAGAATCGTGCGGCCTTTTTGGGTTTTTATGATGCTGGTATTCATGTCACCGCAAATGTACTTTTCGCTGCGCTTCGGGTCGCCCTCAGGGAAATTCGCTTTCACATATGCGCTCAACGAGGCCTCGGCAGAACTCACCGAAACCATGTAATCGAAGCGGTCGCCGCGGTGGATGTCCATGTAATGAGCCACCGGGCCGAGTCCGTGCGTCGGATACAGGTTGCCATTACGCTTCATGTGCGGAAAGCGGCGCCACAGCCCTTCGCCTTCATTCGCCGTCAAAATGCTGCGCAAGTCGTGGAGATAGGCCCCCTCCCCGTGCGTGATTTCGCCGAAAAGTCCATCGCGCACCATGCCCAGAACCATCATCTCGTTAGAGCCATAGCAGCAGTTCTCCAGAATGATGCAATGCTTGCGAGTAGCCTCCGAAGTTTCGACGATATCCCAGCATTCCTGCAATGTCGTACAGACCGGCACCTCGACGGCGGCATGCTTGCCATTCTTCATGGCGCTGAGCGCCATCGGAACGTGCCAGTTCCACGGGGTCGCTATGTAGACAATGTCGAGTTCGAGTTCGGTCAAATTCTTGAAATCTGATTCGCCCTTGCTGAACCCGGCGGGCTGGGGTTGGCCAACGTCCGTGACCACCTTCTGCGCGTGCGCTACTTTCTCCGGCACCAGATCGCAGATTGCCTTGACCTCTACCTTTTCAACCGCGAGTAGATCCTGCAGCAGGCTGGAGCCGCGTCCGCCCACCCCGATGATTCCCAGGCGCACCCGTTCTCTGGCCTCGAACGGGACGCCCATCATGGTCGCGTGCGCACTTTTTGGCGCGCTCGCGGCGAGGTCCGCACTCAGAATGTCGGTCGCGATCAGCAGTCCTGCACCGCCGATCGCGGCGCGCTTCACGAAACTTCGTCGCGAAATATCGTTGAGTTCTTTCTCCGTCGGCAAAAGGTAGCCTCCTGTTAGATTGCGATCCGTTCAGATGGACAATAGTTGTACACCAATTCGCGCTGCTTTTCCGGCTGTGTGGAAACCTTGCTGCTTCGGTCGCAGCCATCTCCTAGGCGTTCAGCTATTTGAGTGGCTCGGACAAACGCTGAGGAGGCGGAAGAATCATCGATCCGGTGACCGCGATCGAAACGGTTTTCTCCGCGGATTTTCCATCTAGGCCTTCGGCTGTGAACCGCACTGTATAGCTTCCAGCGGCGGTATATGCATGAGTGAGGATTGCTCCATCGGCGACCACTCCATCGCCGAAATCCCAATGATAGGCGAGTGCGGGAGTTCCATCTTTAGCGACTGTGCAGGAGAACTTAATTTCTTCCCCGATTTTGGCTTGAGGCGGAATTTGGAGCGCAATCAAAGGCGCGGCCGCCGGAATCGAAGTGTCAACGATCTTGATCATCTTCACGGAATGCGCAGGTTGATTGTCGACGCTGAGCGTTTCGCCGGCCATTGTCATCGGCTGATCGGGCGCGAACGAGTCAACCAGCTTGTACGAATGTCCCACAGTGAGCTTCAGATCGGAAAAAGTGAATGTGCGGGACCTCGGCTGCTCCGTCCAGTTGAAGACTGCCAAGATAGATTGACGCGGGCCTTCGCGCAGAAGAAAAACGCTCGGTTGCTCGTCTTTTTCTGTGTATGTGAGGAGATCGAGAGGCAAAGCAGCCCGTCCAAGTTTTGCCATGGCAAGCAAATCAGGATTCCTGACCAAAGCCACGCGTTCCGGATCGCTCCCGAGAGTTGGGAGGTCGTCGCCGATTTCGAACATTCCTCCAGAAACCGCTGCCAGCGCGATCGAAACCTGAGCCTCGTTCAATGTAAGCGGAGCTTCAATGGTTCTCTCTTCAAGCAGCTGTCGGGAAACCGTGAAGGCGTCTGGGTCAGTGATGAAAAAGTTGCGATGCATGTAATAACGCGCCGCGATTCCCGGCGCGGCTTCCTTGCTGCGGAGAAACGCATGACCCGTATCCTGGGATATACGACCTTCGTCGACCACGCCGACCGTATTCAACATCGGACTTCCATCTTTATCGAGGAGCACCTCTTCGCCGACTGCTTTGCGGATAATCTCGAGTCCGATGCGCTGCGCTTCCAGTGCCGTTGTGTTCGGGTGATGGTAATAACCTTCGATCGCCGTGTTGTCCATGAAGTCGAGCTTGATGTAGCGCGCACCCCATTCCCGGACCAGCGTGCGATAAGTCTGCCGAAGATATTCCTGAGCATCGGGATGAGTGATGTCTAACACAAACAAGCGTTCGCCTTTTACCTCTTCGGCGTCACCAATTGAAATCGGATCCCCATGCGCGTTGTGCACCAGCCAATCTTTATGGTGCTCGTAGATCCACGCCCGTTCGCCCACCTCAAAGGGAGCCGTCCAAACTCCCACCTTCAATCCCAATCGGCCAATGCGGTGCGTAAGATCCCACATGCCAGCAGGGAATTGAGAGGCATTGGGCGTCGCATATTCGCCGCGCGAGTATCCGTAGCCCAGATCGAAATGAAAATAGTCGTAGCCGAGTTCTTTCAGATGCTCCGCAAGCCATTGAGCGTTCGTCAGCGCAGTGCCTTGAGTGATTTTCGTGTAGAAAGCTGTCCAACTCCACCATCCAAGCAGGTTGTCCGAGTTGACGCGGCCGTGATGCAGTTCTCGAATCACGGCGCCATAGTTATCAAGTTGCGAGTAATAGTTTTTTCCGGCGGCAAACATCACGCGTTCTGAAGTTATCGATTCGCCTGCGGGCAAGGGAACGCTTAACTCAATCAGATTTTCCGCAGGTCCTTCGCGTAGGCCGGATTCGGGGTCAGTCGCTTGTATCTCAGTCGTCCCAGTTGAATCGACTGTGTAGGATGCGATGGTCGTGGCACCCGGCGAGGAAGATTTCGTCTGCAAATGAATGATGGTGAGGAAACGATTAGAAGTGAGAGCGCCCACGAACAGGCTTTCTTTGCCCTCCGCGTTATAGATAAGTTGGCTGCCTACCGCGCGGTGCATGCCCTTCGGAGCTTTTCCTAAATCGTAAATCTGCAACGGAGGCCAGTCCTCGCTGAAGCTGTCCGAAAGAACGCGGTCGGTATTTTGCGGGCCACCGAGATCAATGATCTGGTTTCCAAGAGCCTCGACGCTGCGGATACTTTGGACTGTTACCGGATTGGCGCTGTGATTTTGTACCTCAGCGTCGATGACGCCGAAAGCTCTACCATCGTAGATTTGAACCGTATATGCAAGGTCAGGGAACTTCGGGAGTCCGGACGAAGTGACTGTAATTTTCTTGCCGTGTCCGAGAGCATCCTCAAAATTCGATTGTGTTATCTCATGCTTCGGATAGTCCGTTGATTTGACCCACTTATGATCGATCTCCGCCGCTACTCTTGCGTGAATGACGCTGTGTCCGCCGATTCCTGTTTGGATCTCATACGTACCGTCGCTCGGTTGAACGAGCACGGATAAGCCTTCGACATGAGCAGATACTTGCGACGTTCCAGCCTGGCCGGAAGCTCCAAAACTGCCTTCGGCAAGGATGAGCACACACGCTATCGAGAGACCGGGGAGCACGAACGATTGGATTGTGTCGACCAATGTCTCCCGGAGGCTAATGCCGCGACAATTACGTCTGATCATAATTTCTCCTGGCTTGTGTTGAACGGCCATGTATCTTTCCACTTCGCCCAGATGAAGAAAACCACAACGCCGGTCACAAGCGTCAATAATCCGATCTTGATGTAGAGCCAGCCCGAGGTCAGAAAAACATACGCCCATCCAAAGAAAGCAATGACAATGGGGACCGGATAAAACCACATTTTGTAAGGGCGTGCGCTGTCGGGAAGCTTTCGGCGCAGGAGTGGAATCGCGAATAACTGTCCCAGAAACTGCACCAGGATTCTGGTGGTGATCAACGCGGAGACCAGCCAGTCAAGCTTAAGGAACGCGAAACCAATCGAAACGACGCCTAGAACCAAAAGAGAAACCTGCGGATAGTTTTTCGTGGGATGCAGTTTTGCAAATGGACGGAAGAAATAGCCGTCGATGGCTGCCGCGTAAGGAATTCGCGAATACCCGAGTAGAAGCGCGAAGACGGCTCCAAATGCCGACCAGAGAACAAAAATTGTTACCGCGATTGCGGCGCCCCGGCCGTACAGGCGCTCCATGAAATCGGAAACGATGAAGTTCGAATGAATTCCTTCCCGCCACGGCACGACTCCGATCAGGGCCAGATGCAGCGCCAGGTATCCTACACAGCACACTGCAAGCGAATACAGAATCGAGCGCGGGACTACATAGGAGGGGTTCTGCACTTCGTCCCCGATGTAGCACACGTCGTAATAGCCCAGGTAGTTGTATACCGCGATCAAAGTCGCGCTCCCCAGACCGAGCACGAAGCCACGATTGAACGCCATTGCACCTGGAGGAAAATCGAATGCCCTGTGCGCGTCGAAGTGGAAAAAACCAGTGACGATGATCGTCACCATCGCCAGAGCTGTGCCCACCCAAAGTGTGATGGTAACCTTGCGCAGGAATGTCATTTGCCGGCACAAGAGGAACAAAGCGGCAACGCCGGTGGCCACGGCCACGTATTGCTGGCCTCGACCGCTCAATCCCGGCCAGAGATAAGTGGAGTAGTTTCCGAATCCAACCATCCCGGATGCGATTTCCAAAGGGCCACTCACTACGAATTGCCAAATGAACAGGAAAGCCATCAGGCGGCCCCAAGTTTGATGGCCGTAAGCTTCACGAAGAAAATGGTAGCTGCCCCCAGAGCCCGGCAACGCCGCTCCCAGTTCGCTCCAGATTAGACCGTCGGAAATTACAATGAGCGCTCCCGTCAGCCAGCCCAGCAAGGATTGCGGGCCGCCCATCGAAGCCATCAATAGCGGAATCGTGATAAAAGGCCCGATCCCAACCATGTTCGAGATATTCAGGGCTGTGGCATGAACTAAACCGAAGGCGCGCGTCAGGTGGGGAGGCTGTTCGGTATCCATTGCCATAGGCCGGCAAGTTGGCGCACTTCAAAGTCGGGTGGCAGCACTCGTCGGATAACTGCGCGAATCTACCTTTGAGTGCTCATTTTGTCAATCAGATTGTTCGTTTGTGATCGATTGTGACTGGTGGATGCACACTTTGCACTACAAAGCATCAGCATCCCAAATACAATTGGTGTCGTCGAACTGGAAATCCGCACCCCAGTTTAGGAACCAGTGAGGCGGTCAGGAGAGCGCAAACGCATGCTCGCAGAAGAGCGCAGATTTCGCATTCGAGAGATACTTTCCGGTCAACGCACCGTTACAGCTTCCGACCTCTGTGTCGCCCTCGGGGTTACCGCAGCGACCGTAAGGCGCGATCTCGCAGCATTGGAGCACGATGGCGTACTTGTCCGTTCACACGGGGGAGCCGTCTCCCGCATGTCCAGCACCAGCTTCCAACCTTCCTATGAGACGTTGTCGCACAGCCACAGCGCTGAGAAGCAGGCGATAGCGCGTGCGGCTGAACATCTGGTGCTGGACGGCGAGACTGTTTTTCTTGAGGGAAGTACCACGGTGTTTGAGCTTGCCCGTGGCCTGAACCAGCGGAATCGGCTGATCGTAGTGACCAACTCCCCCTCCATCGTCTGCCAGTTGCAAAGGAGCCCAGGCGTGACGGTCCTCTGCACCGGCGGCGATCTTCAGAAAGATACTTTCTACTTTTCCGGCGAGTGGGCTCAGCGTGCGCTCTCCGAAATTCGAGTGGATAAGGCAATTTTGGGAGTGAGCGCAATCGATCTTTCGTACGGAATCTCAACGGCAAACCACGCTGAAGCCCAGATCAAGAAGATGATCACGAGAGCGGCAAAGACCCGGATCGCCTTGGCCGATCACAGTAAATTTGGCGCGCAGAGCTTTGCCTACGTCGGCCCGGTCACGGACATCGACGTCCTCGTAACCGACTCTGGCACCGACGCAAAGTACGTCAAGGGCCTTCGGGACGCAGGGGTGGAAGTGATCGTCGCGGATTTGCAGGAGACGCGCAAGGCGCGACATAAATGAACATTTGAGATCAAATTAGTTGACAATCGCTCAGAGGCGGGATAATTTGGACCCGATATCAAAGATCCGATCTTAAACTTGGGCGAGGACGTGAGGAAACCGTGGGTGACTGCGGCAAGAAGATTCGTTTGAATCGCGTGCTCGGAGGCTCTGAACACCGAGCCCTGGTCGTGGCCTTCGATCATGCGTTGGTACTGGGACCGATTCCTGGGACGGAGAACCCGTTAGGGCGGATTCGCCAGTTTGCCGAAGCCAAAGTCGATGCGCTGCTGCTGAACCTTGGCCTGATTCGCCAATTTGCGAACTCGACAACACGCGGTC
>Ga0209006_10005916_pt1 | contig 11109 bp, 9 predicted proteins | sample JacPin_JW_Ref_O2_FD_188567 | JGI IMG/M metagenome (GOLD analysis project Ga0209006, IMG submission 188567) | Forest soil microbial communities from Algoma, Ontario, Canada - Jack Pine, Ontario site 1_JW_Ref_O2 (SPAdes) (version 2) | ecosystem: Environmental > Terrestrial > Soil > Boreal... | reverse complement strand
CCGGAGTCGACCCCCTCACGATGAAGCCCGTCTACACCGCGACGGACCTGCGCGAGAAGCGGCTGATGAAGGCGCTCATCTTCTGGTGGGACGAGGCGAGCTGGCCGCTTGCGCGGGAGGCGCTCCATACCGCGGGGCGGACCGATCTGATCGGGAAGGCGGCGCACTGCCTCGTGCCCCCGGAGCATGCGGGGCGCTCGCCGGTGGGGAGTCCGAAGGGCGCGAGCGTGCGGCTACCGGTCGACCGGCGCCGCGGGCGCGCGCCGGGGCGGTTGCCGCGCACGCCGGAGGAGATCGCGGCGGTGGGTCAGGGCGCCGGGGGAGAGGGCTAGTGTCCTGGCGCTACGTGGAGTCACTGCGCGCGTAGCGCCCGGCGAGGTACTCGTCGACCCACGCCCGCGTGCTACGCCACGTGCCGTCGGCGGCTTTGGAGGCCTGGAGGCGACCCCGCGTCGCGGCCACGCGGAGTGCGTTGGCGGAGATCCGTTCGGAGGCCAGCGCCGGCAATGGGACCAAGCGCGAGGGGCCGGCGATTGCGGGTACGACGAACTTGTGCAGGTTGTCGAGGATTGCGCGCGCGAGCAGCTCTCCGAGTGGGCCGTGATCGCCCTGGTCGGCGCGCTGGAGCGCGGCCAGGTATCGCCGCCGCTCGCCCTTGAAGATGATCGCGGGGGGATAGCCGAGTCGGACGAGCAGTAGGTTGAGAACCAGGCGGCCGGTGCGCCCGTTGCCGTCGAGAAACGGGTGGATCTGCTCGAAGCGCGCGTGCGCTTTAGCCAGCGCTTCTGGCTCGATGCCCCCGCGCATGCGGCCGAGCGCTTGCGCCTCACCGATCCAGTCGGTGACGAGGGCCGAGACCTCGGGCCACGGCGGCGGGCGCATGCCGCCCGGAAAGGGCCGGGTGTCGTGCTCGCGGAAGGAGCCGGGACGCTCGCTGTCGCTTGCGCTGGGGTGAGGCGCAACGTCCCATGCGGGCGTGAGCGCGAGGCGATGGATCTGCCGGAGCTCGGTCAGGGAGAGCAGCTCGCCGTTGAACCACGTGCCGGTTTCGAGCGCCTGGCCGTAGATCCAGCTGGCGGCGTCGGCGTACCCGCGCACCTCCATGTACTCCGCCAGCTCCTTGTTGCCCACGGCGCGACCATCCTCGAGCAGCTGCTCGACCTGCTTGAGCACGAGTGTGTTGCCCTCGATTGCGGTCGAGTGATGGGCCTCCTCGAGCCAGATCCCGCGCCAGATGCCGTCCGCTTCGCCGGGTGAGGGAAGTCCACCGAGTCGCTCGCGCAGCTCGCCGATCTGCACACGCAGTCGCTCGTAGACCGCCGCTCGTGTGGGCCGGCCGCGGTTGCCACCCGGCATTTTGTTCGGCTGAGGCACTTTATAATTGTACCGAACATCTCCTAAAGTGTGCGGCTGGATCGTATTAAATTGCACCCAAACAAATTGCGCAGGTCGAGTGGTTCTCAGCGACGAACGGCGCGGAGTGGCTGAACCCCGAAGCCGAGCGCGAAGATCGCCGCGGTGCCTCGCCGAGCGCAACTTTCCCGATGGCGGCGTGCTTGGGGGTAAGTTTTGAATAAGTAAATCGAGCCAAAGGGAAGAAATGAACAGGCTGCTGCATATCGGGGCGTTGCTGGTCGTCATCCTCATGTGCGCGCCGGCCTGTGCGTCGGCGCTCCAGTTCGTCGAACCTCCGGGCTCGCCATATGAGACCACGGAAACCCACTTTGTGCCGAATTCGGGCGGGATTCTGGGTGGGGCGACCGTCGGCGATTTCAATGGCGATGGCATCGAGGACCTGGCGGTGGTCACCGCGACCGGGCTGCCCGCGTTCAGCTCCGGCGAGAGCGTGACAGTCTTCCTGGGGCACCGCGGCGGCGGCCTCACGATGGCTCCGGGATCGCCGCTGGAGCTCTACTCGGGCGGCATATTCGCATCGAGCGGAGCTATCGCGGCCGGCGACTTCAACGGTGACCACAAGCTCGACCTCGCGGTCCTCGACGACGTTCACCATACGGTTTCGATCTTGCTGGGGGATGGCACAGGACGCTTTCATCTGAGCGGCGCGCCGATTCCCGACGCCGGCGGTGACCCCACCACGATCGCTGTCGGGGACTTCACGGGGACCGGCGTTCAGGATCTGGCCGTCGCGAGTGGCGGCCAGGTCAACGTGCTGCTCGGAGACGGCTCGGGTGGCTTTGTCCAGGCGCCGGAATCGCCATTCGCGGTACCGGGGGAAGCGTATTCGCTCGCCACCGGGAACTTCGACTCCGACGGCCGCTCCGATCTGGCCGTTACAACCGGCCAGGGCCAGGTCGTCGTCTACCGGGCGGTGGGCGGTGGGCGGTTCGAAGAGGTGGGATCGCCGCTGGCGAGCGGCGAAGGTCCAAGATCGATCGTGGCGAGCGACCTCACGGCGGACGGCGAGATCGATCTGGCGATCGCGAATGAAGTAGCCGGCACGGTGACCGTGCTCCTTGGAGATGGCGCGGACCGGTTCGCTCCCGCGGTCGGCTCGCCCTTCCCCGTTCCCGAAGGCGCCGGCCCGAAGCCGGGATTGCCTGACTCGATCGTCGCGGGCGACTTCGACGGCGATCATCGAATGGATCTGGCCGTGGCCAACTTCAACGGCTTTAGCGATGACGTCGTGGTCCTCCGAGGCGATGGGCAGGGCGGCTTCGAAAATGCATCGGGCTCACCCGTCCCAGCTCACGGCAACCCGCGGCCGCTGGTGGTGGGCGACTTCAACGGCGATGGACGCCCCGACCTCGCTGCCGTGAACTCGTTCGAAGGAACCGTGACGGTGCTGGAGAACGCGCCGGGCGACGAAGAACCGGCGCCGACGGCTGGTCAGGGTGCCCCCAAGCCTGCGCCTTTGCCCGCGCCAGGGCTGCACCCGGCGGGATCGAGCGCGCCGACGCGGATGGCCCTCCGCGCGCTGGTCGCGTCCCAGGCAAGATCGATGGCTGCCTTGGCCGCGCTTCGCCGGCCGGCCCTCGACGGGACGATTGGCATCGGCCTGAAGGGACTCGAGGCGGGTGTCGCGATTGTCGAATGGTATGCGGTGCCGCGCGGCTATCGAGGCATGCACGGCGGGCATGGGCGCGCCGTTCTCCTGGCTTCGGGGAGGCTGACTTTCGCAGCGGCCGCCAGCGAGCGGATGCGGCTCCACCTGACGAGTGCCGGCAGGCGCCTCTGGAGGCGAGATAGAGGTCTGCGCCTGGTGATCGGAGAGACCTTCGTTCCGGTTGGCCAGAAGCCGATCTCGGCGACGACGACGGTAACCGTCTCCCGGCGCTAACGGTCGCCCGGCGTCCGCGGCCTGCGGTCAGAGGTTCTCCGCGACGAACGGCGCGGAGCGGTTGAAGACCCAGAAGCCGAGCGCGAAGACTGCGGCGGTGACCGCGAGCGGCTCCAGCAGCGCGGCCCAGCTGCCGAGCGCCTGCCCGGCGCTGAGCGTGGCATGGGTGACCATCGCGTGGCGGAACTGCTGGAAGACGGTGACGAGCGGGTTGAGCATGTAGATGTGGTAGAGGATCGTGTCGATCTGGCTGTTGTTGGGAGGTAGGAGCAGCTTTTCGCGGACGCTCTCCAGCGGGATGATCACGGGCGAGCCGTAGAAGACGATCTGGCTGACGACGGTCCAGATCGGCTGGATGTCGCGGAAGTGCACGAACATCGCCGAGAGCAGCATCGCTAGGCCGGTTGAGAACAGGACCAGCATCAGCAGGATCAGCGGCAGCTCGAGCCAGCTGAGCATCGGCTGCACGCCGGAGATCAGCGCGAAGATCAGCACGACGATCAGGTTCATCACGAGATTGAAGAACGCGAGCAGCACGATCGCCAGCGGGATCACCAGCCGCGGGAACTGGATCTTGCGCACGAGGTTCTCGCGGTCCACGACGCTGCGCACGGCGCCGCCGGTCGCTTCGCCGAAGAACGTGAACAGGACGATCGAGCCGAGCAACTGCACCCCGTAGAACTGTTCGCTGGGTTTGCCACCGCCGCCGACTTTGCTGATGACGACGAAGAAGATGTACAGCACGCCGAACAGCAGCAGCGGATTGAGGACCTGCCAGACGTAGCCGAGCACGGAGCCGAAGAACTTCAGTTTGAATTCGTTGCGCGCGATGTTGTAGGTGAGGTGCCAGAAGCGCCGCCAGTCGTGCGTCAGCGCGCGCGGGCCGCGGATCGGGCGGCCGAGGCCCTCGAAGGGCGGCGCGGTCGGGGCGAGGGTCTCCAGCGGGGGCGCCTCGACGCTCATGTCCGCGTGCCCGCCGGGAGCTGGGCGTCGCTGCGGCTGATGCCGACCTCGACCGGCAGGTCGACCGCGCCCCCCATCGCTTCGGGGCCGGTGACGACGAACGAGAAGGCGCCCTCGATGCGGTCCATCAGGTCCATGCCGGTGCCGCGGTGGGCGATCGTGAACAGCGGGTTGTAGCGGCCCGGTGCGAGCACGTTCTCGAAGGCAAACGAACAGAGGATCTCCTCGCCGGCGCGGAAGCTGCCGCTGCGCTCGTCACCCCGGGAGCTAGTGGCGACGACGATCGCGACGTGGTCCTCGTTGAGCACGTAGACGCTCGCGACGGGATCTTCGACGTCGACCTCGAAGCGCACGAGCGCCTTCAGCGCGATGCGCTGGCCCTGGGGCACCGAGGCGGGGCGCTCGCCGCGCTCGTCCTCGATCCAGGCCTCGAGCACGCGGGCCTCGCCATCGCCGCCGCGGCCCTCGGTGGCGACAGCGCTGCTCGCGTCGGCGTTGTGTCCGAAGTTGATCTCGAGGTAGCGGTCGGCGACCTCGTGGGGCTCCCCGAGGTGCACCGGGTGCCCGCGCTCGAGCAGCAGCGCGCGGTGGCAGAAGCGGTTGAGCGAGCCCATGTCGTGGGTTACGAACACGATCGTGCGCCCGTCGTCGCGCAGGCGATGGAAGACGTCGAAGCACTTCTGCTGGAAGGCGGCGTCGCCGACGGCGAGCACCTCGTCGACGAGCAGCACGTCGGCGTCGACCTGGATCGCGACCGAGAAGGCGAGACGCACGTGCATGCCGGAGGAGTAGTTCTTGAGCTTGAGCTCCTCGAACTCGCGCAGCTCGGCGAAGTCGATGACCTCATCGACGCGCCGGCGCGCCTCGCGCGGGGAGAGGCCCATCATGATGCCGTTGAGGATCACGTTGTCGCGCGCGGCGAGGTCCTGATTGAAGCCGACGCCGAGCTCGATGAAGGTCGAGAGGCGCCCATCCATCCAGATGCGCCCTCGGTCGATCCCGTAGATGCCGGCGAGGCACTTCAGCAGCGTGCTCTTGCCGCTGCCGTTGCGCCCGGCGATCCCGAAGAATTCGCCGGAGCGGACGTCGAAGGAGATGTCGCGCAGCGCCTCGAAGGACTCGTGGCGGCTGCGGCGCAGCGGGTGCAGCGCGCGCTCCTTGAGGGTGTGCACGCGCTCCTCGGGCACGCGGAAGGTCTTGCTGACCCCGTCGACGACAATTGGCGGCGGCGCGCTGGACGGTTCTGTCATCGGGGAAGGGTACCGTGGGGGGTGGCGAGAGCATGCCCCTTGGCAGGGGATCATCGGCCTCGCTGGTGATCTTGGCGAGTGCAGCTCATGCGGCCCTTATCAATGGCTCCCTCCGGTCTGTCAGTAACATTCCCGCCCTGTGACGAAGAACTCCAGCGCCATCGACCCGCATGCCGAGGTGCGGGCTGAGGACACACGGAGCAGGTTGATCGCCGCGAGGCTTCGACAGAATGCCAGTCGCCGCGCGCCGTCGCTTGATAGCCGTCTGCCCTCGTTTGCCCTGGAGCACGCTGTGGCTGGGGACCTCGGGCATCTGCATGCGGCCCATGACCTGCGTGAGCTGCCAATCGTCTCCCGCCGCCGGCTCGTCGGTCCGCTCGTCGTGCGGGCCAAGCGAGCTCTGCGCGCCGGCCTGCACCCGCTTCCGGAGGCTCAGTCGGTCTGGAATGGCGCGAACGCGCGGGTCGTGACCTTCCTCTTGCGCCAGCTTGCCGCGCAGGCGCGGACCGTCGAATCGCTGGAGCAGCAGGTGGCCGCGCTGCACGACGAGCTGAAGCGATGACGCATCGCCCTCGCGGAGCCGTGTCAAGGAGGCGCCCCCGCCCGATCGACGGCTCGAGCAGGATCATCGCGCGACCGTGAGGGTGCTTGTCGCCAGTACCTACGTCCCGTTCATCGAGGGTGGCGGACGCATGATCGTGCGCGATCTCGTGCGCGCTCTGCGCGACCGCGATCACGAGGTCGACACGATCGAGATCCCCTTCCTCTCAGCTTGGGACACGATGCTGGAGCAGATGCTGGCGATTCGCCTGATGGACGTCAGCGCCGCCGCGGACACGCTCGTGGCGATTCGGACGCCTAGCTATCTGCTGCGCCACCCCAATAAGCGCCTGTGGTTCATCCACCACCATCGCGGGGCCTACGACCTCTGGGATACGCCTTACCAGGACATCCCCCCGACGCCTGAGGGCTTGGCGACGCGCGAGGCGATTGTGGCCGCAGACAATCTCTATCTGCGCGAGGCGCAGCGTATCTTCACCAACTCGCAGATCGTGGCCGATCGCTTGCGCGAGTTCAACGACCTGCAGGGAACGGTCCTGTACCCGCCGCTGGGCGAGCCGGAGCGCTTCGTATCCGCGCCTGCCGAGGACTACCTCTTCTACCCCTGTCGCATCACGGGCCACAAGCGCCAGCAGCTCGCCGTCGAAGCTGCCGCCCACCTATCGACAGACGTACGCGTCGTGATCGCCGGTGCCCCCGACAGCCCCGAGCAGCTGCGACCGCTGCAGGAGCTCATCGGCCAGCACGGCCTCCAAGATCGTGTGCAGTTGATACCACGGTGGATCAGCGAGGATGAGAAGGCCGAGCTGATCTCCCGCAGCCTCGGCGTCCTCTACATTCCCTTCCTCGAGGACTCCTATGGATATGTAACGCTCGAGGCGTTCCACGCCCGCAAGCCCGTGATCACCTGCTCGGACTCCGGCGGTACGCTCGAGATCATCGAGGACGGCGTCAACGGGCTGATCGCTGCGCCCGACCCGATCTCCATGAGTGCGGCGATGGACAGGCTGCGCGCCGATCCCCAGACGGCGGCGGCGATGGGTGAGGCCGGCCACCGGACGCTCGAGCTCAAGGACATCAGCTGGGATCGGGTCGTCGCGAGTCTGCTCGGATGAAGGTCGCGATCGTCAACAATCAGGCTCCGTTCGTGCGGGGCGGGGCGGAGCTGCTGGCCGAGTGGCTGCACGACAAGCTCGAGCAGTACGGTCATCAGGCGGAGATCGTGCGCATTCCCTTCCAGTGGAATCCGCCGGAGCGGATCGTCGATCACATGCTCTCCGCCAGGCTCATACGTCTGGCGAACGTCGATCGGGTGATCGCATTCAAGTTCCCGGCCTATTTCGTGCCGCACGAGAGCAAGGTCCTCTGGTTGCTGCACCAGTTTCGTCAGGCCTACGATCTCTGGGGCACTCCCTATCAAGACATTCCGGGAACACCTATCGGGCACTGCATCCGCGAGACGATCATGGAGGGGGATCGCTGCTATCTGCGGGAGGCCGAGCGCATCTACACGAACTCGAAGATCGTGGGCCACCGCCTCAATCTGTATAGCGGGATGGAGTCCGAGATCCTCTTCCCGCCGCTCTTCGACGCGACGCCCTATCGCTGCGAGGCCTACGGGGACTACTTCTTCTTTCCCAGTCGCATCACGGCCGGCAAGCGCCAGCACCTCGCCGCCGAGGCGATGGCCGCCGTTGCCAGCTCGGCGCGCCTGGTCATTGCCGGTCAACCGGAGACGGATGAGGATTTGAGGCGGCTGATGTCCGTGATCCACGATTATGAGCTCGAGGACCGGGTCGAAGTGATCCCGCGGTGGATCAGCGACGATGAGAAGCTGCGGCTGCTGGCCGGAGCGCGGGGCGTCATCTACCTGCCCTTTGGCGAGGACTCCTACGGCTATGTGACACTCGAGGCATTCCACGCGCGCAAGCCGGTGATCACCTTCGCCGATTCGGGCGGCACGCTCGAGTTGATCGAGGACGGGCGTAACGGATGCGTGGTCGATGGCATCCACGGCTTGGCCGAAGCCGTCGACCTTCTCACTGAAGACGACTCGCTGGTCGAGCGCATGGGGCAAGCGGCGCTTGCCACGATCGACGAGCTCGAGATCTCCTGGGATCGAGTCATCCGGTGTCTCACACAATGAAGATCGCGTGGTTCACGCCTCTTGCGCAACGCAGCGCGATCGGGGAGTTCAGTGTTCACGTGGCCGCCGAGCTGGCGAAATTCGCCGAGGTCGAGCTGTGGACGTCGGATGCGTCGCCGCTGCTGGAGGCCGAGCTGCCGGTCGTGCGGTATCGGCCGGGCTCGAGCGAGCTTGATGCCCTCTCGCAACGCGACGCGGTCGTCTACAACATGGGCGATTACCTGCCCTTCCACGATGACATCCATACGGTCTCGCGCGAGCATCCCGGCGTGGTGATCCTGCACGACCGAGTCTTGCACCATCTGTTCGCCGGCAAGTGGCTTATGGGTCCTGACGCGTCGCGGGAGCTCTACGTCGAGCGCATGCGCGCCTACTACGGGGAGCATGGTGCGCAAGCCGCGCGTCTGTCGCTGGAAGGCGAGCGTCGGCCGGTATGGGAGTCCGACGAGGAGGTGCTGGCGTATCCGCTTTACGAGGAGGGGATCCTGGGCGCTCGTGGCGTGGTGACTCACTCCGAGGGGCAGGCTGACGACGTCAAGGCTCGTTGGGCGGGACCGGTTCGCGCACTGCACCTGCCCTGCTACAGCGACACTCTGCGCCAGGTCGATGGGGGCCCGCCGCCTGAAGCTGACGGCCCGTTGCACCTGTTGACGGTGGGCCACCTGAACCCGAACAAGCAGGTACACCGTGTGGTCGAGATGCTTGCCGCCGACCCTGAGCTGGCCTCGCAGGTGATTTACACGATTGTCGGCCCCGACGACGGCTTCAAGACCTACGTGAGCGACCTGCGGCGATTCATCGCTCGACATGCCGATCGACTGAACGTCGAGATACTCGGCTGGCAGCCGCCGGACCGGCTCGACCGCCTGATGTGCCAGACCGACGTCTTCGTCAACCTGCGCCATCCGGTGATGGAGGGAAGCTCCGCCTCGCTCATGCGCCAGCTCGCCTACGGCCGTCCGGTGCTGTGCTTCGGGTCTGGCTTCTTCGGTGAGCTGCCCGGGGAGGCAGTCGTACGGGTGCCGGCCGGCGACTTCGTCGCGGCGACTGACGCGCTGCGCGAACTGGTCGGCGATCGAGAGCGTCGTCGCCAGGTAGGAAGACAGGCACGTGCGCTCATGTCGACCTACAACGAGCGTCTCTACGTCGAGGGCCTGTTGGAGCTGATCGAGCAGAGCCGGCGAGCCACGCCGGCACTAGGGTTGCTGGACGCCGTTGCGCGGGAGCTGGGCAACATGCACGTCGACGGCCGTCTTCCCATATACGACGAGATCGCGAACGACTTTGCCCGCATCCTTCCAATCTGAGTATTCGCCAATGAGTCACGATGTCCCTACGGCGCTGCGCTACGAGCGGGTTGGACCGGAGCACGTGGGGGAGCTCGCGGCGCTCTTCGAGCGCAATCGGATCCCAGCGGTGACGGAAATGTTCGACCCCTTTCCACTGGACGCCGACCAGGCACGCAAGATCGCACTCGAAGGCGGTGAGGATGCCTTCTATGTGGCGCTTCGCGGCGAGCTAGCGGTGGGGTTCTCGATGTTGCGTGGGTTCGATGAGGGCTACGCGATCCCTAGCTTTGGAATCTTCGTGGATCGAAGCAGCCACGGGCAGAGCATTGGTCGCGAGCTCACCGCCTGGACTATCGAGCAGGCGCGCAGGCGGGGCTGCCCAGGTGTGCGCCTGACGGTATACGCCGCGAACGTGGCCGCACGCCGCCTCTACGACTCGCTCGGCTTCGTCGAGCAGCAGCGCCAAAGCATCGATCGTATGGGTCGGTCCGACGAGAAGGTAGTGATGCGTTTGGACTTCGGCGGCCAAGATGGGTGAGCGGCGCATCCCGGTGGCAGCGCCCGCGCTCGTGGGGCGCGAGCGCGAGTACGTGCTGGACTGCCTCGACTCGACCTGGATTTCCTCCAGCGGACGCTATCTGGAGCGCTTCGAGGCGGCCTTCGCCGAGTTTTGTGGCGTGCGCCACGCGGTGTCGTGCTGCAACGGCACCGTCGCGGTCCACCTGGCACTACTCGCTCAGGGAGTGGGGCCGGGCGACGAGGTGATCGTGCCGACGCTGACCTATGTGGCTACCGCGAACCCAGTTGTCTACTGCGGGGCGCAGCCGGTCTTCGTGGACGCCGAGCCGCGTACGTGGAATATGGATCCCGAACGGGTGGCGGAGGCGATCACGCCGCGCACGCGCGGAATCGTGGTGGTGCACCTCTATGGCCATCCCGTCGACATGGATCCGATCCTGGAGCTCGCCGAGCGCCATGGGTTGTGGGTGATCGAGGATGCGGCGGAGGCTCACGGCGCCACCTACCGCGGCCGCATCGCCGGCTCGATGGGTTCGCTAGCGACGTTCTCGTTCTACGGCAACAAGATCATCACCAGCGGCGAGGGCGGAATGGTGGTCTGCGACGACGAGCGGCTCGCAGCCGTGGTCCGCCAGCTGCACGGCCAGGGTCAGGATCCGCAGCGTCGCTACTGGTTCCCAATGGTCGGCTTCAACTACCGCATGACCAACATCGAGGCCGCGATCGGCCTCGCTCAGCTCGAGCGGATCGATTGGCACGTCGCGCGTCGCCGCGAGATCGCGAGCTGGTACCGCGAAGAGCTCGGGGGCGAGGAAGGGGTGGAGCTCTCACCCGAGGAGCCGTGGGCGCAGAGCGCGTTCTGGATCATGTGTGCTGTGCTCGACGAGGGTCGCTTCGGGCCGCGCGATGCCGCGATGAGCGCACTCGACGCGGCCGGGATCGAGACGCGCCCGTTCTTCTACCCGCTCCACACGCTCCCGATGTACCGTGAGGCGAACGCGGGCAAGGACTTCCCAGTGGCGGAGGATCTGGCGCGGCGCGGCGTGAACCTGCCGTCGTCGGCGACGCTCACACGCGAGGACG
>Ga0209006_10005914_pt1 | contig 11113 bp, 6 predicted proteins | sample JacPin_JW_Ref_O2_FD_188567 | JGI IMG/M metagenome (GOLD analysis project Ga0209006, IMG submission 188567) | Forest soil microbial communities from Algoma, Ontario, Canada - Jack Pine, Ontario site 1_JW_Ref_O2 (SPAdes) (version 2) | ecosystem: Environmental > Terrestrial > Soil > Boreal... | reverse complement strand
CAAGACGCTTTATGGCAGCGATTACTGGACTGGGCGAGAGGACACGCTGCTGGACCCTAAGCATGACGAGGCGAAGATTCGAGCGTTCTTCATTCATCCGGCGTGGGCGCGGCGCGGCGTTGGCAGCAGGATTCTTGAAGCATGTGAAGGCGCGGCGCGCGAGGCGGGATTCACTAGCTACGAAATGGGCGCGACGTTAACGGGAGCAAAGCTATTCGGGGCGAAGGGTTATGTTGCGGTGGAGAAAATCGAGGTACCTCTGAAAAACGGGCTCACGCTCCCCGTTATTCACATGGCGAAACGGACTTAGAGCCCTGCAAAGTTGAAGCACGCTTCAGCTGCCCATGAGAAATAGCGGCTTGGCTTCAAAGCTGGAGAATTGCGGGCGGAGACGTTCGGTATTGTAGTGCTCCTTGATGTCCACCACTTTCTTGGTGGACGTGATCGTTTCGATGGGGATGTTGCCGTAGCTGCCGTTGTGAAGAACGACGAGGCGACCATGCACGCCCTTTAAAAGCAGTTCGAGAGCGATATTGCCGTAAGCCATCGGAACGATGGAGTCCACGACGTCAGGGTCGCCGCAACGGGCCAGATAGCCGAGTTTCTGGTTGACGACTTCAATCGTCTTGCCCTTGTTAAACTTCTTGGAAAGTTCTTTTACTTTGTCCGAAACGATGTCGCCGATGCCGCCTAGCTTCTTGTGGCCGTAGGCGTCCGCCGTCTCGCCTTCAAAAATCATTTCGCCGCCTTCGAACATCGCGCCTTCCGAAACGAGAACCGTCGAATAGCGGCTGGAGTTTTTGTTGCGGTCGTTGACGAGGAGCTCGGTGAGTCGCTCGATATTGAATTTGTACTCGGGGATGACGCAACGGTTGGCGGCGCCGGCCATGGTGGGGAGCATCGCGGTGTAACCGGCGTAGCGGCCGAAGACTTCGATCACCATGAACCGCTCGTGAGAGCCAGCGGAAGTTCGGAGGTCATTGACGAGCTGTAAGGTGCGTGTAACGCACGTGCTGAAGCCTATGCAGTAGTCGGTGCCAGGGACGTCGTTGTCCATGGTCTTGGGAATCGCTATGACCTTGAAGCCTTCTTTGTGAAGGCGGACGCCGTAGCTGAGGGTGTCGTCACCGCCGATGGGGATGAGCGTATCGATGCCGAGCCAAGCTAGATTCTTGAGGACCTCGGAAGTAAGATCGTTTTTTTCCGCGGTGAAGTTATCTTTCAAATGACCGGGAACGCTGGATTTGGCGACGCGGCCGGGATTCGTACGCGAAGAATGAAGAAACGTGCCGCCGGTGCGAGCGGCGCGATCGACAACTTCCTGCGTGAGCACCAGGAAATTGTCGGAATTGTCGTAGTCCTTTTCGCGGACCATGTCCACGAGGCCAGCCCAACCATGGCGGAAGCCGATAACTTGATAGCCCTCATGAAGCGCGCGGATGGTGACGCCTCGTATTGCGGGATTCAAACCGGGGACGTCGCCTCCGCCAGTGAGAATGCCGATGACACCTTTTTTGGTGTTGATGTTTGCCATGATGCAGAGCCCTTTCCGACGAATAGTGAACCGACAATTATCCACGGACCGCCGAGATTTAGAAAGGGCGGATCGAAGGAGAGATATCAGGCGGTGTGACCGAGCGACGCGCGCTACCCTTCAAATTAAGGCTGAATTTGTGTGCCGAGGACCGCGAGGAATTTGGCGAGCCAGGAGTGAAGCGCGGGCCAGGCCGGGCCGGTGACCAGGTTGCCGTCGACAAGAGCTTCGGTCATAGGGAGGCTGACGTAGGTGCCGCCACCAAGCGTGACGTCGGGGCCCGTAGCTGGATAGGCGCTGCACTTTTTTCCTTGAAGCACTCCCGCGACAGCGAGAACTTGCGGGGCGTGGCAGATCGCGGCAAGAGGCTTGTTGGTTTTTGAAAAGTGATGGACGATCTCGATGACCCGTGGGTTGAGGCGGAGGTATTCGACCGCGCGGCCGCCGGGAATCATCAGCGCGTCGTAGTCTTCCGGCTTAACTTGGTCGAAGGTGGCATTGAGAGCGAAATTGTGCCCGCGCTTCTCTGTGTACGTCTGATCGCCTTCGAAGTCATGGATGCAGGTCGCCACGAAGTCGCCTGCCTTCTTACCTGGGCAAACGGCGTGAACGGTATGGCCGACCATCTGCAGCGCCTCAAAGGGGACCATTACTTCGTAGTCTTCGACGTAATCGCCAATGAGCATGAGAATGGATTTCTTGGACATGTGCCCTCCAACGAAATTGTAACCGAAGAATATGAACGGCCATAGCGAGGCAGAAAAAGCAACGCACGTCGCGCTCGAAACATTCTGTCCCCGGTTTTAGCACAACACCAGCGAAAGCGTTGCCCGGCAAAAACGAAAATGGCGTCTCAAAACGAGACGATGAGGTTTAAAACGATTGAACGTGAGATGATGGCGCGGAATAAGAGCGTCTGGAAGGATAACCACACGATCCCCGACCACACGGATAAGTCCATGAATCTAAATAGCTTCCAAGAAAGTGTGGGCGGCCGCAGTTTACCCCAGAGTCTGGCTCGCCAAATGCAAATAAGAGGCGGGCGTTTACTTCGCCGGATTTTCCGGCTTCAAAGGACATAATCGTGAATCAGGCTAAGCGCATACTCGCAGTGTGTTTGCTCGCCGCACTCGCCGCGGCAATTGGCGGGACAGTTTCGTTGCGGGCTCAAATTGCGGAGATCCCGGAATCCAAGCGCAAGGTCAGGGTGCTGGCAAAACCTCAATACCCTGAACTTGCCAAGAAGTTGAGCCTTTCGGGACTCGTGAGAATCGAAGTGACCATCGGGCCCGATGGCAAGGTGAAGAGAACGCATATCGTCGGAGGCCATCCGGTGCTGGCAACGGAGGCAGAAAAAGCGGCTTTCCAAAGCGAATTCGAACCCGGGCCAAAAGAAACGACGGAGATTATCGAATTCAAATTCAGCCCTCAATGAGCTTTAGAATTTCTGTGAAAAGAAAACGGGCGGCGATCCTGGCGAGGGATAGCCGCCCGTTTCCCGTTTTGCCGCTTGAAATTAGTGCGCTTGAGCTTGAGAAGCGACGATAGGCTCAGCCGAATCCTGAATGGTGAGCATGTCGGTGCGCACTTTGTCCCACTCCAGCAGGTTCAGGCCGTAAGAGGTGAACAGGCGGCGGATGTGCGCGGAATCCCAGTTCAGAACTTTTTCAAGCACCGGGACCAGAACGCTCATGGCGTTATCGCTGAGGACAGTGCGCTTCGCGACGCGCGTGATGAATTTGGCTTCGGAGACGGCGATGGTGAGGCCGTCGTGCTGATTGACGTGCATCATCACCGGAAGATCAGAACTGCCATCGCCCAGATAGATGATGTGGTCGTGGCTGATGCTGAGTTCGGCGCGGCGCTCCTCGAGCACGGTGATTTTGCCCCATCCCGCGGAGGCGCGAACGATGGATTCGACTTCGCCCGTCGAGTCGTTATAGCGGAAGCGCGTGCCGAATATGTTTTCCGGCGGGACGATTCCTTCGAGCGCGGACTGGATGATCTCCTGCGGAGCCGCGGAGATCACATTGAAATGAAACCTGTAACCTTCGGAAAGATTGTCGAGCGCGCGTGCGAATAGCGCGACGTTGTGCTTCAGGCGGATGCGCTTGCCAGTCTCGATCAAGTGGTCGCGACGAACCCGGCGGAATTCGGGATCGTGCAGAATCAGGTAGCTGAGTTCGGCACCCTGTTGAACGAGGTTCATCTCCGCAAGGCCCTTGACCTTGTCGTGGAACCCGTGAAAGCCGATAAGCTCTGAGAGAGCGACTCCCGAGTCGTTGAAGCTCAAAGTCTGGTCAAAATCGCTCGCCAGTAAGTAGTGCTTAACCATGTTCTAGTACTCCTTCTTGCTTCTCTTGTATGCTCGCCCTTAGCGAGGTCGGCCCGCCCTGGGTGCGGTGCCAATGCCCCCTACACTTACAACGATAGCCTTGTTCACTTAAGGGGCCCCACGAATTATTTTGATGGGTGCTATGCGCTAAAAACGTGAACGAATCATTATACCTGGATTAGATGTGTCCTAAGGTTAAAAGATACAAAGGAAAGGAGATGGACACCTTTCGGGCACCAAAAAGCAGCAAAAGGCGTATCTAGAAGGAGATACCGGCAGCGAAGGAAAAGTGAAAAAAGTGGTCCCTAACATCAAGGCGGCGGGCTAGAGACCCAGGGCCTTCATCTTGGGTTCCTCGTAGATGTCATCCTCACCGGGGTAGCGAAGGCGGTCCTTAAAACGGCCGGTTTCGCTCGCCAGGGCCCAGACCAGGCTTTCCCCGGCGGGGAGGGTCTTCGGCTGCAGGCGGAAGGCGTCGTCTTGAAAAGCCAGCGAGGCATCAATCCATTGCCAGCCGGCGGTTTCGAAAGCGGCCATGACATCGGGGAGGACGAGGGAATTGAGCGTGTTGTAGTGAATAAGCAGGGTGTGGCGGATGTCGCGGCCGAGGACGTCGATAGCGAGCTGGCGGTAAAAAGAGGCGCGGTCGAGAAGATGGGCGATGAGGTAATCGCGATAAGGTTGGATCTGGAATTTGGGTTCCTTTACGAGCCGATCGGCCATGCGCTGGTTGACATACCAGTCGGAGGCATCGATGGTGACGTGGCCAACGCGATAGCCGCTTTCTTTGAGAAGCGTGCGAAAGTGGTCGCGCTTGTCGGCCGTGTCGCCTTCTTTGAGGAAAGGGTAGCGGAAGAGAAGAGTCTTGTTGTGATAGGGAGCGATGATTTTTTCATTTTTTAGGAAATCGACGGCAAAGTCAGCGTAGGGAGTGGGGCCGCAATAGTTCAAGTGCGAATAGGAATGGTTACAGATTTGGTGGCCGGCCTGGTCCCAGGCGGAGAGAAGCTTGGAGCCTTCGGGCTCGTCGACACGCATGCCGCAAACGAAGAGCGCGGCTCTGACGTTGCGGCTGTCGAGAGCCTTCAGGATTCGGGAGTTCGCGTCTGGCCATCGGAGATTGGAATCGAGCTTCAGCGTTGGATCGTCCATGGTGATGGCGAGCTGGGGGCGCGGGGCGTTTGTGTTGCGCGACGGCGGGGCGCTTTGCTGTGGCGCCAGTGCGTGAAGCCCATCGCAGAAGATCGGGGCGCAAGAAACGGCGGAAATCGTTTTGAGTGTCGAGTCGAGAAATTTGCGACGATTCATGGTGACGCCTCAATAAAGAGAATTTAGCCAACTGCGGGCGCGATCGAAGATCGATGTTAGGAATGAAGACGTGGCTGGGTGAATGGATTCGGCAGGCTCGTCCGTGACGGAATAGAACGCGCCGTTGCTTGCGTGTTGATAGAGGCGCCGCATTTCGGCGCTATTGAGAGGACGAGCACCACGGCGGCCGAAGACAGCGAGCTGGTTGCCAGATTCGTCGACGGCACGGTCGCGGTCAATACCTTTTGATATCGCGAGCGCCGGGCCGCGGGTGCGCGCGGTGGCAATCAATTTTGGAGTTGGCCGCGGGCTGAAGCCGGAAAAGTGCGCTGGGTCGTCCCATGGCGAAATAATTTGCCAAACGCGCAACCCGTACACCCCATCCGCCACAAACGCGTACGCACTCCCCGCAACCATTCCGATCTTCACGTCGTAGGTATCATTCATTTTCCCGTTCCCGCCGAATTCCTGCTCGAGGATCGGCGCTTCCGGATTTTCCACATTCACCACTGCCACTCCATACTCTCCGTCAGCCACGTAAGCATAAGTCCGTGCCACGTACACGTTTCTCGCATCCCTGGTGGCCACCCTTCCCTTCGCCGTCATTTTTGGATGCGCTAGGTTCGTCACGTCCAAAGTTTTTAGACCGTAGCGATCCGCCACAAATGCATAACGGAACTGAACAGCGATCCCGCGCGGATTTTCCAAGTCAGGAGCGCCTAGGGTCGCGGTCACGCGGGGCGCGAGGGGGTTGTCGAGATCAAGGACGACCAGAGATTTGTCGGTGAGGATGTAGGCGTAAGTTCCGGCGATGGCGATGCGGCGGGCGCCAGTGAGAATGCCGTTGGGATTGAACGCGAGGGCGCGTTTGAGAAAATTGTTGGCCGGATTGCCGTCGAGAAGCGTGCCGACGCCAGGGCTGCTGGATTTCAGATCGGGATTGCCGATGATGACGAGGCCTTCTTCTTTGTCGGCGACGTAGAGAAAACCGTAGAGGAGATGGATGGGTTGCTCTTCGTTTTCCGGGAGACGCTGGCGGAGTGGATCGACGGCGAGTGTGGTCGGTGAAGCGACAGCGAGCGCATTTTTGGTGGAGACGAAGAAGCGCTGGCCCATCGGAGAGACGGGCGCGGTGATCATGCGTTCGGAGAAGTCTTTGTTGTCGATGTTGGCGATGTCATAGACGCGGAGGCCGCCGGAGCCCGTTGCGGCATAGGCGTATTCGCCGCGAGATTGGATGTCGAGGACGTTGCCTTCGTGGGTTGAAGCGATCGAGAGTTCGCGACGATGCTCCACAAACTTTTTGTAATTGTCCGGATAAGCGATCCGCTGGAGGTCGCTGCCGTAGATAGCTTCGGGCTCGTCATGTTCGGCGACGGCTACGGCTTCGAAACCTTTTTTGCCGGTGGCGACGTAAACATAGCGGCCCATAAAATTCATGAAGTTCGTGCCTTGCAGCAGGAGCTGGGCCATCCAGGCGTTGTTGTCATTGGCGGCGGAGACGTGGCAATCGCTGCACTGCTTTGTCTCTCTAGCGCGAACGGTGTGCGGAACAAATGTACTGAAGGCTTGCCCGGAAAAGCCCGGAGCGGAGATGGTTTGCTGCGTGTAGTAGAGCCAGTCGCGGTTCGCGTTTTGCGAACTGACAAGGATGGCGCAGGAAGAGCGCGCGGGGGCAATGCGGTGGCCGGTGACAGTGCCGTCGACGCCGAGCATGTAGATGTCGTCGCGCAGCACTTGAAAATTGTAGCTGGTGTAATTGCGCGTGGTGAGGCCTTCGTTGTGAAGCATGGGCTTGCGCGCATTGGATGTCATTTGTAGATGGCAGCCGAAACATGTCGGAGTCCAGGAGGTGTGGCAGGAGTAGCAGGTCATCGAAGAGTTGGCGTGAGCGAGATGTTCGTCGTCTTGCGGCATTTGCGAGGCGACGCTGCCGTCCTTGATCATTAGCTTGGCGCGGAAAGATTTCATGCTGAAGTGGATGTTGCCGGGCGTGACAGAATCGGCCGTCTGAACAATTTCCCACTCTTTCTTTTCTTCGGACATCGAGCGTTGAATCACAGCACCATTGGCGCGCCACTCAAATCGGCGAAGGCCCCACGGCGTGCGCAGAGTGTCGAGGTGGCGGCCACCTTCGGGAGCGGCGGGACCGGAACTGATGAGCGTGGCTTTGTTGCGAATCGTGCCGTGGCAATCGATGCAATCGATTTCGACGGCTGCGCGAGGTTCACCATAAATTTTTCCCTTGCCATGATTGTCCTGTTCAAAGTGGCAATCGTTGCACTGCATCCCTTTTTCGAGATGGATGTCAGCGAGATGGACAGCTTTGCCGAAGCGGTCCGGATCATCGAAAGCGATTTGCTTGCCGTCTTTGTCGAGCCAATTGCCTTTGCGGTCGTGATTGAAGACCGAGCGGAAGACCCAACCGTGGCCGTGGAAATCGGCGAATTGCGTCGTTTTCAATTTTGCATTGAATTCGGCGCTGCCGAGATTTTCTAGAAATTTTTCATCGCTCCAGAGGCCGCGGGCCGCGGCGGCTTCGGGGTTGCGCACGAAGGATTGGTAGCGCTGCTCTTCCGTTGGATTGCGTTGTCGCGGCGGATACATTTTGTCGCCGTCGATTTCGTTGTCCCACCAAGTGAGACCGAAATAGGTCGTGAGCATGTTCGTGCCAGGATGAATGTGGCAGACCATGCACTGGCTCGAAGGGATAGAGCGTGTAAAGACATGTTTGATGGGATGGCCGGGTTCGTTCCTGAGAATGGTCGGATCGGAAGACGCGCTAAAACCGGAGTGTCCGAACTGTGCGTAGGAGCCTGCGTGCGACGGATCGCGATCGTTTGCGTAGATGACGTGGCACGAAGTGCAGCCGCTCGCTCGATAGTCGCCGGAGTGATCGTTCGTGCCAGGCAGTGACATGACGGGATCGACCAGACGAGTTTTTTGCAGGCCGAGGAAGACCGGATCGGTGCGGAGTTCCGTGCCAAAGCCGCGATCGCTTAGCTTGGCATCGGGCTTGCCGGGATCTTCTTCGCGATTGGGATTGCCTAGTTCGGATTTTTTCTGGCCGCCGCGCTCAAAAACGCGAAGAACGTTTCCGGGTTGAGAAAGTTCCCACCGCAAAAGAGGATCAAGCTCAGGGAGCACTCCTTTGGCGCGAGTTTCCTCCGGCGTGGGAGACGGGGACGTTTTGATGGATTGCGGCTTGCCGCCGCGGTCGTAGCTTTCGCCGAAGTGAGTGTTTTTTGCGGGATAGCCGCCATTGTTGTAGAGCGCCGCGCCCCAAAGAAAACCGGTATGGGTCATCATGCTGGTCGAAGAGGCACGAACTTCCTTGGCGTGGCAGCCTGGGGCACCACATGTTTCTGGTGCCACGCGCAGGTCGCCAGGATTTACGAACTTGATGAATTCTGGGGATTCCTTCAGCCATTTTGTGTAGCTACGCTCCGGTAAGGCTGAAAGGTCTTTGAAGCTCGCATCGCGAGGCTGGACGTGGGCTTTTTCTTTGGCGGTGTGGTACTCGGCCGAATTTGATGCAGTGTTTGCACCGATAGCGATAGAAGAGTTGCCGCCGTGGCAGTCGGTGCAACCGAGAAAAACGGTTTTCGTGGGATGCATCGTTGGTTCATCTGTCGAGGTGTGGCAGGAGATGCAGCCGGACGATTTGCGATCGGCCTCTTGCTGCGACTGGCCACTACCGGGAGGAGCGTCTTGCTTCGCGTGGACCTTGGAGGCCGAGTCAGAATAAAAAACCAAAAGAAAAGCTAACCCAGAGAAACAGAGGATGCAGAGGTCTCGCAGAGAGGAGCGTTTGAAATTGTGCGGCACGGTCATCAGACGTGTCCTCAAAACGTAAACTTTACGGAGCCGAAGAGCGAGAACAGCGTGCGGCTCGTGTAGATATCTTTGAACCCGTCGCCCGGCTCGAGAGCGGAAGCGCCACCGGTGAGAACAATGTTCTCGCTGAGCGGGGGACGATACGTCAGGCCGATGCCAAAGTCTTCGCCGATACTGTGGTGGATCGGGGATTCAAACAATATGTATTCGAGCGGCTCGGTGCGCTCGAAGCGAAGGTAGCTGAAATTCGCAAATCCTTTCAACTTCGGAGTGATGTCAAAGTCCGCGCCGGCATTTGTCAGAAAGATGCCGGGATTGACAAAATTCGCCTGGCCTTCTTCTTTGGTGGAACGAAGAGATGGAATCAGGCTGCCGTCCGTGGTGAGCGAAACGCCGGAGCCGAGGAGGCGAATTGCTTCACGATTCCAGAAGCTGAAGATGCCCCCAGCAAAATTCGGGAGATCGTCGATGGAATCGAAGCCGCGGCCGCGGCCGTCGCGCGGGTTCGCGTCGCCGGATGTGTAAAACGTGGAAACGCGATAGCGGATCCAGTCGCGGTCGTAAGAAAGTTCGACGGCAGCCATCTGGGCATTCACTGTAACGCGCCTTCCGGCAATGGGATTGAACGTGTCTTCGCCGGCGGCCTGATAAAACGCATGGGTGAGATTGATGCGGCGAATGTGGCCGCTGCCAAGCCAGCCGAAGTAGCCAACGCGAATGCCGTGCGCGAGAGGGCCGCCTCCCGGGCCTTGACTGATGACGTTGCCGATGGGCGCCGGGCGAACGAGAAAACCGTTGTCGTCGTAATGAACGCTCGCATCATCTTTGTTCCAGGCAGCAACAAATTCCGCCGTGTAACCGGGAAAGAAAAAATCTTGCAGATAGACGTTTCCAAGCACAACTTGTTGGTGTCGGCGGTTAAACGTGTTGAGGCCGCTGTTGGTATTTTTTTCGAGGAATTGAAAATACGCGGCGTTGTACTCGATGCGGTCGCTATTCCAGCTGCCAAAGATGCGAAGGCCGGGCTGCTCATCAGCGAAAAGGAAGCCGCGGAAATCGGCATTGAACTGCTGAATGCCGGCTCGCGCGGAGATGAAATCATAGTTGTCGCTGAGATCGTGGAGCTTCACTTCAACGAAAGCTTCTTGGAGGCCTACGTGATCGTCGAAGCGATTGGTGCCGGCGCGCACGTTGGGACTGACGATGCCAAGCTCGCGAACATCGAGATCATTGAGGCTCAGCTCCGGCGTGAGGCGGATACGCCAATCGACCGGTTTGAAGGACGCATCGCCGTGAAAAAGATCGAAGCTGAAACGCAGAGTCTGGTCGAAGAAAGCCTGTTCACCGCGGCCGAAAAAACCGGAGCTGCCGGGCTGCGCGGTACTAACGCCGCTCGGCGAAGGAACGCGACGGCCATCGAAAAATGTTTCCGACGAAGCAGTGATGTTCAAGAAAATCTGCTGCCCTAACACTTCGGGCCAAATCGGCTCATCGCCTTTGAAGCGATTGCGGTTGAATGGGTCGTACCAGTGCGGCTTGATGTAGGGATATTCGCCCTTCCGCGTATAGCGGCGATAATCCGGCTGATTGAGCGCCCAGCGATTGGGCACCGCGTTGTAAATGTCTGCGACAGGAGGCAAGTAGTCCGGCGCAAGTTCCGCGATGTAATGGGGATCGGAATCCAGCCGATGACGAAGTTCACGATAGCTGCCAAGGATGGGCGATGAGCCGGGCGCGGCGGCGGGACCAAGCTCGGGAAGGCGCGGAAGGCGGGAGCGAAATTCCGCGCCGCCAGTGATGACCAGGAAAATTTCCAGCGTGGTGACTTCGTTGGCGTTGAGCGCAAGATCAGAAACTACAAACGGAGCGTACCCTTCGGCTTCGACGCGAAATTCATAGTGGCCGGGCGGCACAAGCAGAATGCGGAAAACGCCTTCGACCGAGGACGCGGACCGCACTACCTGTCCGCTCGGCAAGTGCCGAAGTGTGAGTTGCGCAGCGGCCACTGGCCGCGTCTGGTTTGTGGAGATGACTTCGCGCAGCACGCCATCGACGGCGGCGGTCGTCAAAGCCTGCTGGCGCGGAATGCGTTGCGCGGG
>Ga0209006_10005913_pt1 | contig 11113 bp, 7 predicted proteins | sample JacPin_JW_Ref_O2_FD_188567 | JGI IMG/M metagenome (GOLD analysis project Ga0209006, IMG submission 188567) | Forest soil microbial communities from Algoma, Ontario, Canada - Jack Pine, Ontario site 1_JW_Ref_O2 (SPAdes) (version 2) | ecosystem: Environmental > Terrestrial > Soil > Boreal... | reverse complement strand
CCGGCTGCACGCGGCGAATCAGATTTCCTTCCATCATCCGAGAAACGCGCACGTGGTTAGCCACAGGCGGCGGAGGCAATGGCATCACTGGATTCACGGCAGGCCCGATCGCGCCGGGAACTCCGCGTGTGTCTCCAGTGCTTCCCGGCAATCCCACATCAACACTGAATTGTGGAGGAGGCTCGGTCTCGACAACACTCGCGACCTGACTGGGAATGGAGCGTGGAGCAATCAGCAGATTGTTGATCATATTGCTCTGCGCCAGAGTTGTGGTGCGTTGAACCGCCTGCGCTGGCGGCAAGCCCGGCGGCGGAGCCAGCATTACCGGCGCGGCCAGCGGTTTCAGAAAAGGCAAGCCAATGGGGCGGATCAGCGGCAACAATAGCAAGACCGCCATCATCAGCGCTTGCAGTCCGAAGGAACTCAGAGTGGTCCAGCCGCGGCGCGTGCGCTGCGTCCCAGAACTTTCCAAAAGGCTGTCGGCGAACATGGTGTCCTCCTGCAAAGATCAAGATCGGTGATGCTTCTATGGACACCGCACACGGCGGTTTCAGCGTCGGGAAAGAAAAATAAAAAGGCCGCGAATAATCGCGGCCTTTTGGAACTTTTCGGACACCGCAGGTGTCTGAAAAACTACTCGCTACGTTAGTTCTTGGGCGTTGTGGGAGCTGGCATAACCTTTGGAACTGGCTTGGTGCCTGCAGGCTTCGGCGTGGTTGCACCAGCGGCCGGTGCAGGCACGCCAGACTGCGCGTTGTAGGCGTCGATGATGGGCTTGGTGATATCCACCTTGTCGCCGTCATACCACAGCACTGGGCTCTGCGGCCATGGCTTGGTGGTGTCGACGACCATGCCGAAGCCGTTGTCCTTGGCGTACTGCACGATCATGGGCGCCATCTTCTGCAAGATGCGCTGTGCGATGTCGTTCTGCTGGTTTCCGGCTTCTTCCTGCGCATCCTGCACCGAGCGATCGAAGGATTTCTTTTTGGTCTCGATCTGCTTCACCAGGTTGGCGCGCGCGTCTTCGTTCAGCTTGCCGTCCTGAGTTTGCAGTTGCTTTTGCAGAGCTTCGAGTTCGTCGTTCTGGCTCTTGAGTTCGTTTTGCTTGGGCTCCAGTTTTTTGCTGAGCGCTTCGAAATCGCGCCGGCCTTCGTTCGAGCCGAAAATGGCTTGCTCAATGTTGATGGTGCCCAGGCGCGTGCCGCTGCCGGTGGCAACCGGCAAGGCGGGCGCCGAGGCCGCCGCTCCAGTGGCCGGGCCGGAGGGTGTGGCAGCGCTGCTGGTTTGAGCCAGTGCGGAAATTGCAAACAGAACCGCAGCAGCCAGAGAGAGACGCATAAACTTGCTTTTCATTGGTCGGTTAAACTCCTTGGAACGTAGTTCCGGGACGAACGTTTTTCGTTCAATCAGATTTTTGTCGGTCAGATTTCACCAGTCAGATTCATCACTCGACGCTGGGCCGCACTGATGAGGTCTCCGCCGCTAGCGGCCGCCATCGGAAAAGGCGCACTAGATTGCCAGCGTCACACGCCGGAGCAGCGGACTCATGTCCCCCACTGTACTTGCTGACCATGGCGTGGATCAGTCCCATTATAGGTACGCCGCTCCGAAGACGTCAAACGCATTAGAACGTCGTCGCCACCGTAAACCGGAAGGTCTTTCGCGGTTCACGCAACAGGAACGTCGGAGCATACGTCTCTTTCGCCAAGCCGTAAGTGTAATCTCCCGCGGCACCGGCCGGGAACATGCCACGCGTGACCGGAATCGGCGGAACTGCCGCGTTATCCAGGCGCAATGGATTGTATGCCCAGTAAATGCGGAAGGGCGCGTTCACGACCGGCAGAAACATTTGCAATTCAAGACCGGTGGACATGCGCGGCCTCCAGTTGGTCGTGCCCAGAACCTGCAACGTCTGTGCAGGAGGCGGATTCAGCAGACTGCCGGGAGCGCAACCAGTAGCGCTCAACGGATCCAGTTTCGGGCAACCGAACGGTGTGCCGATTACGGTCTGGTATTGGTCCTGAGCGATCTCCAATTGCGAACGCCGCGTCACTGGATCGATTCCGGTGTCGACGAACGGTGCGATGGCTACCGGCCCATATATCGTAATGCGATATTCCAGGTTGGTGACCAGGCTAAGGTCGCCGCCGGGGAAAACAATCTGATCCACCGGAATAGGCACGCTGACCGGGCCGGAGCGCGGATTGGAAGGATTTTTCAGAACCGGCGTGCCATCGGGATTGGTCAGGTTGATGGCGCCGGCATTGGGCAAAAATGCGACCGGCGAAACCGACCGGATGTCGAATCCGCGAATGTCGTTCTCACCGCCCATGTAGAAACGCTGGAACGGCGGCGCGACCAGGCCGCCAAATCCGCTGATGAACGATCCCTGCACGTTGAAGCCGATCGCATTGCGGCGGTTCTGCACCGGAATAAACCGCTTGTAGGCGACGATGGGACGCACCGAATTGACGGTGCCGCCGAGACCTGCGATTTCCGCGCCAGCCGTAAACTGTCGGCCGCTATGCGGCGAGATCTGCGAATCGATTGTGTTGGTCGAAAAATTGGGGAAAATTTTGCTGGTGATGATTCCCTGCAAGGCGCTGGGACCGGAGATGCCGCGGAACTGGATGAATTCGAACAGGCTTTTGGAGGCCGTGCTCAACGCCAGCAGCGACGTCCGGTCGAATGAATACGTGATGCCTACGCGCTTGAATGAGCGCCGGCCCAACGGATATCCCAGCGACGAAGTGAATCCGGCGCTGGACTGCGAATAGTTCTGCAAGTTCTGTAACACGGCATTGGGCAGATTCAACGTTTGCCCGCTGAAAATTGAAAGTTGCCGCGCCTGGTTGTAGCTGATCTTATTGCCAAAGACAGTGAAGCCGAGTTGCAGCGGCCGGTCGAACAAATACGGCTGGGTGAAGCCGAACAATATACTGCGTGCCAAGTTGCCGATGCTGATCTGCACTTGCAAAGTTTCGCCCAATCCGAGGAAGTTGTTGGTGGTGTAATTCAGGCCGATGAACGCGCCTTCGAGTCCGCTGACGCCGCCGTTCAATCCGATACTGTTCTTGCCTTTTTCATGCACCTTCAGCGTAAGGTCCACGGAGCCGGTTTTTTCGTCGAGCTTCTTGTCGGTGGTGTTGGGATCGTCGGGCTTCAATTGGTCGAAGTAACCGAGCTGGTTCAGGCGCAGAAGGCTCAATTCCCAGAGACGCGAATTGTAAACCCCTCCTTCTTCGAGCGCCAGTTCGCGGCGGATCACTTTGTCGCGCGTGGTGGTGTTGCCTTCGAACTCGATTCTGCGGACGAAGAACTGCTTCCCTTCGTCGATGTCGATTTCCAGATACGCCAGCTTCTTTTCGTCATCGAAGGTGGTGCCGGGCACGCCGGTGAAGTTGATGTATCCATATTGCCCGTAGGCCTTGCGCAGATTTTCCAGGCCCTTGGCGATTTTTTCGCGGCTGAAAACGTCGCCGTCTTTCAGCGGAAACAGAGCGCGCAGCGCGTTGGAATTGGGCAGGGCCTTATTGTTCTTGAAAGTGATTTTGCCCAGCTTGTATTTCTCGCCTTCATCGATCGGCATGGTAATGTCGACCGACTTGCCCGGCCCGGACTGCAACAGGGGAATGTGAAATCCCTTGTGCCCGGTATCGTGAATCTCGGTTTTGGCGTCGCCCGGCACGCTCATTTTGAAGTAGCCGCGATTCTGATACTCGGCGCGCACCCGCTCGGTATCTTCCTCAAGCTTGGTCGCGTCGTAAGTCTTGGCGAAAATGTTTTCCAGAAAAATCGAGTGCGGAATCCCGACCGGCTTCAGGTTCTTCATGGACGCGCGCAGAATGCGCGCATTGATATTCTTGTTGCCTTCAAACCGGATTTTACCGACCTTGACCTTCGGTCCTTCTTTCACCACAAACGTAATGCCCACCGCCGCGGGTGGAATCTGCCGCACCTCGGTGCGGATGGTGGCGAACTGTCGGCCGTGCTCGGCCAGCAGACCTTTGATCGCAACTTCGGCTTTCTTGATGCGCGTGGGATCGTACTGGCTCTCTACCGACAAGCCGACCTTCGCTTCCTTGAAGCGATCAAGCACATCGCTGGTAGAAACCGCATTCAGGCCGGTGTAGTTGATCTCGCGGATGGTCGGTTTTTCCTTGACCTGCACGACAATCTTCCAGCCCTTGGGCGTCTGCTCGCGGGTGAAGCGGATGTCTTCGAAGTACCCGGTATTCCACAAAGAGTTGAAGTCGCGCTCCAGGCTGGCCGCGTCGTAAATGTCGCCCGCCTTGGTAAATATTCTGGCACGGATGGTATCGGCGGGGATGCGGCGGTTGCCGCTGACCTGAATTTCGGAGATGACATCGCTGTTCTGCGCCGAGACCAACGATGCGAACGCGAGAATCATCAGGGCGAAGATCGCCAGGCGGCCTCGCGAACTCGCCATCATTCGCCAGCCTGAGCGCCAACCTGCTGGAAATGAAAGAGATGATGGCGATGGGGGCCGCGAGGCGCTCGCGCGCGTAGGCACAAAAACATTCTCCGGATGAAAGCGAAAAGGAATCGCTACGACCTCAGCCTCTGGGATGTAGGAAAACTGCAATTATACGGTAGCGCACGGAAAAGCGTCCAAGCCTCAACTCTTTAATTTGCTGGCGTTGCCTAATCTTGCGTCGGTTGGGTCTCACGCCGGCGCCGCAAACTGCCGGATCGGACGATTTGGCTGCTCCCGAGCTAGCCCTGAATTAACTCTACCTCAACCAAGACGGAATAAAACGTGGCGGAGTTGCCCATGTCGGAAAGTTTTTCTGAAGTGAGGGAGTTAATGCTTTGGCAACCGGCGGTTCGTTTGGCCCAGTTCAGCTTGGCTCCGACCACTCCAGGCTGAACTGCGCCGTCTACGCGAGCCTGCAAAACAATTTCTCCGCGATGATTGAAGACGCGAACCCGGTCGCCTTCGCCAATTCCTCGCGCTTCTGCGTCAACCGCATGCATTTCGAGCAATCCTAGCTCTTCCATCTCTTCGACCGAAGGAAGATTGGAGAAGGTGGAATTCAGGAAGTTGTCGGCCTTGCGCGCGAGCAACTCCAGTGGAAATCCATTCTTCTGCGATCCGTTGCGAGACTCCGCGGGAGGATCGAATGCCAGCACGGGATCGAGACCCTGCGCCTTCAAAGTTTCGCTGTAAAGCTCGGCCTTGCCCGAAGGTGTGCGGAAACCGCCGTGAGCGAAAGGAAGAAAAGGCACAGAGGCATTCGACTGGCCACTGTCCACTGGCAACTGGCCACTGAAGTTCAGCCGCATCTGTGATTCTCTTTCCAGGCGCTCGCGATCAATGCCGCGCAGCCAGGGATCATCAGACTCCAGCGCGCCGTCGATCATTTCATCCACGCTCTCGCGGAAACATTCGTCTTCAAATCCCATGCGCTGGGCCAGCGCGCGAAATACGTCGACATTGGAGCGGCACTCGCCCAGCGGCTCAATCGCCTGCTGTGAGACTTGCAGATAATAATGTCCGTAAGATTTCTGCAAGTCTTTGTGCTCGAAGAACGTGGTTGCCGGTAGAACGATGTCGGCGTAATCGCAAGTGTCGGTGAAGAACTGCTCGTGAACCACGGTGAACAAGTCTGGCCGCAGCAACCCGCGGACTACTTCGTTGTGATTGGGACAAACTGCCGCCGGATTGCAGTTGTAAACAAACAGCGCCTCCACTGGAGGATTGTTTTCGCTGTTCAGCACCTTGCCCAGTTCCACCATGTTGATGACGCGCGCTTCGCGCCCCAGCGAGGTTTGCATCAAGTCGGGGCGCTTCAACGACTTGCTGTTGAGATTGAAAGCCTCGCTCACCGACATCTGCAATCCGCCGCCGACATGCTTCCACGAGCCTGTGATGCAGGGCAGCATCACGACAGCTCGCGTGGCCATGCCTCCGCCTTGGGAGCGCTGGATACCGTAGTTCAAGCGAATCACCGCAGGCTTGGTGGTGGCGTACTCGTGCGCCAGCTTGCGAATGTCTTGCGCGGAAATTCCAGTCCACGGTGCAACTCGTTCGGGCGGAAATGCTTTAACTTTTTCGCGCAACTGCTCGAAGCCTAGAGTGTACTTCGCCACGTAATCCGCGTCGTGCAGTCCTTCGCCGATGATGACGTGCATCAGGGCCAGCGCGAGCGCCGCATCGGTACCAGGATTGATGGGTAAATACCAATCAGCGCAAGCCGCGGTGCGCGTGCGGTAAGGATCGATCACCACCAGCTTCGCACCCTTGCGCCGCGCTTCGACAATGTAGGGCCACAAGTGAACGTTGTTGCCGTGAATATTCGACGCCCAGGCAACGATATAGCGCGAATGGACGAACTGCTCCGGTTCCGTGCCCAGCTTCACTCCCAGCACGGACTTCAGCCCAGCTTCGCCGGCCGCCGAGCAGATCGTGCGATCCAACTGCGAAGCTCCCAGGCGATGGAAAAACCTGTGGTCCATCGCCGAACCGTTGAGCGCGCCGAGAGTTCCTCCATAGGAATAAGGCAGGATAGCCTCGCTGCCGAACTCGGCAATGACGGAGCGAAAGCGGTTGCAAATCTCGTCGAGCGCTTCATCCCAGGAAATGCGCTGCCAACAAGATGAAGTCTGTGTGGAATCAGCTTGTGTGGGGACAGCCGCCCTCGGCTGTCCAGGCGGAGCGAAGCTCCGCAGCCCCACCGCCGGCCCCTTTGGTCCAACCCGCCGCATGGGATACAAGACTCGATCCGGCGAATAAACCCGATCCAGATACTTCGCCACTTTGGCGCACAAAAATCCGCGCGTGATCGGATGGTCAGGATCGCCTTGAATCCTGGTCGCGCGCCCATCCTCGACCGTAATGAGCACCCCGCAAGCATCGGGACAATCGTGCGGGCACGCGGCATGGACGACTTGCTTCATGTCCCTTAATTATAGGGCACGGCGCAACAGCGATTGTGAGAAGGAAATGATCGCCGACAACCATTTAACGGCACTATTTGAGACTTGAACCTTCGGGATTCGCAGCTCGCCGATCGTAGAGTTCGAAATCGGCTTTGTAGGCTCGGGTTCCGCTGTTACAAAATCCGAACAGATTTTTTCGCTTTTCGGGTTCGCGGAACCTCGCTATATAATTTCTGCCGCAGAGTAGAGAGCTACATCTGCCCCTGAGGGCCGCGACGATCATAATAGCGCCAAGGGAAGGACACAGCCATGAGAAGAAGAATAGCGGGCGCAACTCCGTTAACACTCTGCTTGGTCGCCGCGGCGTGGGCGGCGTCCGGCGTGAGTCTGCGCATAGACGCGCGATCTCTCTGGAAACTGGAGGCACTGTCATCCAGCAGAATCGAGGGACGGGACGAGGCTGCTGATTACGTGAGAAAGGCCGCCGCGTTATGTGGTGCCACAGATCCATCCCTCGTCCCTGACGGACTCGAGTCTCGCCTTGCCACTGCCGAACTGGACACGGCCAAGGACCCCAATAAGCTAATTTCAGATGATCGGGTTGCAAGCGCCTTTAACTTTATGTCCGACCAGTTCGGCGTGACGAGTCCCACTCGTCTGGCTGGCGCAGACGTTTTGCAATACCGGAGCAACATGTCGGCAATCTCTCCCGGTTGTTCAGCCCGAAAACCGTGGGCGGTAGTCGCCCTGTCGGGGCTGCGGTGATGCTGTACATGCTTGTCTATTACGGCGGGATGACAGACGGTTGGAAGAAAGTGGGCGGGCCAAATAGCTTCGCAATCACCACGGCTGAGCCCAGCGGACACCCAGGCGTCGACCGGAACGTAATTGCTAGACAGTACCAGACCGCGAGCGCAACCTACTTCCAAGAGCAACGACCACAGGAAATCGGTCTATTTCTCGACAAGATTGCGAAGATTTTGACTCTTCCCGACGGGAGATAACCATGCCGATTAAAAAAGTGACATCGAGTGCCCTCTTGGCCCTGTGTGTTCTCGTGGCGTGCGGTGACACCTGTGGCGTCCCGCCCACTCCCGGGACGCCTTCCGGGGTTTCCCTGTGACCACCAATGGCGAAACCGTCGATTCCGACGGCAATGTAACGAGCACGTTCACTTACCCCGGTCAGTACGTCACAGGAGGCTGGCTCAGCGACGAGAACGGCGCAGCCGGGTCCGCGTATAGCTTCCCCCCTAACCTGTACACGGACAAGAACGGGAACGCCTACATCAACAACGGCAGGATCTATGCGAACTGGAGCAGCAGCGTCACGTGGAACCCACCCTGCAACGGGTACACCCTCGACGCTGCCGACTTCGATGATGTCAATCCGCTCATAGGCATTCAATGGGTCTGCCAGATCCCTGACGACCTTGAGAGTGCAAATACGTCTACACACTTTGTCTTGCCAGGCGCGGTGCCGTCAACAATAACCTCGTACGGCGACTTCTCAACCACCTATGGCACACCTCAGTTGAACGTATATGTCGGGGGCGGCATTCCTGGGTTTGTTTCCAACGTTTCCGCCTCAAGCGTGGTGCCTGGATCAAGCGCAACCTTCTCTTTTCCAAAGCAGTCCAATGGGTCGGCACTTGCCGAGGGGTTCTATGCGCTCGTCAATACGAACGCCACCTCAGGTGGTGGGCTTGTTTTCGCGAATGCGAGTTATCTCGCCGTGGGCGGCAGCACAGCACTTTCCAGTGCGTTTGGCGTGGATGCGGGCGATGTGACTGGGCTCACCTGTGTGGTCATTTCGGGCAAGCCTTCTTGCCGGGCATTGGTGCCGACGACAGCCCCGGCATTTACCCAATACTATTCCGGCGATATCACCTACAAGGGCAAGACGGTCACCGTCGGCTCCGAGCCTGTCGCGGTCAGGCTGTACGGGTCCTATACCAGCTCGACGACCGTCGGATCGACAACCACAACAACGACAGGTCCGGGCTATGCAATCGTCGCAAACTCGGGCTCCAGTTCGGTCAGCATCGTGAGCTTCTCGACGAATACCGATGTTGCCAATATAGCGGTCGGTGCCCAGCCCATGGCGCTCACGCTGAATTCGGCTCCAGCGACTGCGACTTATGCGTATGTGGCCAGCTACGGAAACGGGAGTTTAGCAGAGGTCGATCTCGCCACAAAAGCGGTAACGAGAACAGTGGCGGGGCTTTCCGGAGCCTTAAGCGTGGCGATGGACCCGAGCGGCTCCTACGTCTGGGTTGGTGGTACCAACTACCTTTACAAGGTGAGCCTAAACACGTTCACAGTCACAGGCGATGTGGCCGTGAGCGGCAGCGTAACCTCCCTGGCGACAAGCAGCGCGCAGAATGAACTCGTGTACACCGTGGTGCAAAACTGCTGCACGTCTTCAAGTACGTATGCGGCTAACGAACTGGCTCTAGCGAATTTGTCCAACCCTGGGACCTACGCGCAAGCCGCTGCAACCCCCTATGCGCCGTACACGATGAACGGAACGCTTCCCAGCGCGGCGGTTCTTCCGCAGGCCTCAGCTGTCGTTAGCGCGAATTTCTCTAATGGAATGGGCGCTTCCGCAACCCCCACTGGCTTTGTGATCTACGACCTGATAACCCACCAACAGATAATGACGGGCAACACTCCAACGCCGGTGCGCGGCATCGCGAGCGACCCAGACTGCATGTTCGCTTATTTCACGTTGCCTGACAGCAACGAGTACATCGCAGTGCCGTTGGAATCCGCTCCTTAGATTGCGCTCTTCGCAGACGGCATACCAGACCGGAGCCCGCTCCTACCCCCGCACGCTGATCTTGGAAAACGACAGCACTGCCCGGCCCCACGTCGGACGGCCCATCGACATTGCGGGACGGAAGGTGGTGAAGATCAGCATGCGCTTTACTTCCGGCAACACTTCTTTGCTGTCGCTGGAATCGGAGAGGATGCGGTAATCCTGCACCCGCCCGTCGGTGCCGATGTAGGCCTCGATGACCAGCGAATCCGCATTGATAGTGTTCAGTGTGTTGCCGAAGGCGCTCTGCTGCAATTCGGGAGCGGTGTTCACCAGCAGTGGAACGTCGTTGTTATTGGCCTGGAGCGCTGACGGGACCACGAAGTAAACCATGGCCACGCCGAACAACAGCAGCGCGGTCAAAAAGCCGGCGGTGGCCGGCACGCTAAAGTTCTGCAATAGATTTTCCACGCGCACCCGCAGCCCTTCAAACCGCGGACGCCGCGCCTGCGCCGCCTCGCGCGAAATAGCCAAGCGCAGCTTCAATCCCAGATCCGCGGGAACCTTGGGACGCCCCACGCTCACCAGCAACTGCTGCGCGCCGACCAGCGACTGATACTCGCTGCGGCATGCGGCACAGTGCGACTGATGCCGTTCCAGTCCATGCATCTGCCTGCCCGTAACCGCGCCATCCAGATAAGGCGAAAACAACCGCTTCGCCTCGGGACAGCGCAATTCCGGCGTCGTCCCCAAGTCGTGCGTCGTTTTATACCTCATGGCATCACCTCGACTTTTCTACCCCCTCCAGCAACCCGTGGCCGCACACTCTCCGCCGCTTTTTTTGTCAGCGTGGATTCCGGTGTGACCAACTTTGAGACAGCCGATTCTCGTGTAGCCGATTCCGGTGCAACCAATCCCAATTCATTACCAGCTTCGTTGACGTAGCTCGCCAGCTTCTGCCGCAAAGCCTCACGTCCCCGCGTCAGGCGCGACTTCACCGTGCCTAAAGAAATCTCCAGCACCTCGGAAATCTCTTCATACGACATGTCTTCCAGATCGCGCAAAATCAGCGTCGTGCGATAGGGTTCGGGAACTTTGCGCAGCGCTTCATCCACCCGGCGCTGAACTTGTTTATGCGCGGCGCATTCAAACGGAGAGTCTCCATGATCGGTCAGCGCGCTCTGCATCGAACTTTGCATCGAACACTCGCCGGGAGACAGCCGGTCCGATTCCAGCGGCTCAATCGAAGTTTCCTGGGCCTTGTGCCGGAACCACCAGCGCCTGCGATTCGCCGCTTCGTGCAGCGCGATGCGATAGATCCACGTCTTTAGGCTGGACTCGCCATGGAAGTGCTTCATCCCGCGGAATACTTTGAGGAACACATCCTGCGTGGTATCGGCGGCGTCCGAGGGGTCGTTGACTATGCGGTATACCAGGCCATACACCGGCT
>Ga0209006_10005911_pt1 | contig 11114 bp, 8 predicted proteins | sample JacPin_JW_Ref_O2_FD_188567 | JGI IMG/M metagenome (GOLD analysis project Ga0209006, IMG submission 188567) | Forest soil microbial communities from Algoma, Ontario, Canada - Jack Pine, Ontario site 1_JW_Ref_O2 (SPAdes) (version 2) | ecosystem: Environmental > Terrestrial > Soil > Boreal... | reverse complement strand
GATGGACCTGACGACAGAAGCAACCCACTCTCGCCGTCGTCGCCCTACAATTCCGAACTCTTGAAAAGCCATGTGTTGGACGTGCTGGGAGAACCCCGAAGTTACGCGATCTACAGCGAGGAAAGCGTCGCCAGCCGCATCAACCCTGCTTCCACAGTATCCGCCTCACTTAAAAGCTCATCGTGGCGCGAGTCGGCTAGCGTCGGCAGACACTGGCGCCGTTGTTCGAGCATTTCGCAGGTGCGCGGTCGGGGAGTTCTAGCTATGAAGTTCATCAAACCCGCCAATCTCTCTGTTGCAAGACAGGTATCCTGATACGCTGCGCCCCATAGTGCTATTCGCAATTAACCGAACCAGCGTGAAGACCCTAACCTATGTTTACGCCAAGTAATGACGAAGACACACTAGCGTTCGAAAAGGCGTTTGACTTGTGTTGCATCCTCGCGGGCTATTGCATAGCCCTAACACTGGTCAAGTGGTTGAGTTCACACACCCTTTTTGTCTATCCAGCCAGCTGGCAGCGGCAGTACAGCGTTTTGCTATTTGCGGCCCTGTTGTTGTGGCTTGCAGCGAGTGCTCATGGCAGCGTCTATCACTCGCATCGCGCAGAGCGGATCGGGTTTTCGCTCTGGCAATTCGGAAAGACTCTTGCTTTGTGGAGCTTACTGACAATCGGCAGCGTATTTCTCTTGAACCTGCCCAATGTCAGTCGGCAATTCGTGTTCTATGTTCTTACATGCTCCGGTTCACTGATTCTCGCGCGTCAATTCGTGACTATAGTTGCACTGCGCCGACTTCATCGATTTGGATACAATTGGCGTACCGCTTTGATAATCGGCAGTCGCTCGGGTTGTGAGCGATTTATGGCATTGCTGGGCAACGCGTATCCGATGGGCTACCACATAGTTGCGTTTCCTCTCGACGGAGAGCCTGATGAGACAGAGCGCATTCTGGATGCTACTGAAGAGGTTGATGAAGCATTCATCTTGAGCGATGCGCAGCAAGGTGAAACTTATGCGCTCGATCTCCTGAAGAAGGGCAAACGGGTGCACGTGGTGCCCGAATTGTTGGATGTCAGGCTGTTTCGACAAAGCCTAAGCGATGTTGCGGGAATCCCGGTAGTCTCCCTGCTCGCGGGACGTCTGAACAAGGCACAGCTGGTCGCCAAGCGGCTAGCAGATCTGACAGGAGCTGGCCTTCTGATGGTCCTATCCTCACCCCTTCTTGCATTGACCGCGCTCATCATCAAGTGCTCGTCAAAGGGCCCGGTATTCTTCAGGCAAACAAGAATCGGACAAAAGGGTGAATTCATTAGGATTTACAAATTCCGCACTATGAGTGCTGATGCGGAGGAAGTCCTCAAGAAGGATCCGAAGCTTCGAGAGCTGTACCTCTCGAACAACTTCAAGTTGCCCAAAGGGAAAGATCCTCGAATAACTAAAATCGGCGCCTTCCTGCGCGCTACAAGCCTGGATGAGCTTCCACAGTTGTTCAACGTCATTAATGGCGACATGAGCTTGGTAGGACCTCGACCGGTGGTCCCCGCCGAAGTGGGGAAATACGGAGATTGTGTACAGCTCCTGCTATCAGCCAAGCCTGGAATGACAGGGCATTGGCAGATAAATGGACGCAGCGAAATAGAACAATACGCCAGGCGGGTCGAATTGGACATGGAATATATCCGCGACCAGTCTCTCGGCAAAGATATCGAGATTCTTCTGCGCACGGTTCCGGCAGTATTGCTTCGGAAAGGCGCACACTAGCCGCGATCCTTCCCAGCTTTCGCGTTTCTCTGTCATCGTCATGTCCATAACATCACTCGGCCTCTTCCTCATTCCCTTGAGCTTGTTCGTATTCTACTTTCGTCCGAAATACCTGGTGCCGTGGGCTATCGTTGTTTCGGCATTTCAGGCGGCTTCAGTCGTCAACATTGGAGGTGGCTTTGCAATCGGAGTTAGTCCGTATTTTTTCGTCGTGAGCCTAATCGCGGTCCGATTTGCGGGTGCATGTGCCGAAGGACGGGTCAGTTTCAAGCGTGGTGACATAGCACTCGACATTACGCGTCCTCTCTTGATGCTGTCGGCTTGGGGTATTGCGTCCGCGTTTCTGCTACCGCATCTCTTTGCTGGTATACACGTCGATACGCCTCGCCTTGGCATGGACCCGGTATCGACCACGCCCTTGGAGTGGAGCATGAGCAATGCCGCCCAGGCGGGATACTTGATCCTGAATACTGTGTTTTTGATTTACGTGATGTGGCGGAGTACTGATACTTCTTATATCGATCAATTGGCAAAGTCGTTCGTATGGTCTGGCGCAATTGCGGCGGCAGTGGGCGCTTATCAACTAGCGGCTCATCTCCTTGGATTCACATTTCCCGCGGAGATTTTCAACAGCAATGCGGGCTGGCAACAGCTCGTGAGTCAAAAGGTCGCTGGCGCCTGGAGAGTGTCCGCAACTTTCAACGAACCATCTAGCGCCGGCATTTTCTTTGCCGCATGGACCACCTACCTGCTTTTCCTGACAATGGATCGTCGCTCTGCTACCGGTCTTCTATGGATACTTTTCTGGTGCGGAATAGTCATGCTGATACTCACTACATCAACTACTGGCTACTTGACAGCATTTATTTTGATCGCGCTTCTGACCTTTAGAGAGATCGGCACGCTTGCAGTCAAAGGGACCTTCAACGAAAAGCTTCTGTTTACGTTTGGCGCGATCGCTACCGCTTTGGGCGCAGCCGCCCTGTTCATACCGGATTTCCATCAACTCCTTTCCGACATTCTCTGGTACAAGAGCCAGTCGCATTCCGGTCAGGAGCGACACTCCACAATATTGGTCGCGCTGGACCTCGCTATGGAGACTTTCGGACTCGGGGTGGGGTTGGGTTCTAACCGGCCATCCGGGATGCTGTTCTATATCCTAAGTAACGTTGGAATTCCGGGAAGCATCCTGATCATAGGTTTGATAACCGCCACACGTCGCGTTGTTGTCAAGACAATGCGCGCCCCGGATACCTCGAATAAGATTCGGGCCTATACGAGAAGCGCCGCCTGGGCTCTGGCAATGTATTGCGTGGCTATGTGCATTTCTGGTGCTGATATAAGTTCGCCGCATTTGTGGATCCTCTGGGCTTTGGTGATTGGCTTGGCCAGGTATGCATTGGAAACTCCTCGCGCAATACCCGGTTCGGAACTTAGTGAAGGTGCTATCGGTACGATGAGGGAGAAGATCGTCCTTCTGACGCCAGAGGTCCGAGTCGGGTAGGTTCACAAATCGCCTTTCAATCTCGTCTTTCAAACGACAATCTCATGAGCCACGAGGTTATATTGCCGATGAGCTCGATCAATGAAAACAGAACGCTCGCGAGTCCGCGAAAGCCTGTACACATCGAGCCGAAGGGTTGGGGCCGGGAAATCTGGATTGCCAACAACCCGCTCTATTGCGGCAAAATCCTGGAGATTCGCAAAGGCCGGCGTTGCTCTCTGCACTTTCATAAGCTGAAAACGGAGTCCTTCTATCTGCACAAAGGACGTTTAAAGATTCGCGTCAAGGAGTCGGCTGACAGTGATCGACTCGACGAGTTCGAGATATTGCCTGGCGACTGCATGGACGTCTCGCCAGGCTTCGTACATCAAATGGAAGCCCTTGAAGACTCTGAACTGTTCGAGTTTTCGACCCAGCATTTTGAGACCGATTCGTACAGGCTAGTCAAGGGCGACTAGATACGACTCGATTTGAGGCGCCAGAGCATCTCACTTGTCTAACGAGGTCGAGGCAAACAGAGTGTCGTCAGGAACGAAAGAAGTTGCGCTCTACCAGTGCGATCAGCCACAGCCGTCAGCGCGTGTGATTGCTCGCAACGCGCTATGGAATCTTGCCGGTTACGCGACGCCATTGATCGCGGCTGTTGCAGTTATACCTATTCTGATTCGCAGCTTGGGAACCGCACGGTACGGCGTTCTGACGATTGCCTGGGGGCTAGTGGGATACTTTGGGTTCTTCGACATTGGACTCGACAACGCTCTGACCAAGCTCATAGCTGAGCGTATCGGGAAGGGCTCGGAGGCGATTCGCGATCTGATCTATACCGGGTTCGTTATTATGGCGGCGACCGGGGTTACTGGAGGAATAATTCTCGCCGCTCTGTCGCATTCTCTGGCATACAGCTGGTTTAAAGTGCCTAGCGCCTTAGCTCACGAGACGGCTCTTGTGTTCTGCATTTTTTCTGCGGCGCTTCCGTTCGTAATAACAAGTTCTTGTTTCCGCGGAACTCTCGCGGCTTATCAACGATTTGATTTGATCAACCGCGTCCAGATTGCCGCAGGGCTGTTCGCTTTCCTAAGCCCAGTGGCAGTCTTGTTCTTTTCTCACAGTCTTGTATACGTCGTCGGCGCGCTAGTCGTTGGGAAGATACTAGCTTGGAGCGCATATCTGTGGATGTGTCTCCAAGTAGAGCCTTCATTGAGTTATCTCCCGCGTCCTCGATGGAAAGCAGTCCGTCCCCTGGTAACGTTCGGCGGATGGATGTCATTGTCTGCGATTACGGATCCTATCTTTCTGTATTCAGATCGATTTGTCCTGGGTGTCGTCGCATCGGTAAGTGCGGTCGCGTACTACGCCACTCCTTTCGATATGGTGGTGCGATTATGGTTAATACCTGATGCCTTGAACGCAGCTTTGTTTCCGAACTATGCCGGGACTCTTGGTGACGGCCGTGAAGTGGCGATATCGCTTCTGGAAAAGGCTGGAAACTATTTATTCCCGGCAATTCTAGCTCCAGTCTTGGTGATTGTCCTGTTTCCACGCGAGATTCTTACCGTCTGGATCTCTCAGTCTTTTGCCTTGCACAGCGCAAACGTCCTGGCATTGCTGGCCGTCGGAGTGTTTCTTAGCAGCATCGCCAGAATACCATGGACACTACTCGTCGCGTGCCGCCCCGACTTACCGGCGAAATTGGCTCTGGTTGAAGCACCCGGCTATCTTGCGGTGTTGTACTTTCTAAGTCGCAGTTTCGGTCTCGAAGGTGCCGGTATTGCCTGGGTGCTTCGGATGAGCGTCAATTGTGTGGTTCTTCACCTCATGACTTGGCGGCTTCTACCGGATGCGCGAAGGGCTATGAAAAAAAATGCCCTGATGGCTGCGATATGCATTGCGATCATCTTAATCGCCGAACTGTTGTGTGAGGCTTCTGTGGCATCACGATGTTTGTATTTCTGTGTCGGCTTGAGTAGTGCGCTGCTGATCATGTGGTTCTGGCTGATCTCACCCGATGAGCGAACCGAGATGGTCGCTGTTTTCTCTCCGTCCTGATCTTGAGCTACGTCAAAGGCCCGGCAATCGGGCCATAGTAGTGCGGCATTAGTCCGTGGTTTCCACCGACATTCTTGTTAACGCTCGCTCTCTGACCGCCAGCATGACTGGCGTCCAGCGCTATACTGATGAGCTGTGCAAGCGCTTGGATGGAAAAATTAGGCGCGTATCTCCCGAGCATCCTATGCATGGACCGATAGGACATCTATGGGAACAACTGTGTCTGCCCAGGTTGGCCGCGGGCCGTGTGCTCTGGAGCCCGGCTAACGCTGGTCCGGTCTCCTTTGAGAGACAGGTTGTAACGTTCCACGATATCGCAGTACTGGACCATCCCGAATGGTTCGGAAAGAGATTTGCGGCCTGGTATTGCTGGCTAGTTCCTCGGCTTGCGCGACGGGTTAGGCGAATTGTCGCAGTATCAGAATTTACAAAGAGCAGATTAGTTGACTCACTAGGGATTGACGCTTCGAAAATTGCGGTGATTCCCAACGGTGTCGACGAGCGCTTCAGGCAGGCAAGTCAAGTCGAGTATTGCGAGCTAAGGCGCCGCCTGCCCGTACCACGCTCAGGCTATGTCCTTAGTGTCGGAAGCCTGGAACCGCGCAAGAACCTGGTAAGACTCTTAGAGGCGTGGTCGCGATGTGTCGACCATATTCCGCCATCGGTGTGGCTTGTAATCAGCGGCGTCAAGGGAGCCAGGAAGGTCTTTCGGCGTACGCCTGCGATATCACTCCCTCGTCGTGTTCACCTTACGGGTTATGTACCTGAAAGAGAATTGCCGGCTCTGTATCGAGGGGCGCTCACTGTCGTTTATCCATCTCTTTACGAAGGATTCGGCCTGCCTGCGCTTGAAGCCATGGCATCGGGCGTCCCGCCTATAGTCGGTGACAATACATCCTTGCCTGAAATTGTAGATGATGCGGGACTCTGCATCGATCCGCACGACGTTAGCGCAATCGCAGACGCGATAAGTTGCATGGTTAATGACGTTGATCTTAGAGAGGAATTCAGTCGGCGCTCGCTAGCACGCAGCCGGCTATTCGATTGGAACAAAACAGCACGAGCTACCTGGAACGTGCTGTTGGAGGTTAGATAGCAGTGAATGCACAGTCGCTACGCCTTGCAACTGTAAGGAACGCTTCGTCCGGTCGAGGAAGCAAAGGCCGTCGGCTATTGGACCGCTATGCCGGTATTCCACTGGTAGCCGCTGCGGGTCTGCTACGCAAAAAGCGCAACTTGCCTTCTCATCCAGGGCGAATTGCTCTCCTCAATACTGCTGCCATTGGCGATACCATCTTGATGAGTGCGGTTGTCGCTGACCTCAGGGACCGCTATAGCGATGCCGAATTGATTTTGCTGGCGGGTCCCAGCAACCACGAAGTGGCGCATTTGGTTCCGGAGCTAGACCTGGTGGTGTTGCTGGATATTTTCAATCCGATGAACGCCATTCGTCAGGCCCGACAACAAGACCCCACTATACTGTTGGACTTCGGACCGTGGCCAAGATTGAATTCGATCATCGCCGCCTTCTCGGGCGCGAGCTTTATTGCCGGATTCAAGACCCGCGGCCAATATCGCCATTTTGCATATGACATAGCTGTTGAGCATTTGTCGTCTCAGCATGAGCTCGAAAATTTTAGACGGCTGGTGCGCGCGGCTGATGCCGAACCTCGTCACATGCCCTCGCTTCGATGGGGATCTCGTTCTTGTGTCAAAGGACTGCGAGGCCGCCGAGGTTACGTCATCCTGCACATGTGGCCTGGAGGTACGGGGTCCTCTCATAAAGAATGGCCGCAAAACCGCTGGCAGGCGTTAGCAGAGGCGCTCGTTCATGAGGGCTACGGAATAGGCCTGACCGGAAGTCGCGAACAGTTCGAATTGAACGAGGAATTGATCGCGAGAGTAAATCCCTTCGCTCGAACATCTCTAGCAAACATCGCGGGATGCAATTTTTCCGACCTGGCCAACGAGCTTCACCGTGCCGACCTGGTGGTTTCAGTGAATACTGGAATAATGCACATGGCGGACGCACTCAGCGCTTCCTTGGTCGCGCTGCATGGGCCAACTAACGCACGACGATGGGGTCCGGTTAGCGCTACATCGATCTCGCTTGAATCACCCTTGCCCGGCGCTGGCTACCTCGATCTCGGGTTTGAATATCCACGTCAAGTGCCTGACTGTATGAATGCGTTATCATTCGACACTGTCCTCTCCGCATGTCACACAGCACTTCGTCATAAGAGACCCTCGCGCCGAATCAACCAGAGTGCGCGCAATTCCACGTCGCATTAGCGCCCGCTTTTCAGGAATCCTTACATGACTAGCCTTCCGGATTCTTCGCTACGGATTCAACCAGTTGACTCACGAGCGCGGCGCATCAAGGTATTTGTGCATCTGGTTCATGGGTTTGGCGCGCGGCGGTGGAGTGAAGCATGGGCTAAAGGGGAAATGCCCGGCATACTGGACAAACTTCCTTATGGTTACTACCACGCGGCTGACGATCAGTATGAGATCCTATATTCAGAAGACGCGAATGAAAGTCGAATCACACGATTCATGCGACTGGCGCTCCGCCGGGCACTAGGATTTGATCTGTTGCATGCATGGCGGAATCGCGTAGCTCTTAACGAAGCTGATGTCGTCTGGACCCACACTGAATTGGAGCATCTTGGAGTGCTGTTGCTGTGGTGCCTGACCAACCCGGTACCGCGCCCAAGACTCATTGCCCAGAGCGTGTGGTTGTACGATCGGTGGAACAACTTTTCTGCAACTAAGAGATGGTTATATAACACGCTGCTCACCAAAGCTGATATTTTGACGGTGCTGTCTCCCGATAATATGGTCAGAGCTCGCGAGCTATTCCCCAACAAGCCGGTGGAGTTTGTTCGCTTCGGCATCGACTCAGGTGCGATTACGCCGGCGGTCAAACGAACTCGCCATAAGCCGTTAAGAGTCTTATCGCTGGGGCGCGACATGCATCGCGATTGGGACACGTTAATCGAGGCAATCAAACCTTGCGGCGATTGGCATCTTCGAATCGCGGCTACGCAAAACGTCCCGAGGCTGGCAGATAAGTCGGGTAAGATCGAACTTATCAAAGCGACTACTGCGAGAGAGGTGTTTGACCTCTATGCCTGGGCGGACATAGTTGCGCTCCCCCTCCGTGCGAACATGCACGCATCGGGAATAACGGTATTGGCGGAGGCCGCTTTGTCAGGAGTTCCCGTAATTGCGAGCGATACGGGAGGTCTGCGTTCCTACTTTTCAGGGCGCGAAGTCAAATATGTGCCAGTAGGTGATTTCCTTGCGCTCCGCCATGCGATCCGCGCGCTTGCGGACGACGATAATCTGCGCTTTCGTCTGGCTTGCGCGGCACAAGAGCGGATCCTTTCGGACGATCTCAGCTCCAAGTCCTATGCGATGCGCCATCGCGAGATATCAGATCGCCTCCTGCTGCCCAGTGAGCGAGCAGCGAACGGTGCTCACACAGATGCCGCCGCCACCGGTGACTCTATTTCGTTCCGCCAACCTCCTCGAGACAACGTCGGAAACTCGGTCGCCGACTTCTCGAGCGTGGATTCACCTTTAAAACGAAGATAAACAATTATTGTCGACACTGATCAGGTCTATGCGCATAGTGCTTCGTCCGATCATCACCGTCATCGTTGTCACTGTTTGTATTGCCGCGACAATCCAACAATGGTCGACATGCGATGCTCAGATGAAGACGCTGATACCTTCGACTCTTTCGCAGCGCCCTTCTTTTCAACTTCGAAACCTTGGGATGGTGGCAAAGCTGGGCAAAGCCAAAGACATAGATGACGCACAGATAAGTCTCATGAAGGCTCTAGGAGTACAGATCGTCATCTGGACCCCGGGCGAGTGGGCCGAGAATGAAACAACGCAAGGGCAATATCGTCTCAATCCAGAGGTGCATCGAGTAGCAAACGAAATCGCGGCGTCAGACATGAAGATGGTTCTGTTGCTGTTCAGAAAAAACGGACTCTATCGTAACCCACTCGATACCGACGCTTTCGCGCGGTACTGCGCGTGGTTGGCGACAACCTTCCGCGGGATGCCGGTGGCAGCGTATCAGATATGGAATGAGCCGTCGAATTTTGACGTACGGGAGTACTATGGCGGCGCCTGGAACGGTCGTGGAAATGCTCCTTGGGTAAGCAAGTTCTCAGACATGGTCGAGAAAGCCGCACAAGCGATCAAGCAAGCTGACCCCAGCGCAACGATCACAACGAGCTTTGAAGGACCGCCACTCATAGACGCAATGGAAGATACTCCTCAAGATTTCGCCAGCATCGATGGCATTTCATTCCATCCCTATCCAGGAAAATTACCAGCGGAACGCGTTCCGTGGGGTGGATCGGTGATCTATCTGCGCGACGGAGTATCGGTTGCCGATTCACAAGGAAGTCTGGTGTCCACGCTGGATATGCAAAGACACCTTGATGCTGAGAGGTACCTGAAACGACCGCTCCAGGCTTGGGTTACGGAGTATGGGTTTCCGACCTGCGACCAGTCGATCCATCCTGAACATTTCGCTTGTGTATCAGAAGAGACCCAGGCGGCGTACCACGTGCGAGGGTTGATTCTAGGGTTATCGCAAGGTGTCAAAGTATGGGCTCCTTATGAGCTCGCGGACGACGGTCAGGATGCGCACGACGTCGAGCAGAACTTCGGAATAGCCTACTCCGCTGCTCAAGGATTCAAACCCAAAGCCGCCTACGTTGCTATACAGCGAACTGCTGGAATATTGGGTTCCGGCTGGGAATTGGTTCATCTCGACGCGACGCTTCGGTTACTCGACGGGTCAATAGACAAAGCGAGTTCGATCAACACGACCATCGGTCCTCAGATGATATGGTTTAAGACCGGCCAGAATTACGTTGCCTTTCTCTGGGAAGCCGGCCCTATGTCATCGAAATCGCAAAACGGAAGTGTATCCCTCAGGATCGATCATGCGAGTGCGGCGAGGACCATAAATGTCGTCACGGGAGAAACTGAAACCCGGGAAGTTACACGAGTTGGCGGGAGGGTAGTCGTCAATGATATCCCGGTGGGCTCTCAGCCAACGGCGCTGGAATTGTCGGGAATCTAGAACAGGCACTCTCCTATGCCGAATAAACTGTTGCGCTCGATCGATTCTTCTCTGATCCGCCATCTCGGAATTCGCTATGCGCTTCTTACCCGCGACTGGATGATACACGAACGCATGCGGTTCCTGGTTGACTGGGTAGATCGCGAGCCCGGACCTATCAGAGTTCTGGATGCCGGCTGCGGCTCAGGCCTGGCGCTTCTTTACCTCTACTGGTATCAGCGAAATAAAATCAGCTCTTATCTTGGACTGGATCTCGATACCGAAAAACTTCGCGCACGTTATGAGTTCGTCGCGATACCGCGTAGCTTCGAAAACATCGATCTTGATTCATCATGGCAATTCGGCAAGTTCGATCTCGTGTTCTGCTCTGAAGTGCTCGAGCACCTAAAGGCGGACTCGCGCTTGTTCTCCCGATTGTGTTGCCACCTCTCTGAAAATGGCACTCTTCTGATCACGACGCCGCATAAGGAGTTTGTTCGAAAGAACGCCGCGACATTCCCCGGATTCGACGCCGTTCGACCCACGCAGGATGGCGGGCATGTTCGAATGGGCTATATGCCGAATGAGTTGGAAGAGATGGCCAATGCTAACGGCCTTGCCGCGGTCGGTAAGGTTTGGCTCGGGGAAATCAGTCAGAAGGAATTGAGTGGGCGAGAAGCAAAACGCAAACATGGCGACTACCCGAACA
>Ga0209006_10005910_pt1 | contig 11115 bp, 17 predicted proteins | sample JacPin_JW_Ref_O2_FD_188567 | JGI IMG/M metagenome (GOLD analysis project Ga0209006, IMG submission 188567) | Forest soil microbial communities from Algoma, Ontario, Canada - Jack Pine, Ontario site 1_JW_Ref_O2 (SPAdes) (version 2) | ecosystem: Environmental > Terrestrial > Soil > Boreal... | reverse complement strand
CGACTCCTCTTTGACCGAACACTTCAAGCAATTGCGGCAGCGGGTCCGTAAACAACACGCGGATGTGCTGGAGCGGCAGGGCAAACACAGCGAAGCGCAAAGGCTGCTAGCTACACAATAGTGCTATGCGAGGCGGCCCCCAAAGGCGGTGGTTCGTCCGGCATAATCAAGGTATGCGCCTTTTTTACTGCTGCCTGGGCTTGGTGATGATGTCTCCGCTATGCGTGCTGGGGCAGCAGGCGCCTGCCAAGCCGGGTGACGCGGCGCCACCGGCAACACCGCTTCCCACAGGTCCGCCCTTATCCGACGATGACAAAGCCAACCAGTTGAGCGACCAGGTGGGCAAATTGATGGTGAAGTGCGTTAACCTGCTCACCGCCCAGGATCCCCTTTCGCTCGACTATTGCAAGCAGCAGCGTGACCTGGCCGACCAGTATCCTCCTCACATGCGCATGCTGGACAAGATGATGGCTCATGATGAATACGGCATAGCGTTGGCAGCCTTCGACCACAAGCAGGAGGCACTGGAGGAGTTTGACCGTGAGGTCGCCCTGGTGCCCAAAGCCGTTAAACCCGGATCCGCGGAGTGGAGCACGGCCTACTGGCACCGGGCAATGATCTACACCCAGATGGGCCAGATGGATAAGGCCGACCGCGATTACCGGGCAGCGGAAGAGAACTTTCGCAAGCCTGCGCCCACGGCTGAGTCTGCCTCGATCGACCGGAAACGACGGACCATTCTGCGTCAGCATGCCGCGCTCCTCGAAAAAGAAGGTAAGCCTGAGGCAGCGCATCAGCTGCTCCAAGAAGCGTCCAAGTAAGGCATGAAAGATATTCCTCGCGATGTAGAGCCGTATTTCATTGCCCTTCTCCTCAAAGGCGAGCGCTGGAATGATAACCACGGCGAGGATGTGGCGGACCTGGTGCCACGTCAGCTGGCCTTCATCAGAGAGCAGGTTGAGGCCGGACGCTATCTGCTAGCAGGCCCCATTACCGGAGATGGACCACTGGTAGGCATTTCCATCATCGCCGCCGGCAACGCGGACGAAGCATTGGCCATCGCGGCGGCCGACCCGGGAGTCCAGGCAGGAAGGCTGAAGGTGGAAGTTCATCCCGCCTTTTTGCCTTCGCTCAAGCAACTGAAAATCAACTATTCCTGAGCGGTCGACGGGGGTTTTTGCGGCCGAGTCTTTTTGCAAACCGCAAACTACATGGGGCGTTACCGAGGTCACGTTTTTTCCTTGGCCTTCTCGGCACGCCGTATCGCTGCAGCCATCTCTTCCTGGTAGCGTTTCGGCTTGTCCTGCAGCAGCGAGTGATCCAAGGCCTTGCGGTATCCACCTGAATAGATGGAATAAAACACGGCAAGCGCGCACCCTACCCCCAGGGCGAAGCCAAAAAAGTAACCCAGCATGATGTTGTAGAAAACACCCATCGTTAGACGCCGCCCTGGACCGTCCGCGAGCGGTGAAGGATGGGCGGTCCAGACCGTCCCCATTCGCTGGGATCCCAGTGGATGGGACTGAGCTCGTGCCCGTGATGGCGAAACGTTATGGGCCGGGGAGGCTTATTGTTACCCATCGGTTCAAACGTAAGCACCACCTGGGTGCCGTTTTGGGTCCAATGGCCCTGCTGGTTCACGTCGTTTTTGCCGATGTAGAGGGTGGTTAGAGTCGCGCCCCCGTCGGGGGCAAGATTGAGGGTAAAAACCCGCTTCGCCGCATCGGCCGCAGGAGCGTGACCCTGGTAGACCCCCGACACCTCCCGCTCCGCGGCGAAAAGCGTAACGCCGCCGGCCGAAATAAGCCAACAGAGCGCCAGCAGACAACGCGAAAAGAGGGGGTGTCCCATCATGCCGAATGATGATAGATGCCATTCCCATCCCCGGTCACACGAAATCGGATGTGAGCGGAATGGGGGCATCCTGCGTCCTGATACAAGACAGTCTTCTTCTTCGTATACATATGGGAACCGTTGAAGGACAATTCGTCGGATGGCTGGAAACCGAGGCAGCGGCCGTGCCTGAGCAGGAAACATACGCCCGGGTAACTGAGCTGGTGGAAGAATATTCCTCCACTCTTTACCGTGTGGCCTATTCGGTTACGCGCAACGCCGCCGATGCAGAAGACGTTGTGCAGGAGACGTTTCTGCGCGTCCTGCGCCACCGCAATAAGCTCGGAGACGTGCGCGATCACCGTGTTTGGCTGGTTCGTATCGCCTGGAACCTGGTGCTCGATCGTAAGCGGCGCGCGAAGACGCGGCCGCAAGTGGATGATTTCGAAGACCTGGCACGGGTTCTACCGACCGGCGAGCTGAGCGCGGAAAAGATGGTCATCACCGCCCAGCGTCATGCCCGGATTCTCGGCCTTATCGATACCCTGCCGGAAAGAGAACGCGAAGTTTTGCTGCTTTCCGCCGTAAATGAGCTGTCGACGGTGGAGATTGCCCTGGTCCTCAAGACAACCGAATCGACGATCCGCTCCCGGCTGTACCGTGCACGACACGCGCTGGCGGCCAAGATGGAGCAGGAAGGGACTTTGCAATGAACATACAATCGGAAATCGACGACACACTGCGCCGGCTGGGAAGCGTCGAGCCCCCCTCCGGTTTGGCTAAGCGAGTAAACCTGCGGCTGCAGAACCGGCGTGCCCGGTTCTCTTTTTCCGTCGTGAACACCATTGCCGCCTGCGCCCTGGCTGCGAGTGTAGGTCTCTCCGCAGTCGCCCTGAGTCCGGTGCTCCGAAACCTGGTGTTCCACCACCACGCCAGCGCGCAAAGTGCTCCACCAGTGAATACCCCGCGCCCGGTGCCACCGGCCGCGGGAGGGTTCGGCACGGCTTCTTCCATACACGTGCCGGCCGAGCCTGTCCCGGTCCAGCCTTCACCGGTGAACCAGGGACGAGGGCGATCCAGATCGGGCCGTGCTGTGCTGCCAAATGGGAGCCAAACGCCCTTGCCTCGCGGCGTGGTCGCGCCTACAGCACCGCTTCGATAAGCATGTGCACTACCGCCAGTACCACGGCTCCAATAAAAGCCGCACCGAAGCTCGCGATCTGTAGCCCTGGAGTGATCTTGCTTGCGAGGATCAGCATCAACGCGTTGATCACCAGAAACAGCAGACCCAGAGTGAGAATGGCGAAGGGGAAGGTCACCACCTTCAGCAATAGTCCCAGGGTCATATTCAGGAAGCCGATTACCACCACTGCCACCAGTGCGGAGGGCAGGCTGACCACCCTGAACCCGGGAACGATATAGGTCACTGCCAGCAGCGCCAAAGCGCTCAGGACCCACTTCAGGAGCAAATTCACCATCGATTCAAATCCTTTCCAGTCGGTACGGAATTCAGTGGTAACAGCCTACGCTAAGATGAGCGATAAGGGGCAAGATGTCTCTCTTACCACCATGGCTCGCGACTTGGGCTTTATTGATTTTGTTGGGATGGCAGCCTGCACCGGCCCCGTTACCTGATGCGGCCACCGTGCTGCGCGAAGTAGAAGCCCACCAGAAGGAATTAGACAAGATACGTGAGAACTATACCTTCCGCGCAGTCCAGACCGTCCGCCAACTGGACAGCCACGGAACGGTGAAGAAGACTGAGACCGAAGAGCATGAGGTGTTCTTTGTGAAAGGACACCAGGTGGAGAAACTGGTACGCAAAGATGGCAAGGACCTGACTCCCGACCAGGCACGTAAAGAGCAGGACCGGGTCAACAAAGAAGTCATCAAAATCTCCCAGCAGGGCGAGGATAAACCCGACAAAGACGACATCACGGTCGCCCGCCTGCTGCAGATTGTTACCTTTTCAAGGCCTCGCCGCGTGAGCCTGAACGGTCGCGACACGATTGTGTTCGACTTCGCCGGCGATGAACATGCAAAGACACACGGCCGCAATGAAGACGCGCTCAAAAAGGTCAGCGGCACCGTGTGGGTGGATGAGGCAGACCGCGAGGTCTCGCGGATGAGCGCCACTCTCGATGAAAACTATCACATTGGTTTCGGACTGCTGGCTTCGGTAGCCAAAGGCAGCAATGTTGTCTTCGATCAGGCACTGATACGAAAGGAGGCGTGGCTGCCTACCGCCATTGCCTTACATCTGCAAGCACGGGCTCTATTGGTTGCCGGCTTCCGCGCCGACATAGAGATCCGCTTCGACCAGTACCAGAAGTTCCAGACCGATGCTGTGCAGCAGCCAGGAGCAACCGCTCACTAACTCTGGGAAGAATTATTTTTGCTGGAGCTTTTGCGCGGCAATCTGGCCGGCTGCCGACTTGGAGCTCTTGAGCTGAGCGTAGATCTTGTTCGCTTCCGCGGGATTGGTCTTCTCGTAGAGAGATGCCAATTGCAACCGCGCCGCATCGGCGGGCACAGTGGTGGTAGGCTTTGCGATCAGCTGGTTGTAGAGCACCACTGCTTCACTGTTGCGATTCAACTGCTGATACAAGTTCGCCAGCGCCAACTTGGCCAGCGACCCCAGCGGAGCGTTGCTCCCATCCGCGACCTTCTTGAGATAAGTTTCAGCCGCCCCGGGCTGGCCCATATCAACGGCCGTCAGCCCGGCGAAATAAGTCGCCGTTTTTCCGGGTAGGAGAAGGCCGTACTGATTCGCCACCTGAACAAACTGCTGGTTTGCCGCCGTGGCGCGTGCTGAAGCTGTCGGAAAGGTCTTCTCCCCAGGAGCCGGCGGTTGGCCCGCCGTCGCCAGAGGAGCATTGTAGGTGTCCATCGCCTGGCCGAATGCCAGATCAGCCGCAGTCGAACGCTGGTTATAAACCACCAGACCGGCGATCACCATAGCCAGCAAAACAACCGCGGCCACCGCGGCCTGGATGACTTTGGCGCGATGTTCCCCGAACCAGTCAACACCAGTCCGGGTAGCTTCGACCAAGCGGTCTTGTTTCAGCGCATGACGTGTTTGTGTGTCCACTAAAGCCCTTCAGAAGCCATTTCGTAGGAGGGGTCGCAATCCAGCGGCTATGCTTTGCCGTTTGCGTGAGCTTCTAAAGCTTAGCAGGGCCGAACTTTGTGGGTCAAACTCAGGCGGCGGCCACGGGATCTTCAATCTCGCCGTTTTCAATTTTCTCGCGGCAGTCAATGCAGTAGGGGGTCCAGGGCAGTGCTTCTAACCGCTTCAAACCGATGGTCTTGCCGCAGTGGAGGCATTCGCCATAGGTACCCTCATCCAGGCGTTTCAAAGCGAGGCGGACGAGTGCGAGTTGCTCGTGCCCGCTGGTCCCCTGGCTGAACAGCATCTCTTTCTGGTACGACTGCACGGCCTGGTCGGCAGCGTCGAGGGCACTGTCCGCTGCTACTTCACGACCCTGCTCTACCGCTGAAATCATCGAGTGTTCCAACTGCTTTTCCTGGCGGCGAAGGGCCTGTTCGAATCGTTGCATGGTTTCTGGGTTATGGACCACTTTTTGGTTACTCCTCAACACGGTTAAAAATAAAGAATTAGTGTCGCCTACATTGGACGCAGATTAGCGGGGAAATTCTCTTTCTTTTTAATTTTTTTTAGCGCCGCCCATTATGGGGAACCAGTTGGACCAGTTCTCTGCCCAGAAAGGCAAAAATGCTCTAGGCTATAAGCCATGTACGAAGATTTCCATGTATCCGATCATTGGACCCGCGAAGACCTGCACTGCCGGTGGACGGCCAATGTGGTGGCGATTGCCACCCGGCATGCAGACGCGGTTGACATCCGCTTTGAGGTGAATGGGCGGCCGGTGTGGATTGCTATGCCGGCACTGGCCTGGGTGACCGAAAAGCAGCGTTCGGGGCACGTCATTACCGATCGGCTGGCAGCCCAGGCGGCAGGACGCTACCTGAAGCAGGCGGTGGAGAACGGCTACGATAACGGCCGTGAAATGTACACCATGAGCGTCGCAGAGGTCCTGGAGCAGGTGGACGCGGTCATGGCCGAGGTCCGGCATTCCTCCTTACTGCCGGAATTGCCTGTAATGCCCCGGTCGTAGCCGCGGGGCCGGGCACGGATCCGGATACAAAGCGTAACCCTTCCGGATGTTGGCTGCGGCGTTTCCCTTGGGTAAACTCGTGCTTACCCCCTGGGCGGTCAGACGGGCAGGAGCGTCAAGTGGATTCAGTCAAGGCAACCCTAATGCCGGGAAAGCTGGTGGAAGGCGCGCACGTCCACCGCAACCTGTCGACACCCCAGCTGGTAGAAGCGGCCATTGCCCGGGGCGAAGCCAGTCTGGCTGACAATGGCGCCCTGGTAGCCCTCACGGGGGCACGGACAGGGCGTTCCCCGCGGGATAAATTCATCGTTCGCGATGCGGTCACCAATGACACTGTGGATTGGGGCAAGGTCAACCAGCCCTTCGATCCGGCAAGGTTTGAAGCCCTGCTAACCCGGGTGGTCGCCCATATGAAGGAACGCGACCTTTATGTCCTCGATCTCTACGCCGGGGCCGACCCAAATTACCGGCTCCCAGTTCAAATCATTGCCGAATATGCCTGGCATGCCCTCTTCGTAAAACAACTGTTTGTCCGCGTACCCGCGGAGGAACTGGCCATCCATCGGCCTGAATTTACCGTGATTGCCGCTCCCGAGTTCGAGGCGGTGCCGGGTCGTGATGGAACCCATTCTGGCACCTTCATCATTACCGACTTTACTCGCCGCATCATTCTGATTGGAGGAACCAAGTACGCCGGCGAAATGAAAAAGTCGATCTTTGGGGTGATGAATTTTCTACTCCCCGGGCGTGATGTCTTCCCTATGCACTGTTCCGCCAACCTGGGCAAAGCAGGAGATACGGCGCTCTTCTTCGGACTTTCCGGCACTGGCAAAACCACCCTCTCTGCGGATCCGCGGCGGCGGTTGATCGGGGACGATGAGCATGGCTGGAGCCAGGAAGGCATCTTCAACATTGAAGGTGGCTGCTACGCCAAATGCGTCGATCTCTCGCCCGAGAAGGAACCGCAGATCTACAACGCCATCCGCTTCGGCGCGGTCCTCGAGAACGTGGTCATCGACAGCAAGACCGGGGCCCCGGATTACAGCGACATTCGCTACACCGAAAATACGCGCGCAGCCTATCCAGTCGAGTACATCGACAATGCGGTCATTCCTGGAGTGGGTGGTCATCCTAAGCATGTGCTTTTTTTGACCGCGGATGCGTTTGGCGTGCTGCCGCCGATCGCCAGGCTGAACCCGGCCCAGGCTATGTACCATTTTCTTTCTGGATACACGGCTAAGCTGGCGGGCACCGAAGCGGGTTTGGGCAGCGAACCGGTTCCGGAGTTTTCTACCTGTTTTGCTTCTCCGTTCATCCCTCTCGCCCCGGCAGTTTACGCAAAGATGCTGGGCGAGCGGCTGCAGCAACACAACGCGGAATGCTGGCTGGTAAATACGGGCTGGACTGGCGGGGCCTTCGGCGCCGGTGAGCGGATGAGCCTGAAATACACGCGCGCCATGGTGAATGCCGCGTTGGATGGGCGGCTGAGCAACGTTGAGTTTGTCACCGAGCCGGCATTTGGTTTGAGCATTCCGTTGAGTTGCCCGGACGTGCCCACCGAGTTGCTGAATCCACGCAATGCGTGGAAGGATTCGCGGGCGTACGACGCCCAGGCAGCAATGCTGGCAGAAAAATTCGAGAAGAATTTCGCCAAGTTCGAAGCCCCCGCAGGGGTGCGGGAAGCTGGCCCTACCGCACGACGAGCTAAGAGCTAGAATCCGGAAGCAGACAATCGCCACGAAAAGTCGTAGCCGGGCAACAGAGGCAGGGGCTAAAGCCCGTCATGTAGTCGATCGTTCGCGGCAGGACTGAAGTCGTGCCCTGATACAAAACAGAACATATTCCGCATCCGCATAGCCGTTTCCCGAGACAAAATTTAGTTCTCTCGCAGGCTCTAAAACCCGACGATTTTCACATCGTTTGCGTTTTCTATGCGCTACTTCGCCATCACCACGGGGACCCGCGGCGCAACCGTGCGCCCATCGTGAAAAATGGTCACGATGGATCGGGTGTGCGTGATGTCGTCCAATGGATTTGCGGCCAACACGATCAGGTCTGCACGCTTACCTGGGCGCAGCGTCCCCCGGGTAGCCTCGATGCCCAAAAGCGCGGCGTTGCGCCCTGTGGCACAGACGATGGCCTGCATCGGGGTGAGCCCCGCCTGCACCATATCTTCCAGTTCCCTGTGCTCTGAAAATCCCGGAATTCGGGTCGGCATGGCGCCCGAATCTGTTCCAAATCCGACTTGCACACCAGCATCGAAAACCGCCTTCAAGTTTTGCTGGTCCATAGCGAAATCGGCCTTGTGCTGCGCGGTCTTGGGGTCCTGATTCACTTTCTGGCTATAGGGATCGCTGGTCAGCGTCGCCAGCAGAGGTGGCCGGAGAGCAGCCTTGAAGAAATCAATCTGCATGAAACCCGGGTGCTCGGCATAGATATAAAAAGATTCGTCAACCGTCAACGTGGGGATATACCAGACGCCGCGACGCTTCATCGCAGAAATCAATTCCTGATCGACAGGTTTGTCGCGAACGCTGTGGGCCAGCACGTCCACTCCGTCGTTCACCAGTGATTTGGCATCCGCCAGGTAGTAGACATGAGCGGCCACCCGCACATGGTGTTTATGCGCTTCCGCAATCACAGTTCGGTAAATCTCGGGCGACATGGAAGGCTTGGTTCCTCCCAGGCTATCCACCCAGATCTTGATGATGTCTGCGTGCCGCTTAGCCATCGCATCCACCGCTGCGCGCGCATCTTCCGGATTGGCTGGCCGGTAGAGTTGATCAGGCGCGGCCGGAAGCGGCGGCGCACCGTCCACGGCTCCAATTCCCCGGTCCGCTGTCAGCACCGTGGCGCCATCGAGTTTGCCCTGCCGCTGCTGTGTCCGGATGGAATACAGAAGGTCGCGGTTGAGCCCCAGCGACAGCATCGTTGTGACCCCGTAGCTCTCGTACTGTCGCAGTTCCGCAAGCGCGTTTTCAGCGGTGTAGGCGGTGGCGGAGTTCTGGCCGTCAGCGACCAATGCCAGGTGCCCGTGGGTATTGATCAGCCCGGGCATCACCGTGTCTCCGTGAAGGTCGAGCACCTTGGCGGTGGCAGGCAGCGTGCTGTTTGCCGGTTCCACAGCCAGGATGCGGTTGCCCTCGATCACGACGGTCGCATCTTCCAGCGGAGTGCGGCCGGTACCATCGATGACGCGAACATGAGTGAGCGCGGTCATCTGAGCGTTCACCACGGAGGCCGCGAAAAGTACGATTGATAACGATGGGCGCAGAATCATGAGTTCGCTAAGCTCCTCATTGGATGAGATACTCTCCGCGAGGTGAATGGGGCATGTGGCTGGCGCTCGCGATTATTCTCATCCTGCTCTGGGTTGGCGGCTTTCTGCTCTTTCATCTTGCCGCCTTTGCCCTGCACATCCTGCTCATCGTCGCCGCGGTGGCCCTGGTCATCCACCTGTTGAGTGGACGCCGGGTGGTCTAGCGCTACTCGCTGTAGTGCAGCAGGCTGAACACGTCGTACTCTTTGAAGCGATCGCGTCCGTTTAGAAAGTCGAGTTCGATGGCGAATGCCAGGCCAATGATATTGGCCCCCAGCCGGCGAACCAGCTTCACGGTTGCTTCCATCGTGCCCCCGGTTGCCAGCAGGTCGTCGACGATGAGCACATTCTGCCCCGGCTCGATGGCGTCGAGGTGGATCTCCAGCGCGTCGGTTCCATATTCCAGATCGTAGGTCACGCGGGCCGTTTCCGCGGGCAGCTTGCCCGGCTTGCGCACCGGGACGAAGCCGGCGTTCAAGCGGTAGGCGAGGGCGGGACCGAAAATAAATCCTCGCGCCTCGATGCCCAGCACCAGGTCAACATCCGACAATCCAATGTAATGTGCCGCCAGCGCATCGACCAGCGTCGCATAGCCCTTCCTGTCCTTGAGCAGAGTAGTGATGTCGTAGAACAGGATGCCGGGCTTGGGAAAATTCGGTATGGTTCGGATCAGTGACTTCAGAGGTTCGCAATTAATAGGCGGATGGGGCATTCGTCGCTACCAGGCTCCTTCGATTTGGAACGATTCCAGGCCATCTGCCATAGCGTCGTCCATGTTGCTCTCGTGCACGGCATCCACCCGGCTGCCGCGTGATCCGCGTTCCAGCACCGCGCGAAGTTCCGCGAGTTTTTCCTCGCTGCCGGCCACCATGACCTCGACCTCTCCCGTGTCGGTATTACGAACCCAACCCTTCAGCCCGCGAACGCCGGCCTCCCGATGGACCAGCCAACGGAAGCCCACTCCTTGCACGCGGCCCTTCACAACGTAATGGCGCACCATATGCATTTTGTCCTTGGTTCCCTATGCCCGAGACAGGTAAGCGCCTTCGGCTGTGTCGACACGAATCTTTTCTCCCTCGTTGATGAACGGGGGCACCTGAACCACCAGGCCGGTCTCCATCTTGGCCGGTTTGGTGACGGACGACGCAGTGGCCGATTTCAGGCCAGGTTCGGTTTCTACAACCGTCATCTCCACCGTCTGCGGCAACTCGATCCCTACCGCCACGCCGTCGAAGAACGAGACCTTGATTTGCAGATTGGGAATGAGGTATTCGACCGCATCACCCAGAGTGCCTTTCTTCAGGTTCGTCTGCTCGTAGTTTTCGGTGTTCATGAAGTAGAAATCGTCGCCATCCGAATAAAGAAAGTCCATCGACACCTCGTCAACAATGACTCGATCGATGGGGTCGGGGGAGCGGAAACGGTGTTCGAACATGGCGCCGGTGCGCAGGTTGCGGAGCTTGGCCTGGATAAAGGCTCGCAAATTTCCAGGGGTCCGATGCTCGACGCTGAAGACCGTGTGCAGCTCGTTATTGTGCTTGATGACCATGCCCGGACGCATCTGTGTGGCAGGAATCGCCATATAAAAAGAACTCCTTCATTGCTCTCTGGATTGGGTGAAGCAGAAACCCTCAACAGTCGATTGTAGCCTTTTCCCTACTTGCCGAAGATTTTCGAAAAGAAGTGGCCAAGGCGGTGGAAGAGACCGCCATGATTGGGCGGTGGATTGGGCGCGGGGGCGGGGGCTGCGACCTCAGCGGCGGGAGGGGCGGCTGTAAGGTCCAGCTCGGGCTCCGGCGGAGGAGCGGGCACGGGGGCCGGGGC
>Ga0209006_10005909_pt1 | contig 11116 bp, 12 predicted proteins | sample JacPin_JW_Ref_O2_FD_188567 | JGI IMG/M metagenome (GOLD analysis project Ga0209006, IMG submission 188567) | Forest soil microbial communities from Algoma, Ontario, Canada - Jack Pine, Ontario site 1_JW_Ref_O2 (SPAdes) (version 2) | ecosystem: Environmental > Terrestrial > Soil > Boreal... | reverse complement strand
ATCGCGGTGCTGCCCAATCTCTTCCTTCAGATCGGCAACTCCGGCGGCGTTCAGAATCTGCCGTTCGGCGGCACTGCGGTTCTGATCATGATCGGCGTGGGATTGGATACGGTCAAACAGATCGAGAGCCAGCTCATGCAGCGCAACTATGAAGGGTTCCTTAAGTGAGGATCGTTTTGCTCGGCCCGCCCGGGGCCGGTAAAGGCACGCAAGCGCTGAAGCTGGCCGAGAAGCTCGGCGTCCCGCAGATCTCCACCGGCGACCTGTTCCGCAGCAACATCACGCGCGGCACGGAGCTCGGTCTGGAGGCCAAGCACTACCTCGACGCCGGCGACCTGGTGCCGTCGGATCTGACCAATGCTCTGGTGGAGAAGCGGCTCGATGAGGCCGATGCCGCTGACGGCTTCATCCTCGACGGCTATCCGCGCTCGGTCGAGCAGGCCGAGGCGCTCACGCGCATGCTGGGCGCGCGCAACACCAAACTCGATGCGGTGCTGGAATTCCGGGTGTGCGAGGAGGAGTTGCTGAACCGCCTCAAGGACCGCGGCCGTGCCGACGACACCGAAGAGGTCATCCGCAACCGGATGAAGGTGTACCGCGACGAGACGGCTCCGCTGCTGGAGTACTACGGGGACGCGGTGAGGACGGTTGACGCGGTGGGCTCGCCGGACGAAGTCTTCGCCCGCGCGCTGCACTCGCTCGGCCGGTAAACCCCGCTGTGATCGCACTGCCGGGGCTGCGTAACCGCAAGGTGATCGCGCAGCGGAGCGCGGGTGAACTCGACGCAATGGCGGCCGCCGGGACATTGGTGGCGGCCGCGTTGCGAGCCGTGCACGAGGCCGCCAAGCCCGGGGTCTCCACGCTCGCGCTCGACGAGGTCGCGGAGTCGGTGATTCGCGCCGGCGGGGGCACGCCGTCGTTCCTGGGCTATCACGGCTACCCGGCGACCATCTGCGCGTCGGTAAACGACCGCGTGGTGCACGGCATTCCGTCGGCGGGCGAGCTCCTCATGTCGGGGGACCTGGTGTCTATCGACTGCGGCGCGATCGTCGACGGCTGGCACGGCGATGCCGCCGTCACGTTGGGTATCGACAAGCTGACCGGAGTCGACGACGCGCTGTCGCAGGCCACCAGGGAGTCGATGGAAGCAGGTATCGCGGCGATGGTGCCGGGTAACCGGCTCACCGACGTCTCGCACGCCATCGAGCAGGCGACCCACGCGGCCGAGGCCCGCTATGGCAGGTCGTTCGGGATCGTCGAGGGTTACGGCGGTCACGGCATCGGCCAGCGGATGCATATGGATCCGTTCCTGCCGAACGAGGGTTCACCAGGTCGAGGACCGTTTCTGGCGGCGGGCTCGGTGCTGGCCATCGAACCGATGCTCACGCTGGGCACGACGAAGACCGTCGTCCTCGATGATCAATGGACAGTTGTCACCGCCGACGGGTCCCGTGCGGCACACTGGGAGCACACGGTGGCGGCGACCGACGACGGACCCAGAATTCTGACAACCGGCTGACGACCTGGTTGAACCGGAACGTCGATGAGTTCGTGTCATCTGCGGGAGGTCGGTGATGGAGTCTCAGGAGACGGCGCTCATGCGGGTGCTGTTCGACGAGCACGGCGCGGCGCTGTGGCGCTACGCGATGAGGCTTACGGGCGATCGGGCGCGGTCCGAGGACGTCGTGCAGGAGACGCTGCTGCGGGCGTGGCAGCACCCTGAGGTCATCGACGACACCGAGCGCTCGGCGCGGGCCTGGCTGTTCACCGTCGCCCGCAACATGATCATCGATGAACGACGCAGCGCGCGATTCCGCAACGAGGTCGGCACGCTGGAGGAAGCTCCCGAAGACACCGGACCCAACGAGGTCGATTCGGCGCTGGACCGGCTGCTGATCGGCGATGCGATGGAGCAACTGTCTGTCGATCACCGCGCGGTGATTCGCCGCTCGTACTACCTAGGATGGTCAACTGCCCAGATTGCGGCGGATCTCGATATCGCCGAGGGCACCGTGAAGTCCAGGCTGCACTACGCAGTTCGTGCGCTGCGCCTGACCTTGCAGGAGATGGGGGTGACGCGATGAGCCAGCCTGGTGGCGCAATTCCCTTTGGCCGCAAGCAATCTCCGGCGGAGGACAACCACGAGTATGCGATGTGGGATGCCGCATACGTGCTCGGCTCGCTGTCGTCGGCGGAGCGGCGCGAGTTCGAAGAGCACATGCGTACGTGCAAGGAGTGCCGACAGGCGGTCGCCGAGATCAGCGGCATGCCGGCTTTGATGTCCCGGCTTGACAACGACGATGTCGAGGCCATCGACGAACGCGGGCAGCCCGCTGACGCCCTCCCGCCGATGCGCCCCGAGCTGTTGGCGTCGTTGCTGAAGAAGGTGACGTGGCGACGGCGACGGTCGCGGGTGGTGGCGTGGTCGACGGCTGCCGCCGCGGCCGCCGTGCTCGTGATGGGTTTATTTGTTGCGCTGCAGTCCAATTCGGTCATCCCAACCCCTGTGCCCCCGGCGCAGGCGAGTGCGGCGGCGTTGCCGATGACCCGGGTGACTCCGACGTCGATGAGCGCCACGGTCGCCCTCGACCCCCATGAGTGGGGCACGCAGATCGCGATGACCTGTACGTACGGAGTATGGCCCGAAACCGCCGACGGCAAAGACAACGACGAGGCCGGCGACAAGCTGGCGATGGTGGTCGTCGGCCGTGACGGCAGCGAGACGCAGCTGGCCACCTGGGTGGCGTTGACCGGCGTCACCGCGCAGCCCGGCGGCAGTACATCCATGCCCATCGAGCAGATCGCAGCAGTGCAGGTGGTTTCCGTTGACAACGGGAACGTCCTGCTGCAAACCGCACTGTAATCCGAATCACTGCCCCGGATCGCCGCGCAGGTGAACCGAACTCATTCGCTAGTCGTGTCTTTTGCAGGTACGGACGCGAGGCAGGTGAGTCAATGGCAAGGCAATACCGGGTGGTCGACCACATCGTCGAGCATCTCGCCGCCATCGACGTCAACCACGTCTTCGGCGTGGACGGCGCCAATATCGAAGACCTCTATGACGCCGCGCATTTTCATCCGGACATCACCGCTGTGCTGGCCAAGCACGAGTTCTCCGCAGCTACCATGGCGGACGGCTACAGCCGCAGCGGCGCGGGACTCGGCGTCGTCGCGGCCACCGCAGGTGGCGGCGCGCTGAATGTGGTGCCCGGGCTCGGGGAGGCGCTGGCCAGCCGGGTGCCGGTGCTGGCATTGATTGGCCAGCCGTCCACTGCGCTCGACGGCCTTGGAAGTTTTCAGGATCTCAGCGGTCGCAACGGGGCGCTGAACGCCGAGGCGTTGTTCTCTGCAGTCTCGGTGTACTGCCACCGCGTTACCGAACCCGCCGACATCGTGCCCGCGTTGTCGCAAGCCATCGCGGCCGCGCGGTCCGGTGGCCCGGCGGTCCTCTTGCTGCCCAAAAACATTCAGCAGGCCAAGGTCGACTGCACCGCGGGGTCAGGCGATCTTCGTTTGCACCACCAGATCGGCGATCCGCGTCCGATCGCGCGGGCGCTGCAGCGCGCGGTCGGGCCGATCACGATCATCGCCGGCGAGCAAGTGGCCCGTGACGACGCGCGCGCCGAGCTCGAACAGCTGCGTGCGACGCTGCGGGCCCGGGTCGCCACCGTTCCGGACGCGAAGGACGTGGCAGGCACGCCGGGCCGTGGCTCGTCGTCGGCGCTGGGCGTGACGGGCGTGATGGGTCACCCCGGCGTGGCCGAAGCGGTGGCCGGCAGCGGTCTGTGCCTACTTGTCGGCACTCGGCTCTCGGTCACTGCGCGGGCGGGGCTCGACGAGGCGCTCGCTTCGGTGCCCACCATTTCGCTGGGCTCGGCGGCGCCGTACGTTCCGTGCACTCACGTCCACACTGACGACCTTCGTGGGTCGTTGACCATGCTTACTCTGGCTCTTTCCGGGGCAGGCAGGCCTGCCGGAATCCGGGTCCCCGATTCGGTGCGGCAGAGCGAACTGACGCCACCGCCGTTCGACGGGCCCGGCGTGCGCTACCGCGATGCGATGACGGTGCTGGACCAAGTGCTCCCCGACGGGGTCGACATTGTCGTGGACGCCGGCAACACCGGCGCGGCCGCGATCCACTATCTACCGGTGCGGCGCGGTGGTCGGTTCCTCGTCGCCCTGGGCATGGGCGGCATGGGGTACAGCTTCGGCGCGGGCATCGGGATGGCGTTCGGCGCGACCAGCGGTGGCGCGAAGCGCAACGGGCAGAGGCCCAGACGCACCGTGGTGATCGCAGGCGACGGCGCATTCTTCATGCACGGCATGGAGATTCACACTGCCCTACAATATCGGCTGCCAGTGACGTTCGTATTGTTCAACAACAACGCGCATGCCATGTGCGTGACCCGCGAGCAGCTGTTCTACGACGATCTTTACAGCTACAACCGCTTCGAGCCCGCCAACCTGGGCGCCGGGCTGTCCGCGATGTTCCCGGGTTTGCAATCGGTCGACGTGCTCGACGCCGAGGGCTTGGCCGACGGACTGCGGGTTGCGCTGGATGCCGATGGCCCGTCGGTGGTGAGTGTCGAATGCGCGGCGGATGAGATACCGCCGTTCGCACCGTTCCTCGCCACGGCCGCACCGAAATCACAAGTTGTGAACAACCATTTGATTGCAAAGGAGAACCCGAGCGATGTCGTTACCCGCGCTTGAGGACATCAACTCGCACCGCCTCGCCGAGGCCGGGAGCGAAGAGCCCATCGAGGGCCTGATCCGAATCGAGACAACCTCGAAAGAGCAGGCCACCCCGATCATCATGGAGCAAATACGGTCGGTATACCCGCACGACCAGGTGTTCGGCGAATACTGCACCGTCAACGATTACATCGACTGCCCGCCCGACGAGCTGTTCGACTACCTTGCCGACACCCGCAGCCTCGAGGAGTGGACCTACAGCCTGCGAGACTTCGTGCCGACCGAGGAGCCGGGGCTATGGATGGCGCACGACAAACTCGGCGCTGGCAACGAAAAGCAAACGGGCAGCCCGATTTTCACCCGAACCGTGGCCAACCGCGAGGCCAGGACGGTCGACTACCACTGCGCGTGGGACCAGGGCACCCATCTGTGGATGATCTACCTGATGCGGGTTGTCGACGCGAAGGTGGTGTTCGACAAGCCAGGGTCGGTGGTGCTGTGGACGAACTGCCACCACCCGTTCTACGACAAGAACCCCTATCCGGAGACCGCACCGCCGAAGCGGCCGGTCTGGGTCGGCGACTTCTGGGACATGTTCGGCCCGGGGCACCTGCTGGAGATGAAGAACCTCAAGGCGATCGCAGAGTACCGCCACCACAACGGACTTCCGGTGACCCCGGACTGGATGAATTGAGCATTGCATGAGCACCCCTACCGTCAGCTTGATCGACGTTTCGACGTATCTGCCCGGCGAGCCGATACCCGCCGAGTACTACGCGCAGTTCGCCGAGTCGGATGACCTGCGCGACAACGTGATGTTCCGCGCGCCGAAGTTCCGCCATCACGTGGCGAAGGACGAGAGCGCGATCGACATGATCGAAAAGGCCGCAGCCGGCCTGATCGCCCGGCACGGCGAGGACGTGATATCGGGTGTCGACGTGCTGATCACGCACACCCAGGTGCCCGACATCCCGTTCTACGGCGGCGGCGGCGGAATGGCGCACCGGCTCGGCATGCGGCCGAACTGGGTGATCGACCTGCACAACGGTGGCTGTGCGGCATTCGTCCTCGGCATGAAGGTGGCCCGCCAACTGCTCGCCTCCGGCGAGGGCGAGACCGCGCTGATCGCGGTCGCGCAGAACGCCGCCGGTGAGGTCTTCGACCAGGAGACCGTGCGGCCCAAGCCCCAGGCGGCGGTGCCCGGTGACGGCGCGGCGGTCGGCCTGCTGACCGTGTCGGACAGCTCGCCGATCCTCGACATCGAATGCCGCACCTACGGCGAGTACGCCGGCGAGATGACCCTCACCGCCGATCCGCCGCGCAAGTGGTGGCAGGCCGGCCCCGGGGAGCAGTCCATCGGTTTCACCGACAGCAAAATCACGAAGGTGCTGGCCCGCGGCAATCGCCAGGTTCCCGAGGTGGCCTACGCCGTGTGTGACCGGATTGGCATGAAGCCCAAGGACCTTGACATGCTCGTGACAAACCAGCCGAACCGCGCGTTCCTGCGCAACTGGCGTGAGGCGCTCGAGTTGCCCGCTGAGCGGCATTGCGACACTTTTGAGGACTGCGGCAACCTTTTTGGCGCCGGAATCCCGATCAACTTCGACCGGGCGGTCTCCGACGGTCGGGTCAAGGCCGGCGACGTGGTGATGATGGCGGCCTTCGCACATGCGGGCGATTTCGCCGGTGCGGCAGCTGTGCGGTGGGGCGGTCGGGACTGATGGCGTTCCCGCAACACGAGCCCGCTGCAGTGGGAGTGGTCGCGGCGCTGCCCGACGCGGTCGACCCGTTTGCGTTGTCGCTCAACGAAAACCCGTTTCCCCCGCTGCCGGCCGTGCGCTCGGCATTGATCAACGCGATCGACTCGGCGAACCGGTATCCTGAATTCCTGCCGCATCAGCTTCGCGGCCTGATCGCAGATCGGGTCGGGGTGCGCGAGGAGCAGGTGGTGCTCGGTGCCGGCGCGACGGGCGTGGCGCTGCAGGTGCTGCACTCGGTGACCAGCCCCGGGGATCGGATCGTGTTGACGTCGCCCACGTTCGACGGCTACCCGATCCTCGCTGAGATGGCCCGGCTGAGCTCGGTCAGCGTGCCGCTCGACGAACACGGCCACCACGACCTGGATGCGCTCGCCGACGCGGCTTCTGACGCAAAGGTTGTGGTGCTGTGCAGGCCGCACAATCCAACCGGAACGCTGGAGTCGTCGGCCGATGTGGAACGGTTTCTGCAGCGAGTGCCGTCGGACACCATCGTGCTTCTCGACGAGGCGTACATCGAGTTCGTTGCTCCCGAGCACCGACTCGATGCGCCCGCTCTGGTGCAACGATTCCCGAATGTCGTGGTGCTGCGGACGTTCTCGAAGGCCTACGGGCTGGCCGGCCTGCGCATCGGGTACGGGTTCGGTGCCCCTGAGCTGGCCAAGACGTTATGGACCATGCAACTGCCGTTCGGGATCAGCATCACCAGCGCGGTCGCGGTGGCCGCCAGCTACGACGCGGAAAGCCAACTGCAGCAGCGCATTCGATTCGTTGCCTCGGAGCGGCGATACCTGCAGCGTCGGTTGCGGTCGATGGGCATCTACTGCACCGATGCACACGCGAACTTCTTGTATCTGCCCGCCGCCGGCCGAAGCTGGCGTCAGCAATTTGACGCGGCCGGCGTGCGGGCCCGGCATTTCGCGGACGGGGGAGTCCGTGTGACGGTGGGCGGCAGGGCATCGACGCGCGCGGTGCTCGCCGCGTTGGCCCAAGGCAAAGAAGGCACCTAGCACATTTGCAGCGCGAGGTGCGGTATGAAGAGGCGTGGCCTCGGAGTCGTCGGAGTCGTCGCTGTCGTCGGAGTCCTCGCTGTCGTCGGAGTCCTCGCCGTCGTCGCGACACAAGCGTGATCCAATCGCCCAGGCCCGCGAAAACTGGCACCGGTCGGGGTGGGGTGACGTCGCGGACGGGATGGTCGTCGTCACGTCGGTGATGCGAGCACATCAGATCCTGCTGGCCCGGGTGGAGAACGCGCTACGGCCCTATGACCTGAGCTTCTCCCGGTTCGAGCTGCTACGCCTGCTCGCGTTCAGCCGCAACGGCGCGTTGCCGATCGGGAAGGCGTCCGACCGGCTGCAGGTACACGTCACCAGCGTCACGCACGCGATCCGGCTGCTGGAGGCCGCCGGCCTGGTCGAGCGCGTCCCGCATCCAAGCGACGGGCGCACCACCCTGGTGCAGATCAGCGCCCTCGGGCGTTCGACCGTCGAGGACGCGACGATCACGTTAAACAACGAGGTCTTCTCCGACCTCGGCTTGTCGGCCGAGGAGTCGGGTGCACTCGTCGCGTCGATCGGCGCGCTGCGCCGCTCCGCAGGCGACTTCTAGGGGTCTGCTCGCGGTATCAGTCGATCAGTCGAGTCGATCAGTCGGCAACGCTCGGCAGCGGGATCGTCGCCGTGACCGCGGTCCCCGCACCGGGCCGCGATCTGATGTTGAGCCGGCCGCCGACGATCTCGGCGCGTTCTGCCATCGACAGCAGGCCGTAGCCGCCCATCTCATCGCTGCCCAGTGGATGCTCGAACGTGTCGAAACCCACTCCGTCGTCTACGATTTCGAGCCGCGCGGTGGCACCGTCCACCCCGAACGTGAGCCCGGCGGTGCTCGCGTCGGCGTGCTTCACGACGTTTTGCAGGCATTCCTGGGCGATGCGGTACAACGCGAGCTCGATGTGATCGGGCAGCCGGGTGTCGGCGAGCTGCACCTCGATGTCGATTTGGGGGATCGAGCGGGCAAGGCTGGCCAGTCCGCCGGCCAGCCCCAGATCATCGAGCACCGGCGGGCGCAGGCCGCCGATCGCCGCGCGCGCCTCCTGCAGCGTCAGCGCCACCAGCTCACGTGCCTTCTCCAGCTGCTCGGCGACTGCGGCCGGGTCCGCGCCGACCGACCGCCGTGCCGCGTCGAGCCGATACGACAGCGTGATGAGTCGCTGCGAGATGCCGTCGTGGATGTCGCCGGCGAGACGACGGCGCTCGAGCTCCTGGGCCTCGATCACCTGCTCGACGAAGTTCTCGTGTGCGCGTTCGCGGGCCACCAGCTGGCGGTGCAGCCGTGCCTGGTGCATCGCACCCGCGATCAGCCGGCCGATGACCAGCAAAAGCTGCACGTCGCGGTCGGTGAACTCGCGCCGCTCGACCGTGTGCACGTTCAGTACCCCGACGAGCCCGCCCGGATCGGTCTCCATCGGCACCGACACCATCGACGTGAAGTCCCGTCCGCGCAGCGACTCGAACGGCATGTAGCGCGGATCGGACTCCTTGTCGTCGCCGATCACCACAGGTTCACGATGACTGGCCACCCACCCCGAAATCCCCGAGCCCAGGGGCAGCCGGATCTTGCCCGCCTCGCTGTCGAACGGCGGCGTCGCACCGGTGAGCGTCAGCGACCGGTTGGTGTCGTCGAGCACGTGCACGAAGCACACATCGGTGCCGGTGGCCGCGGTGATCATCCGCGCCGCGGCCGCGGCCAGCGGTTCCACCCCGGGTCCGCTCGAGGCGGCCTGGATCAGCTCGCGCAGCAGCGCCAGTTCCCGGTCGGCGTCGACCAGGTCGCGGACCGCGTGCGTGCCCGGGTTCGGCTTGCGGCCTCGAGACTTCGTCATTGGTAGATGCCCTCCCGTAGCGCGGTCGCGACCGCGCCGGTGCGGTCGCTGACGCCGAGCTTGCGGTAGATGGCGCGCAGATGGCTCTTCACGGTCTCGTCGCCGATCACCAGCTTGGTCGCGATACCGCGGTTCGACAGTCCGCTGACCACGTACGACAGTATCTCGCTTTCCCGCTGCGACAGGCCGTGGCGGGCGCCCGGCCAGAACTCGTCGCGCTGGATGCGCGCGGCGGTGTCGACGGCGCGCGCCGCCATGCCGGGGTCGATCGCTGTTTCACCGCGGTGAACGAACTCGAGCTGACGGACGAGCTCGTCGCTGCTGATGCTCTTGAGCAGATAACCCGAGGCGCCGACCCGCATCGCCTGAAAGAGGTACTGCTCATCGTCGTACACCGACAGCATGACGACCTTCCGGTCCGCGTCACGTTCACGCAGCGCCTGGCACAGATCCAGCCCGCTGCTGCCCTGCATGCGCACGTCGCAGAGCACGATGTCCGGGTTCAGCTCCTTGATCACCTCGACCGCGCGCTCGGCGCCCACTGCCTGGCCGACAACGCGCACCCGGTCGGAGAACGCGGTCAGCATTGCCTTGAGGCCCTCGATCACCATCTCGTGGTCGTCGACCAGCACGATTCGCACTGGTCCGGCAGCCGTACCCATGCGCTCACCATAGAACCGACGCGCCCAATAGCCTGCCCAATCCCCCCTGCGGGGGATGCCGCGCCGGGTGGATCGTCAGATGCTCACTTCATGCGGCGGCAGGCACTTGCTATGCGCAGGTTCTGGTGGGACCGGTCCGGGCCCGCCGACGCGGACGTCCGCCCGCTGCGCGCGGTGATCTTCGACCTCGACGGTGCGATGGCCGACATCGAGCGTGAGGGTAACCGCGAGGCGTTCAACGCGGCTTTCGCCGCGCACGCGCTCGACATCAGGTGGGACGAAGACGACTACGCGCGCCTGCTGTCGATCAGCGACGAGCGGCAGCGCATCGCGACAGACCTGCGACGGCGGGGTTTCGGTGCCGCCGCCGATGAGACCGCGGACGACGTGATCCACACCAAGGACGCTCTGTTCGCCGACTGCGTGCTCGACGGTGACGTCGCCGCGCGCTCGGGGCTGATCGACGCGGTGATGAACTGTTTCGTCGCCGGCGTCTGGGTCGCGGTTGTGAGCACGGGCCGGCGGGCGTGGGTACAACCGCTGGTGCGCCAGCTGGTCGGCGACGGGCTCGTCGAGACGATCGTGACCGCCGACGACGTCACCGGTTCCGATCCGCAGACCGATGTGTACGAACTGGCGCTGTGGGAGCTGGGAGTGTCCCCGGAATGCGCGCTGGCGATGGTGGGCTCGGGCAAGAGCATGCGCGCGGCGTCCAAGGTGGGACTCGCGGCGGTCGCGGTGCCGACGGAATACACCGCATCCGAGGATTTCACCGCGGCGGTGGCAGTGCGGTGGCACTACGACGGCGCCGAACCCCTCCTCGCCTCGGATTGCCAACGCCTGCACCGCCGCTGGTGGACAGCGCGCAAGCGCGCGGCGGCCGCTTAGCTTACCCAGCGAGCAGGCGCAAAGGCCCCCGACTTTTGCCGGGGTCGCGGGGCTTTTGCGTCTACTCGTCTCGTCTACTCGTCTCGTCTACTCGTCTCGTCTACTCGTCTCGGCAAGATCACAAGATCAGCTGTTGCGGAGCATCTCGATGACGGCGCTGAAGTCCCTGTCGGCGTGATCGGTGGCGAACTTCGCGTAGATCTCGGCGGCGTGGCTGCCCAGGGGGGCGGCCG
>Ga0209006_10005908_pt1 | contig 11116 bp, 12 predicted proteins | sample JacPin_JW_Ref_O2_FD_188567 | JGI IMG/M metagenome (GOLD analysis project Ga0209006, IMG submission 188567) | Forest soil microbial communities from Algoma, Ontario, Canada - Jack Pine, Ontario site 1_JW_Ref_O2 (SPAdes) (version 2) | ecosystem: Environmental > Terrestrial > Soil > Boreal... | reverse complement strand
CGATTACTGCCGTCCTGCCATGATGCCGCCGTCGACGGGGAGGATGACCCCGGTGATGAAGCTCGCCTGGTCCGAGGCGAGAAAGAGGAGGGCCTCTGCCGCGTCCTCCGGCTGGCCGTTGCGTCCCAGGGGGTGCAACGCGTTGAAGGTGGGCAACACAACCTTCACCTGTTCCGGCGTCAGGAATGTGCTGTACACCGGCGTCTCTATCACTCCGGGCGCAATCGCATTCACGCGGATCTTGTAACGAGCGAGCTCGATCGCGAGGTTCTTGACCAGCGCGTGGACGCCGCCATTTGCAGCGGAATAGGCTGATGATGGCGTGGCTCCGATCGCCTGCAGACCCCACATCGAGCCGGTCTGCACGATCGCACCACCGTGGCCGGCGGCCTTCATGGCCTTCGCCGCGGCCTGCGCGGCGAAGAACTTGCCCTTCAAGATGATGTCTATGAAGCGGTCGTACTCGACTTCCGTCAGGTCAAGAAATGGCTTGGGGCCGAAGATGCCGGCGTTGTTGAACAGGACGTCAAGCCGACCGAATCGATCGATCGCCAGATTCACCATTTCTTCGCCCGTCGCGGGAAGAGCAATATCGCCGGCATGAACGACGGCGCTTCTTCCGCTCGGGTCGATCTCTTGAGCTGTAATTGCCGCTTTCCTGGCATCGCGGCCATTGATAACGACGGAGCCGCCCTCGGCGACGAAACGGGTCGCAACCTCCTTGCCGATGCCTGAGCTCCCTCCTGTGACGATCGCGACCCTATCCTGAAAGTGCATGAAATCTCTCCTGTGAATCTACCTATCGATAGAGCGGTGCGGGAGCGGAGGACTATCGCTGGAAATTTGCGACGTCAAGCTCTATCTATCGATAGAGCGAAGCAGGAATGTGACGAGAGCAGAGACGGTCTGACTATTTCGTTTGAGAGTTGCGCCCGACCGCCACACAGCCGGCTGTGCGCCGTGCGCAGTTGCCTCGATGAGCCGAAAAGGATGCCGAAGTGACTGAGAACCGGTCCCTGGATGCCGAAGCGGCAACTGAGCTGCACAATCGCGTAGCGAGACAGGTCGTCGCTCAAATCATAAACGAGACGAAAGCCGCGGGCGGTTCCTATCCGGACCTGCTGGTGATCTGTGAAAGCGTCCTGGTCGGCGTCGTCGTGGAATGCTTCAGGCTCGGCCACGACGGCAAGATAATCGAGCTGGTCTTCACGGCCGCCAAGGCGCGTCTCGCCAAAGTGCGATTGGAAGATTTGCAAACCAAGGGTACAAGCTGAGAGACGTCTTGACTGGGCGACGTCCCATCAGCAACCTGACCGGGTCGCGGCCGTTCTTATTGCGACCGCGTTGGCACCCTGTTGACGTTCGACGCGAGCCCCTTGCTCGACCAATTTGGTGGGCAGGCCTTTGTGTCTCCCATAAACAGCGGAAATGCCCGGCGCAGGCCGGCCCTGCGCGGCCGGGACACATTGATCCCCTACGAAAAGTGGCTCGGAAACGGATGGCCGACAGGGCGGCGGGGTCGCCCTCCAGTTGAGCTTCTTTTTCGAAGCACGATCCCGGTCAAAGCGCCTTGCTTGATCGACATGCGCGAAATCTAGGCGTGCGGTTCGCGCTTCGCTCCGCCAGGCTCCATTTCGTCTCTCGGCGTTTTCTCCGAGCAGAGACCGAATCTCCCCGGCCAGCAACGGCTTCCTTAACTGGTGGCGAGTACGTGGGGTGCGCATGCCGCGTTGATTTTTAGGGACGCGATCTCGGCGACGATGAGCGCCAGGACAATGAACGCGGCGCCGACCAAGCCCAACCACCGTGCTCCCACGGTCTCGATTCCGACAGCGCCAATCACCCCGGCGGCGGAGACGCCTAGGTATGTGCACGAGGTGTTCAGCCCCAAGACGACGGGTGCAATTTGGGGTGCGATCGTCACGAGCCGATGCTGCTGCGGCACCAGGACGCCCCAGCCGCAACCGCCCCAAAGCGCAATGGCGAGACCAGCGATCCACAGTTGACTGCCGGTGAAGGGAAGGATCGCGCTAACCGCGGTCAGGACGGCGAGCATCGACACGATCAGCTTGCGACTTCCGATTGTGTCTATCAGGCGGCCCGCCAGCAGGTTCGCGGCAGTGCCAGCCGCGCCCCACAAGACCAGCAGGCTGCCGAGCACAATCGCGTTTCCGCCGATCACTTGAGCGAACACGACGGCAAAATAGGTGTAGACGATGAATATTCCGGACATCGTCAGGAGCGTGGTTGCGAGGGTAACGCCGATGCGTGGATCCGCCAGCGGCGCAATTCGTTTGGGCAAGCTGATCATCGGCGGCGGCGGGATGTCCGAAAGCATCGTTCCGACACCGAGAGCCGAGACTGCGGCAAGTGCAGCGACAAAAGCCATCGTCCATCGCCAGTCGCCGAGCCCCCCGATGAGCGCGCCCGTTGGGGATCCGAGGGCCGTCGAAGCGGTCAGTCCCGCGACTACGACCGAAAGAGCAAACCCCCTGCGATCTGCAGGCACGATCATGGTGGCGGCGCCCGTTGCCGTGGGTGCGAACATCGCTGCACCTATCCCGGCGAAAATGCGCGTGACGAGCGCAATCGCAAACGTTGGAGAGGCTGCCGTGGCAAGATTGGCTACGATGAACAGCACGAGGCCTGCCAACAGTAGTGACTTGCGTGGGACACCGGCGGCGAGCGCGGCGATTGTCGGCGCTAGCAGCGCGTATGTGATCGCATAGGTTGTCGTTATCTGCCCGGCGGCTGAAATGGAGACGCCGAAAAACTGTGAAATTTCAGGCAGCACCCCGGCGACGACAAAACTGTCGGTGCCAAGTGCGAACATGCCGAGCGCCAGCACCAGTAGTCGACGATCCATGGCGTTGTCTTTCCGATGCTGATGTCGAGCTGAGGAGGACGCGTCGGTCCCGACCTGAGAGCCGCGAAAGCCGCTCCCTTTGCTAGGGGGGCGAGAGAATTTCGGGGAAATACTGCGGGCTTTCGCGTCGATCGAACATGCCGTAGTCACGCACGACCCGCACGGCGCGATGTCGAACCGCGCCGGTCCACGCGAGAGGACTCCAATCTAGCTGTTCGGCGGATTGACGGTCACGCCACGATGTGAGCAGTGCCAGTTTCCCTACATTATAGATGCTCGCGAAGACGTCATAGTCCAGTAGGGCAGGGCGTCCTTCCTCGAGCGCCAGCAGGCTTGCCAGATCGTTGGGGACGGGTTGGCCAGAAGGCGAAATCTCGGTCAGCGCCGCGAACCTGGCGTCGCCGATCTCTGTCTCGTCCAAGCGCTGCTCGACGAGTGGGGCGCCCCCCGGCGGGGCCGAGTCCGACACGATTTCGCCAACTCGCAGGTGATAGTCCTGAAAGACTTCGTCACGGCCACGCTGTTGCGTTTCGTGGTGTTTGGCGACCGTGCGCCATCTTACGAGGGACTTCTCGTCGCGCCAGGTCGAGTGCGATAGAATCCACCCCGGTCGACGCTTGCTCTCGAAGCGCTCATTGTCGATGAATCCGTCGATCCCTTCAAGAATCGGCTTGAGGTCCTTGGCGAGCGCCAGGTAAAGGTCGAATTGGCTCTGCTTGGGGTGAACTTCGAAAATCACCGAAAACATCTTGATGACCCCATCGCGCCTGAGGTGTTCCCTGCAAGGTTCGGCGTTTTTCTACCGCCACTCGCTTCGTTGGCTCCGTGGGCCGGCAGGAATCACCTCTGTTGCCAAGGCCGATTCGCTTACCTATCACCGTGTTCTATCGATAGATAGACAGTTAGCCATTGTTTTTCATCTCTGCAAGCCCTACCTATCGAGAGGTAGCCACGGGAGCAGACCAAATGAGTGATGTCGCTGCCGCCATTATGGACGCCGCTGAGCGGCGAATGCGGAGGGGCGGCTTCAACGGCTTCAGCTTTCGCGAGATTGCAGCTGACGTGGGCGTCAAGAGCTCCAGCGTTCACTATCATTTTCCCACCAAGGAAGATCTCGCGGCAGCCGTTATCAAACGTTACACGGCAGAGACGGCGGAGTTGATCGAGCGTGAGCTTCAGAAGGAGACAAATCCCATCAAGGTGTGGGTGAAAGCATTCCGTGGAACGCTTCATTCCGAGGATCGCATGTGCCCGTGCGCTGTTCTCGGCGCATCGTCGCAGGATCTACCTGTCGAGGTTTCGTCGGAGGTCAAAGGGTTCTTTAAAATGTGCCACGACAAGCTCGTCGAGGAGGGCCTGTCTCCAGATGAGGCCTCTCAACTGCTCTCGACGATCACAGGCGCGCTCGTGGTCGCGAACGCGGTCAACGATTTCGCGATTTACGACCGAGCCACCCGTGAGTTCACCAAGTCAAAAAGACCTGCACTCGCGAGAGCCGTACGTCGCTCCAAATGATGGACGCGCCGCGTCCGGCGGGATCATGTTGGGTCTGGAAAACAGCGGCGGCGTGAAACTTAGCGGCGGCTGCGACCTTCTACCGGAGAGCGCGGAGATAAATTTCCCTAGCCAAGAATCGCGCGATTGTCTATCTATCGATAGACAGGAGAGACCCGTGAGCGGAACTGCCACGCGTTTAATGGATTTCGCCGAAGCGCACATCCGTGAGCGCGGGTACACTGGATTTAGCTTTCGCAGTCTCGCGGCCGAGGCCGGCATCAAGAGCGCAAGCGTCCATCATCACTTCCCGACGAAGGCGAAGATGGCGGCCGTCGTCGCACGGCGTTATGGCGAGCGCTTTCTCGCGGCAGTCGTGGCGAAGCCCAACGAGAGTGCTGAAGATGCGATCTCCGTCTATCGGTCGGCTTTCCGAGCCGCATTCGAACGTGATGGCCGGATGTGCCTCTGTGGTGTCCTCGGCGCCGAAGCTAGTGTCTTGGCGCCAGAGGTCACGGTCGAGGTGCAATCGTTCTTTCGCAGCTGCGTCGAAGATCTTGCGCGCCGGATAGGCGGTCCGGCCGCCACGAGCGAAGCCTTCCACGTCATGGCTACGCTGGAAGGCGGGATGATGCTGGCTCGCGCTTATGGCGATATCGATGCTTTCGATCAGGCTGCATCGATACTGACGCGACCTGCCACGTGCTAGTCCATCTGGCCGCACACTGCCGTGTGGCGGCGCCACGATCAACCCACCTGTCGGGATACATTTAATTGGGCTCCAGCGCACTTTTGGTGCTAACATTTGAGTGCCTTGAGAAGGCTTCTGGATATCTAGGCGAAACGAAACGCGTAGCCTCGTTCCCTTTTTTTGGTACCATGAACGCCCAGCGATTCGCATAATGTTGTGTACGGAACGAGATTTTCAGGTCGGCGACGGACCGAGTTATCGTGGCGGATTTACCGCCGCGGTCTTGAAGCGGGCCATATTCCGACCCGTGACGCACGCGCCGGTCAGATGGTGACCGTTAGCCAATGTCGGTCTCGGTGGGAGCGCTACGCTAGCCTGCACTCGGACGAAACGGCCGCGGCGGCTCGTGTTCGGAGAAGCTAGTTGCTCGCCGAAGGCGCGTCACTAAGCCATCGCATGAACTCATCGACATGCTGCGCCCACAGATCGGGGCGTGTCATTGTGAAATGGCCCGGCGAGGACGGCGTTCCCGACTGAACAACGTACCGCCCCTGCTCGAGTTTTGGCACCACCGTTTGAAGAACTTGCAGTCGGTCGGGGTTGAACTCGTCGTCGGAGAAATTAAGTGCGAGGAGTTTTGTCTTGATCTTGGAAAGATCCGGCGCTGGATCGTAACTGAATGACGACTTGAGTGAATAAAGAATATCGTTCGCGTCGATGTGCTCGGCCGTGAATCGATTGACACCCAGAAACTTATCGGCCGCAGGCCCATTCGGTACTTCGTTCTGAAGAGCCGATGCGCTGTCGATCATCATCCGCAGGATGTTGTAGCCCCCGATCAAACCGCGCGGAGTCTCCGTATAGTCCCCGTTTTTCCATTCCGGGTCTGCGCGGATCGAGTCGATTACCATGCGCCGCCAAAGGAGGTTGCGGCCCGAGACGGAGATCGGCAGCGAAACCACGGGCATCACGCCATCCATCATGTCGGGATAGGCTTCGGCCCACTGCCAAGCGTTCATGCCGCCCATCGACATGCCGAGAACAGCGTGAAGATGTTTGATGCCCAGTGTTTCCGTCACGACCTTGTGCTGGAGGTCGACGATGTCGCCGTAATTGTAATTGGGAAAATTCATCTTCAATCCGTCGCTCGGCTTGCTGGATCGTCCGTGGCCGACACTGTCTGGCAAGACCAGATAGTAGCGGTGCGCGTCGAGCGGGCGGCCAGGATCGAAGAGCGCCTTGGTATAGGTCGGGCTCAGCAGCGCTCGGCTGTCCGCGCCGGTCCAGTGCAAAACAAGGACCGCATTGTCGATCTCGCCCTTGCTGTTGCGGTGCGGTACGCCGAGGGTCGAATAGTGGATTTTGACGCGCGCCAGCGTCTGTCCGTCACCGAATTTGTAATTGTCGAACCAAGCGTCTGCTTGCACGGCAGCGGGATTCGTCCCCTGATCCCACGGTGAAGCCGTCCCATCCGTGGGTGCAGCAGGTTGTGAACTCGGTTGAGCAGATGCGACGCCTGTCAGCATCGTTGCGGAAAGGAGGCCGAGCAACAAGGCGGCTGCTGCGCGAGCGCGTTGTAAATCCATGTTAGTTTCCTTCGATTGTCCGGATAACAAATCTGCGAAGCCGGAATCGGCAGTACCGTTAATAAGGCCGGCTCGGTCGCGGCTCGGCGTGAATGGGGAAGTCCTTCGCCTGGGGTTTGATCCCGACGTGACGGCGCAGGAGGTCGAACGCCATGATGTGGCTCGCCCCCGAGATGCCGACGCCGTAGAACGGAATCAGCGCCATCGGCAAAGTCTGGATGCCGGCCATCCGCGGATCATGGAGAAGGAACATGGCCAACCCGGTGCCGACGGCTGCGATAAAATCGGCGAATCCGAAGATCTCAAAGACCAGGTATCGCGTGCGGTTTTCCGGCAGCAGCGTGACGCCCAGCGCCAGCGACCCCGCTATGAGATCACCCCATCCTGCAATCTGAACAAAGACCTGTGGGAGAAGGTCGTAGGCGCCGTACCAGAAGAAGAGCAAGGCCGCGCCAATACGCCAGATGTGAAACACCGTCAGCGGCCGCAACCCTATGGCTTCGATGTACGCCCTGAAGCCTTTTGACATTGCGTAGACGATGACGGGCGCCACGATGCCCAAGGCGATGATGGGAGCGAGCACCAACGGATAGATGGCTTTGTAGGCGCCCGTCTCGGCCGCGACCACGACCGCCAATCCCCAGATCGCCAAGACGATCAACAGGACGCGCGTCCCCCGGCGCATGCGGGCCTCAATTTCCTGATCCATAAGGTATCTCCATCGAAAGCGCGTGTAGATCCTCCGCGCCGGCCTCTCGTGCCGGCTGATCTACTTGCAGCCAGAACAGGTCCGTTACAGCCGGCCCTTCCGCTTATCCTCGGTCAGCTTCAACAGCGGAGGTTGCTTGAACTGGTTTTCCGGCTGGACCCTTTCCCAGAGGCTTCCCTTGCCAAGCTCTCGGCCTAGTTGATCTTCCCGCCGGAGCCATTCTTCGCCGCTCTTGATGCGGTTGGGGTGAATTTCGTCCAGCAGCGCGTAATCCCGCCGGATGACCTCGTGCTTCCAGATATTCCAGAAGCCGGTGAAGTTATCGCGGAAGCTCATCGTGCTCTTGTCGTTGAGATCGGCGTTATATCCGGCCGGCAGATCAGCGGCCATCCGGAGCGGACCGCTCCAATAGGCATCCAACGCCGTGTCGATGTAGCGCGCCGGATGTCCCGTCACCTTTTCGAAGGCGGCCGCGAGTTCGTGATATTTGACCTGCTCGATGGCGACTTCGAGATTCATGCCGTTCGCACGCTCCGGATTGTCGAAGAGCCAGCGGGCGTAGTACCCGCAATCCTCAAGCGCGACGTGGGGCACGGCCCCGTTGCCGAGCGGAACCCGCCAGGTCACGACGCCGTCTTCGACGGAGGGCGTCATGGGCGTCATCGCCGAGATCGCCATCTCCATATACGGGCCCGTGGTGAACACCGCGGCGCCCATCCGGTCTTTGTTCGCCTCATTCTGGAACAAGATCCATTCGCCGATGCGGCCCTTGCCGTCGTAATGGCCCGCACGGAACTTGGAGACATACCCGGCCTTCTTGAGCGCGTAGTCCAAGTTGCCGTAGACGAAGAATTTGACGCCTTCTTCGATGGCAATCTCGTAGCTGCGGATCGCCCAGTACATCTCGGTCTTTTCGCCGGTATTGAAGCCATCGATGTTGATGTACGCCCCGTCGCAACCACGGAATCCTTCTCGCAGCGCTGCTTCATCGGCGAATGTCCCCTCGACGATCTCGGCGTTGCCCAGATCAAGCAGCGCTTTCGCCCGACGAGAGGTGGCATCGCGGCTGAGGGCCCGGATGGAATATTTCTTGTCAGCGACCAGGGCGCCGATCACAGGCAAACCTTGAGCGCCAGTGCCGCCGACGACGAAGATTTTGGAGGTGGTGTAGGAAGGCATCGTGGTCTCCACAGATTGACCGGCTCGGCAGTTGCGTCGCGTTCGACAGCCGGAGCGTGACCAAGCGACCGCTTGGTTTTGCGGTCATTCGGGGCAGAGACGGCTGTCATAGGACGTCTCAGTTACTCTAATAATAAGAGTGACTGGAATTTACAAGGGGCCGATCCGCAGTAAGGGCTCGAACGGAGGGCGCGGACTCCGTGCCCAGCGGCGTCCGGCCACCAAGGGGCCTCGTTGAATTTGTCGTTTACCGAACCAGATAGGCTCTTATTATGAGAGCAGCCTGATGCTTCTCGGGCAAATCGAGGAAATTGGCTTATGCGCTCGAAGGGTTTCGACGGAATGGTATGTTCGATCGCCGGCGCCATGGCGGCGATCGGTGATCGCTGGGGTTTGGTCATTCTGCGCGATCTCGTTTGCGGCCTCAGCCGATACGACGATTTTCGCCAATCATCCGGCGTGACCAATGCGACGCTCAGCGATCGGCTGAAGCACCTGGAGGCCAATGGCCTTATCGAGCGGCGGCGCTATCAGGTGAATCCGGAGAGATTCGAATACTTCTTGACCCAGAAGGGGTGGCAAATCGCCCCGATGATGCCGGTACTCGCCCAGATTGGAGATCGCTTGCAGGTCTCCGGGGCTTCAGCGCCGCCGATGACGTTCGTGAATCGAAAAACGGGCGCAGAGGTGCGTTGGAGTTTCATCGATCAGAAGACCGGCGAGCAGGTGAGCTCCTCGGATCTCGAAATCAGGGAGGGCCCCGGCGCGGACGACCTAGTTCGTTGGCGGTTGTCCCACAGGGAGCGCCGACGCAAGGATCAGCTCGGCGACGTGGTCGGCCCGCCAGCCCGCACGTCACCAGCAACCCCAACGAAACTCACCACCTGAGTGCCCGACATTTACTGCGACCGCGACCCGCAGCCGGTTGTGACTGTCGTGAGCACCGGCAGCCACCTCCGTCGCCCGTCATGCGTCATCCGATCAGCGGCCCCGTGGCCAGGTTGGTCAGCATGGACGCTGTGAAGCCCGGAAATTCAGCTGCGACTTGCGCCCAGGTCAGCCCTCGGGTCCGGCGCCGCGCATTGAGGGCGGCATGCAGCGCTGGGGTATCGAGTCTCAGGACACGGCCCGGTCCTGGTTCCGGCAAAGGCATTTCTGGAAAGGGCGCAGGGCTCGTCAAGAAGCTTTCTGGCGTCCGCCCCAGCCAGCAAACGCCCGCAACACCACGGCGCTGGTCACCGAGCGCTTGGTCAGCATGCCGCGCAAAGTCGCTGGATGGATTGGAATGGAGGGCGTGCCTTGGAATGGGTGGTTGGTCTCCGCCGCCAGCTCGGCCCAGCCCAGGCCTTTCGCCTGCCGCGCCGCATCCAGCGCCGCGTGGAAGGCGCGCATGTCGAAGTGGCGAAGGCGGGGCGGGGCCACAGGATCGAGGTTATCTGGGGGCATTGCACCACGACTCATCTCGCGGATGTAGAGGCGGCCGCTGCGTACTCATAACTTTCGCTGCAGGCTTATCACAGCCTGGATCGTTCGAACAACGACGCGTGGGGCTGGAAGGCCAATCGATGAATCGGACGTTGCACACCTCAGAGTGAGAGATTGGTGACGCGCAGCATCGCAACTTGGTGTAGAAAGCGGTTAGCCGGTAACGGGGGCGAGGAATATGCTATCGCGCCAAGAATGGCGCGATAGCTCTTATCTTCGCAACTACTCGACTACTGTTTTTACGGGCGCGTCTTGCGCTGGCGGACGTCAGGACTTGGCGCGATTTTCGCGCGCCCCGCCAGATATGTCCGACGACGATGCTCTAGCCACGTCTCGACCTCTTCTAAATTCCACACAACGCACCGAGGCGTGAGATTGAAGCGACGCGGGAATTCGCCGCGCTTCTCCATCTCGTAAATGGTGGTGTCGGCGAGTGGCACGATGAGCCGGAGTTCATGGCGCCTGATAGTCCGAGGCAGGCCAGTCAGAATCGTTGCGTTACGGGAGCAACCCTTGGGATCGTCGTCCTCCTGGTATCGCATCATCGCGATCCGCACGCTTCGCTGCTTGGTCATATCTATCCTCCGGTGTGTTGGGAAGGAGGACAGTTACGGCGGCCAAGTTTGTGCGATCGTAGAAGGCCTTCAACGCATCGGATGCCGCGCTGACGGTATTTTCTGGCGTTGCTTGTTACACGGTCAGCGCGACGAATTCGTAAGGAATCGACCAAACGATGTCGATAGTTGGTGAAACCTGCAAAAATTTTTGAGGCCAAAATTCCCTTGAGAAATCAATAGTCCAATTTTTTGACAGTATCTGTGACGGAATGTATCGTCCGGCAAGAAATAATTTGCGAGCAATTCCAATATCTTATACCATCAAAAAACAATCGAGTGGGAGTGACCGGATACTATCGGCGGCAATAGCGTAGGTTCGGCGGCCTTTGTCCCACCGCACAGTTGCATTCGCCGTTCCTTGTTTTTCGGGACGCGCTCCTTCGAAAAATCTTTGATCGACATCAGACGCATTGGACATTCGATGTAAAGCGCTGTCCACGCGGAACGGTGCTGTGGCGTAGCACGGCGTATAAATCGGCCGGTCTGCTT
>Ga0209006_10005907_pt1 | contig 11118 bp, 8 predicted proteins | sample JacPin_JW_Ref_O2_FD_188567 | JGI IMG/M metagenome (GOLD analysis project Ga0209006, IMG submission 188567) | Forest soil microbial communities from Algoma, Ontario, Canada - Jack Pine, Ontario site 1_JW_Ref_O2 (SPAdes) (version 2) | ecosystem: Environmental > Terrestrial > Soil > Boreal... | reverse complement strand
GGAGCCGATCTCTTGTCAGCTTGGGGTCGGCCTTCTGATTGCGCAGTTCGCGGTTGTGCTCTTGCAGCACATAGGCCGCTTCCAACACCTTCGCGAGAGTCTGCTCGTCGCGAATTGTTTTGTTTTTTTCCTCGGACACTGTTTCTTTTCCACCAACTCGGCGCTACGCGCAAGCCGCCCAGTGGCGGGGTTGCGGCTAGTTGGAGCACGTTCGCCGCCAATGTAGATCTCCTAGGAGGACGAAGAGGTTGCGCCTCCAGAAGACCGAGTACCTCGAGATACCGGCGAAGCACTCAAATCTATCAATAGTTTAACGCCGAAGGCACTGCTCTTACGAGTGTAATGGCAGTGGGAAGGGCTGGCTGACCCGGGTAACCGTCCGGTAACCACATCACTGCAACAATCTGCACGCCGGTTCAGGAATTTTCTAGGCGGAGGCGTGAACTGGAAGCTCGGCGCCAGGTTCGCTCTTGCGGCTGAGATAGAAGTGAACCGCCGGAGTGATGATGAGCGAGAGCACCATGGAGATGAGAACGCCGCCAATGACCGCGATCGCCAGCGGTTGCAGCATCTGCGATCCGGCGCCAATGGCAAAGGCCAGCGGCAGCATCCCGGCAATCGTTGCCAGCGCGGTCATCACGATGGGACGCAACCGGCGGCGCGCCGCTTGCAGCATCGCCTTCTCCGTGTCGAAGCCTAAGACACGCATCTTCTGATCGGCATCGAGCAGCAAGATTCCATTTTTGGCCACAATGCCGATGACCATAATCATTCCCATGAATGATGAGATGTTGAATGTGGTGCGCGTAATTAACAAGGCGATGAAAACCCCAGAAGTCGAGAGCAACGCCGACGAGAGAATTGCGACCGGAGCAGCGAAAGTTCCAAACTCGAACAGCAGTACGATAAACAGCAGCAGGACCGCAAGGATCAGCACAACGACCAGGTCGTGGAACGACCGCTGTTGTTCTGCGTAGGTTCCCCCGTATTCCACGCGAATGCTGGATGGGATGTGCAATCCGGCGACAACTTTTTGTACGTCGGCCATGCCGCTGCCCAGGCTTCTGCCTTCCAGGCGAGCAGTGACTGCCACGTCGCGCTGAAGGTTTTCGCGGCGGACCTCGGTCTGGCCAGGACTCTCTATGACGGACGAAAGCGCTCCCAAGGTAGCGGTATGCCCCGTACTGCCGACCAGCAAAGTATCGCGCATTGCCTCGAGAGATGCCCGGTTCGCGGCAGGAAAGCGTACCCGCAAGGTGTAGGCGCGATCGTTGGTCACCACCGGGGTGGGTGCAGGCTCGCCCTCTAGAATTGCGGAGGCGTCGAGCGCTACTTCCTCGGCGGTGAATCCCGCTCTGGCAGCCACGCTGGTATCGACTTGAAAAGTGACCGCAGGACCGCTGATGGTGTTGTCGATCCCATTCAGGATGTCTACCACGCCTTTGATTTTGCCGATCGCATCGGCCACCTTCGGCGCCCAAGCTTCCAATTGCTTCGGATCCTGCGAAAATAGTTTGATCTCGATGGGCTGCGGCGCTGAAGTCAGGTCGCCGATCATGTCTTGCAGAACCTGTATGAAATCGACATCGAGAGCGGGCTCCTGTTGTTTGATGTCGGCGCGTACGTCGGAGATGATGTCGTCAATCGCTCGTTTGCGCTTCGCCTTCAGCTTCACCAGCACGTCTCCAGTATTTGCTTCCGTGACCGAAGCCAACCCCAGTTGCAGTCCCGTGCGTCGCGAAGTGCTTTCCACTTCCGGGACCTCGCGCAGCATCTGCTCGACGTGGCCGACCACCCGATTGGTCTCCGCCAGCGAACTTCCGGCGGGCATGATGTAGTCGATGACGAAGCCGCCTTCGTCCATTTCCGGCAGCAGGTCCGAGCCCGAGAATGTGTAGCAAACAAAGGCAGCGACGATCAGCGCGACGCTGAAAATGACGAGCAGCAGCGGGCGTTCGAGAGCGCGGCGCAGCCAGTGTTCGTGAAAGTTGACGACCCGCAGGAAGAACCCGCTTAAATGTTTCTCTTCAGCCGCGAGTAGCGCCATTGCATTTTCTTTTTCGTCTGCCGACTCACTGTGATTTTCGGTATGCGTCGTAGAGGGCGAAGAAGTCCCTGATTCCTTGCCGTGATGTTCGTCCTTTTCGTGCCGTCCCTTGATGAAATATTGACTGAGAGTCGGAGTCCAGGTAACCGCCAGCGCCAGCGACGTCAGCAGCGATACCGTCATAGTCACTGCCAGCGCCCGGAAAAAGACGCCCGTAACTCCTGTGATCACAATCAGCGGAATAAATACAACCACAGGCGTGATGGTCGATCCGATCAGTGGAATCGTGATTTCTTTCAGCGCGCTGCGAATTGCCTCCAGACGTCCTTGGCCTGAGTCGCGGTGCAGCACGATGTTCTCCACCACCACGATAGCGTCATCAATCACCAGTCCAACGGCCGCAGCAAGTCCGCCAAGCGTCATCAGGTTGAAGGTCTGGCCCATCACTTTCAGCGCGATGAACGTCACCATGACCGTGACGGGTATCACCAGCCCCGCCACGAGCGACGTCCCCCAGTCGCGCAGGAACACGACCAGAATGATCGATGCCAGAATCAGCCCCAACAATATGGCGTCGCGCACGCTTTTGATCGACTCGCCTACGATGATCGATTGATCGTAAAAGGGCTGGATCTGAACTCCGGGCGGCAGCGTCTTGCGGAGCAGATCGATTTCGTCGTGAACTTCCTGCGCGACCTGCACGGTGTTGCCGTCAGGTTGCCGATTAATGTTGAGCAGGACTGCGGGTTTGCCGTTCGCCGTGACCACGGTGTAGACCGGCTTCACTCCGGGAGCGACGCTGGAAATATCTCCGATGCGCACCGGAATTCCCGCAGCGGTGTTCTTGATCACCGCATTGGCGATTTCTTCCGGCGTCTTTACCTGCCCATTCACTAAACCGAGGTAGAGCTGATGATTGCGCTCCAGAAGTCCCGGGGAATCGACAAGGTTCGTGCGTCGCACCGCGTCCAGAATGTCGGATACGGTGACGCCGGCCGCGAGCAGCTTCGCCGGATCGGGCGTGATGTGGAATTCCGGCTCCTGTCCTCCCTGCACGATCACGGTCGAGACCCCGTCCAGCCGGTTGAGGCGCGGCTTCATCTCGTACGTCGCCATCTCCCATAACTTGGTCTGAGGGATGTTGTCGGAAGTCAGGCTGTAACCAATGACGGGAAACGCGGCGAAAGTAAGGCGGTGAGCCTCAATTTTTGCAGTAGCGGGAAGCTCGGCCTGCACTCGCGAAATTGCGGCGTTCACATATTGCAGGGTCTGGAACATGTCGACGTCCCAGCGAAAATATAAATCCACTTCAGCCGATCCCCGGCTGGTAATGGAGCGCACTGTCAGCAGGCCGGGCACGCTGTTAACCGCTTCTTCGATGGGACGGGTTACGGTGACCGTCATCTGATCGATGGGCATCACGCCGTTATCGACCGCGATCAGCACACGGGGAAAATTCGTGTCCGGAAATACCGATACCGGGATGGTAAAGGCGAGATACGCGCCCAACAGTCCGAAGGTCAGAATAAGGAAGATGACCGGCCTGGAGTGTTGCGCAATCCAATGCTGCTCGCTCGGATGTTGACCAGCCGAATGTTCATCACTCGGACGGCCGGTCTTCGCTGAGTTCACGCCCGTGCTCCGCAGTGGTTATTTTTCACTCGATCCCTCACTGGGAGCTTTGGACCCTTCCTTCGATCCTTGAGGCGATCCTTCTGCGGGAGCTTCGGCGGCCTCGATCTTGATCTTGGTTTTGTCGGGCAATCCATAAGCGCCGGTGGAAACAACTTTGTCGGCGTCGGTAAGGCCCTCAACGATTTGCACGTCGTCGCCGTTGCGGATTCCGAGTTTCACCGCCTTCTGATGAGCCCGCCCATCCGCGCCCGCGAGCATGACCGCCGTGGCTCCCTCGGGAGTAGTGATGACCGAATTCGCCGGGACGACGAGAGCGTCTTTCACGGTTTGTGCCGTGAGAGAGAGTTGCACACTCGTCCCCGGCTTCAATTCGTGCTTCGGGTTCTTGGCCTCCAGCCAGACTTCGACTGTCGTGCTATTGGGATCGAGCGCGGGGCTCACCACCGTGACTCTGCCTTCGATCGGTTCTTCGATTCCTGGCACGGTCATGCTTCCCTTGTCTCCCACTTTCAGAATGGCAGCGTCATTTTGCGGGATGTGCGCTTTGGCGATGACGGAAGAAATATCCATCACCGTCAGCAAGGGAGTCCCCGCCGCCGCCATTTCGCCCGGATACAGTGGACGGTCGGTGATCACGCCGTCCATCGGACTGCGAATCTCCGAGTAGCCGAGTTGCGCTTCCGCCCCCAGATATTTCCCCTTGGCCGATTCCAGTTGTCCGGCGGCGGATTTGAGTTCCTGTTGCTTGCCGATGGCCATGAGTGTGTCGAGGTGCTTCTTTGTAATTGCGGCCTGGTTGCGAGCCTGGGTCACGTCGACCCGTGACTGATCGAGTTCTTTCCGCGGCAGCGCCCCCTGAGCGAAGAGCTGCTGGCGACTCTCGAACACCTTTTCCTGAGCATCCAGCGTCTGCTGAGCCTGCTGCGCGTCAGCCTCGGCTTTCCGGATCTCCTCCGGCAGTCCGGCGGCGGTCGTAGTTTCGTAGCTGGCCTGAGCCTGCTCGTAGCTGCCTTTATTTTCCTGTGCGGCTGCACTCAGATCGCGGTTTTCCAGCACGGCCAGCAGTTGTCCCTGATGAACCGGGCTGCCGCGCTTTACCAGAAACTTTTTCACCGGGGCGCTGATCTTGGGCACAATCGCAGCCTGCTGCCGCGGAAACAAAATAGCTTGCGTGTTGATCGTGCGTTGAATCGTGGTTTTCTCTACGGCGGCGACTTGCACGGTAACCGTGGGTTCCTGGTCGCCCTTGTCGGACGAGCAACCCATGCTGATTAACAAGCCTCCGATAGCCGCGGCACCGGCGATTGCGAGCGTGCGGCGGCGCCAGAAGCCCATTTCGCGACTCCAATGCTGTGCGCTGACGATTGCGTTGGGGTGCATTCGGCTAGAAGGTTCCTGTCAGAGTTTGCAAGGTTGCCACAGCAATCCGAAAGCGTGCCTGGCCATCATCGTAGGCATTGCGCGCCTGAGTGAGGGTATTTTGCGCGTCGACCACTTCGAGTACGGTCGATTCACCGGCTTGATAGCGCAACGTGGTAAGCCGCATGCTGTCGGCTGCCAGTTCCGCGGAACTCGCCAGCGAATCCATTTCCTGACGCGAGATCTCAGCCTCGCTGTAAAACTGCCGCAGGTGCGCCAGCAATTGCCGCTGCGCGAAGGTCAATTCGACCTGCGCCTGATCCCGGCGCAACTCCGCCTGCTTGAGCTTGCTGCGATCCGCACCCCAGCTGAAAATCGGAATCTGCAGTGTAGCCACCGTGGAATATCCCAGGTTCCGTATCCCATCGCTTCGGATGGCAAAATTGTTGGAATCGATGCCGTAAAAATAATCGAGGCTTAAGGACGGCAACAAACCGCCCCAGGCCGCCGTGACTTCGTATTTCGCAACTTCGAAGGCCGCCAAAGCCGCCCGCAGATCGGGATTATTTTTCTTGCCGGCCGCTTCGACTTCGGCAAAAGTGGGCAGAGGCTCGGGGGTCTGCAAGTCGTCGACCACGGCGAAGTTCTGGTTGAAATCGGGAAACAGCAGCACGGCTACATCCAAGCGGCTGCGGTCCATCGCGAGTTGAGCCTCCTGCAGATCGCGCTGCTGCTGCTGACTCTGAATCCGCGCCTTGATCACGTCGGCGTGCGCCACTTCGCCTCCGTTCTCCAGTTTCTGGCTGACGTCCAGAAATCGTGCCGCCTCCGCGGCGGCGCGTTGCGCCGTGGAATACTTCCGCTGGGCCACGACCAAGCCGTAATAGGCCTGAGTCACGGTCACGACCAGGCCGCGCGTGGCGATCTCGGCCTTAGCTCGCGCCTGGGCCAGAGCGGCGGCGGAACGGCGATAGTCCGCAAAATTGGTGAGCGAGAGAGCCTCATGCGCATCCGCCTGGCTGATGTACTCATGCACACCGTTATTGGCGACGAACTTGGAAGTCGGACATCCCAGCGTGCTGGTCGCGCAGTTCGCCGGAAGCCGCCCCGTGCCTTCGGTATAAATGAACGAATTGTTGTAATTCAGGTTGGGCAGCAATCCCGCGCGCGCCTGTACCCGATCTTCGCGCGCCAGACCGAGATCCGTGATCGCCGAGCGGTATTGGGGATCGTTCTGTCGAGCGCGCTGCAATGCGTCCTGCAAGGTTATCGTAAGCGGAGCTCCCCCGTTTGGAGTAGTGGTCCCGCCTTGATTCTGGGTCGCTAACGAGACCTGTGCAAAACTCGAGTACCCAAGCGCTAGCAGGATCAAAATGGGAAACAGGCTCTTTGCGGACTGCCCAATATGGGATGGCGTTTCGCTTACCGCAAGCAGGCTCTTCTGACGCATCTTCACAGGATCACCTCGAAAGCACCGCGGCGGTTCCGTCACCACGAAAACCCTTGCCTACAAGGGGAATTGCTAAACACCGAATTCGGTGCGGAGATTCGGCTGGCTACCGCGCGGTCCGCTGCCGGAAGCACTAGGAAGGAGCAAATGTGTCGCGGGCGCTCGCCCAAGGGTTACCTGCTCGAACCAATACGGAACTGGGCTAGCCTACCACGCGCTTTCTGAAAGCCACCTGAAAACGCTGGTTGTCCTCCCTAAGTACCATTGCCCCAAGCACTTAGCCCGCCCTCCCTGACCGGTACGAACAATTGGCGAAAGCCGTGCTAAAGGAAACTTCATGTTGGCGATCCAGCCAGCAGGAGGAACAAATCATGATCACTCTCGATCAAGTCAAAGTCACGCCTCGCGATCAGCAGGTCTTGAACTTGCTCGTGCAGGGCTGCAGCAATAAGGAAATCGCGGGCCAGCTAAACATCAGTCCGCGCACCGTAAAACAGCATTTGCGCACGCTATTCTTGCGTGCCGGAATCCGCGAAGGCCGCAAGCGCGTGAAGTTGGCTATCGCCGTATTTACAAAGGAGAAAGCCCAATGATGACACCTTGTGAGCGCCTTACACCGAAGGAAATTCAAATCTCGATACTGGTCTGGGAAGGCCTGACCAATCGCGAAATCGGCAAGATTATCGGCACCAGTGAACAAGTAATCAAGAACCATTTGCGCAGTGCGTTCGACAAACTCGGAGTCTGGAGCCGGCTGGAACTGGCCATGTACGTAGCCAGTCACGGCGGCAAGCAGTGGCCTCCCGAGATTGAGCGCCCGGGCATGCCCTATAGCCGAGCCGTGGGGGCGGATTGAGGCAGGTTTTCGTGAGCCGGGCAATAATGACAATGCTGTCACGCTTCGTGATTCTTCATCCCTTATCCGATTCATTTCTTATTTAGATAGTCGGGCAGGGCGAGGTCACAGCTTCTGCCTTTTGCGAAACTTCGTTTGCCCTCGGAGTCCAAAGTCTGCAAAGTCTTTCACGGCGGTGGCGACACCCAAATCATGTATCTTCTGTAAAGCCATGTCCGGCAATGCGTTGCCGGATGGTTACGGCGGCAGGGGAATTGCACTGGAGAGGTAGATCTGCTGAGTGCGGGCTCAAAAGCTGCCACGAGCCGGCTTCGCGAACCCAGGGCGAATCCTGCGATGGCCTACAAAGAGTTTTTTTGGATGACATGCGACTCCACCGAGCAACTAAGGGCGGAGTTCGGTCCTTTTCACACCCGCAGTGAGGCCGAAATTGAAGCCCGGAAACTTGGTTTCGGCTACCTGTTGCGCTATGAGCACATTCTCGGCGAGAGCGAACAGGTTGAGGAAGTCCGATGCATCTTCGTTGAACTACCGGGGGCCACTCCGGTAGGCGCTGAGGCCGTTCCGGTCACGCTTCATACCCGCTGCGCAACCTGTGGCGAGTCTGCCGCCCACGACCATAACTGGGAGGCCGAAGTCTGGGCTGACATCCACGAATTTGAACACTCTCGCCATTTAGTCCGGCTTTTCGAGCATGCCCGCGGCAAGGGCCTGAAAGAAATCGGAGACTGGCGCAGTTAGCCGTTCCATCTAGCTTTTACTCGAAAGCGCGCTCGCCGCCGCCCGGTCCACCAACCAGATTAGCTTCCCCTCGGTTGGCCGGACTAATTTTGAGGGATACTGCTCGGCGGGAACATCTTCTTCCAGCACCGCTCGAAGGACGGTAGCTTTGTCGGTTCCGCTGACCAGAAAGGCTACGCAGCGGGCTGCATTCAGAACAGGCAGAGTCAGCGTGATTCGGCTGGTCTTCAATTTCTCGACCCAATTGGCCACCACCAGCCTGTTTTTTTCCTGCAATGCCTTGGTTCCGGGAAACAGTGACGCCGTGTGCCCATCCGGGCCCATGCCCAGAAGAATCAGGTCAAAAGTTGGAAACTGCCCTGGCTCCAGTTGGAAGAACTTCTGCAGAGTCTGCTCATACGCCTGGGCGACGGCTGCGGCGTCGGGATTCTCGGCTGGAATCCGGAACACATTCGCCACCGCCACCGGAATCTTCGATAACAGGGTTTCGTCCGCCATGCGGTAGTTGCTGTCGGGGTCGGTCGGGGGCACGTGGCGCTCGTCTCCCCAGAAAAAGAACATGCGATCCCAGGGCAGGGCATTGCGGGCATTCGTAGCCAGTAAGTTGTAGAGACTTTTAGGGGTCGATCCCCCCGAAAGTGCAATGGTGAAGCGTCTGCGTTGGGCCACAGCTTCATTGGCGGCGCGCACCACCTCTTCCGCCGCCGCTGCGAACAATTCCTGCGGAGTGGTCAGTGTTCGAATTTGCACGGAGGAACTCACGACGCGCTCATGTCTCTGCCTGGAACCGCCCTATTGCCGGTTGCCGCGGGCGACCGCGCACCGCGCCGCTCCCAGCAGTCCCGCTTTTTCGTTGGTGACGACCTGCACCGGCATCCCTTCCAGCAGCGGCCGCAAGCGGCCCTTATCGAGGAACGACTGCATAAAAATCGATCCCTGCAGCTTGGCCAGAACTTTAGGAGATATGCCTCCCGCCAAAAACAAACCTCCCGTGGCCATCGCTTTGAGCGCCAGGTTTGAAGCCTCCGCTCCATAAACCGATATCCACAAATCCAACGCCTCGACCGCCAGCTTCTCATTTCCATCCAGCGCTGCCCGCGAAATCACCGCGGCTGGGTCGCCTTTCTTGAGTTCCCCGGCAAACTCCACTGATTCCTTCCCGCATCCGCGATCTCTTAGGAATTCGTAGACGTTCACCAAGCCGGGGCCGGAAAGAATGCGCTCGTAGCTCACATGCTCGAAGCGCGTTCTGAGAAACCGCAGCAACTCGATTTGCAACTCTCCCTGAGGACCAAAGTCGGTATGCCCACCCTCGCAGGCGAAAACATGGTGCCGGCTCCCATCCCAGAACAACCCGGCCTCTCCTAATCCCGTCCCCGGCGCGATGACGGCCTGATTGCCCACGGCAGGCCGGCCAACCCGGTTCAGCGGAACCAGGTCCGCGGCGACCAACGATCCAATGCCCCATGCGCTGGCTTCGAGATCGTTGATCAGCAGAGTTCCCGGAAGATGAATCTGTTTTGCCAGTCGTGATTGTTCGATCACCCAGGGCAGGTTCGAGGTTTCGACTCGCCCATTTTGTACCGGCCCTGCGATTCCGAAACACGCCGCCTCCGGGCGCGTCTTGGAGTCTCCCATGAACTCGGCCACAATTTCGCCGAGTTCGCTGTGCTCGCGGCTGGGAAAGACGCGCTCGGACACCAAATGCAAGTGCCCGTTGTGCGATTGAAAATAAGCCAGCCTAGCATTGGTGCCGCCGATATCGCCGGCCAGAATCATTTCTCGAAATTCCTCCAGCGACGCCCGTCGCGTTCCAGCAGATCGTCGGCATCCTTCGGTCCCCAGGTACCGGATGCGTAGTTGGGAAAATTTCGAGGCGGCAGAGCCTTCCACAGATCGAGCACAGGATTCACCACAGACCAACCCGCTTCCACCATGTCGGCGCGCTGAAACAGGGTTTGATCGCCGATCATGCAGTCGTGCAACAGGCGCTCGTAGCCGGTGCTGGGCTGCTTGCCAAAATATTCCTGATATTCGAAATTCATGTCCACGGTGCCCAGCCGCATGACCGGGCCTGGAACCTTGGCCGCGAATTGCAGCGAGATGCCTTCTTCCGGCTGAATGTGCAGCACCAGTTGATTCGGCATCAGGTGCTCCACGGGAGTATCGCGGAAAAGCACGAACGGCGCCCGCCGGAACTGTATCATGATATGAGTGTTGCGCACTGGCATGCGCTTTCCTGTGCGCAGATAGAACGGGACATCCGCCCACCTCCAGTTATCGATCAACAGCTTCATTGCGACGAATGTCTCGGTACGCGAATCAGGGGGAACATCGGGCTCTGCGCGATAGGCCACGACTCGCTTGCCATCTTCGGTGCCATCACCGTACTGGCCGCGCACGCTGCGGCTCAGCACTTCTTCATCGCTCATGGGCTGGATGGCGTGCAGAATCTTGGCCTGCTCATCGCGCACCGCATTGGCGTCAAACGAGATTGGCGGCTCCATCGCCGTAAGGCTGATGAGTTGCATGATGTGATTGGGCACCATATCGCGCAACGAACCCGCATGATCGAAATAACTTCCGCGCCCCTCCACGCCCACGGTCTCGGCCACAGAGATCTGCACGTGATCGATATAGCGGCGGTTCCAGACGGGCTCGAAAATTCCGTTGGCGAAACGGAATGCCATGATGTTCTGTACCGTCTCTTTGCCCAGATAGTGGTCGATGCGATAGATCTGTTTCTCGTCAGCCACTTTGAGCAGTTGCTCGTTCAGCGCTTTGGCCGATTCCAGATCGTGCCCAAACGGTTTCTCGATGACCACCCGCCGCCAGTGGTTATTGCCCTGTTCCATCAGCCCCGCGGTAGAAAGCTTTTGCACGATCGGTCCGAAATAACTGGGGGCGGTCGCAAGATAGTAGAAGACATTCTGGTGGGTCGAGTGCTCCTGATCCACCTTGGTCAGAAAATCCTTTAGTTCCGGATACAGTTTGTCGTCGTTGAAATCCCCGGTGAAGTAGAAGAAACGC
>Ga0209006_10005906_pt1 | contig 11120 bp, 8 predicted proteins | sample JacPin_JW_Ref_O2_FD_188567 | JGI IMG/M metagenome (GOLD analysis project Ga0209006, IMG submission 188567) | Forest soil microbial communities from Algoma, Ontario, Canada - Jack Pine, Ontario site 1_JW_Ref_O2 (SPAdes) (version 2) | ecosystem: Environmental > Terrestrial > Soil > Boreal... | reverse complement strand
AGAGCGGAGCGTGATCCGTACCGGATCATGCTCAAGCCAGGTGCGGTGACATGAAAACCGTACTGACGACGGCCGATATTGCCGAGCGCAAGCGCTTTCAGTTCTGGCAGGACGCGGTCTGCGACACGTTTGTTGAACTCGACTGCCAGGCCGGCCGCAACGAGCGGTTCTTCGGCGAGATCACGACGGCCGCCTGCGATGGTTTGCATTTTTCGACCGTCGTTTCCGAAAGCCAAACTGTCAGGCGTACCCGCAGCCGGATCAGCCACGCACGTGAAGAGGTGATGCTGATCAGCCTGCAAGTGCGCGGCGTCGGCATCGTCGCCCAAGACGGCCGCGAAGCGCGGCTCGAGCCCGGCGATTTCGCGTGCTACGACAGCACACGGCCTTACACACTGAACTTCGACGCCGCGTTCGAGCAGCTCGTGCTGCACATGCCGCGCGACGCGATGGTTCGCCGCATCGGCCGCACCGAGCTGTGGACCGCCCGGCGGATAGAGGGCGCAAGCCCGGTGGGCTCGCTGGTCCTGCCGTTCGTGCGCCGGACGGCCTCGATCGTCTCCGACATTGCGCCGGCGACCGCGAGCCGGCTCTCGGAGACCTGTTTGTCGCTGGTGACGGCGGCACTCGGCGAGCGGCTCTCTGAGATCGGCCACGGCACGAGCCCCGCGCGCACGGCACTCCTCTTCCGCGCCAAAGCGATCATCGAAAGCCATCTGCACGACCACGCGCTCAACACCGAAAAGGTCGCCGAACTGATCGGCATTTCGCCGCGCTATGTGCAGGACCTGTTTCGCGCCGACGGCACCACCGTCAGCGACTTCATCTGGAAACGGCGGCTGGAGAAAAGCCGCCGCGATCTGGCCGATCCGTTGCGCGCCGCCGACGGCATTGCGCAGATCGCGCTCGCCTGCGGCTTTGCCGATTTCGGCCATTTCAGCCGGCGTTACAGGGACGCTTTCAATGTGTCGCCGCGGGAGGATCGGGTGCTGCTGCGAGGTGGAGGTTTGCGGGGAGGGTAACCCTAGCACCTGCCACCGGAAATTCGTCCATGAAACATCTAATTGTTGGAGCTGGTGCAACATTCGCTGAAGCGCTCGCACTCGGAAATCCTGCAGGAAACTGCCCCCCATTAATTCGCGACTTCGCACGGAAAATGTGGGCAAACTACACTCCTCATCCGTATCTTGAGGAATATCTGCTGCGAATAGGGCACCCAGATTTTGATCATCGAGATCCGCGAATTCTCTTCTTCGAATTAGAGGAGAAGGGCATAACAAACGTCGAACGATTTATGGAATTTGTTTGGGAAAACCGCGAGGCACGATTTCCCGTAAGTGATATTCCGCCAGCTGGCTACATATCTGGATTGCACATGAGAATGTCAGGCACATCGTTCGGGCCTGACGGGGAGCCGCCAGCGACGTTTTGGGGCGACCTGCAATATCACGGCATCGGAAATGCGCTCCAAATCTACTTGATCCAGTGCTTCCACGAGAACGGAGTCGGGATTTCGCAGCTTAGAGTTGACGAAATCGGTCGCGGCGAGATACGGGCGCGGCGACCTCGTTCTTAATCTAAATTACGACACTGTCTTCGAAATGGCCCTAAACCAAATGGCACGTCCATTCACATATGCTCCCAACCGACCGAAAGGAGACGAGTTGATAGTATGCAAGCCACATGGATCGATAAATTTGGTTACAAACCAAACAGCTTTTACATTCGGCCAACCGGAATGGTGGGGGACTCCCGAACCCCAAGGATTTGTAAGCTTCTCTGGGTTCGTACCGCCAAGACTAAACAAAAAAATACGCTCAGCATCCGATCGCGAAACTGATCTTAAATACAGCCCGTAATCGGCATCCGGATCACGTGGCCATGTGGGGAGTTGGTCTGACGGATAGCGACGCCGATTTGATCGACCTTTATTCAGCTTGGGCGAAACGAGCGAGGTCAATCGACATAATAAATCCCGCAATAGAAGTAGCCGAGAAGGCGGAGAAGATCTTTGGCCGGGCCGTCCGCCACTTTGCAGATGTTGCGAATTGGAATGCTAGTGATCCCGCCGCACGTTAAAGCTCTTGTGGTTAGACTTTAATCCCTTACGGCTAAACTTTCACACGTGCAGATGCGCGAGCACGTCGCTGCGCTCGATTTCGGAGCGCGATCCGGACAGACGGACGCGGCCCTGATCCATGATCAGATAGCGGTCGGCGATGCGCTCGGCGAAAGCGAGATTTTGCTCGACCACGATGAAGGCGGCGCCCGCCCCCTTCTTCTCGGCGATCAGCGCTTCCATGTGCAGGATGTTTTCCCACTGCACGCCCTCGCTCGGCTCGTCGAGCAGGATGACCGGCTGATCCTCGGCGAGACCGCGCACAAACGACAGCATCTTCTTCTCGCCGCCCGAGAGCGTACCGGCATGCTGATTGAGCCTGCGCTCCAAGATCGGGAAGCGATCGAAATAGCCGCGGAACGGCGCCAGCCTGCGGTTCGCGCGCATGAGCGTGAGATTGTCGCGTACCGACAAGTCGTCGAACACCGGACGGACCTGCGGGCAATAGCTGATGCCGGCGCGGCGCCGCGCCGCCGGGTCGAGACCGGTGACCGGCGTGTCGCCGAGAAGAACGCGTCCCTGCGCGCACGGCAAGTAGCCGGTCAGAAGCTTCATCAATGTGGTCTTGCCGACGCCGTTGCGGCCGAGCACGCACAGGACTTCGCCGGTGGCGGCGCAACCGCTGAGATCGCGCACGATGGTGGTCGAGCCGTAGCCGCCGCTGAGATTGTCGAAGGCGAGACGCGGTGCGCTCACTTCCCGCTCCCGACATAAACCGCGCGCACCGCAGGGTCTGCCTGAATGGCCGCAACACTGCCTTTGGCCAGGAGCGCGCCATTGTGCAGCACATAGACGATCTGCGCCAATTCCTTCACCAGGCTCATGTCGTGCTCGATGATGACGATCGAGCCGCCAAGCCGCCCGGCAGCCCAGCGGATGAGTTCCATCACCGCGGTTGTCTCTTCGGGAGAAAGGCCGGCGCACGGCTCGTCGAGCAGCAGCACGCGCGGCTCGGTCAGAAGTGCCATCGCGAGCTCGAGGATCTGTTGCTCGCCGTGAGACAATTCGCCGGCGTTGCGGGCGCCGATGGCGAGAAACGGATAGCGCGATTGCAGCTCCTTGAGCATCGGGCTGGTCCAGCGGCGCAGCCGCGGATCAAATAAGGAAAGCTTGCGGGCGCGTCCGCTCCAGAGCGCGATGGCGAGATTGTCGGCGATCGACAGGTCCGGAAACACGCTCGGAATTTGCAGCTTGCGGGCAACGCCCAGGCCGCTCACGCGATTGGGCGCCAGACCCGAAATCTTCAAGCCGCCGAGATCGATCGAGCCTGACGCCATCGCAAGCTCGCCGCTCACCGCGTTGAACATCGAGGTCTTGCCGGCCCCGTTCGGGCCGATGACGCAAAAGATGCCGGCCTCATTGAAATCAAGCGACAGCTCGTTGAGGATGGTGACCTCGCCGACATGCACGCTCACGCCGTCGAGCGCGAGCTTCGTTGGCGGCCGCGAAGCCACCTCGTCCGGGGCGGCAAGCTCCGTGTGCGCGCGCTTGCGCTGCGGAAACCGGCGCAGGATCGGATCGGCCAGGCCGGCGATGCCGCGCGGAAACACAAGCACGATGGCGATGAAGAAGAGCGCCATTAGCACTTCCCAGAACGGCACGGTGTCGCGCAGTTGTGCGGTCAACGAGCCGACCAGAAGCGTGCCGATCACCGGCCCGACCAGGCTCGCGCGGCCACCGACCGCGGCCCAGATCACCAGATCGGCAGAAAGCCCGAAACCGATCACCTGCGGCGTCACGATGCCTTGCTGCGGCGCGTAGATTGCGCCGCCGATGCCGGCCATCAAGCCGCTGACACCGAAGGCCACGGCCTTGAGCTGGTCGGTATCGAAGCCGAAGAGCTTCAGCCGCCGCTCGTTCTGTGCGAGCGCCCGCCAGAGCACACCGATCGGCGCGTTGTAGAGCCAGGCCGCGAGAGCCAGCACCACAAGCAACGCGCTGGCAGCCACGTAATAGACGTCGGAAATTTCGTCCAGGCCGGGGAGCCCGGGGATGCCCTTCAGCCCGTTGAATCCCCCGGTGACCGAATTCCAGGAGGTGGCGATCTGAAACGCGAGCAAGGCCAGCGCCAGCGTAATCATCGAAAAATACGCGCCGCTCTCGCCCGAGCGCCGAAAGATTACGATGCCGATCAGATAAGCGAACACGCCGGCGACGATGGCGGACAATGGCAGCGCCAGTACCGCAACGATGGGGCTATCGGAAAAAGCCACAAAGGCCAGGCCGGACAGATAGGCGGCGAGCCCGAAGAACAGCGCCTGGCCGAGCGGCAGGAACCCCGCCTGCCCCCAGCATAAGCCGACCCCGACGGCAGCCACCGCATAAAGCGCGTAGAGGCCGAGCTGATAGGCCCAGAACTCCCCGAGCATAAACGGGAGCGCGATGGCGATGATAACGACAATGACAGCGCGGAGTGCAATCATTATCCGCTCATTCCCGGCCCCGATCGCAGTCGGGGGTAAACTCCAGCGGGAATCCATGTGCCGGTGCACCGAGTTGGGTCCCCGCCTTCGCAGGAACGAGCGGAGAAAAATAATGCCATCTCGGATTTACATCAGCTGCGCGCAACGATCCCTCGCGGGCGGAGCCAGAGAAACAGGATCGCGAGCACCAGAACGGCAAAATAGCCGTTGGCCGCATTGGTCGCCGCCGAGATGACGCTGTCGACGCCGCCGATCACCGTCGCGCCTGACAACAATCCGGCGACGCTGCCGAGGCCGCCGACGATGAGCACAAAAAAAGCGCGCAGCACATAATCGAGGCCCATGAAAGGCTGCACCGGGACGAGCGGCGCGATCATCACCCCGCCAAGACCTGCAAGGCACGTGCCGGTAATGAAGGTGCCGGCGGCGAGCCAGCGCACAGAGATGCCCTGCGCCTGGGCGAGTTCCGGGTTGCTCACCATCGCGCGGATGCGGCTGCCGGTGCGGCTCCTGCCGTACCAGACCACGAGCGCAGCGACCACCGCGATCGAGATCGCGATCAGCAACAACCGGTAGATCGGATATTCGGTGCCGAGGAAATGCACGGTCCCGGGCAGCGGAATGTTCACTGAACGATAGCCCAGGCCGAAGATCGCTTCCGCGATCTTGCGCAGCAGCAAACTCAAGCCCCAGGTGGCGACCAGCGTATCGAACGGCCGACGGTAGAGTGGGCGGATCATGATCCACTCGACCACGAGGCCAAGGATCGCACAGGTCACGATCGTGAGCGGGACGGCCGCCAGGTACGGAAAGCCACCGGCCTGCGTCACGTACGCGCAATAAGCGCCGATCATGACGAATTCGCCGTGCGCGATATTGAGCACGCCAAGCAAGCCGAAAATCACCGCAAGCCCGAGCGCGAGCACGGCGAGTGTGGAGACGCCGTAAAGAACGTTGATCGCCTGGGTGACGATCAGCGGATCCATGACGGTGTCTCCTCTATGCGCGTAAAGCCAATTTCGTTCATTGCGAGCGAAGCGAAGCAATCCACCGCCCAGAAGAGCTGGATTGCTTCGTCGCTGTTGCTCCTCGCAATGACGAGTCGAGGCGCATCAAGTCTTGCAGACTTCGCCGCTTTTCACGTCGTCGAAGGTCTTGATGATATCGAAGTCGGCGCCCTTGCAGGTGGCGAGATACATGGTCTTGTCGACATGACGGCCGTGCATGGTGACCTGGCCGGCAGCCGTCGGGAAGGTCAGGCCCTCGGACGCCGCCATGCATTTTTTGGCGTCGGTGCCGCCGGCCTTGGTGGCGAGCGCATGCGCGCAATAGATGCCGCCGTAGCAGTCGGCGCCGATCAAGCCCAGTTGCGGCGCCTTGTCGCCGAACTTGGCGAAGTAAGCCGCCTTGAACTTTTTGTTCGCCTCGCCCGGCGCATTCTCGAAGTAGGACAGGCAGGAGAAAAGGTTGCCGCTGGCGTCGGCGCCGATGCCGTGCAGCGTATTCTCTTCAAGGAGCAGCGACAGCCGGCCGATGTCCTTGTCGAGGCCGAAGCCCGCGAAGGTGCGATTGAAGTTCACGTTGTCGGCGCCAACGAGCGTGATCAGCACCATGTCGGGCTTCGCCGACTTGATGCGCGTCACGATCTCTTCGAACTTGTTGGGCGCGCCGAACGGCACGTATTCCTCAGCAACCACTTTGCCGCCGTTCTCGTCGATGTACTTCCTGGCGTGCTCGTTACATTTGCGCGGCCAGACATAATCGTCGCCGATCAGATAAACCGACTTGGCGCCGCGGTCCTTCATCATGTAGTTGACGGACGGGCGGATCTGCTGTTCCGGCGTATCGGCGAGCACGTAGGTATTGAAGGCGCACTCGCCGCCTTCGTAGGTCGGCGTATAGATGTAAGGCACCTTCCCCTTGATGGTCGCGACCAGCGCTTCGCGGGTGGCGCTGTCGTGCGAGCCGACGAACATGTCGACCTTCTCTTCCAGCATCAGGCGGATGGCCGACTTGGTCGATTCGGCAGGCGGCCCGCCGGCGTCGGTCGGAATGAGCCGGATCTGACGGCCGAGAATGCCGCCCGCCTTGTTGATTTCCTCGACGGCAAGCTCGGCCGAAGCTTTTTGCGTCGGGCCGAACAGCGAAGCCGGGCCGCTGAGCGCGGCGAACAGGCCGATCTTGAATTCATCGGCGGCTGCGGCCGGGCGGATAAGTCCCGGTGCCGCGGTGAACGCTACGCCGGCCGCGGCACCGCCAAGCAGTGTGCGCCGGGTCAATCCTTGCTTTCGAATGCTCATGTGAACGTCCTCCTCGTTCGCAGTCACGTAAACGGCTAGAGCACGACGTGCTCTAGATTCATTTGTTGTCGCATGTCCTTTTTGGAAAACCGGTCTCCACTTTTCCGAGACATGCTCTAAGCGCGCTCCGGCGGCGCCGGCAGTTTCGGCAATAAGGGCTCGATCGCCGCCGCGATGGCAAGCACCAGATGGTCGCTATCCGGCGGCCCGGACAACTCCATCCCAACCGGCAAGCCCGATTGGGTCAACCCGACCGGCAAGCTGATGCCCGGAACGCCGCCGACACTGCCCGGGCTGGTATTGCGGATGAAGGTGGTGAAGGTCGGCACCGCGGCGCCGTTGAGCATGAAAGTCTCGTCTTCACCGATCTTGATCGCCGGTGCGGGCGTGGTCGGAAAGATGATGGTCGCGACATCATATTCGCGAAAGTGACGCCGATAAGTCTCTTGCAGGACGGCCCGCTGCTGCAGCGCTTTGCGGTAGACCTCCTCGGGGATGGCGGCAGGGCCGGTCAGGCTTTGCAGGATACCCTTGACGTCCGGGCTTTCGCACTTGGCGACAAGGCCCGCATAATCAAAGCCCGCGCCATGCTCCTTCAGATATTGGTTCAGGTCGGCGACCGTCTCATAGAGGGCGATCGGGAAGCCGGCTTCGCCGTCGAGCTTCGCCTCCTCGCTCATGTCGACATCGACCAGTATGACGCCGGCGTCGCTTAGTCGCCTCAGCGTATCCTCGCAGATCCGGCCGAGCTCGGGTTCGAGATTTTCCCAGAAATGCCGGCGCGGTACACCCATGCGCTGACCCTTCAGTGAAGCCGGCGCAATCTCCAGCGGCTCACCGGTAACGATGCCGTCGATGAGCGCGCAGTCGGCGACGCTCCGGGTCATTGGCCCCGCGGTGTCGCGGGTATGTGAAATCGGCACGATGCCGGCCTGCGACCAGCGCCCGGTCGTGGGGCGCAGACCGACGAGGCCACAGAGGGCCGCCGGGACGCGCACGGAGCCACCTGTGTCCGAGCCGATGCCGCCGGGCGCAAGCCGCGCCGCAACAGCGACGCCGGTGCCGCCGCTCGAGGCGCCCGGAATGCGGTCGGGAGCGTAGGGATTGCGCGCCGGGCCGAAGGCCGCGTTGTTGTTGGTGATGCCGTAGGCAAGCTCGTGCAGATTGCACTTGCCGAGCGCAATCGCGCCGGCGTCGAACAGCGCCTGGACGATCACCGCGTTGCGCTTGGGTCGATTGCCGGCAAGGCCCGGCGTTCCGCCGGTGGTGAGATAATCTATTGTGTCCAGATTGTCTTTCAGCGCCAGCGGGACGCCATGCAGCGGGCCAAGCGTCGCGCCCGATGCCCGCTGCTGATCGGCCGCGCGCGCCGCGGCGCGTACTTTATCGGGCTCGACTGTGATGAATGCATTCAAGCTTTTGTGCGCTGCCACACGCGCAAGCAGTGCGTCCGCCAACGCCTCGGCCGTGGTGGCGCCGGTGCGGATCGCCGCCGCCGCGTCGGCTACGCCAAGTTCGTGAAGCTTTGTCATAACCGCGCCCTCAACCGCTCAATGACTGGGCCGCGTGGCGCCTCCGGCCGCCGCAGCCGAGTGACTTTATCGGCGCGCTTCAAGCGACGACATCGGCATAAATGTGGACCGGACGGCACGACGTTGCGGGTCAAGGCGGTCCTACAAACGCCGGGCAATGGCGGCGGCAAGCTCGGCGCGGTTTGAGCAACCGGTTTTGCCCATCGCATTGGTGATGTGAGTGCGTACGGTGCCGAAGCCGATCCCGAGGATACGCGCGATATCGCGATCGGTGCAGCCGCGCGCGACCAGCCCGGCGACATCGGATTCCCGCGGCGTCAGCCCGGCGCATGTGCCGCCGCGCAGCAGCGCCCGGCGCAAATGCGGCTCGAGCGCATCGAGCAAATCGAGATCGCGCGCGCAAAATTCCGGACGGCCCGCAGCGCGCCAGATACGAAAGTCGCCGAGATCGCGGTCGCCGTCGAAGATGAACATGTTGAGGCCGTGATGCAGGCCGTCGCGCGCCAGAAAGTCGTTGTAGAACTCGGTGCGGATCAGCGCCTGGTGTGGGATCACATCATCCACCAAGGTGGCGCGGCGGCGCGCGCGCAGCTCGAATGTCATCGGATCGCGGAACTGATACCACTCCTCGTAGCGGCGCAAATTGCTCCGCTCCATGTTGTAGCTCACCGCTTCGTCGAACCGGCTCTTTGGCGCATTCCACACATAGGAGGCGCCGAAGTCGCCGCGCAACAGACGGATCACATCCAAGAAAACAACCGACCGGGCGTCCGATTCGGGACCGAGCCGCTCGAGCCGCGCGACGATATCGCCGAACAGCCGCAGTTCGCTGCCAGTTACGTCGCGAATAGCCGTCGCCATCGAGCTTGTCCCGTCGCCCACCCGCGGCATGTCCGCCATGCGCAACTCTAGTCTGGGCAACCCGGCGTCTAATTGTTCCCGTGCGGAAGCGATGCTGTCAAGCGAGGGAATGGGCGGGATTATGGATGCGGAAGGCTCAGAGAGGGACGCACAAAATCCTTAGGCTCTGCCATGGGCGGACGCCCAAGCCTTCGCCCATGACCGGCAAGCTCGGTTGGGAAGTCGGAGGTCGTGTCCCGCACCGCAAAACGGCTCTGCGATCGGATTCAAATTGCCGCGACAGGCTTTTGTAATGACTATAAAATATATAGTTTAAGAGCGGTCCGCGGCACTGCGCGGATGGCGAAGGCGTTAGCCCCCCTGTAGCATTACAAATGGCGATGAAAACGAGTCAGGTTCCCTGGAACAAAGAGATCGTGCTGGAGCGTATTCGGGCCTGCCTCGATCAGGAAGGCCCGTTGCTGCCGATCCTGCACGCCCTGCAAGAGGAATTTGGCTATATCGATGAAGCGGCCGAGCCGCTGATCGCCGAGGCCTTGAACATCTCGCGCGCCGAAGTGCACGGGGTTATCACCTTCTACCACGACTTCCGCCGGGCGCCGGCCGGCCGCCATGTGCTCAAGCTGTGTCGCGCCGAAGCCTGCCAGGCGGCTGGCGGCGATCCGCTTGCCGCGCATGCGGAAGCCCGGCTCGGCGTCGAAATGGGCACCACCGCACCCGACGGCAGCGTGACGCTGGAGCCGATTTACTGCCTCGGTCTCTGCGCGGTCGCGCCCTCCGCCATGCTGGACGGCCGCTTGGTCGGCCGGCTCGACCAGGCGCGGCTCGATGCGCTCCTAGCGGAGGCGCAACAATGACGTTGCGGCTTTACATTCCGCGCGACGCCGCGGCCTTGGCGGTCGGGGCCGACGAGGTCGCGACCGCCATCCGGGCGGCGGCCGCACGCCGCAACGTGGCGGTCGAGATTATCCGCATCGGTTCGCGGGGGCTGTTCTGGCTTGAACCCATGGTCGAAGTGGCGACGCCGGCCGGCCGGGTGGCGTACGGGCCGGTCGCGCCGACCGACGTGGACGGCTTCCTCGACGCCCTGCTCCGCGATGGCACGCACGCGCTGCGCCTTGGACCGACCGAAGACATTCCCTGGCTCAAACGGCAAACGCGGCTGACATTTGTGCGCTGCGGTATCGTCGATCCGCTTTCACTTTCGGACTATCGCGCCCATGGCGGCGGCCGGGGCTTGGCGAAAGCGCTAGCGCTTGGCCCAGATGCGGCGATCGAGGAAGTGTTGCAATCGGGTCTGCGCGGTCGCGGCGGCGCCGGCTTTCCGACCGGCATCAAGTGGCGCACAGTGGCGCAGGCACAGGGGCCGCAAAAGTACATCGTCTGCAACGCCGACGAGGGCGACAGCGGCACCTTCGCCGACCGTATGCTCATGGAAGGCGATCCCTTCGTGCTGATCGAAGGCATGGCGATCGCCGGCATCGCGACGGGCGCGACCAAGGGCTTCGTCTACATCCGCTCGGAGTATCCGCACGCGGTCGCCGCCATGCAGGCGGCGATTGTCGCTGCGCGCTGGGGCGGCCTGCTGGGCAAGACCATCGCTGGCTCGGCGTTCAGCTTCGACATTGAAGTCCGCGTCGGCGCCGGCGCCTATGTGTGCGGCGAGGAAACCTCGCTGCTCGACAGTCTCGAGGGCAAGCGCGGCCAGGTGCGCGCCAAGCCGCCGCTGCCGGCGCACAAAGGCTTGTTCGGACGCCCGACGGTGATCAACAACGTGCTGTCGCTCGCCTCGGTGCCGATCATTCTCGACAAGGGCGCCGCGTTCTATCGCGACTTCGGCATGGGCCGTTCCCGCGGCACCATGCCGATCCAGCTCGCCGGCAAC
>Ga0209006_10005905_pt1 | contig 11123 bp, 11 predicted proteins | sample JacPin_JW_Ref_O2_FD_188567 | JGI IMG/M metagenome (GOLD analysis project Ga0209006, IMG submission 188567) | Forest soil microbial communities from Algoma, Ontario, Canada - Jack Pine, Ontario site 1_JW_Ref_O2 (SPAdes) (version 2) | ecosystem: Environmental > Terrestrial > Soil > Boreal... | reverse complement strand
CGGCGAGCGCGCCGTCGTTTTCGAAGAGATTCATCGGCCGCTCGCCGAAAAAGCGCGCGACTGCCGTGCTGCGCGGCGCATCGTAGACTCGCTGCGGCTCGCCGATATCTTCGAGCCGCCCGTCGATGAGCACGGCGAGACGGTCGCCGACGCTCATCGCATCGACGTGATCGTGCGTTACGTAGAGAACGGGACCGGCGAAGCGTTCGTGCACGCCGAGAATTTCGTCGCGAACGCTGCGCCGCAGCGAAGGATCCAGGTGCGCGAGCGGCTCGTCGAGGAGCAGCACCGCGGGATCGGAGAGCAGGGCGCGGGCGATCGAGGCACGCTGGCGCTCGCCGCCGGAGAGCTCCTTGGGACGCCGTTCGAGGCGATCGCCGACGTGCAGCGCGTCGGCCGCAGCGGTAACGCGTGCCTCGCGTTGGCCGGAATCGCGCACCGCAAAGCGGAGGTTTTGGCGAACCGTCATGTTGGCAAAGAGCGCGTCGTCTTGGAAGACGAGCGCCGCTCGCCGCTCCTGCGGCGGAACGCGAAGCGCAGAGACGCCGTCGATCAGCACGTCTCCGGCCAAAGGATCGTGAAGGCCCGCGACGATGCGCAGCAGCGTCGTCTTCCCGGCGCCCGACGGGCCGACGATCGCCAGCGTCGTCCCGTTTTCGACGTCGAACGAAATCTCTTCGAGCGCGCGTCGCGTCTGGCTTGGATAGCCGGCGACGAGGTCGCGCAGGCTCAGCGCCATTACGCGGGCGGCTGCACGAACGAACGATACTCGTCGCGAGCGCGCTGGTCCCCGGTTTTCGCTCGCGCGATGAGGTCGCGCGCGGTCGTAACCGTCGAATCGTCAGCCTTTGCACCGCCCAGGACCAAGCGAAGCGCGATCAGCGCCAGGTCCGGAGTGCGCCCTCCCAAGCGCGCCAAGCCCTCGTAGAATGGGGCAGCGGCACCCGATTTCGGGCGATTCTCCAAAAGTTTACGCACGAGCTCGTCCTTGGGAGGCGCTCCGTCGAGGAGGTAACCGTCGAGCAACTCGAAGTCCATCGGCCATGGGCTTCGCCGCACGGGCCGGCTTGCTCTTCGCGATCGTGCTAACGACGCTGGGAGCGAACCGGAATCAAAATGACATCGTGCGACTGCTCGAACAGATGCGCGCCTCTGCCGGACCCGTCTGGGCAGCGCACATCGTCTCCATCTCGCGCTTGACCTTCGAAGGAACGCCTGCGGTCGTCTCGAGCGAGAGCCAAGCCTTTCGAGTCATCATCCGCCGCTGCACGGGCGAGCTTTGCGACGGCAGCTATTTCGACGGCCAGCGTCTCTACACGTTCAACATGAACGGCACGTCGCTTCCGCAGTCGTTGGAGAACCAGCCCTACCTTCGGGCCCTGCGGCTGGTCGCGACCCTCAACTTTCTCTCGCCGTCGTTCATCGCTCACGGCGGCCGGCTCGGCGACGCGGGCAGCGAGAGCCTCAGCGGTCACGTCTACCGCACGATCGTCGTCGCGGACCCGCAGTCGCTGGCAATCCGCGTCTACATCGATCCCGCCAGCGGGCTGGTTCGCTATGCGCGCGCGTTCGGATCGGCCGAGATGTATGAGTTTCGCAGCTACCGCCATGTGGGCGCGCTCAACCTTCCCTTCGACGTGTTGAGCAACGGCAAGGCGTTCGAGCACTACGACGACCGGGCCGTCGTATCGTCGGCATTCCATCCGCCGCACGGGCTCACGCCCGTTCTTCGCGAGACGCCGACGAGCGTACCGACCGATCCCAATGCCATCGAACCGATCATCGATTGCAGCGTGAACGGGGTTCCGTTGCGCTGCCTGATCGATACCGGCAACTCGGGGCTTTCGCTGAGTTCGGAAATTGCGAGCCGGCTCGGCGCACCGGTCGTCGGAACGTATAAGGTGCGCGGCCTCGGGGGCTATGCCACGCAGGTCGTGCGCGCAGGGCCGCTGCGGATCGGCAGCGCGATCTATCCCGAAGCGTACTACGTCGTGCTCAACGATCTGCGCCGCTACGGCTACGACGTCGTGCTCGGCTCCGACGTCTTCGGCGCAACGGGCGTCGTCGTCGACCTCGGCTCGCACGTCGTGCGTTTCGGTGCCTCGCTCGATCCGCAGTCGATCGCGGTTCCGCTCTCGTTCGAGCACTTCATTCCGATCGTGCGCGTCGGGCTCGGAAGCGTGGATGCGGATCTAGCAGTGGATACGGGCGACGAGTCGAATGTAAATCTGGCATACGACTTTTATGCCAAACATCCGGGGCTTTTCACCGTGACCTCGCACCGGCCCGTCAGCGGAATCGGCGGCAGCAGCGTCGAGATGATCGGCGAGATTCCGCAAGTAACGATCGGCGGTTATCGCGCCGGTCCGCAACGCATCGGCACGACCTGGACGCTGCACGGGACCGCCTCCGGACATCTTGGCGCCGCCTTCTGGCAGCAGTTCATCATCGGGTTCGACTACGCCGGGGGCCAACTGCACCTCATTCCGAGGCGAACGTAAAAGCTTGAGGCAGCTCTGCGGCGCGTTGGTCTGCGGGGCGATTCTGCTTCTGGCAACCGGCGCGACGCTGCGAACGGTGACCCTCGACGAATGCACCGTCATCGCCGTTGAGATGATGGACAAAGTCGATTCGACCGACGCCCGTCCCGGCGATTTCTTCCGCTTCGAGACGATCAACGCGGTCACCGCGGGGGCGACGATCGTCATACCCGCGCGGACGATGGGTGAAGGAATCGTCGCGGTCGCTTCGCCGGCGGCGCGCGACGCGCGTCCGGGAACGCTCGTGCTCGAGCCGCGCTACCTGATGCTTCCCAGCGGAAAGCGCCTCGACGTCGTGCTCAATCACAACACGGCGAACTTAATCGAAGCGGGCGCGAGCACGGGAATTCCAGGCTATCTCGGCGCGATACCGTTTCCCGGAGTCGGCGCGGCGATCGGCGTCTTCAACCACTTCCACAAAGGTAAGAATATCGTTGTCCCGCGCGGGACGGAGTTCACCGTCTTCCCCAGCGACGATCCATCGGTCGAGCACTGCCAAGATCACCCCGCCTACTAGCGCGGCGATGCAAGCGCTGCTTCAGCGGCTTCCGATAGGACTGATGCTGACCGAGACGCCGAGCGGTTCGGTATCGCCGTTGTACTTCTTGAAGGGATCGCCGCCGGACGGATAGCGCCAGAAGACGACGCCGTTCGAGCCGCCGTTCTGACACGAAGTGTTGACCCCGACCAGCACGTTGCCTTCCTTGTCGTTTACCGGCGTGTTCTTCTTGCCCACGTAGAACGGCTGCTCGATGTCGGTATAGCCGCTATAGCAGCCGCCGTCGAGATTCGTGCTGCCCACGACCGTCAAGCCGCCCGAAGAATCCTCGACGGTCTGGTAGACGCCGCTCTGATAGCCGCCCGAGTAGCCTTGATCGGTGAGCGTAATGTGCTTGCCGTCCCACATGACGCTCCCCGGATAGAGAATGTTCGCGCCGGAGAGCGGAACGACGATCATCGCCGCGCTGCCCGCCGCGACTTCGCAGACGCTCACGAGTGCCGTCGGCCCGCTGCGCGTCGAGGCTTGATAAGACTCGCCGAGGACGTAGAGGTTGCCGCGATCGTCGTAGCCGGCCGGCCACATGATATTGCACGAGGCATTCGAGTAGGTCTCGCCGGTGCTCTTGCCTTTAGGAAAGACGGTCACGTTGCCGGGATTGAAACTCGTCACCGCGAGGTCGCCGCCTTTGTCGACCGAGCAGCCCAGCGGCGTGCCGTTGGTGAAGAACGTCTTGAGCGGGCTCGTACCGCCGTTCGCGAACTCCATCGTCTCGCCATCGCCGTAGTTCGTGATGAAGACGTTCCCGCGATCGTCGACGCACTGTCCGTAGGGCTCGTCGAAGCCGCTCAGCGATCCGACCTGCTCCCCCGTCTTATAGTCGTACGTATTGACGACGTTGTTCGCCCAGTCCGAGACGTAGAGGAGCATCGACTTGACCTTCTTCGGCGGGCGCATCCACGAATGACCGGAGGACGCCGCGCGAACGGCCTCGGGCTTCGGCATCAGGTGCGCCAGTGGCGAAGTCGCCATCAGCCCCGTCAGCATCGCGGCCGCGGGAGGTGGGCTAGAGGCCTGCGATCCTCCGCATCCGGCCGACAACGTCAAAGCCAACAAAAAGCCAACGTTCCAGCGCCACATTTTTTCGCATCTCCATCTAAACAGCTCGGGCTGCCCCCTTCTCCGGAGCCTGCGAGCCGACCCCTACCGGGCGCCCTCTACGGTTGCTTGGTCGCGAGCTCGGCGAGGAGCGCTTCGGCATCGCCGGCGGCGGCCTGGGCTGCTGCGATCGTCGCCTCGTTGTGTGAGGACTTGGCGATTTCTCCGAAGAGGGTGCGCGCCTGGGTCGCGTCCTTCTGGGCCATCGCGACGTTGCCGGTCTTGCCCTCACTTCGGCTGAAGTCGAGGATGTCGGAACCCTCCTGCAGCAGCATCGTGTAGCGCCCCTCGCCGACCTGTCTGGCTGCGTACAGCGCGTAGTCGAGCGCGGCTCGCTGGCAGGCGGCGATCGTCGCTCCATCGTCGTGCGCTTTGACGGCGGCCGTACACTGCTGCTGGTACTGCTCCAACGTTTGGTCGGCCAGTGCGGTTGCCGCCTGGAGCGAGACCAGCGCGAAGGTCAAAATCCAGCTCGCCTGCTTCATGCGCCTCCGTTCGGCAAGAGGTCGTCGCCTTCCGGGGCGAAACGCCGGCTTCGATGCCGCTTTTGGGAGCGGTCGTGCTCGCGGTCGCCGCGGCAACCGCGAGCTGCGATCGCGGAACGACCTACGACATGCGGACGTGCTGGGACAAACAGAGCGAATCGGCCGGCGCCGAACTCAAGTCGGCTTATGCCAAGGTCGCGGCACGGATGCGCGGATGGGGGCTCAGTGCGGCGCCGCTGAGCGCGGTGCAAACGGCGTGGACGAGCGCGCGCGATAAAACGTGCAGCTTCGAATACGAGCTCTACTTGCCCGGCACGATCGCGCCGCAGATCGCCGTCGAATGCAGCGTTCGAATGACGCAGGCGCGGACGAAGCGCCTCGACGCGCTGCTCGCCGCGCTGCAAACTCGCGACCACGTCCCCGCGCCCAAGCCCGTATCGCCGGCGGCCGGCGCGCAACTCGATTCGCTCTACCGCGGCTATCTCACGCGCCTTACCGGCAGCCAGCGCACGTCGCTGGCCGGCGCGCAGACCGCGTGGGTCGTCTACCGCGACAAGGCCTGCGCGCTAGAAGGCGGCGCGTGCCTCACCGACTTGGAGAAAGAGCGAATCGCCGAACTTCAAGCTTCGTGGGTCGGTGAACCGTTCTGGTAGACGAGAGCTAGTCGGTTCGCGTCCGCCAACGACGAATCGCTTCGTCCCGGAAATCGACTCCGGCCGAATCGTTCTGCCACGCCTCCGAGAAATTCGCGCTGTGACTGCGGGGCCGCTTTTCGGGCGGCAACGTATCGAAGCGGATGTGCATCGGCAGCGGCACCGCTTCGCCGAAGACCACCGCCTGCTGCGACGGCAAGCTCGAGAGCGCGCTGAGCATCATGTGGCCGGTGTCGGGCAGCGCTCCTTCGACGAAGCGCTGATCGAGATCGTTTCCGAGCCGCAGCGCAAAGACGGTGCCGCATTGCGAGAGCGCCTGCGGTGAGAGTTCCGACGGCCGCTGCGAGATCAACGCGAGCGAGAGACCGTACTTTCGCCCTTCGCGAGCGATCCGGCTGATCGAGCGGCGGCAGGCGGAGAAGGCCGCGCCTTCGGTCGCCGGCAGATAACGATGAGCCTCTTCGCAGGCCAAGAGAATCGGCGGACGGCGGCCGGGATCCGACCAGAGGGTGAAATCGAAGAGCATGCGGCCGATCAGGGAGACGAGAACGTCGGCGATCTCCGAAGGCACGCCGGAGAGATCGATGATCGTGATCGGCTTCCCCTCGACGGGGATCCGCAGCAAACGCCCGACGATCTGCGAGAGATTGTCTTCGGCCTCGAAGCCGTCGGCGAACATGAACGCGAAGCGGCGATCCTCCATCAGCGAGGTCAGCTGCGCTTCGAGCCGGCGATACGGCCCCGCCGTGTCGGATTTGTTGACCTGACCCATCGCTTCGCGGAGATTGCGGCGCAACTCGTGAACCGGAAACGGCGCCGGCGTGTCGACCGTGATCCAAGCCGCATAATCGCGCGAGTGCGCGTACGCGTGGCGGGCCTGGCGCAGCGCGTCCTTGAGGATCGTCGCCTGCGTTTCTTGCTCTTGCTGCGTGCCGCCGCGCACGAGAATTTGCACGGCCTCCTCCAGATTGAGCAGCCAGAACGGCAAGCGCGTGTTGTGGATGTTGACGACTTCGGCGAGGTCGCCGAAGGCCGCCGAGTACTCGTTGTGCGGATCGAGCAGCAGCACGTGCGCGTTGGGACGCGCGGCGAGAATCTCCGAGAGTATCAACGTAACGGCGCACGATTTTCCGCAGCCGGTCGAGCCGACGATCGCAAAGTGTTTGGAGAGCAGCTCGTCGATCATCACGAACGCGGGCTGCAGCTCGTTGTTGCCGAGCCGTCCGACCCGAACGTTCGGCACGGCCGGACGCGCGTAGACCGTCAGAAGGTCGCTGCTCGTAACCGTCATCACCGCGTCGCCGAGCGAGGGAAAGCGCGATACGCCGCGCTGGAAAGCCGCGCTGTGATCGGCGGCCGCCGAGATCTCTCCGACAAGCCCGATCGAGAGCAGAAAGCCGTTGCGGCCGGCGTTGAGCTCGATCGAGTTGACGATGCCGATAATATCGCGGTATCCGCAGATCTTGACGAGCGCGCCGGCGCCGATCGCGCCTTTGGCATCCTCGCTCTTTCCTTCGACCGTGATCTCGGATCCGGTAATTTTCGTGACCTGGCCGAGGACGTGGGGCGGTTCGGTCTCCGCCGTTGCGTTAAGCTGGTCTAACGAGAGCATGTAGCGGGTCCCTAATACTTAGTGCGCCGGTCCTATTACGTAGGACCGGCTCGGTGGTTCTCGGCTGGGTCTGGCTTGCGAGCGTGTCGCAGGGAAATCCTGCCCCGAAGAAACAAAGTGGCGCCCTCGGTCCGTACATGCGGCCATGGAGCTTCAAATCGATGGCCTCAACAAGCACTATCGTTCCGTCCATGCGGTGCGCGATTTTACGCTCGAGCTGGGAACGGGGATTCTCGGGCTCCTCGGCCCGAACGGCGCGGGAAAATCGACGCTGATGCGCATGCTGGCGACGGTGACGAAGCCCAGCAGCGGGACGATTCGGCTCGACGGCGTTAACGCCGTAACATCGCCCGACGCGCTGCGCCGCACGCTCGGATACCTCCCGCAAGATTTCGGCATCTATCCTCATCTATCGGCCACTGAGTTCCTCGAATACATCGGGGCGCTCAAAGGGGTCCCGCGCCGCGCGCTGCGCCCGCGCATCGAGCATCTTCTCGAAGTGCTCAACCTTTCCGACGTCCGCTCGCGTGCCTTGGGCGGCTTCTCCGGAGGGATGCGGCAACGCGTCGGCATCGCCCAAGCGCTGCTCAACGATCCGCGTCTGCTGATCGTCGACGAGCCGACCGCCGGACTCGACCCCGAGGAGCGGCTGCGTCTACGAACGTTGCTCGCCGAGATGGCGACGGACCGTATCATCATCTTCTCGACGCACATTTGCTCGGACGTCGAGAGCATCGCGACGCGCGTCGCGATCGTCGACCACGGTATGCTGCTGGCCGACGAGGTTCCGGCGCGGCTTGCGCCGGGTAGCGTCTCGCTCGAAGATGCGTACCTGCGCATCGTGGCCGGCGCTCGCAAGGCGGCCGCATGATCGACCTGCGAGCGATCGGAGCCATCGCGCGCGCCGACGTTCTCGAGCGCACGCGCCGCTATCAGTACGTCGCCTCTATCGTCGTAACGCTCGTCATCGGCACGCTGCTCGTCCCTGGACGCGGCGCCGGTTACGAGACGTTTCTAATCGACGGATACCGGGGCGTGTACAACTCGGCGTGGATCGGAGCGACCTTCGCCCTGCTAACGTCGTTCATGCTCGCGCTCTTCGGCTTCTACAACATCAAGAGCGCGGTGCAGCGCGATCGCGAGACGCGCGTCGGCGAGATCGTGGCCTCGACCTCGATCGGCCGCTTCGACTACACGCTGGGCAAGGCGTTGAGCAACTTCGCCGTTCTCGGATCGATGACGGCCATTCTCTTCATCGTCGCCGGCGTCATGCAGTTCGTGCGCAGCGAGAATGCGGCGCTCGACCTCTCGCAGATCGCGCTTCCGTTTGCGTTCATCGTCCTTCCTTCGATCGCGATCACCGCGGCGATCGCGCTGTTCTTTGAGGTCGTTCCCTGGCTTCGGGGTGGTTTGGGCAATGTCGTCTACTTCTTTGCTTGGATCGGCTATTTGGTCTGGAGCTTCAAAGGTTCGGGGCTGAGCGTGCCCTGGTGGCGGGATGCCTACGGCGGCAATCTCGTCCTGCGCGAAGTCTGGAGTTCCCTCAGAAGCGTCGATCCGCACGCAACGCTGAACTCGGTCGAGATCGGCGCAGGCGGCGAAACGGCGCGCCATCTCTTCGTCTTCCACGGGTTTTCGTGGAGTGCGGCCGACGTCGCCGGGCGCTTCGCGTGGTTTGCCGTCGCGGTTGCCATCGTCGCGCTTGCGGCGCTCGTCTTCGACCGTTTTGCAAATCCGGCGGTCTCGACCGACCGGCGCTCGCGCAACCGTATCGCCAACCGATGGCACGCGGCCGCCGAACGTGTGCTCCGTCCGATACTCGACCTCTTCTTTCCCGGGAACTTCGGCGCACTCGTGCTCGCCGAGTTGCGGCTGCTCGTCGGTGGCTTGAGCATCTGGTGGTACGTCGTCGCCGCCGGCTTCTTCATCGCGCAGATCCCGGCCCAGGCGAAGGCGCAGAGCATCGTTGTCGGGCTGGCGTGGATCTGGCCGATGCTGCAGTGGTCGCAGTTGGGAACGCGCGAATCCGTTTTTTCGACCGAACAGCTCGTCTATCCGACGCTGCATCCGATCCGGCGCCAGTTCGTCGCGCAGTGGCTCGCCGGCGTGCTGCTGGCGCTGGCCACGGCGGGCGGTTCGCTCATCCACTGGGCGGTTGCGGGAAACGTCGTTGGCGTGGAGGGGATCGTTGCCGGCGCGTTCTTCGTGCCGACGCTCGCGCTTGCGTGCGGTGCGCTCTCGGGCACGACGCGGCTCTACGAGATCGTCTACCTCATGCTGTGGTACGTCGGGCCGATGAACCGCACGACATTCGATTTCACGCAGGGCGCATACGCGCCGGGGTACGCGATCGCCACCTGCATCCTCTTCGCGCTCGCGCTAGCCGCGCGACGAGTGAGGTTAGCGATCGCGTAACTCCGCTAAGTGAGCGCCTCCAGTGCGTCGACGACCGGCGCAAGGTCGGCTACGACGTGCTGCACGCGAGGATCGGCCGAGGCGCGATAAGCATCGAGCAACTCGCGATAGTTCCATATCGCCTGCACCGCGGTCGAATGAAAGCGGTTCCAGACCGACGGGCCCAGGCGCTGCACGTCGCTGAGCGTCGCCCGGGCATTGTGCAGTTTGTCCGCAGCGCTTACGAGGAGCACGGACGAGTCGCCCGTTTCGCGTAGATGCTCGTGGTAGCGCTCCTTGCGAAACTGCCACGGCTCCTTCTGTCGCGGATCCTCGACCAGCGAATCGGAGCAGCCTTCGACGATTCCGGCGACCCGATCGCCGAAACGCTCGCGAATTCGCTCGAGCACCGGCGCCCCGCCGCGATCCTCCGGCGCGTCGTGCAGGAGGGCTGCGATCGCTTCGTCCTCGTCGCCCCCGTATTCGAGCACCAGGCTCGCGACCGCCAGCAGGTGGCTGAGGTAGGGTACTTCGGAGCCTTTCCGTCGCTGATTGCCGTGCACGCGGTTAGCATAGGCCACCGCGTCGTCGAATCGCTCGGAAAGTTTCATTATATCGCTCTTCGAAACGGGCCTTCTCGTCGCCTACGGCGCAGATGGAAGTAAAGGAGTGGATGCCGGAGCATGTTTGAGAACCTGACGACCCGACCCGACCCGCTCGTCTATTTCATCGCCGTCTTTCCGGTCTCGCTGCTGGCGGTCGCCGGCGGCTTTCTCTTCGCGTCGCGCTCGAGACGGATGCAACACGACAGGGCCGGCTGGGCGTTCGGATTGGGACAGGCCGCGATCTTTGCGCTGATCGCTTTGATTCTGGGCTTCTCCTTTTCGTTCGCAGCGGGGCGATACGAGGCTCGCCGCGGACTGGTCGTCACCGAGGCCGACGCTATTCGAACCACGTTTTTACGCTCGGCATTCCTGCCAGGCGCCCAGAGCGTCCCGTTCCGGCGCGTGCTCGTCGAGTATACCCGCGCGCGCTTGGAGAGCTACTACGAGGTAGGGGACCCGAAAGCCGAACGCCTCGCGCTCGACAAAGGAAAGAGTCTGCAGGGCGAGCTCTGGACGATGGCGACGAACGCCGTGTTACGCGATTCGCGCAGCCCGCTCTTCGCCGATCTGACGCGTTCGGTCGTCGATACGATCAACGCCTCGGAGGAACAGACGGCCGCATTTAGCAATCACGTGCCGCGTCCGATCATCTTCATCATCATTCTTTGCACGCTCGTCGGGGCGTTTCTCTTCGGCTTGACCTTCGGCTATGCAAAGGAACCGCACGCGCTGCTCGCCGCGATCTTCTGCCTGCTCTTTGCCGGGACGGTCTTCACGATCATCGACCTCGACCATCCGCAGGGAGGCTTCATCGCCGTCGACGTTGCGCCGCTGCATTCGCTGCTCGACGACATGACCACCGCCCCGGCTACGAACCTAATCCGCTCGCAGGTGCGCTGATTCGTCGGCGAAGCGGAAGAGCCGGTCAAACTTTACGATCGCGAGAATCCGCTTGACGTTGGCACTAACGTTGACGAGCGTAACCGGAAAATCTTTGAAGCGGAAGTGCAGCAGCGCGAGCTGGTGCAGAAACGTGGAGTCGATGTAGGTCACGTTGCTCATATCGACGACCGCCGGACCGTCGGGGACTAAGCGCGCGAAGAGCGAGGCGACCTCTTCTTTTCGGCTGAGATCGTACTCGCCATCCAGCGCGACGCGGCGAAGAGTCTGCGAGCGC
>Ga0209006_10005904_pt1 | contig 11127 bp, 6 predicted proteins | sample JacPin_JW_Ref_O2_FD_188567 | JGI IMG/M metagenome (GOLD analysis project Ga0209006, IMG submission 188567) | Forest soil microbial communities from Algoma, Ontario, Canada - Jack Pine, Ontario site 1_JW_Ref_O2 (SPAdes) (version 2) | ecosystem: Environmental > Terrestrial > Soil > Boreal... | reverse complement strand
TCAGTCGAAGCCAGCAAGCCAGCAGCCCGAATTCCCGTGGACTCAGGACTTTACCAACTATCCGGGGCTGCTAGATGAGCTCGGTCGCTTAATTGAAAGGCTCCAGCAAGACATCCAGTATCCGGCGGCACGCGAGCAAAGCCGGCTTTTGCCCCTGCTGCCCCCGACCACGATGTCCTATGCGGCTTTTCCCAACTATGGCGACGTGGCGCACCAGACGCTGACGGTTTTTCAGCAAGAGTTGCAGGAAAGCTCGGTGCTCCGCGATTGGTGGGGGCATGGCAAGCTGGCGACTAGCGGACCCAAGCTGGAGGACTCGCTGGAGAAGCTTTATCAACTCCACAAATACCTTGGAGACGAAATTGTGGTTTCGGGCACAATGGAAGGTCGAGAGCCACACCTGCTGGTTTTGGCGGAGGTCCGCAAGCCGGGCCTCAAGAAATTCCTACAAGAATTGCTTAATCAGCCTGCTGGCAGCCCCAATCCCGAGGTGCGCGTGTTAGACCTGCAGGAACTCGGTGCGGCCAAGGACAGCGGCACGACGAAGCAGCTGGTGGTACTGGTGCGGCCGGACTATGTCCTCGCAGCGCTCGATCTGGCTACGCTGCGCAGTTTCAATGCGCATCTGGACAGCCGTACCACAGGCTTTGCCTCGACTCCGTTTGGGCAGCGGATTGTAAAGGAGTATGAAGGCGGCGTGACAGCCGTGGCAGGCGCCGATCTCCAAAAGCTCCTGAACCAAGTTCCATCCATCGGAAAAGGGAACGACAATTTCCGGCGCAGCGGATTTGCTGACGTGAAGTACCTGGTTTGGGATCACAAGAGCGTTGCCGGTCAGACAATCAGCCAAACAGAATTGAGCTTCAGCAGTCCGCGGCATGGACCGGCATCGTGGCTTAAGAAGTCGGGACCACTTACGAACATGGATTTTGTCTCTCCTAAGGCCATATTTGCGGGCACGGTGACACTCGCCAGCCTGCCGCAGGTGTTTGACGATCTGAAGGAGATCGAGGGCACCGCAAGTCCGAGCCCATTCGCGACCCTGGCAACGTTCGAGCAAGCCTTGAAACTGAGTTTACGGGACGATCTGCTTAATTACCTCGGCGGAGAAATCACCGTGGAGATGGATCGCGTCGGCCCACCGGCGCCCGTTTGGAAAGCAATACTCCAGGTCACTGACGCCAGCCGTTTGCAGCAAACGTTGAGTGCGCTGCTGGCCGCCGGGCATTTCGAAACACAACATTCCGAGAACAGAGGAGTCACGTACTATGCGGTCCGAGTTCCTTCGGGGAAGACCGCGACCGAAATCGGCTATGCGTTTGTGGACGGCCACCTGATCGTCGGTTCAAGCCCTGATGTGGTTGCCGAGACCGTTCGAATGCATGCCTCCGGGGAATCGCTCGGAAAGGACCAGAAATTCCTGGCGGCACTGCCAGCAGGTCACTCCTTGGAGGCGTCCGCATTGCTATATCAGGACCCGACCGCAACGACAGCGCTAAGTATGCGGCAGGTAGCACCAGAGATGGCGGGTTTTCTTGAGCGGTTTTCGGCGAAGAGTTCACTGGCGGTGGTTTGCCTCTATGGAGATGAGACCGCAATTCGCGAAGCGAGTCGAGGTGGCGCTTTTGACGTTGGCGCTGCTTTGGTGGTTGCGGCGGTCGCGATTCCCAATCTGCTGCGTTCGAGAATCGCCGCCAATGAAGCGAGCGCGGTGGGCAGTTTGCGCTCGGTGAACACCGCCGAAGTTACATACGCGGCTACCTATCCGGACCGCGGCTTTGCTTCCGATTTGGCAAAGTTCGGTACAGGCGCTCGTGGCCCAGGCGCGGAATCTGCGGACCATGCTGGTTTTCTTAACGAGAGTTTGGCCGCTGCAAGCTGCACTGGTGACGCCTGGTGCACGAAGTCTGGATATCGCTTCCGGGTAAAAGCTATCTGCATGCAACATCAGTGCGTAGACTATGTAGTGGTTGCTACGCCCGTCGACAACAATACGGGAACAAGAAGTTTCTGTTCGACTTCCACCGGAGTCATCCACTACAAATCGGGCTCTCCTTTGACCGCTCCGGTCAGCGTGGCGGAATGTAAGACGTGGTCGCCAGTGCAGTAGCCGAGCTCGAAACCTTCCACTCTGCGCGAGCTCTTGGTGCGGGCCGCGCCTCACGCCGTCCCGGCTCGTGGAACGATCGGACACCAGAGTTCACTCTCCGTCTACGCCAACATAGGGACAATGTGGACTGCCTAGAAGTCCGCCCTAATGCCGCGCCCATGAGCAATCCGCCGGAGAAATTGTTAAATTGGTCGGCAGGAATTTGCCATGGAAGCGACTAACCATCGTCCGGCGTGGAAGAGCCTGTTGGCCTTCGCCATTGTTTATTTTGTGTGGGGATCTACATTTCTCGCGATTCGTGTTGGCGTTCGCGAGGTTCCGCCGTTTCTTCTGGCGGCAATGCGCTTTTCGGTTGCGGGGCTCGCGCTGTATGGCTGGACACTGGCGCGCGGCGAGCGTTCGCCAAGAGCACGCGAATGGGCGTCAGCATTCCTGCTGGCAACGCTGATCTTTGTCTTCGATTACGGCCTGCTCTTCTGGGCCGAGCAGCGCGTGCCTTCCGGCATTGCCGCCGTAATGCTGGCCACCATCCCCGTGTTTATGGCGCTTTCGGAAATTATTTTCTTGCGGACTCAGCGGCTGACTCTACGGTTAGCGTTCGCGCTCCTCGTCGGGATTGCAGGAGTGGCGGTGCTGGTGGGCCGCTCGTTGAGCTTGGGCGGAGCGCCGATCGATCGGCTGGGCGCCGTGGCCCTGATTTTTGCGGCCATCAGCTGGTCTGTGGCCTCAGCACTGACTCGCAAGCTGCCGCTGCCTCCTTCCAAAGTGATGAGCTCGGGCGCGCAAATGCTGGCGGGCGGGACCTTGCTGGCTCTCGCCGCAGCCGCGCTAGGTGAATTTCGCAACTTCCATCCGACGACCGTGTCGCGCGGGGCGTGGCTTGCCTTGCTGTACCAAATTGTGGCCGGCTCCATCATTGGATTCACTGCGTACGTTTGGCTGATTCATCACGAATCGCCCACGAAAGTTGGGACCTACGCGTACGTAAATCCGGTCGTAGCCGTTCTGATCGGATACTTCCTCGGCGGCGAAGCGCTGGGCCTGCGAACGATTTTGGGAGCCCTGTTTGTTTTGATTAGCGTGGTGGTGATTACCACCACGCCAGCCAAAAAACCCGCGGCGTCACTCGCGATGGAAGAGCCGGCGTAGCCTCGCGTCAGGCGACCATTTACGCGGAATCACCTAGGACACGATTGCGGTGGTTGTCGGCGCTCGATAATGCGTACCCATCTGGGCCGTCGGCGTGAAGCATCCCGCAGCCAAAACGAACCATCCAACGATTTACGTGTGTAGGCCGAAGCTACGGTTCGGCGGGCCCCGGGTCGAGGAGAAGAATTGGATGAAATTCCACCCAGCAGTTTTGACGAGATGCGCCGTGGTGTCTCGCGGAGCTTGCGCGGTCGTGTTGGCGGTTTCGCTCGGCGGGCCGGCGCTCGCTCAGCAACAGCAGCAGGAACAGCCGCCGCCGAGTCAGGAACAAGCTCCGCAGCAAGAGCAACCTCAGGCACAGTCGACCGATCGACCGCCGCAAAACCAACCACCACCGCAGACGCAAGACCAGCGGACTCCGCCGGCGCAAAATGGCAATCGGCCTCCGGTCTCCCAAGACCGGGTGCCACAAAACTCGGGGGAATATGGGCAACAGTATCCGCCGTCGCCGAATAGGCCTCCATCCGCTAGCGATCCGAATGATCCGTACGCACCGCCGCCGGCGCTTTTGACGATTCCTGCGGGGACGGTGCTCATTATGCGCCTGAACGAGCCGCTTTCAAGCGACCACAGCCAGATTGGCGACCCGTTCACCGGAACCTTGCAGCAGCCTATCGTTGTAAACGGATTTGTCGTAGCGCGTCGTGGGCAGGTGGTGATGGGCCAGGTCAAATCGGCGAAGAAGGCAGGCCGGGTAAAGGGTACTTCGGAGTTGGGCGTGGAATTGACGGGCTTGACCTTGGTGGATGGCCAGCAGGCTCCGATTCTGACGGAACTGTGGAAAGCGTCGGGCGGCACAACACACGGAGCGGACGCGGCGACGATAGCCGGTGGAACGGGCCTCGGCGCGGCGATTGGCGCGGCAGCCGACTGGGGGAGAGGCGCGGCGATTGGCGCGGGAGCTGGCGCTGTGGCGGGCATAGGGGCTGTTCTTTTGACGCGGGGACGTCCTACCATTCTCGAGCCAGAGTCGCAGTTGACGTTTCGGTTGGTGGATGCGGTGAAGCTGGACACGACCCATAGCCAGCAGGCTTTCTTGCCGGTGTCGCAAGAAGATTTTGAGGGCGGAAGTGGTGACCGGCCGAGGTTGCAGGTCGCAGGCGGGGGTTATTATGGCGGTTACGCACCGGCTCCGTGCGGTTACTACTACCCTTGCTACTACGCTCCGGGTTATGTGGGAATTTATTCCGGGTTTGGCTGGTGGGGACCCGGGTTTTATGGCCGCGGGTGGTACGGACGCCGAGGTTTTCGGCGATTCTGATCGACGGTAAGGAGAACAAAGGGCGGGAGATGTGGGCGTTCCGGGGTCGCGGGACGCCCGTTTTTTTCACGCGGCAGGAGTTCTGGGGAGGCGCAGCGAAAAGAGCCAACGGAAGAATTTACACAGAGGACACCGAGGCTAGCGGTTGCGGTTAACGAAGAAGACAAAACAGGGAGAGCACGGGAGTTCTAAGTGGCATGCGAGGTTAGGCGGCTCGTGAAAACTTTGTTCCGTAATCGGCGAAACAAAGTCGGAGTAGCCGGGTTGTTAGTTCGTTACGGTGGGGGTAGCAAGGGGTACGCGGAAGCCAAGGGAACTTCGTGAGCGATTTTGCGGAACTGATAGAGACGGAACCCAGACTAAAGGAATAAAAGACAAGCAGTTACGGTCAAGTTGTTTGGGACTGGTATTCTTGGGTGAAGTTCGGAAGTAGCCGGGGGAGTGAGCAAAAAGTCACGGGGCAGTGCCACATATGAACAGGGCGCAGCAAGGCGTTGAAAGGCCTACAAGGGGACCGTGGTAGTCTCTGTACCAGTTTCTTGAAGAACTCGTTTCGGGCCGAGCCCCTGCTAAAGCATCGAATCAGAGAGAGTTAGTCTCCCACTGATCCGGCCGCTCCCCTTGGACCGATGGCGGTTTCTAGAAGTGCACACCAAATATGCTGCGTGGGCGGACCATGAAAAAAACTAGCACTATCATTCTTAAATATTTCCTGCTGTCTTTTGCCATCCTTTTTGCGCTGCCTGGCTTGCGCGTCTCGGCGCAAACGAAGCCGGACAGCGCGTCCGCCACGCAGGCCGTGGCGCTTCCTGCACGAATCACTCAGCCGATTGACGAAACTCAGTTGGTGACGCTCAAGGGCAACGTGCATCCGCTCGTCCGCGCAGCATTTGATCAGGGAGCTGTCGACGACTCCATGCCCATGAATCGGATGCTACTGATGCTCAAGCGGAGCGTGGAGCAAGAATCCGCACTCACGCAATTATTGGTGGACCAGCACAACACGAATTCCACTAACTTTCATAAATGGCTTACACCGGAACAGTTCGCCACGCAGTTTGGGCCCGCGGACGCGGACATTCAGACAATCACCTCCTGGTTGCAGTCCCATGGCTTCCAAATCGCGAAAGTCTCCAAGGGGAAATTTGCGATTGAGTTTTCCGGGACTGCAGCGCAGGTAAAGCAAGCCTTCCACACGGAGATTCACAAGTACGTCGTAAATGGCGAGCCACACGTGGCTAACGCGAGCGACCCGCAGATCCCCGCGGCTTTGACTGCCGTGGTGCGTGGCCTTGCACCGTTGAATAATTTCAGGGCAAAACCGAATCATCGAGTGGTCGGCGAGTTCTCGAAGTCGATAGAGAGCAGTCAGTCTAAGCCGGTCAACCCAGAGCTAACGATATCTAATCCAGCAGGGTTCGGCCTGGGGCCGACGGACTTTGCGACGATCTACAATGTGCTGCCTCTCTGGAACGCCACGCCGACGGCCGTTGACGGCACCGGCCAAAGTATTGCGGTGATTGGAGTCTCAAACATAAATCTCCAGGACGTCCAGGATTTCCGCACCATCTTTGGTCTGCCCACAGGTGGCGCTGCGAATACGCCGGTCGTGGTGATTGATGGAGCCGACCCCGGAATCCTTAATGATGGCTCGGAAACCGAAGCACTCCTCGACGTCGAGTGGTCCGGAGCTGTCGCCAAAGGTGCGCAGATTCATTTCGTCATTGCAGCGGATACGGACATCGCTTCCGGCCTCATTCTTGCGATCTTGCATGTCGTAGACAACAACACGGACCCGATCTTGAGCCTGAGCTTTGGCGACTGCGAATTGAATGAAGGGTCGAACAACACCGGGTTTTGGGAGCCGGTGTGGCAGCAGGCCGCCGCACAAGGGATCACGGTAACGGTTTCAACGGGGGACAACGGTTCAGCGGGTTGCGAAAACTCAAACCTGGTTGCACCGAATCCCGCAACCACAGGACTTCAGGTAAGCGGCTTCGCGTCCACTCCTTTCAATGTCGCGGTCGGCGGCACCGACTTTAATGACGCCGGCCAACAAACGACCTTTTTCAATGCGACCAACGACCCGACTACGCTCGTTTCTGCAAAGGGGTACATTCCAGAGAGCACTTGGAATGAGTCGTGCACGAACGCGGCGTTTGGAACTAACCCCGAGGCGAACTGTAACAGCACTGTTGCGGCAAACCAAGCGGCGGTGTTTCCAGTTGGGGGCAGCGGCGGGGCGAGCGCCGTCTATACGAAGCCCGCGTATCAGTCCTTCATCAGCGCCGCGCATGGTATGCCTGCCGATGGGGCTCGGGACCTTCCCGATGTCTCACTCTTTTCTAGCGCTGGATTCAATAAGAGCTTCTATGTAGTGTGCGAAGCGGATGCTGTCTCGTCTCCTTCCTGCGCAGGTACCACATTCAACTTTCTTGCGGTTGGTGGAACGTCAGCTGCGACGCCCAGCTTTGCTGGGATCATGGCGTTGGTGAACCAGAAAAACGGACGGCAGGGAAATGCAAATTTTGTGCTGTACAAGTTGGCGCAGATGCAATACGCGGCAGGAACGGCATGCAACTCGGTGGCGAGCCCACCTCCCAACACAAGTTGCACGTTTAACGACGTCACCACGGGCACGATTGCGATGCCTTGCACCAAAGGAAGCTTGAACTGCAATCCGACGGTCGGACCAGATACCATTGGCGTCCTGTCGGGGTTCAGCGCGACCTCAGGTTATGATTTGGCAACCGGGCTGGGCTCCGTAAATGCCCAAAACCTTGTGAATAATTGGACTACCGGAGCCACCGCTTTCACGCCAAGTAGTGTGACTCTGAGCTTGAGCCCGACAACAGGGATCACTGCCGGACAAAGCGTAAACGTGAACATTACCGTTACGCCCTCGACGGCGACGGGCACCGTCGCGTTGGTTTCAAACGCTGCGACAGGAGACGGAGTTGACGGATTCGCTCTCGGATCCGGAGGCAAGGTCAGTAGCACTACGACGCAACTGACGGGTGGCACGTACCAAGTCACGGCTCGCTACAGCGGGGATGGCACGTTTGCGCCAAGCGTCTCAACTCCTCCAGGAGTCACGGTGACGGTTGGGAAAGCGAGCAGCGCCACAACGGCCAGCGTACTGGTTTCGGTTGGCGGCGGAAACTTTGCAAATTTCACGAGTGGAGCGGCGCCGGTGACGCTCTTCCTGCAGTCCTCGATTAATCCGACCTCCACGAACACTCCACCGCTCACTCCGACTGGTACGGTGAATTTCGTTGACACTGTCAATGGTGTCCCGACAACCGTAGCGAGCAATGTGCTGATCAACCAAGCCGCAGAGGCGTTTACCGCGTCGGGGATCTCGACGTTCGGGCCCGGAACTCACTCTATTGTCGCGACTTACAGCGGCGATCCGAGCTTCACCACAAGTACTTCAGCCCCAGTGACCTTCACCATAACGGGAACTCTTGGCACATTCACGGTGGCCTCGACGGCGCTGACGTTGAGTTCAGCGACCGGGGCAGCGGCGGGATCGACGATTACCGTTACACCCAGCGGCGGCTTTACTGGCAATGTCGTAGTCACAGCATCTACACTGCCATCGGGTGTTACTTGCCCATCCTCGCCGCTAACGATCAGTGTGACCGGGACGACGGCGGTCACCGGAACATTGAATTGTCAAGTGACGGCGACTTCAACGACCTTGACGGCTTCCAATGCTCGGGAGGATCGGAGGTTCGAAGCAAAGGCAGTTCCCCCGACAAGGGCTATCCCTCCAACGACAGGCGGCAAGGGATGGTGGACGCTGAGCGCGGGAACGGGCTTGGGGGCGCTGTTCCTGTTGTTCCTCCCAGGCGGACGCAAGCGGTACCGAGCGGCGCTTGGACTGGGCCTTGCATGCGTCCTTAGCTTCATCCTGGGATGCGGCGGAGGAGGCGGAACCACGACCCCGCCGCCGCTGACGACCACGGTCACGAAATTAACCGTGACCAATGCCAAGGTTCTCTCCGGGACGGCGTTCTCGTTCAGCGTTTCGGTGACTGGCGGCACTCCTAGCGGACAGGTCCAACTGTTTGATGGAAGCACGATGATCGGCGCGGCAGCCACGGTGGCAGGCGGGTCCGCGACTCCCACGGCACCGGCACTTGCCGTGGGAACCCACGCGATCAGCGCGCACTACCTGGGCGACACAACCACGCAGCCGTCGGCCAGCGGTGCGATTAACATGACGGTGACCGGCAGCACGACGGTGGCGATCACGACTAGTCCGGTTGCTACTCCTGCCGCGCCAGCGATCAACGTTACGATCCAGTAGTTAACCTAGATCAGAAAGTACCGAGCGGCCCCGACTAGAAATCGGGGCCGCTTTTTTTTTGGGGTTGAATTACGACGGGACGCGAAAATCAAACCAGGGAATTTTACACAGAGTTCGCGGAGAGACACAGAGCGCACAGAGAGAGCACGCCAGGAGGAACAGCGCTCTAGAGGAATGGAACGGCTTCAGTTGACAGCTGGAGGAAAGAAGATACCCCAAAAATTCGGCGAGGGCGCAGTGAACTCGACAGGAACCAACGAACCTTCATGGCTCATTTGCGGCGGACGCACTACGCGAGCTTCCACCTTGCTCTGGGCTTTGGAATTTTCGATGGTGACAGTCGTTCCTTCGGGCAAACCCTCCGGAAGAATCAACATACCGCCGCCGGCGCTGACGGTATGGGTATGACCTTCGAGAGGCTGCGTCTTGCCAACGACGTGAACCTTGACTTGTATCTTGAGCAGGACACGCTGGGCGCGGCGGCGCTCTTCAGCTGTTGGTGGACGCGTAGAAAGTACTTTGTGGGTGCCGATCGCTTTAGCGTTTGGTTGAGGTTTCATCACAGCTCAAGCCCCCAAAAATCCATTTCCGGCGCGACGAGTTCGACGCCGTATTCCCACCCATCGGGGCGCGGTACGCCGCGCCAGACGACGACAGCTGCGTTGCTCGTCTCCGTGGCAAGATTTGTTAGCGCGAGGCGATGTTCGAGCTGAAGCTCCTGCTCAAGGACCACCATGCAGCCATACGGGTTGACTACGCGCGTGTGGGCTTCGACGGAGAATCGCTTTCCGGAGTCCCCATCCCACTCGAGGCGGACGGGCACGCGGGAGTTCATGCGGCGGCCGCGGCGCTTATCGCCGTAGCGCTCGCCTAACACCTTCGTCTCACGCGTCTTTACAGACATTTTTGCCTCTGGAAGCCATGCTAAAGTTGAGGAGAAAAACGGTCAATGGTACGGTTGAGTAGAGGCAGACGAATGGATAGCTGTCCGGAAGGACAGGTTGGCACGTCGGGGCAGGCCAGATTTGAGAAACCTGATTGTAAACGCGGATGACCTGGGGTGGACGGAGGGCGTCAACCGTGGGATCGCGGAAGCGCACCGCAATGGAATCGTGACGAGCGCTTCCCTGCTGGCCAATGGCGCGGCTTTTGCGTCTGGCGTGGAGCTGGCGCGGACGACGCCCGGGTTGGGCGTAGGAGTGCATTTGAATTTGAGCGATGGCGAACCTGTGGCGGAACGAGAATTGGTAACGACTTTGCTGAACGACCGGGGCGAGTTGGCGGGCCGGCCGGAGAGTTTGCTGCTAAGGCTCGCGTGGCGCAGTGTGTTGCTCAACGAAATAGAGCAGGAATGGGACGCGCAGATTCAGAAGGTGCGGGATGTCGGAATCGAGCCGACCCACCTCGACGGGCATCGGCACGTACAGATGTTGCCGGGCTTGTTTGAAATTGTTTTACGGCTGGCAAAGAGGCATGGCATAGCGGCTGTCCGGATTTCGCATGAAGAATCGAGTTTGCGAGCGGCGCTTTCGGCAGGAGCGAAGCAAAAAGGTTCCGTTGTGATGAAGCAGGGCGTCCAGGCGCGAGGCCTGAAGCTGCTGGCGCCAGATGCGCGCGAACAAGCGGAGCGCGTCGGAATTGGCGCGACGGACTATTTTTGCGGGATTGCCCAGACAGGCGAGCTGACGCGCGAAGGCGTTTTGCGCCTACTCGATATCCTGCCGGAAGGCACGACCGAGTTAATGTGTCATCCGGGCTACGTCGATGCGGAACTGGCAAAATCGGCGACGCGGCTGCAGGCTTCGCGCCAGGCGGAAGTGGAAATACTTACAGACACGGAGATACGAAATCTTGTCGCATCGCAAGGGATTCGGCTGGTAGACTATGGATTCGCAGCCCAGGAAGCTTGAGGAAAGCCCGAAATTGAAAGCATGAAGAACGATCCGCCTATCCGCTACTCGATCGTCGTTCCGTTTTACAACGAACAGGAAAATATCCCACCACTCTATGTAAAGCTGACGGAGGTGATGGACGCGCTTGGCGAGCGGTATGAATTGGTGTTTGTGGATGACGGTAGCAAGGACAAGACGTTCAAAGTGCTGTCCGATATTTATGAGCACGACCCGCGCGTGAATGTAGTGCAACTGCGGAGAAATTTTGGGCAGGCGCCGGCTTTGAAGGCGGGTTTTGATTTTGCGCGCGGAGAAATCATTATTTCGATGGACGGGGATT
>Ga0209006_10005903_pt1 | contig 11127 bp, 12 predicted proteins | sample JacPin_JW_Ref_O2_FD_188567 | JGI IMG/M metagenome (GOLD analysis project Ga0209006, IMG submission 188567) | Forest soil microbial communities from Algoma, Ontario, Canada - Jack Pine, Ontario site 1_JW_Ref_O2 (SPAdes) (version 2) | ecosystem: Environmental > Terrestrial > Soil > Boreal... | reverse complement strand
CCACACCGACCATCATGGGTTCCATCAAATTGAGCGTGGCAGCCGTGGCCACCGCTGCATCGACGGCGTTGCCGCCCTGCTTCAATATCTGCAAGCCGACCTGTGCCGCCAGCGGTTGACTGGTGACCACCATGCCATGCTGAGCCATGACCTCCGAACGTCCCTGCCCCGGCCAGCCCTCGGCACGGTCGCCGCGAAGACCCTGACAGAACGGCGCCTTGACCCCTTCGTTGCATGTTGCCATCAGGGGGTCGTTGTCGGCGCCGGCCGGGGCGGCTCCCCACGGCAGAACCAACGCCATCGCGATTGCGCACACGCGCGACCAACGCGCCATCACCGACACGATCGCCGCCAGGGGCGCGCGTCAGCTATTGCGCGCCGGAATGAGCAGCGAGACATAGAATCGTGGCGCCGTTCTCAACGTCAGTTTTACGGGTCTGCATGGAAGATCCGCGAGGCTAAAGCGGGTGGTCACCTTGTACGGTTGGCGCGCGGCATCCTGCCATTGGCTGTCGAGTACCTCGGCGACAATCGCTTCGCTGCCATCATCCATTGTTTGGCACGTTCCCCATTTCAATGAAAAGATGTGGTCGGGATTCGTGCCGCGGTAGGCCATGGTCACGACCAGCTCGTCTTGAGCGGCATCGTGGAAAACTTTGGAAAACGTGTCTCCATGGGCGACATCGGACAGAACCGCTGCAGAGAGAGCCCATAAGCACGCTGCGGTGAGAGGCGCCATGCGCCGTCCGCGAGGGTTTGCCGGATATTGATGCGGTTCTGCTTTCATGGCGTGTCGGTGCGCGCAGTTTGCTCCTGGTGACGGCGGTGGTCAAAAATTCGTCGTCACGGCTCCCAGTATCCGAACCAATAGGTGATGCCGAGGCGGAATATGTTCGCGCTGAGGCCCTCGTGAATGTTGTCCAATGACACGCCGGCAAATGCAGCGCATGTGAGGCCGGAGCCGCTGCACGTGGTTGCGGAGTTCGATTCCTTGGCAAATTTCGCGCGCAGATACTCCGCGGTGATCGACCACGCGCCGTTCAAGCCGAGTTCGAAACCTCCGCCGGCCACCCACCCCGGAGATGAAAATCCTTTGCCCCCGTCAAACGAAACCGTCGGCTTCTTGGCTCCCGGCGGAGTGTAAAAAAGCGTGCTGCTGTGTGATCCCACGGCGACAATCGTACCCACCTCAAGGTACGGCAGCCAAGTATCCCCGGCGTACCCGATCCGCGGACCGATGACGGCGAATCCGTTCGGGCTTTGTCTGCCGGAGTAAACGTAGGTGCCTGGCGGCGGTATTGCGCCCGAATATTTCAGCGCTTGATTGAATTCCTCGGCACCCCAATAGTCGAGATCGGCGCCGACGCCCAACACCAGCCGCTTGTACTGAAAGTTCTCGCCCATCCGCACGCCGCCGACGAGTGCGCTGCCGTTGGAACAGTCTCGATTGTTAAACTCAAACGCAGCGGCGGGGGCAATCATCGCCCCGTTCAGGCTCCAGCTGTTGCACGTGTTACTTGATGCCTTCCCGGCACTCGCCCCAATATAAGGACCGTCCCAGGGAATGTCGCTCTTCGCGGATGCTACGCCGGCGGTTGCCGCTATCGCCAGAACGGATATTGCGGCGACTACACGGGCATTCATCCTCAGGTAGACGAACGACTTGGACGAATCCTTCGCGCCTTCGACTATATTTCTCTCAAGAGACTCTATTTCTCTCAAGATAAGAGCGGGTGATCCTTCGGCAACTGATGGGCGTACCACAACGCCAGCCGGTGGCGCACGCTCTTCTCCGCCACCTGCTCTTCGGGCATCGGTGTGATGATCTTATCGTGCACCAGCAACCGGTACACGTAGAGCGCCTTGTCGCTGGCGGAGTCGGTCGGCTCGAACTCCACCGCCCCGCGGCCCTCCGCATATTTGATGCCCGCCAGCAATGCCGCCTTGAACAGTTCCGCTTCATGTTTGGGCTTTTTCATGATGCCGGCAGTCTGGCACGGTACACTTCGGCATGCAAAGGGCGGATGTGGTTATCGCCGGCGGCGGAGCGGTGGGTTCTGCCACGGCGTATTTTCTGCTCAATCAGCCTGCCTTTTCCGGGTCCATCGTGGTGGTCGAGCCGGACCCGACGTATTCCTTCGCCGCGAGTGCATTGTCGGCGAGTTCCATCCGCCGGCAGTTTTCGACGCCGCTCAATATCGAGCTCTCGGCATTCGGGCTCGAGTTCCTGCGGGACTGCAGCCGCGGTCTCGCCGACGTCAACCTGGTGGAGTCGACCTACCTCTATCTCGCTTCCGCACAGGGCGAATCGACCTTGAAACGGAACGTAGAGGTGCAGAGGCGATGCGGGGTGGCAACCCGGCTGCTGGATGCTGCCGGCCTGCTTGCGAGCTATCCGTGGATCAATGCCGGCGATGTGGCCGCCGCCGCCGACACCTCGAGCGGCGAGGGTTGGTTCGACGGCTATGGGTTGCTGCGTGGATTGCGCCAGGCAAGCGAACGTGGCGGCGTACGCTATCTGCGCGACCGGGTCGCGTCGGTGGTCATGGATGGTGCGAATTCGGTCGCCGCCGTGCGCCTGCGCGGCGGCGAGACGCTGCGATGCCGATGGCTGGTGAATGCGGCGGGCACGCACTCGCGCGCGATCGCAGCGGAAGCGCGAATCGATCTTCCGGTCTATGCGCGCAAGCGGAACGTCTTCGTATTCACGAGTTCTTCGCCGCCCGTCCATTGTCCCATGGTCGTCGATCCGTCCGGTCTCTGGTTTCGGCGGGAGCGGGACCGATTCATCTGCGGAGTCGTGCCCGCGCACGATCCTAATGTCGCACTGGACGACTTCGAGGTGGATCATCGTCTGTTCGAAGACGTCGCGTGGCCGGCGCTGGCTCATCGCGTACCCGCGTTCGAGGCCATCAGAATGGCGAGCGCCTGGGCGGGACACTACGACTATAACGTCTTCGATCAAAATGCGTTCCTGGGCGCATGCGAGACCGTGCCCAATTTCATCCTGGCGAGCGGCTTCAGCGGTCACGGGCTGCAGCACGCACCGGCAATCGGCCGTGCACTATCCGAATTCATCGCTTTCGGAGAATACCGTACCATCGACCTCTCGCCGTTCTCGTACTCGCGCTACCTGCGCGGCCGGCCCTTGCGAGAGCACAACGTCATCTAGGAGAGACCGCATGTTGCAGCTCGATGCTCCGCAGGTGGCCGCGCGGCTCGCCCGCGGGCCCTTGATCGACGCCCTGATGCGCGCATTTCAGGAGGACTATCAAGTTCCGGAACGGCAGCACTATGCGGTGGGCGGCCCTCTGAATCCGAAGGACACCTTGCTTATCATGCCCGCCTGGCGCGTGGGCGGTCGTCTCGGAGTCAAGCTCGTCACCGTTTTTCCCGGCAACGCACGGCAAGGAGAATCGGCGGTCCAGGCGACTTACACCCTGTTCGATGCCGCCACCGGTCTGCCGTTGGCCGTGCTGGATGGGACCGAGTTGACGCGTCGTCGAACCGCCGCAGCCTCCGCGCTGGCGGCCCGATACCTCGCGCCGCCCGACGCAACACGACTCTTGATGGTGGGCACGGGCGGCCTGGCGCCCCACGTCATCGAGAGTCACGCGGCCGTGCGGCCCATCAGTTCAGTGCGGGTTTGGGGACGGCGACTGGAGGCGGCCGAGACGGTCGCGCGGGGCTTCGCGGGCCGCCCCTATGCGGTCGAAGCGGTGAGCGATCTTCAGTCTGCGGTACGCTGGGCGGACATCATCAGCTGCGCGACGCTGGCAGAGACGCCCATCGTACACGGCGCCTGGTTGCGTCCCGGCCAACACCTCGATCTGATCGGGTCCTTCACCCCCGCAATGCGCGAAGCGGACGATGGCGCCTTGGCGCGCGCGGCGATCTATGTGGACACCCGCGGCGCGCTTGCCGACAGCGGTGAGCTGCTGCACGGCTTCGCGTCGGGGGTGATTTCGGCGACGGACATCCGCGGCGAGCTCTCCGATCTCGTGCGAGGCGGCGTCGCGGGCCGGCGGTCTGCCGAGGAAATCACCCTCTTCAAGAGCGTCGGTTGCGCCCTCGAAGATCTTGCGGCAGCAGAGCTGGCGCTCAGAGCTTCTGCACCACGACCCGACCCTGCGGATTGACGAAGACATGGTAGCGGTTGCCATCCTTGCAGGATGCCGTGTAATCGCTGTCGCCATTGCGTTTCGCTTCGACGATCTGATCGCAGGGCATCCCCTGCAGCGCGATCGTGGCCTTCAGATCATTGCTGAACGAGGCATTGTCCGCACCGAACGACGCGGCTGCGGCGAGCAATGCGGCGGCTGTTGAAACCGGAACGTAGATCGGACGGTGCATAGAAGCTCCTGCTAACCCAATTCAATTTTTTGAAATTTATCGCGATCCGCCAGGAGAGCCCAGATAGCCTCTCGCGATGCCGAAATGGCGGACGCCAGCGGCGGATCGCCGTCCTGCAACAGCGTGAGCACCTTGAGCAGCAGCAGGTCATAGCGTTGCCGCAGCTCGGCCAGAGGTGGTTGGGCCCGCCCACCGTGGAAGGCACGGAATGCACCGAGCAGGTCGTCGACCTGATTCTTCAGCGACAACTTCGTGAACACGCCGATGGCATGAGTGTCTCTGAGCCGCTGTTCCAAGCCGGCCAAATCAAGGGCCGGGGGGGCCGGGGGCTTGACGCCCGGCTGGCTCGCCGCGGTCTTTGTAGCAGCCGCAGCCGCGCGCTGTTCGACCGGCACGGGCTTGGACGAACCACCGGCCGGCGATTCCGTGCCCTGCGGACTCCTGGGGGTGGCATTGCCTGCGATTTTGGGCGGAGCGGGTTTGGCGGCGGCCGGCGGCAATGCGGCAGCCGGCGGGACGGCAGCGGGCGGGACGGCGGGCGGCGGAGCGGCGGCCGGCGGTGCCGTCGGCAGCGAGGCGGGCGGGGCGTCAGGCGCTTCGGCGGCGGTTTGCCCATCCGAGGAGTGCTGCGCGTCGGCCACCGATCGCGCCGGGGTCACCGCAGCGGGTGACGGATTCCCCTTGAAGTGCGCGCAAGAGGTCAAGGTGACCAGCAACAGCAATCCCGCGCAGACTCTTCGTGGTATCGACGATTCCCGTGGGTTCCCTTGCATCTGAGTGCAACGGTACCACACCCAACATGCGCGAACGACCGCCGGCTAGCAGCTATGCTTCAGGGTGCAACCGCATTCGCGGTACCGCCGCCGATCCGGTATCTGTGCGTACCGCCCTCTTGACCGGTAAACCAGTTGATTGCGAACTGCACGAGTTGGGTGCCGGTATGCAAATTGAGCTTGGTCTTGATCCGCTGGCGGTGCGACTCGACCGTCTTGATGCTCAGGGTGAGCGAATTCGCGGTCTCGCGAGTGCTCATTCCCCTGCCGATCAGATGCAGGATCTGCAGCTCGCGGTTGCTCAGGCGTTCGATGGGGTCCGACGACACATAGCTTCCGCGAGCGCTGGTTTTCTTTTTTATCATGTTGCATCCAACATCGTGCGAAACATAGATTTCGCCGTCGAGCACCCGACGCAGAGACACCAATATCTCTTCGCTCGTTGCATGCTTCATGATGTAGCCGTTGGCGCCGACGGACAACAGCCGTTCAGCGTAGATGGTCTCGTCGTGACTCGAGAGTACGAGAATCGGCAACCTTCGGTAGTGAGCGCGTACATCGCGCACCAACTCGATTCCGTCGCCTTGATTGAGGCCGATATCGGCGATCATCACGTCCGGATTGCGCTCTTTGATCGCAACGCGCGCATCGCGCGCCGTGTCGGCTTCGGCACACACGAACAGGTCATCCTCGCCATCGATGACCCGCCGCAACCCCTCCCGAACGATGGGATGATTGTCGATGATGAGTACCCGACGCGCGCCCCGCTTACCGTCGGCGACGGTAGATGGCGTCGAAATTGAAGATATCCATGTATTGCCTGCTGTCATCGTCCATTCCTCGCTGAGTGTCGTGGCCGCGCGCCGCCGGTGGTATACCGGGCGGGCGCCCGTTCCAACCTGCAAAACTTGCGTCCTCACCGAGTAAAGCGACGTTAGATGGTCAAAACCATCATCTTTCCGCGAAACGACAAAGAAAATTTGCGAGCGGGCAGAAGCGACCACCGCGTGGTTTCGACCGGGCCGCCGCTCAGCGGGTCAGAGTCGCCCCGCTCAAGCGCGCCAGCGCACCGAGCGACGTCTGTGTGGCATTCAATCCCAGGCGAAAGTCCAGGTCGTTGAACGTGGCATATAGGTCCGAAGGCTGGTGCCAATGCGGATCCCATCCGGCGCCGATCTCCCGGCCCCGTTCGTTTTCTCTCAGGCTGATTGCCGCCACCCGGTCCATGAAGGGCGTGCTGTCGGTATTTGTCATATGCGGGCCGACGGCAGCCGGGTAGTCCGATGCGTAGGCTTCGTTGGCCGCATAGAACGTCCACGCAAGCTTCTGCGCCTCATCGGCCATTCCGGCGGCGGACTGAAATTCGATATTGATGTCCGCCTCCGGACGCTGTTCCTTCGAGACCGTTCCGTCCGGCCGCGGCATTCCATGATCGAAGAGCATCATGTCGTGCTGAATCATGCCCAGCCACTTGGGCTCGGGGTAGCGGCCGGATCCAGCCGGATCCTCCCGGCCTTGGAGTGCCGCACGTTGTGCAACATAGGCGTATGCGCCGTTGAGACCGGTCTCCTCGTTGTTCCAGAGCACGAACCGGATGGACCGCTCGGTCTTGACGTCCGGCGAGGAGAAAATACGCGCGAGTTCCATGACCAGCGCGGTGCCGGAGCCGTCATCGTTGGCGGCTTCGCCCCATCCGTGGCCATCCATGTGTGCGCCGACGATGTACATCTCCTCGGGGTGCGTCGCACCGACTTTCGTGCAATACACCTCCTCGCGCGCGCCGCCCTTGCTCGGTTCGGCATTGAGCGTGCGAAGCTTCTCGTCCGGCTGCCGATCGGGATCCGTATTGACGCCCGTCGGGCCTCGGACGCCGCGATAGCGGGCGCCGCCCACGGCCGAGTCGGGTTTGCGCGCGATCCGCGGACCGCTCGGTAATTCCGCATCGGACGGAAAGTAGGTGTACTTGAGACGAGCGATGTCCGCGCAGCCGTGACTCTTCAGTTGCGCCTCGATCCAATCGACGGCGGCGCGATTGCGCTCAGTACCCTGCCGGCGATCGCCGAATTGCGTCAATCCCTTGATGGTCGATTTGTATGCCGCAAGGTCCAGCCGCGCGACCAGGGTTCGAATCGGGTCGTCATCCGCGGCCCCCGTGTGAGGTCCGGCGGGTGAGTTCTGCGCAACCGCCGCGGCGAAAATGAAATTTGCCGACACGACCGAGATCCATGGACGCATAAGTGTTCCGTTTCAGGGGGTAGCCTCGATAGTTTACATAGCAAGCAGGTCCGCCACCCAGGCGCAGCGGGTGCAGATGCTGCATCGCAGCAATGGCCGCGCAACTCCCTTGCGGAACGGGACGCCTTGGCGCGGACCCGTCACTCCAGAAGATCGAGCTCCGACGCGGAATTGAAGAGCTTGTAGTTATTGCGCCCGTGATACTTGGCCTGATACATCGCGAAATCGGCGCAGCGCAGCAGCGCCTCGGGCTCCTGGGCATCGTCGGGGAATATGGCCACTCCGATGCTGGCGGACACGCGCAGTTCATGTTCGCCGATTCGATAGGGCGCCTCCAATGCGCCCAGCAGCTTCTCCGCGCATGCCACGGCGTCCTTGATCTGGACGATATCGGCCAGCAACACGACGAATTCGTCGCCCCCCTGCCGGCTCACCGTGTCGGTGCTGCGCACGCAACCGAGCAATCGCCTGGCGACGGTCTGCAGAAGCTTGTCGCCGATGGCGTGCCCGAGGGAATCGTTGATGTGCTTGAACCGATCCAAATCGACGTACAGCAATGCCGCGTAACCGGCGCTCGTCAGGGCATTTGTCGTCGCTTGAGTCAATCGATCGCTGAATAACGCCCGATTGGGCAGATCGGTCAGGCTATCGTGCAAGGCCAGCCGCGCCAGTTTCGTGGACAACTCGCGCGCCGCGGTGACGTCATGCGCCACCATGACGGCGCCGATGACGCCGCCATTGCGGTCGTGGATGGGCGCGGCCGACACTTCGACCGCGATTTCCTTGCGGTCGCGCCGAATGAGCACACACACGGCCTCCAGGGAAATCCTGCGATTTTCGATGATGGCTTGCGCCGTGGGGCAGGGAATCGTCTCGTGGGTGGCCGCGTCGACGAGCCGAAATACCTCGTCGACGGCGCTGTCGGACGCATCCAGCTGCACCCACCCGGTCATTTTTTCGGCGACGATATTCAGGTAGCTCACTCGGCCGCTGAAGTTCGTGCTGATCACGGCGTCGCCGATGGAATTGAGCGTCACTTGCGCGCGCTCCTTTTCCTCGAACAATTCGTCCGCGTTGGCGAGCAGCGACTCGTTGGTGTTCTGGAGGGCGATCTCGGCCGTCTGGCGGCGGGAGCGGGCCACGATCACGGCGCCCGCGAACCGGCCGCGCGCATCCTGCATGGCCACCGCGGTATATTCGATCTCGACTTGCAGGCCCCTTCGGTTGACCACGGCCGCATGGATCGTTCCGGCCGCCTGCACAGCTCCCTGCTTCACCCGATCGAGCGGGCGGTCGATGACCTTGTCGTTCTCCTGATCGATGAGAAAGAACACCTGCGTCAGCGGTTTGCCAAGCGCCTCGCTGGACCGCCAGCCGGTCATCGATTCTGCGGCAGGATTGAAGAAGGTGATGCGATCGTGCGGGTCGGTTCCAATGACGGCATCGACCACCGTCGCCAGCGCAATATTCAGAAGCTGGCAATGATGGTTTTCGTTCACTGCCGCCGTTCCGGAAATTGGTAGTTCGTCATCGCTGCGCGTGAGCAAGTTCAATTAGCAGATGCTACCTTATTTTAGCCGGAATACAGTTTGCCTGAGCCCGCGAAATGAATGGGCGCGCGATGCTATCGGACTTCTTCCCACAGGGATCGCGGAACAGTCCTACAACGGCGCGGCACGGCGCGCCAGGGCACCGGACGGCACCGGCGATATCCTCTGCGAGATGAGCTGCAGCGCTTTGCCGGCGAGCGCCTCGTTGTTGCTCTCCACCGCGCCTGCGACCACGGTGCTGATCTGCAGCAAGCCGCTCTCGAGGCCCGTCTTGAGGCCTTTGGCATAATCCCGGGCGCAGGTCGCCGACAGGTGGGCGGCCGCGTCCGGCCCGATGTGCGCAGCGAGGATGCGAGCCGTGCCGATGAGCGCCGCGATGCGCCACGAGTTCGCCTCCTGAATGAGCAGCGCCAAACCATGGCTGACGGCACAAGCGGCTTGACCCACCGCCGCGTGATGAGTGGCATCGAGCACACCATTGCCGTCCGGCGTGCACGCAGTCAGCGCCTGGTCGACGAAATAGATGGTCGCGCACGCCAGGTTGTCGCTGACGCGTGCTTCGCCGGACAGCACCCACTTCCGGCCCCTGGATCTCAGAAACGATTCCAACGGGGCGTGCCGGAGCCGCGTTTCGAGCGCTCCGTTCCAGCGTGCCGCCACTTTTTTATTGGGGATGAGTACCGTCACAGGACCACCGGGTTATCCGCACCGCCGGGCTTTCCCCGATGGAAAGCCTCAGCTCTTACCCGCAATGGTCGGCAGATACACGGTAAACTTGAGCCGGACACCGGCCTATGCGCGTGCGGCGGCAGGCTCCATCCCGTGCCGGAGTTTCATCACCGCCGTCGCCGGCGACGCCATGAAAGCCAGGAGCTGTCGCGCCGCCGCGGGGTCGGCGCAGGCGACCGAAATTCCTCCTGAAAAAGTCGTCATGCTCTGAATCGCCGGAGGCAGCGGTCCCACGACCTCGATGTCGGGCACGTTCTTGAGCTCGCTCAGTTGTTGAAATCCGAGCTCCGCTGTGCCGCTTGCGACCAGCGATCCCACCGCCACGCCGGGAGGCGGCACTACGATACGGTTGCGGATGGCCTCGAGTATGCCCCAGCGTTCGAACAGCTTTTCCAGGTAGACACCGCTCGGGCCGGTCGAGTAGCTCAAACTACCCGCAGCCAGCACCGCGCTCCTGACCTCCTCTTCGGTCCCGACGTCCGGCCTCGGGCGATTCGCTCGAACCGCAATCGCGACGCCGGACTCGACCAGATCCACGCGGCTGCCGGCAATGAGTTTCTTCTCTTCGATCAGCTTGTCGATGACGTTGCTCGCGAGCACGACGACGTCCACTGCCTCGCCGCCGCGTACGCGCCTGGCAACGTCGACTCCGCCCGCCGATTCGCTGTCCACTGCGCACGCCGTGTCCACCTGGTAGCGGGACACCATCTCGCGCAACACATCGCGAGTGGCCATCGAGGACAACAATTTGAGAGGGGGGATCGTCATGAAAGGGGGGGTGTCATTTGGAATTCCGCTCAGGACGCATCGAGCTCGGGATAGTGACGGAAAATCCCTTCTTGATTGAACGGAATACGGCGGGGAGACGCCAGATAAGCGGCGATTCGCGGACGCTCCTGCACCCGCGAGTGCAGGGCGAAGAGGCGCCGATGACGGGATGCGGCCCGCGCCATCGCGCGCGGAAACGCGTAGCTCAGGCCCGCAATGACCTGGAACATCGAAACGTCCACGTAGGTCAGCTTCGCGCCGACCAGATAGCGATCACTGCGCGCGTTGCGCGATAGCACCCGGTCGAAATAGCCGAGGAACTTCGGGGCACGGTTCGCGAGGAAATCTTCGGCGCGGCGCCGCGCCTCGCGCTGTTGATCCTCGTAATACAGACCGGCGGCAATGGGATGGTGCGTGTCGTGTATCTCGGCCACGAAATCCGCAATGGTCAGCTGAAGCTCGTTGGCCCATAGCTGTGCGGTCTCATTCTTGGGAACGAGATCGTGGCGCAGCGCCAGGAACCGCAGAATATTGGCCGTCTGCCCGATGACCAGCCGCCCCGCCTTCAAGAACGGCGGCGCGAACGGCGGCCGGCGGACGCTGCGGCTCTCGAGAAACCGCATCAGCGCCGCCGCCCGTCCGGGCCGGCCGACGAGCCGGCAATGCAGGCCGACCGACATCATCTTCGGCGAGGTTTCCCCTTCGGCGTACAGCACGTC
>Ga0209006_10005902_pt1 | contig 11127 bp, 7 predicted proteins | sample JacPin_JW_Ref_O2_FD_188567 | JGI IMG/M metagenome (GOLD analysis project Ga0209006, IMG submission 188567) | Forest soil microbial communities from Algoma, Ontario, Canada - Jack Pine, Ontario site 1_JW_Ref_O2 (SPAdes) (version 2) | ecosystem: Environmental > Terrestrial > Soil > Boreal... | reverse complement strand
GGAACGGCACGCGCCTGTCTGTGTATCTGTTTGATTAGTTTGTTCGCCGCAACGTCTGCATTCGCACAGGCGGGCCGAGGCTCCATCAGCGGAACCGTAACCGATCCGGGCGGAGCTCTGATTCCCGGAGCGCAGGTCATCCTTACCAGTCCTGCCACCGGCGTGACCCAGAAGACGACTACCAGTGCCGCGGGATTGTATTCGTTCATCTCCCTCAACCCAGGCGTTTTCACGGTCAAAGTAAGCCAGACGGGCTTTTCGAGCGTCGTGCGGGACAAAGTTACGGTCGACGTCGATCAGGTCACTGAGGTGAACCTCACCTTGAAAGTGGGCGCCGCGACCGAGACAGTCAATGTCACGGGAACGGCCGAGTTGGTCGAGGCCAGTAATTCCACGGTCGGCTCTCTGATCCCCGCAGAGCAGATTGACCGCGTGCCGCTGGTATCGCGCAACGTTTACGACCTCATCCAATTGAGCGCGGGCGTCAATGCGGTCAACGGATCGCCCAACTCGAGTGACTCGATGCAGTCCGTTCAGAATATTTCCGTCGGCCGCCCCGGAGTGGACGTCGCCGCCGACACGATCAATGGCGCGCTTGTGGGATCGGTCTACTTCATGATCGATGGTGCCCCGATCGGCATTGCAGAAAATAACTCGGCCGCGATCATTCCCGCGATGAATGTTCCTGAGGACGGCGTCGAAGAAGTTCGCGTTGAAACCCAGAATACGCCGGCATCGTACCTGAGCGGCGGCGCGGGAGTCATCAGCCTGGTTACCAAGTCGGGCACGAATGCGTTTCATGGCGACGGGTTTGGAGTATTCCGCCCCGATGTGCTGGCGGCGAACGACTATTTCAACAAGCAGAGTCAGGTCTCCCTGGGACAACGCAACACTCCGCCTGAATTTCACCGCTACCAGGAAGGTGGGGCGATCGGCGGACCAATCAAGAAAGACAAGTTGTTTTTCTTCGCCGATTACGAAGACACGCAGCAGCAGGAGTTCGAAGGCCTGAAGACTTACGCAGTTCCGACCAGCCTCGAGCGGACGGGTGATTTTTCGCAGATGGGATTCACCATCTACGATCCGACCAAACCCGATAACCCGGACGGAACGCGGCAGCCGTTCGCTGGAAACAAGATCACAAACCTGAATCCGATCGGCCAGCTTTATCTGCAGAACATGCCGAAGTGCAATTACCCGAATCCTGCGACCTGCGACTCCGCCACCGTCGATGTGACTCCGAATTTTGCTTTGCCGGGCCTCGATCCGCTGAATGCTCATCGCTTTGACGCTCGTGTCGATTGGAATGCCAGTGCGAAACAGCGTATTTTCACCAGATTTTCCTACGACAAATTGAAGTTCTCTACAGCCAATGTTTTTCCTGCTCCCGGATGGGATCCGGACTACGCTTTGAACACCACGAACGGCCGCAACGTATTGGTGGCCGACGACATCACGCTCAACGGGTCCACCGTTCTGAATTTGCGCTACTCATTTACGCGCCACTTCGAAAAACAAGGCGGGCCGCCGGCGTTGTTGAATACCGACATTACGAATCTCGGAACGGTGAACGGCGTCACGGCGGGGTTCCCCGCCGCCCTGGCTGCGCAGCAGGTGTTCAAGCAGCTTCCGTTCCTGATCTTTAACGACGTGGGAGGTGGCGTGGGAGGCACGGCCGATTACAACAACTTTGTCTACGCCAGCGAGAATAGCGACGTGAACGCAACCCTCACGAAGATTTACGGCAAGCACCAGATTGCTTTCGGCTTTGAATGGATGAAGCGCTACCTCAACGTCGGCCAGCCGCCCGCGCCGGCTGGGTCGTATCTATTCGACGTCAGTGCGACGGACCAGTCAGTGAACAGCGTCAACGGTGGCAGCGACTATGCCTCCACGCTGATTGGTATGGGCACCGCGGGAAGTGGCAGTGAGTCTGGTGACTATCCCAACTTCACCAAAGACGTCTTCGCCGCTGAGTCCAACCCTTACTACGCCGCTTTCGTCGAGGACACGTTTCATGCCTCCACGAAGCTGACGATCACAGCAGGCCTTCGGTGGGACATTTTCGGTGGGCGCAACGAGCGGACGAATCGGCAGGAGTACTTCGATCCGAATGCCTCGAACACGGTAAACGGCGTGTCCTATACCGGCGCCGAGGTTTTTGTAAATAAGAACAACCGGTCCCCCTACTCGACCAACTTGCACAACTTCGGTCCCCGTCTGGCTTTCGCGTGGCAGCCGGTGACGCACTTGGTTGTGCGGGGCGGCGCTGGATTTTACTTCGGCCCCAGCACTGAGCAAGTGGGCAGCGCGGGTCTGAACACTGACGGATTTTCATCGCAGACCACTTGGAACGCCACCTGCTTCAACGCCAACGGAGACGGGAATTCGGTTTTCAACGGCACTGCGGCTTGCAACTCGCCGACAGGGAGCCCGGCGGCCAGCGTTACCGGCCCTTATTCGTTGAGTAACCCGTTTCCGAATGGAGTAGTCCAGGTGTTCACAGCCCCACCCTCTGGGCTGGGCAATAATCTGGAAATTGCGTTGAGCACTGTACTGCGTTCGCAGCGCACGCCCACGACCTACAACTACAACTTTGGCGTCGAATACGAGCTTCCCCACCAGATCGTTGTGAGCGCCGCTTATGTGGGCAGCCGCGGGCTCTACATGCCCTTCGGCACGGTGGATCTGAATCAGCTTGACTTGGGCACTATTCAGAAATACGGCAACGCGCTCTGCATCACGGCGGATCCGAGCTGTATGGTACCCAATCAATGGGAAGCGATTGAAGATCCGAGCAATCAGTGGTTCGGATCGTCCACCGTGCCGCGGTACATCTCTCTCGAGAAATATCCTCAATTCGGCAACGGCGGCTTCGGCAATGGCGTCGGTGTCCATGGTTATCCGGCGGGCGACTCCGAATACAACTCGTTGCAGACCAAAGTACAAAAGCGGTTGACCAGCCATTTCACCACGCTGGCTACCTTTACGTGGAGCAAGCTCCTTACTGACGATGGCAACCCTCCACTCGGTTTCGTCGGCACTCACAACGGCGCGCCCCAGGACTGGAGAAATCTAGGCTTCGAGCACTCGGTCAGCCCACAGGACCTCAAACTTTCGTTCACTGGTCAGATGTCGTATGACCTACCGATTGGCAAGGGGGAATTGGTCAATCTGAACGGTGCAGCGAATGCGTTGCTTGGTGGCTGGACGGTAAACGGAATTCTCTACCTCAGCGACGGAGTTCCTATCGCCTCGCCGGGCTCCGGAACGCCAAACTCGCCGCTTGCTCAGCGCGCAGACGAGGTCTGCAATCCAGCCAGTGGCGCTCCCCGTACCGTAAATAATTGGTTCAATATCGATTGCTTCAAGGCACCAGGTGCTCATGACGGCAACTTGAACAATGCAAATCCATTTGTTCCGGGAACCGCGCCGGCCTACCTGGGTAACGTCCGGACACGTGGAGCGCGCGACCTGGACCTCTCGATTTATAAGACCTTCAAGTTCGGCGAAGTCAGAGCGCTGCGCTTTGACATCTCCGCCTACAACATGACGAACTTCGCGCAATATGGCTATCCAAACGTACCAAGCGTGTTTGACACCGCGCAGCAAAGCGCTCAGTTCGGACTCATTACCGGCGTGGTCAATAGTCCGCGGCAGCTCCAGTTCGGCGCGCGCTTCACGTTCTAACCCATAACGCGGCGAAGCGGGCTGAAGACAGCCCGCTTCGCAGTGATTTGATAATCGGAAGTAGAACGAAGCCTATCGAGCCGGGACCGACTGCGGTTCTGCCACCGCTTCCAGCGCTTGTTCCAGGTCGGCGATCAGATCGTCGGCATTTTCGATTCCCACCGATAGCCGCACCATCTGGTCGGTCACGCCCATCTTCTCCCGCAATTCCGCTGAAATCATCGCGTGCGAAGTCAGCACCGGAATCGATACCAGCGACTCCACTCCTCCCAGACTCGTGGCCAGCGTAAACAGCCGCATACTCTCGCTGGCGCGCCGTGCGTCTTCGCCCGAGCCTTCGACTTCAAACGTCACCATGCCGCTTCCGCCGCTCATCTGCTCGCGCGCAATGGCATACTGTGGATGGCTCTTCAGAAACGGATAATGCACCCGCCGCACCTTGGCATGTTGCTCCAGGAACTCGGCCACGCGCAGCGCGCTCTCGTTCTGCCGCGCGACGCGCACCGCCAGAGTCTTCAGCCCGCGGATCAGCATCCACGCCGCGTGCGGGTCCATGCAATTGCCCAGCGTCTTGCGCGCGTCGTCAATGTGGGTGATCAGGTCGCCTCGGCCCGCCACGACTCCGCAGGTCAGATCCGCGTGGCCGCTCAAATATTTCGTGCCCGAATGCATCACCAGATCGATGCCATACTCCGCCGGCCGTTGATTGATGGGTGTGCCGAACGTGCTGTCGATCATGCTGATCAGCCCGTGCTTCTTCGCCAGCGCCGCAGCGCGCTTCAGGTCGACCACGCGCAGCGTAGGATTCGTCGGCGACTCCAGATACAGCATCTTCGTATGCGGCCGGACGGCGCGGGCGTGCTGATCGAAGTCGTTCAGATCGACGAACGTGGTCTCGATGCCTAGGCGCGGCAGCCATTCCGCGAGAAATTTTGCCACGCCGCCGTAAACTTCGCGCTGCGCCACGATGTGGTCGCCCGCCTTCAGCAAGGCCAGGATTGAAGTCGTGATCGCTCCCATGCCGGAGGCAAACGTGCGCGCGGCCTCTGTGCCTTCGAGTTCGGCGACCGTTTCCTCGGCGACTGTGATCGTCGGATTTCCCCACCGCGTGTAGTAACGGTCGGTGCTGGTCACGCGCTGCTGCTCGTCGTTGTCCGTGACCTCAAAAGTTGAGGTCTGGTAAATCGGGGTCGCGACGGGGCCGTTTTTCTTTTCCAGGTCAGCGGCTCCGTGCACAGCGGCGGTTTCAGGACGACGGCTGCGACGTTTCATGATCGCCTCGGTTCTTGAGTAGATTCACTTCTTGAATTCGTTGAGTGCTTCCAGAGTAATTGTGCCTGTCCGCCTGCGGCAAGCAATCCTTGGCGGGCGACCATTTATAATCCCTGCTCGCAGAATTTCCATGGACTTGGGACTTAAAGATCGTGTGGCCCTGATTGCCGCGTCCAGTCAGGGAATCGGCCTCGCCACTGCCGCAGCCTTCGCGGCCGAAGGCTGCCGCGTCGCCATGTGCGCGCGCAATGATCAGGCGCTGCAGGCGGCGGCAGAGAAGATCCGGAAGCAGCACGGAGTGGAAGTGTTGGCTGAAGCGTGCGATGTAGGCGATCCGGCCGCGGTCAGCAGGTTCGTCGCGGCCGTGGCGGCTCGGTTCGGCGGAGTCGATATTTGTGTGACCAACGCTGGAGGCCCGCCCGCCAAAGGCTTCCTCGCCGCGAGCCTCGACGACTGGCAACGCGCGCTCGATCTGAATTTTCTCAGCACCGTGTATTTTGCGCGCGAAGTCATTCCGCATATGCAGTCAAAGCGCTGGGGACGCATCATTACGATCACGTCGATTACGACCAAGCAGCCGGTCGCCGATCTCGTTCTTTCGAACGCGGTTCGCGCCGCAGTGGTCGGCTTGGTGAAGAGCCTGGCTAACGAGTTTGGCAAAGACGGAATCCTGGTCAACAATGTGGGCCCAGGATTTACCGCGACGGATCGCTTGAAAGAGTTGGCCAAAGCCCGGTCGGCTGCGTCCGGAAAAAGCGAGTACGAGATTTTCGACAGTTGGGCGGCCGATGCTCCGCTCAAGCGACTCGGAGAACCACGCGAAGTAGCTGAAACCATCGTTTGGTTGGCCTCGGAGCCCGCCTCTTACGTTACCGGTCAAACCGTGCTGGTCGATGGCGGCTTTTATAAGGGACTGTGAAATCGATTCTCTTGCGGGTTGAAGAATAACTATGGGATTCGCGCTTCGATGCTTTGCGTTCGGTGCTGTCGCTGGCGCTTCGATTTTTTCAATGGCGCAGGCACGCCCACTTTCTGGCCCTGACGTGCAGCAGATCTATGAACGCTTGTTGCCGCAGATTGAGAAAGTTCCCGCCTTCGATCATCATGCCCATCCGGGATACGCCGATGATCCGGATATCGACGCGATGGCGGCTCCGCCCGACGCAATATATCCCTTGCGTACTCGCGATGACAACCCCGAATTTATAGCAGCGGCCAGAGCTTTGTTCGGCTATCCTTACCGCGATTTTTCCGCCGAGCACGGCAAGTGGTTGCTGGAAAAGAAAACGGCGTTGAAGAAGCAGCTTGCCGGTTCGGCTTATTTCGATTCCATTCTCGACAAACTCAATGTCGAAACTTCGGTGGCGAACCGGGTCGCGATGCCCGATTATCTCGACTCGAAACGATTTGCCTGGGTGTTCTTCGTCGACTCGTTCCTGTGGCCATTCAACAACGAGCGCGAGGCGGGGCGCAATCCCGATCAGGGTGTGTTCATTCCGCTGCAGGAAAAGATGCTGCAGCGCTGGATGAAGCAGGAAAATATCACCAAGTTGCCCGCAAACTTTGCAGACTATTTGAAGTTCATAACCCATGTCGTCGAGGACAACTCAAAGCGCGGTGGCATCGCCATGAAGTTCGAGGTCGCATGGTTTCGACCAACCACGTTCAGCGATCCTTCGCGCGATAAAGTCGAAGAAATTTATCGGAACTATGTAAATGGTGGAGTTCCCAGCGAGGCGGACTACCGGACATTTCAGGATTTTATTTTCCGCTATCTGGTGCAGGAGGGCGGGCGCGTGCATTTGCCCGTGCACATTCATACTGCTGTCGGCATTGGATATTTCAGCCTCACGCAGAGCAATGTCATGAATCTCGAAAATGTGCTGCGCGACCCACGTTACTCCGCGACAACATTCGTGCTGATTCACGGCGGTTTTCCTCTGGAGCGCGAAGCGATCTGGCTGGCCAGTATGAAAAATGTGTATCTTGATTCGTCTTTTGGTGAGCTGGTGCAATATCCGTCGGCCTTCAAAGACACGCTCAAGATGTGGCTGGAAACTTTTCCTGACAAGATCACCTTCGGCACCGACTGTTTCCCTTACAATCAACTGTTGGGCGCGGAAGAGAGTTACTGGATGGGCGTTCACTCATCGCGCACGGCGCTGGCCGCGGCGCTCGCGGAGATGATCTCCGAAAAGGAGATCACCGAAGCGCGAGCGATGGAAATGGCGCACGCCTACCTGCACGATACCGCGGTGAAATTGTATGACGGGCGCGTGCACTAAGGACCGGTCATGGGCACGACCTGAATCAAGTCGTCCGGATCAAATCATCTGGATCCAATCATGAAGAAGACGAAATCGAAGTCGTCCGCGAAAAAGAAAGCGAAAGCCACTAAGCGGCGTCGTCGCCCCAAGGGGCCTTCGCCCAAACGCGCTGCAGTTTCCGCCGGGTTGCAATACACTCCCTGGCACACCATTCCGCTGGAAGACCTGAACCCCCTGCTGCAGCGGCAATTCGTCGTGGGGCAGGAGATTATGCTGGCGCGCGTGCTGTTGAAGAAAGGCTGCATTATCCCGGAGCATAGCCATCACAACGAGCAACTCACTTACATCCTCGATGGCGCGTTGAAGTTTTGGATCGACGGCAAAGAGATTCTCGTGCGTGCCGGAGAAGTTCTCTGCATCCCTTCGAACATGCCGCACAAAGCCGAAGCAGTAGAAGACACGATTGATCTCGATATTTTCGCGCCGCCGCGCGCCGACTGGATCGGAAAGACCGACCAATATTTGCGGGGACAGAAATAGATCCGGCTTCTATGACTTCTTCCTCTACTTCCAAGCCGGACGTGCATCCGTTGACCTTCGCTTTTCGTTGCATCGGCTGTGGCGACACAGGCGCTTCGGCCGGCGGAAATTTTCGCTGTACGAAGTGCGGAGATCTGCTTGAGATTATTTACCCGCGCTGGCAAGAGAACAAACCCAACGCCATGCAGCTAAAGTCTGATTGGCGCGAGCGCCGGCTCTCGTTGAAACCAGACGATCTAAGCGGTGTCTGGCGCTTTCGCGATTTGCTGCCGGCGCTCGACGGCAAAGCCGAAGCGATTACGCTGCGCGAAGGCAATACTCCTCTGTACGAACTTCCGCAGTGCGCGCGCATCGCGGGCGTGCCGCGCTTGTTTGCGAAGCATCAGGGGATGAACCCAACCGGCTCCTTCAAAGATACCGGTATGACAGTGGCGGCGACGTTCGCTCGCAGCGCTGGATTTCGCTGGGTTGCCTGCGCCTCTACCGGCAACACGTCCGCATCGATGGCCGCCTATGCCGCGCGGGGCGGGCTGCGCAGCCTGGTGCTGGTTCCCGACGGGAAAATATCCTGGAGCAAACTTTCGCAGGCGCTCGACTACGGAGCCGTGACCTGCCAACTGCGCACCGATTTTGACGGATGTCTTCAGCTGCTGCAGGAACTGGTGCAGCGCGAGCCCGTCTACCAACTGAACTCGATCAATCCGTTTCGCCTCGAAGGCCAGAAGACTCTTGCGATCGAACTGTTGGAGCAGCTCGACTGGCAGCCGCCGGACCACATCATCGTACCCGGAGGCAATCTGGGAAACAGTTCGGCGATCGGTAAGGCGCTGCTTGAAATGCGCGATCTGGGACTGATCTCCCGGCTGCCGAAGCTGTCGGTGATTCAAGCCGAAGGCGCGAATGCGCTCGTGCGCACCCTGCGCGAAGCGGCGGGCAAACGGCTGGTCAGCGTGCATGCCGAGACGAGGGCGACAGCGATCCGCATCGGCAACCCTGCGTCGTGGAAAAAAGCCGTCCATGTTCTGGAAGCAACCGGTGGCGCGTGCGAGGAAGTGAGCGAAGTTGAGATCGCACAGGCCAAAGCTGAGATCGGCGCGGAAGGCATTGGATGCGAACCGGCGTCGGCTGTCACGCTTGCCGGCTTAAAGAAACTGGTGAAGCAGAAATTTGTGAAGCCGGATGAAACTGTGGTTCTGGTGTTGACGGGAAATCTGCTGAAGGATCCCGACTTCACCATCGACTTTCATCGCGGCGAGTTGTTCAAAGGGGCGGAAAACGTAAACGCGCTAAGTGCGCTGCGACGGCCACCGATCGTTCTCGATGCCAATCTGGACGCTGTCATCCGAACGCTTGAGCACGCGGAGAAAGAGCAGCCGGAGACGCCCTGAACTCTTAAATTGTTTACCATGCTCGCGAAGAAGAAGATCTCGAAACCGCCGCTGCGATTGGCTCTGCCTGCCACGTCGGCGAATCTCGGACCCGCGTTCGACGCGGCCGCGTTGGCGATGGATTTTTATATTAAAGTCGACGCGCGGTTGGGTAAAGAGTTTTCCCTCGTCGCGAGTGGACGCGATCGCGATATCTGCGAAAAGCTGGAAGACAATCTTATTCTGAACACTTACCGCGAAGTGCTCGCAACGAATGGCCGGCCAACTACCCCGCTTGCGCTCCGCATCGCCAATGAAATTCCGATCGGCAAAGGATGCGGATCGTCTGCGGCTGCGCGGTTGGCAGGGATTGCGCTGGCAGTTCACTTCGGCGGATTGCGCCGCGGATCGCACTGGGGATCGCACTGGAATGATGCGCAGATCGTCGGCGAAGCTTCGCGCCGCGAGCATCATCCCGACAACGCCTCCGCCTGTTGGATGGGCGGCCTCACCGTGGCGCGCATGTCGGCTGAGGCAGAAGCGCAGGTCGTTTGCATCAAGCCGAAAGGAAAGTGGCCCCTGCTGCTGGCGGTACCCGAGCAAAGTCTTGCGACGGAAGCTGCGCGCAGCGTGCTCCCGGCGCAATATTCGCGAGCCGATGCAGTGACGAATGTGCAGAACTCCATGCTACTGCTCGCCGCATTTGCCCAGGGACGTCCCGATCTGCTGGGCGCGGCTCTCGACGACCGTATTCATCAGCCGTATCGCGCGTCGCTTTGTCCGTTGCTGCCTGCTTTGCAAGAATTGAAGGGGAAAGATGGAGTGCTGGGCGCGGCACTGAGCGGTGCGGGGCCATCGGTACTGATTTTTCTTGATCCGCGCGTTCCGCCTCAAAAGACCCAGCGAGCCGTAGCAAGTCACTTGTCGAGGAACAAACTCACCGCCGAACTTGTTTCAACTTCGATCACTTTGCGCGGCGCGAATTCTTCGCGGCTCTGAAGCAGGTCCTCAGTTCTCAGATGAAGCCACCCCTTCACCGTCACCGGCTAGCCGGAGGGATGATTCCATTCATCCGCAGATACAACACGATCTGCCCGTAGTGATCAAAGCCGTGCGCAGCAACGGTTGTGGCCAAACCAAGACGGCTTACCGATCCTTCTCCGAACGGGCTTCTCACCGGCACAACCAGATTCGTTTCGTTGATTGTTGCAATGGCTTTATGTACGTACGCGAACGATTCCTTCAGATACCGGAGCACGTCTTCTTTCGACTTGATCGACGCCGGTCCTGATTCGTCGCCGATATCGACCGGCGGCTTTTGCTCGAGCAGCGCGGCGCCGAGTTCGTAGTTCACGGCGGCGACATGCTTTATCTGCTCCGCAAAGGTGCGCACACCTTTGAATGCCCCGTCGGACGGGGCAAATCCGAACTTGTCTTCCGGCATGGCATCGGCGGCGGGAGTGAACTCGTGCTCAAGATTTGAAACCGTGCTGTCGAGCACGCGCGTCACGCTGCGACGCTCCTCTTTCGGCTTGGCGGCCTGTGCGGCCGATGCAACCGTGAGCGCGGCAGCAAATAAAATCAGTCCCGGGAATCTCTTCATGAATTTCTCCTTAGTCCCTCACCACAGCGGGAGTCAGGTGCATCACCGCGGCGCTCAAGCGATGGCGCCGGATGGTGCTCAGTCCGGCGATCATGGCCAGCGAAGACCATGCCAGCGCTGCAGGCACGCCCTGCCGCGCCGCGAGTTCGCCCCAGACTGCGCTGCCCAGCGCCATGCCTCCCTGCAAGACCAGCAGATACATCGACAGTGCGCGCGCCCGCATCCACGACGGACACATGGTCTGCGCCACTACGTTGAAGCACGCCAGAATGCCGATCCACGCGGCTCCCGCCGTAAACAATACCAGACAGAGCCACTCAAAGACATGCATTTGTCCCGCCAGCAGGGTAGTTGTGGCGAAGACGATGGTTGATACGGCGACGACTCC
>Ga0209006_10005901_pt1 | contig 11130 bp, 9 predicted proteins | sample JacPin_JW_Ref_O2_FD_188567 | JGI IMG/M metagenome (GOLD analysis project Ga0209006, IMG submission 188567) | Forest soil microbial communities from Algoma, Ontario, Canada - Jack Pine, Ontario site 1_JW_Ref_O2 (SPAdes) (version 2) | ecosystem: Environmental > Terrestrial > Soil > Boreal... | reverse complement strand
CGACTTACGGTTGGCGCTGGATGTTCGTAATGGTCGGTATCGGCGCGCTGGTGGTCTGGTTTCTGCGCAAGCGGATGCCGGAGTCGCCGCGCTGGCTGGAATCGCATGGCCGTTCCGACGAAGCCGAAAAGGTGCTGAGCGCGATCGAGGCGGATGTCGAGAAATCGACCGGCCGCAAGCTGCCGGAAGTCGCCAATCCACCCGAATCGATACCAGCCCCGGGCACCGGCCGTCTCGCCGATCTGTTCTCGCGCGCGATGCTGGCGCGAACGATCACCGGCAGCGTGATCCTGATTACGCTCAATACCGCGCTGTACGGTTTCGTGGCGTTCCTGCCGTCCTTCATGGTCCGGCAGGGGCTGACCGTCGCTTCGTCGCTCAATTACATTACGCTGATGAGCTTTGGCGGCCCGGTCGGTGCGGTGCTCGGCATGGTGCTGGCCGACAAGCTTGGCCGCAAGCCCTGCGTCGTGATCTTTTCGCTGGCCGCAATTTTGTTCGGCGCGATCTATCCGCAACTTTCCGACCCAACCATGGTGACGCTCACCGGCTTCCTGCTGGTCACGGCGATCTATGTCATGGTCGCGATCGCCTGGGGCATGTATGTGCCGGAACTGTTCCCGACCGCGATCCGGATGCGGGGGGCCGGCTTCTGCAATACGCTCGGCCGTTTCATGACCATCCTGACGCCACAGATCACGACGCTGCTATTCGCTTCGGCCGGGATTGTCGCGGTGCTGGCCTTCGTCGTCGGCCTGCTGTTGCTGCAGGTCATCGTGGTTCTGATCTTCGGGATCGAAACCAAGAAGATGCCGCTGGAGGCATTGTCGGAAGCGATGCTGGCGCGCAGCAAGGCTGGCTCTTTGGAGCCGGCGTTGGCAGTGGAGACACGGACGACGTCTCAGGCATAGCGGGTTTGTTTGCCAACTGAACTCCGCGACCGAAAGGCAATGGCATGAGGCCGCTGCGATCACTGCTTTTCGCACCGGCCAACCATGCCAGGCGCAGCGAAAAGGCGCTTTCGCTGGATGCCGACGCGGTAATCCTCGATCTTGAGGATGCCTGCCCGATCGCCGAAAAGATCGCGACACGTCAGCTGGCGGCCGCAGCAATGACCAGGCCGCGCGCCTGCGCCGGTTATGTCAGGGTCAATCCGCTGTCCACGGAATTCGGTTATGGCGACATCGTCGCGGTGGTCGGCCCGGGCGTCGACGGCATTGTGCTGCCTAAGGTGGAAAGCGCGCAGGAGCTTGCGACCGCCGATTGGCTGATCGCCCAGATCGAACGCGACAAGGGCTTGACCGTCGGGGCTATTGATCTGTTGCCAATTCTGGAGACGGGCAGGGGCGTTGCCGAGGCCAACGCAATTGCGTCGGCCCGGACCCGCACCAAGCGTCTGGCCTTCGGCGCCGGCGATTTCACACTGGACATGGATCTGAAATGGTCGCGCGACGAGAGCGAACTGATGCACTACCGCAGTAGCCTGGTACTGGCCTCGCGCGCCAATGGTCTGGAAGCGCCGCTCGACACCGTCTGGATCAATCTGCCGGACAGGGAAGGACTGGCCGCCTCGGCCGAGCGCGTCCGCGGCATGGGTTTCCAGGGCAAGCTCTGCATCCATCCGGACCAAGTGGCTATCATTAACGCGGCGTTCGGCCCCTCGCCTGAACAGGTCGCGTGGGCACACCGGATCGTCGACGCGTTCACTACCGCCGAGGCCGCGCAATCGGCGGCTATTCAGCTCGACGGTCAGTTCATCGACTACCCGATTTTATATCAGGCGCAGCGTGTGCTGGCGGTGGACGCTAACATCAAGCGGAATGCGCCAAGGATGCGCTGAACGGGCTTTGGTCGGGGGTGGTTGCGCTGATAGGCAAGTACGAAGTCGCGTATCTCGCACAAAAATATGCCTGTCAGGCCGGGCGCTGCGGCGTAAAACGAACCGGCAACTTCCGGATCGCGTGTACGAAGTTGTTCGGTGCCATCTCCATGCCACCGGCATATTCGATGTCGGGAAGCCGCGTCAGCAAGTGCCGATAGACTTCCTCGAGCTGCAGCTGCGCCACCCGCTTGCCGATGCAGACATGGGGACCGAAACCGAAGGCGATGTTTTTGGAAGCATTGGCACGGCGAATGTCGAGTCGGTCGGGGTCAGGAAAGACAGCGGGATCGCGATTGGCGGCGCCATAATACATGATCACCTTTTCGCCGGCTGCGATTTCCTGCTGGCCTATCCTGGTATCGGCGGCGGCAGTTCGGCGCATGTAGATCACCGGGCTGATCATGCGCAGCAGTTCGTCCACGGCGTTCGGCAGCAGCGACAGGTCGGCCATCAGTGCGCGCTTCTGGTCGGGGAATTCGGTCAGAAGTTTCATCGCGCCTGAAATCGAATTGCGGGTGGTGTCGTTCCCGGCGAACACGATCAGCAGCCACGAGCCGTCGAGATATTCCTCGCGCAACAATTCGTCGTCGATCGTAGCGCGCGCGATCGCGCTCATCAGATCTGGCCTGGGGTCGGCGCGGCGCTTTAGAAGCATATGCCGGCCGTAGGCGAACATTTCGGAGACATTGGCGTTGAAGGCCTGCACGAACTGCAGGAATTCCGGCGTCGGCGCGGCGTTGCGGCGCTGGGTGGTTGCGACATGACCGGCGACTTCAAGATAATGCATCCAGTCGAGGAATTTCGATCGGTCGGCTTCGGGCACGCCGAGAATTTCGCAGAGCGTGAACAGCGGCAGGCGCGACGAGAGCGCCTCGACCAGATCGCATTCACCAAGGCTCGCCATGCCGTCGATCAGCCGCGTGGTCTCGGCCGCCACCTTTTCGCGGATGGCGGCGAGATAGCCTGATGTAAAATAGGGCATGTGCTCCCTGCGAAGCTGGAGATGCCAGGGCCCATCCATGTTGATCATGGCGTCGATGGAGGCGGGAAACAGCAGGGGATGCCGTGTCTCCGGCGGGCCGTAGGCCATCAGGATGCCGCCCTTCTGCGACGAGAAAGTCCTGGGATCACCGTCGACCCGCATCACGTCATCATATCGGGTCAGTGCCCAGAAACCGGAACCGGTGTTCCCTTGACGTTGCCAGGCGACCGGCGCGGCGGCGCGCAGCCGTGCATAAATGTCGAATGGCTGACCCTGCATGAACAGTTCGACATTGGAGAGCGCATCCGGCTCGATCTCCGGATAGGCTTTCGGAAAGACCGGTCCCGGCGGCGGGTCCGGTGGCAAAGCTTCGCTCAACAGGCGCATGAGCTCTCCGGATCAGGTTATCGGCTTGAAGGGCGGCAGATGCAGTTCGCGCCGTCGCGCCATCTCGCGATAGAGGTCGAGGATTTTTCGATCGAGGGCGGCGTCGCCGGCCCGTTCGACCGCTTCATGCAGGCGGATCACCCAAAGGCGAAGCCGCGCATTGGACGCGTCGAGTGCGGGAAGCGAATAGTCCCGGTCCGCAGGACCGCCGTCGTCCGGCTGCACGCCATACCGCGATCCGTATTCGGCGATCAGCGCGCGCAGCGCGTCATTCTCCCAGAGGCGTATCGCCGCGGCGTCGGCGTATTCGAGCGCGACCAGTTTGTTGATCATGGCCGCGAGGCGGAAGCGCGCAACCGCGAACGGCCCTGCATCCTCGGGACGCGGCGGCGTCGCCAGCGACAGGATGCAGCCGTTGAGCAGGTCCGTCATTGTCGGTGTCATGACCATCCCTCCTCGACAAGCCGCGCCAGCAGATCCGCCATGATCCGGTCATGCCGCCGTGCGCTGTAGGTGCCGGCAAATCCCAGCACGAGATCGCTGCCGCCGGCCACGAATTCCTTCCCGGAGGTGGTCCAGATCGCGCAGCCCTTCACGGCGCTGAAGAGCTTCCACCAGGCCAGCGTCGACGGATCGACATGAAGACCGCTTTCCCGCTCCCAGATTGCGATCGCCTCGGTCTCGGAAATCGTGCCGGCGACGCGGCTATCGTCGAAATGGTTCCAGAGCGGGTCGAAGCACCAGGCGAGATCCTCGACGGCGTCGCCGAGATGCGCCATCTCCCAATCCAGCACGGCAAGGATATGGCCGCGCCCGTCATGAAGGAAATTGCCGGAACGATAATCGCCGTGCACGACGGATATTTTCTGCGCCGGTTTCGGCGGGTTGCGGCGCAGCCGGCGGATCGCAGCGCGAACGATCGGCTGCGGGTGGCGTTCGTCCCGTTCGATCACCTGCTGCCAGCCGTCGAGTGCTTCGCGCCAACAATCGGCAGGTGAGGGGGCCTCGACGCAGGTGCGGATCGGCAGCTCGGCCGGATCGCATCGCGCGATGCGCCCGAGGATAGTGAACAGTTCGCGGCCAATCGCGGAGGCTTGCTCCCCATATGGGTGGAGGTTCATCACGGAAGGTACCATCCCGCCGTCGACCCGGCTCATGATGAAGAACGGACGTTCGAGTTCGCTGTCCTTCGTCTCGAGCAGCAGCGGCTCGGGCACCGGCAAGACTCCGTGAAACGACTGATAGGCGAGGTATTCGGTTTGCCGGTCGGTGTCGATAAGACCGACGACGGGATCGCGGCGCAGGATCATGCCTCGGACCTTGCCGCCAACCTCGGCATCGAAGCGGTAGGTTTCACGGCTGGCGCCGCCGGGAATCCGCGACAGTTCGCGCACCGCGACGCGCTCGCCCCATTGACGCGACAGGTATCGCTCCAGCTTATCGCCAAGCGCCTGACCCAAGGCCGCTGAACTCATGGCGCCAAATCCAGCGTGGATTTGAATCCCGAAGGCGCGTGCGGGCCAAGCGCCAGTTGCTCAAGCACGCCGCGGCCCTGCCGGACCCGGCCTCTGGCGTCCCGGCAGCTCACCTCGCACAGCGCCTGAACATGCAGATGAGGCTGTTGCCGAGGGTCGACCTCGGCCAGCACGATATCCTCGTGCTCGACCGCGAGTTCGCCATGGTTCAGTCCGTGGCCCCATTTAGGGTGACCGTAACCAAGTCCAAGCATGTAGAAATTATAGAGCGGCGAGAATTTTACCTCCAGGCGTTGCAAATCGTCGCCCAGCGTCACCATTGCGGACGCTGCATGGCGCGTGCCGGACTTCCAACTCACTTGCGCTGTCGCGCTCATGAATTCCTGCTGCGCGCCGGAATCGGGTACCCAGACCGCACGTCGGTTCCAGGGGAGGCCTGCCGCATCGTCGTTGGAGTGAAAGAACAGGCTGCCGTCCTCGAAATTTGTCGGCGCCCACAGCCAAAAGAATTGCGGCGCTGCTGCCGGCGCCAGCGGCTGCGGATCGCGCAGCCCGATGGGACGAACGCCCCACGATCGGTCGCGGGTTCCGACAAAGCCGTCGAGCGATTCACGCTTACCGTCGAGTTCGATCCAGCCTTGATAGCGTCCGTTCTGCGTCAGCCGCGTGTAGTCCATGATGGTACGCGGGCCTATACGCCTCACAAATCGTGGCTCCTCGATCGGCGCGCTGCGGCCGGTAAACATGATGTCGGCCGACAGGCGCTGGTCCGGCGCGTCGACGATCACGCGAAGCTTTTGCAGCGGCTCGACCACCTCGATGCGTATCGGGCCGACGGTGAGATCCATCCGCTCCATGTTGAGGCAACGCGAAGCATGCAGCGCCGTTTCAACGCCATTGCGTACCACGACGAAGGCCGCGTCAGCGATATTCAGGTGCGGATAGACGCCGAACGCGGCTGCAAAAAATGAGCGATTGCCCGGCACTGCCGAATAACCGTTGAAGAAGTAGCGATCGTAGAAGTTTCGGTCGGTCCCCGCGAAAGCTACCGGCTCTGGCGTCTGGTGGATTGGATAGTCGTCACCCTTGCTCAGCGCCAAATTTCGCTCCCGGATGGGCCTTGTGGCTTTCGCCATTCTAGGGACCGGAAGCGTAATTGAGAAACAGATAAAGGCAAGGCGACGTGCGGGCGCGCGGGTCCCGGGTTCGAGCCCTGGTGCGCCCACCAAGCTTTTCAAGCAGTTAGCACCACACGCGATGCGGTAGGCCGGCCTCGTTATTGCGGCCGATCTGCTCTCAGAGAGTCAGTGGAATGGGCTGTGTCTAAACAGGCCACGCTTCCGTTTGTTGCACGCGGCGCCGGCTACGCTCGCCGCTCTCGTGGAAATTCGTCCAATCCCGGTTCCTGATGTGCGTTTCCAGTCGACTTTCTACTTTTTCGAGACAGTCTCGAAAAACCTTCAACTCACGCTCGCTGAGGACGTCGGATAGTTCGGTTTCCACCTGCACGACAAATTTTTCGATATCACGGTAGATTTTGCGGCCGGCCGCGGTGAGGCGAAGGCTTGCGCGCCGCCGGTCGCTTTTGTCGACGTCGCGTCGGATCAGTCCGCGCCGGACCAGGAGTTCGATTGCCCTCGCCACTTTGAAGGCATCGGACGACGTCAGCGTGGCGAGCCGGCTCGCGGTCAGCGGCTGGTATCGCGCAATAACCGCCAGGCTGCGCCACGCCGGCATCGACAGGTCGTGGCGGCTCTCATACATGGGCGCAATAAAATTGCCGAGTCGCGCGGAGATCAGGCTGAAGCGATAGCCGATCCAGTGTTCGAGAGGCAGCGAAGTCTTTGATTTTGTCATTGGATTCAAAGGTACCCCAAACCGGCCCGACCATAGTCGTAGGTGTTTCATGGCTAAACCAACTCTCAGCCATGTGAAATCAGCTTGTTGACCCAGTTTAGAATTATTTGCATTATGCAATCAATAAATAATTGATGTGACGCCGCGATTGCCGTGCGGCGCAGCAAAACAAGAATTGCGAAAGGAGGATCGAGATGTCCAAGGCGACCGATGGCTATGATTTGACGCGGGTCGGCCCCGGCACGGTCATGGGCGAGATGATGCGGCAGTACTGGATTCCTGCCGCACTTTCCTCCGAATTGACGCCGGATTGCGATCCGATGCGGCTGATGCTGCTCGGAGAACCGCTGATTGCGTTCCGCGACAGTTCCGGTCGAGTGGGCGTGCTTGACCACCAATGCCCGCATCGCTGCGCTTCGCTTTTCCTTGCGCGGAACGAGCAGAACGGCATTCGCTGCGTCTATCACGGCTGGAAGTTCGACGTCGAAGGCCGTTGCCTGGAAATGCCGAACGTTCCGCCGCCGCAGGATTTCAAGGAGAAGGTTCGCGCCAAGAGCTACCGGGTGCGGGAGCAAGCGGGGCTCATCTGGGTCTACATGGGCGCGCGCGCTGAAGCGCCGCCGCTGCCGATGCACGAGGCGCTGTTTGTGCCCGAGCAGGATTTGACCATCACCATGCTCCAGCGCGAGAGCAATTGGTTACAGGGCCTGGAAGGCGACATCGATACGTCGCACTTCGGGTTTCTTCACGCCGGTCATGTGAAAGCCGAAGATTTCGAAGAGGGGCATCCGGCCCGTCACACGGTGGCCAATCGCGCCCCCGAGTACAAGGTTGCCGACACGGAATGGGGCACGATGTACGGCGCTTTCAGGCCGGAGGCCAAGGGAAAGACGCATTGGCGGATGGCACACTTCTCGCTTCCGTTTTGGACCCAGACACCGAATGCCGACTTTGCCGATCATGTCGTGGCCAAGGCGTGGGTCCCGATGGACGACTCACACACCATGCTGATCTCGATTTACGGTGGCACGGCCAAGGGCGCTACCTACTCGTCGTCGAAGTTGAAAGCGGGGACGGGTATAGGTGGCGCCGAACCGTTGGATTATCTCCCCAACAGCACCGACTGGTTTGGACGTTGGCGTCCGGTGCAGAACCTCGGTAACGATTGGCAGATCGACCGCGAGGCGATGCGTTCCAACCGCATTTATTCCGGAATCCGCAACATCGTCATGCAGGATCAGGCGGTGACCGAAAGCATGGGGCCTATTGTTGACCACACCAAGGAACACCTTGCCCCGAGCGACATCATGATCTCGCGTACGCGCCGTCGGCTGCTCACCGCAGCCCGCGGCTTCGCCGAGAGCGGCACCGTACCTCCCGGCGTCGACGATGCCGATGTGTTCTGGAAGGCCCGCGCCGGCTCGTTCTATGCCGACGCCAGGACCGACTGGCTCGACGCCTATCAGGAGCAATTGAAGGCGGCGATCCGCTGGCCCGCGCCCGGCCGGCAGGCGGCAGAGTAGCGCAATGGCGTCGCCCGATTGGACCGATCGCGCCCTCATCACACGCCGCGCGGCGCTGTTGGGGCTCGTGGCCGGCCCAGTCATGCTTTCCGCACCCGATATCGCACGCGCGGAAGACGATTGGAACAAGATCGCGGAGGCTGCCAGGAAGGAAGGCCATGTTGTGCTCTACAGCGCCTTCGTCGGTATTTCCGCGCACCAGGATTTGAAGAAGGACTTTCAGGCGAAGTACGGGATCACCGTCGACATTCTCGAAGCACGGGCAAGCGAGGTGCGGGAGCGAATCCGGATCGAGCAGGCGGCCGGCCGCTTCACCGCCGACGTATCGGAAAACGGACGCACCACCACTACACTTCAGATCGAGCAGGACCATGTGTTCGACCCGTTCGGGCCGCTACCGGGTCTCGGCCATCTGAAACCGGAATTTCGTGCCGACGACATCCGCCTGCCGGTGTTCGCCATCGTCTATGGTATCCTCGCCAATTCGAGGCTGGTGACGGCGGAGGACGAGCCCAAGAGCTGGCTCGATCTGGCCGACCCACGCTGGAAGGGCAAGATCCTGGCCGACGACTTCAGGGCGCTCGGCGGCGGCGGGGTGCTGTTCTATACGTTTGAGGAGCATTTCGGGCGTGACTTCCATGAAAAGCTCGCGGCGCAGGAGATCAAGTTCAGCCGCGAAATTCCCGCAAACGAGCGGCGCATCGCGCGCGGCGAGCTTCCGCTGTATCTTCCGGTGAGCCTGACCTCGATCCCCGAGCTGAAGGGGTTGCCGGTCAAATTCCTCGTGCCGAAGGAGGGATTGCCCTATATCGGCTACGATCTGGCGCTGTTGAAAAATGCGCCGCATCCGAATGCCGCGCGCCTCCTGATGGAGTACTATCTCGGGCAGGAGATGCAGCAGCGGTTTGCCAATCTCGGCCTGTTGCCGGTAACATCGGATACGCTGTCCCAGGTCGATCCTTCGGTGGCCGAACTGGAGAAGACCAAGCTCCTCGGCACAACCGACGCCTCGCGGATGGACAAGATGCTGGCCATCGCCAGGGAGATCTACAAGTGATTGCCGCTATCTGGCGGATCTTGTGCTGAGCGCTCACAATAAGCGAGTGGAGAGCCCATGGCGATAGAACAGCAAGCAGCGGGTGCGGACCATTCTACGCAATATGCGGGCGCGATCGATTGCGATTTGCATCCGGCCGTGCCGTCAATGCGCGTCTTGCTGCCGTATCTCGACGACTATTGGCGCGAGATGGTGTCGGTCCGCGCGCTCGACCGGCTGAACCTCAGCCTGACCAGCTATCCGCAGAATGCCGCGATTTCCTGCCGTCCCGATTGGGCGCTCGATGACGCAGCCAAACCGGGCTCTTCGCTGAAGGCGATGCAGGAGCACGTGCTTGATCGTTATCGGCCGCGCTACGGATTGCTCAACTGCCTCTACGGCGCCCAGGTCTTCCACAGCGAGGACATGGCCGCGGCATTCTGCCGTGCGACGAACGACTGGATCCGTGACGAGTGGCTGAGCCGCGACCCCAGGCTGCGCGCCTCCATCATGATCCCCGCGCACAACACCGAGCTTGCGGTCGCCGAAATCGAGCGCAGGGCCGACGATTTCAGGTTCGTGCAGGTGCTGATGTTGGTTTCCGGCGAAATGACCCTCGGTCGCCGCCAGCTTTGGCCGATCTATCGGTTGGCGGAGCGGCTGGAATTGCCGATCGGTGTTCACGCTGGAAGCGCCTACCGTTACGCTCCGACCCCGATTGGATGGCCGTCCTACTATGTCGAGGATTACATCGCGCAATCGGCCGCTTTCGAGAACCAGCTGCAGAGTATGATCGCCGAGGGCGTCTTCGCGAAATTTCCGCAGTTGAAGGTCGTTGCAATTGAATCCGGCCTGACCTGGCTCAGCGGATATGTCTGGCGCTCGGACAAGACCTGGAAGGGCGTACGCGCCGAGATTCCATGGGTGACCCGCCCGCCGTCGGAGATCGTTCGCGACAACGTTCGCTTCACGGTGCAGCCGATCGATGCGGCCGACGAACGCGAGGCGATCTTGCGCCTCGCCGACCATTTGAAGTCGGACGACCTGTTCCTGTTCTCGACCGACTATCCGCATTGGCAATTCGACGGCGATGCGGCGCTTCCGTCGGGTATTCCCGATGCGATGTTCCGGAAGATCGTCAGTGAAAATGCACTCGCCACCTATCCGCGGCTGTCGAAGGCGGATCGTGCCATGGAGATCGCGCTATGAGCATTACCGATGTCGAGCGAAGCCAGCCGGCGAAATACAAGCTGCAAGTCATCGACTGCGATATTCATCCGGCGATGACGTCCTGGACCGAGGTGCACCCCTATCTCGAGAAGCGCTGGATCGAGCATCTGACGGTCTATGGCAGCCATCTGCGCCATGCGTTTTCGGAGGCGCTGTCGCATCCGCGGATGTCCCCTGATGCGGCGCGGGTTGATGCCTATCCGGAGGAGGGCGGTCCGCCCGGATCGAGCCTCAGCCTGATGCAGAAGCAGCACCTCGATCCCAACGGTGTGGAAGTCGGGATGCTGATCCCGCTGCGCTGGAATCCGGGCAGCCAGCGAAACCTGGATTTCGGCGTGGCGCTGACGCGGGCGATGAATACGTGGCAGGTCGAGCGCTGGATAAAACAGGAACCGCGCCTGAGGGCTTCGGTCCTTGTCGCGCAGGAGGATACGCAAGGCGCGGTCGCCGAAATCGACGCCCGCGGCGGCGATCCGAACTTTACGCAAATTCTCATTCTGCCGCGCACCGACGAGCCGTTCGGACGGCGGCGCTATTGGCCGATTTTCGAAGCGGCCGTGCGCAACAGCCTGCCGATCACGATTCATGTCGGGGGCACCGGCGGTCACCCGTCCACCGGCGGCGGCTGGTCGTCCTATTATATGGAAGAGCACCACATGGTCGTGCAGGCCATGCAGGCCGTGTTGGCGAGCCTCGTCTTTGAAGGAGTGTTCGAGCGGTTTCCAAAACTGCGCATCGTGATCATGGAGGGCGGCCTT
>Ga0209006_10005899_pt1 | contig 11131 bp, 6 predicted proteins | sample JacPin_JW_Ref_O2_FD_188567 | JGI IMG/M metagenome (GOLD analysis project Ga0209006, IMG submission 188567) | Forest soil microbial communities from Algoma, Ontario, Canada - Jack Pine, Ontario site 1_JW_Ref_O2 (SPAdes) (version 2) | ecosystem: Environmental > Terrestrial > Soil > Boreal... | reverse complement strand
AAGTTCCGTGCTGCGGGAACTTGTGAGCGATCCCCGTTCGCGCGACTCCGGAAACACGATGCTCGCCAAGGAATTTCCCGGTGGAATCCTGGTGATGACCGGAGCCAACAGCGCGGTCGGGACGCGCTCGATGGCGGCCCGCTACTTGTTCCTCGATGAAGTGGACGCCTATCCCGGTGACGTGGATGGCGAGGGCGACCCGGTGAATCTCGCTCTGGCTCGGACGCGAACATTCGCCCGCCGGAAGATCTTCATGATCTCCACCCCCAAAGATCACGGGCCGCAGCCGAATCGAGGCGAGCTTCGAAGACAGCGACCAGCGCTACTACTGGGTGCCGTGCCCGCTATGCAATGAACCGCAAATCCTGCAATTCGCGCAGGTCCGCTGGCCGAAGGGGCAGCCTGAGCGAGCTGTGTATATCTGCAAGCACTGCCAGGGCGAGATTCAGAATCACGAGAAGCACTGGATGTTGGCCGAGGGCGAATGGCGCGCCGAGTCGCCGGGTCCTGGCAAACCGGCCGGCTTCCACCTCTCCAGCCTGTACAGCCCGGTCGGCTGGTTCAGCTGGGCGGACGCCGCGGCGATGTTCGAGGAAGCGCAGAAGAAGCCTGAGTTGCTTCAGGTGTTCGTCAATACGGTGCTGGGCGAGACCTGGGCGCTACAAGGTGAGGCGCCGGAGTGGCAGCGGCTTTACGATCGGCGAGAGGAATACCGCATCGGGACGGTACCGAAGGGAGGCTTGTTCCTGACGGCCGGCGTGGATGTGCAGAAGGATCGCATCGAGGTTGAGGTTGTCGCGTGGGGTCGCGGGAAGGAATCGTGGTCGGTCGATTACCAGGTGCTCGAAGGTCAGACGGCAGAAGGCGCGGTATGGCTCAAGCTCACCGAAGTCCTGAACGCGTACTACGCGACCGAATCGGGCGCGACGCTGCCGATCGTGAAGGACGCAATCGATTCCGGCTATGCGACCGGCGAGGTGTATGCCTTCGCGCGAAAGTTCCGCGACGCGAGAGCGGTAGTTATCAAGGGCGACTCCCGCGCACCAGCGCCGATCAGCCAACCGTCGCCGATCGATGTTGGTCCGCAGGGCAAGAGCGTGAAATTCGGAATCCGCATCTGGCCGGTGAATGGATCAATGATCAAAGAGGAGCTGTATCGGCGGCTGCGGCTGGATCGGCCGACCGAAGAGAGCGGGGAGCCGTATCCACCAGGGTATTGCCACTTCCCGCAGTATGGCGAGGAGTACTTCAAACAGATCACCGCGGAGCAGTTGGTGACCAGAGTCGTGAAAGGGTACCGGCGCACGGAGTGGCAGAAGACCAGGGATAGGAACGAAGCGATCGACGCTAGATCCTACGCGAGGGCCGCTGCCGCCGTCTACGGGATGGATCGCTTCCACGAGGCACTTGGAATGCGCTGGATGAGCGCCTTCAGGAGATGTCGAAGAAGGTCGGTCAGCCGCAGCAGGCCGCGCCACCGGCAGGACCGCCGCAGCGGACGATTCGCGGCCGGTTCTTTACAAACGATCCGCCGCCGCGCCGTTGGTAGCACCTTCCTTCGAATTGCCATTTCGCAGCGCTATCCTTTAAGTGGCAACGATGTCCGATTTACGGAATTGTCTCTCACTCCTCACCCGCCAGTCTGAAGCTTGAGATCTCTGGACGCCTTCTCCGCCCCTTGGATCTCGACGGTCAGCATCGTGTCCTCATAATCCGAAAGTTCAGGCTCACTCATGCCTGGCCTCGGAGCGATCAGATCTGCATCATCCTCTGACACGGCAACCAGCTTGTAGGTTCCTGGGGGTAGGTTCGGAAACGAATACAAACCGTCTTTGTGGGCCGAGGCGTAGCGGGCATGGAGACTGCCAGTCTCTCCGTCCCGCACAAGAACGACGCGGGCTTCAGCCGGATTTCCCTTGTCATCGCGAACGGTACCCGAGACCGAACCAGTCGCCGGGCTCAGTAGAAGCGTGAGCGCGGCGCCAGCGGAACCGTTGCTCAGATCCAGAACCGAGCCATCGATCGACTGGGAACCAAGTTGCATCGACTTCACGTAAACGGTGTCCCAGGAAAGGCCCACCACGTACCTGCCCGCCGGGATCTTTTTCAATTGGAACGTATCGTCTGCATCGACGACCGCACTCGCTTCTGGACCCAGCGTTATCTTCCGCTCCGGAACGGGCTGCGTTCCATCCGGGGTTTCGAATACCAGTCGTCCAGTAATGTCTGAGTCGGGAATTACACGCAGTTCTAGATTGTCGATGTTCGAGCCGGCCACTTCGAATATAACCGGCGCGGTGCGGACAATCCGGCCCATGAGCGTTTCCACGCCATCGGCGCCCTCCCAACGCGCGCTAACTGTGTACTTGCCTGGATCCAATCCCCAGATCTCAAACTTACCCTCCGAATTCAACTGAACCCCGGGGCAGCAAGACTCAGGCATCGTGACATCCGCAAAGGGTTGCCCAACTCCGGGCGGCACTCCCAGCGCTTTGCCGGAAATCCGTACAAACGGCATACCCACCAACTGAATATCGATGTCAGACCTTTCCGCGCCAGGTCTCACCTCCACCTTCCCAGCCTGCTTTGCCGTGAGTAGGCCCGGATAATATGTAGTTGCGTCGTGAACCTCAACCGATCCGTCGGCGCGGATTTCGGGCCGCACGTCGATGGTCGGCATGAATACCGACTCACGCCTGGCTCGCACGTGATACTTGCCGGGGGCGAGGCCGCCGATACGGTAGTGCCCGTTTTCGTCTGTAGTGAATTCATTCCTGACAGGCGAGCCTTCGACGATCACCGCGGCGCCTTCCAACGGGTTTCCATCCGCATCCGTCACGCGCCCGGAGATCGCGCCTACCGGAGTTAGTTGCACGCGCAGTTCGCCGTCCTTGTCGTCCGCCTTCAGGTTGAGGCGAAGGCGGGCGCCACGCGCCATCGCGAATCCCACGCGCGATCCGGTAACGGCGTAAGAACCCGGCTTGATGCTCTGGATGGAGAACTTTCCATCATCACTGGTCAACGCTCCGTATTGAGTTGCAGTTGTATCGCCTGGGTCGCGCAGAATTACATGCACGCGCGGGAGCGGCGCTCCGGTAAGCGAATTCGTCGCCGTCCCCTCGACGGCGGCGGTTTGCGACCATGCCGCTGGGACCGGAAGAATGAGCAAACACAGAAATGCGTTATGGCATCGCACCCGGCTTCTCCTGCGTTGGAATTTTGACGTCTCTGACGATTCGATCGCCTTCGTGCACCTCGATCTCTGGCGCATCCTCGAACATTCCCTGCAATCTGTCCGGTTCCAAACCCCGCGTCGCCGCGGCCATCAGTCGATACTTCCCGGGATGAAGGCCACTGAAGCGATACTTCTTTCCGGCGGCCACGTAGGTTATGTTGCGTGAATCGTCAGGGTTCTCCGCAAGAATGATTGTTGCGCCGGTGGAGATCGTGCCTTCGATCTGTCCGCCGTTGCGACCGATGATGATCTTCAACTTCGATCCCGCTACGCCGCGCGAAAGATCGATCACGTCACCGCCGCGCGCGCCGCCATCCACCTGCACCGATTTGATGTAGGCATTCTCCGGAAGGGTTGTGACACGGACGCGAAAGGTGCCTGGATACACCGGCGCAATCAGGAACGCTCCATCCCGATTCAGTTCTCCGGCCTTAACCGCCGTGTAATTTCTCGGTACTAGTTGTTGCAGTTCGACCGACAGCTTCTCTTCCGCGCCCGCGTTGGCGCCCCTCCCTTCTATTTCCAACGTGCCGGAGACTTCTTCTCCCGCGTCAAGTCTGAGATTGATGCCTTCGAGGTTCGTTGTTTCGGGTGGCACTTCTACGGGCTGGCTGAACAGAGGAAGCGTGGTTGTCAGGATTCTTGCTGTGAGAGTGTATCGCTTAGGGGCGAGACCAGAAAGCGAAAATCGTCCGTCCGGGTCCGTGTTGAAAAACTGGTTATCGTATTTCGTGCTCAGGACAATCTCAGCCCGGACGGGTTTGTCCGAGGTGGCGCCTGGGATCCCCGTCACAACGCCGCTGATGGTCAGGTTGTGCTTGCGAGCGAGGCGGATGTTAATATCCGGTGTCTCCCGTCCTCCGACGGCGTTCACTACAACGGAACGTTCCTTACTGTCGGATGCTGGATACCAAGTCTCGCCATATACCGGCGTTTCGCTACCATCGGTGCGACTTTCGCGCGGCCCCCCTTGTACAAAGGTCGTCGCAATCACGTAGAATTTTCCGAGTGCACCCACGATTCGAAACTGACCTCGTTCGTCGGTCTGGCTATGCATGTTTTGCAATACGAATAGATCCAGATCGTTGGGCGGGACCGGAGTGGCGCGCACAAAGGCGTGCGCCGGATCGCCATAGTCGTCCACCACGCGTCCGGTGATCACCGCCTCGGGCGTCATCTCGACGGTGAAGCCGGATTTGCGCTCGCCGGAACTCAAGACAATTAGCGAGTTCGGTTTTTCGATACGAAAGAAGCCATTACGCCGAGCCCGCAGACCATACTCGCCGGGTCGCATCCCAACGATGGAAAAATGTCCGTCCCTGCGGCTCATGGCGCCGTAGCTTTCCACCGGAGGGATGTTCGCGCGGAAGCCGTAAATCGTAACGTGAACGCCTTCGAGCGGCTGTCGGGTGAGGGCGACGATCGCGATCCCTTCGATGCCCGCATCCTACGCACACAAGTACGCGGGAAGAATCAGGAAGAGGGCGAAGCTCCTCATTTAACTCCGAATATAGGACCAAAGCTCGACAGGCGCCACCCTCTTGAACAGACCAAACGAGGGCCTGGAGCGCTCAGTCTCCGCGCCTTTGGGCGTTGATACGCTTCTGGGTCGAGGGGGTCGTTCCGGAGGTGATCACCGATTCCCTTGCTTCGCCTTGGAACCCTTTCGTCGAAACAGCGGATGAGGAGTCAAACGAAAAAAGCCGCCGGTTTCGATCCCGACGGCCGTAGCAGAAAGGCTGACGGTAGATCCTACTTGCCGATGCGGTACGTGCGTTCACCGGCGTCGTTCTTCGCCGACTCGATCTTGATGCCGTGCTTCTTGCCGGCGGTCGATATGAAGCCGCGCACGCTGTGAGCCTGCCAGTCGGTCGCCTTCATAATCTCGGCGAGCGTGGCACCCTTGGCACGGGCGATCATCTCCAGGATCTTTGCGCCCTTGCTCTCGGCGCGCGTGGCAGTGGCCTCGCGGGCTGGCTTGGGGGCCTTCTTGCTGGCCTTCGCGCCTGCCCTGGCTGCCTTCTTTGGCGCGGCGGCCTTGGCTTTGGCCCCCTGCTTGGCGCCGTTGGCGATTTTCTTGGCCTTGGGCGCGCCCGTCTTCTGGCTGGCCGCCTTCTTGGCGGGGGCCTTCTCCGCCGCCACGTGTGCGCCCTGTGCCGCAACGGCGGCGGCCTTGTCGGTGGTGTTGGTTTCTGCGGTCGTCATGTGTGTAGGTATCCTTTTCTGCGCTTGTTTCGCGCATGACGATTCATCGCTCTGGTCGAGAGAAAACGCAAGCGGAAAACGTTAGCGGAGCGCCGCGGAAAACTCGAAGCGAACACATGGCGATTCGGAAAGGGACTGGGATCACGGCTAGGCGGATCGTCGACGTGGAGGCCTTATCAGGACCTAGCCCACCAGCGCCATTCTCCGAGTGGCCGACGTCCATGTAAGTCATTTGTCAAGAGAAAAAACAATTCTCCTGACGCGCGCTACGGAGGAGCGCGCAAAACGAACCTGTTCAGAATCCGCAGCTCGCAACGTGTGCCTCTCGGCCGTGGCTCCTGCCTTCGCAGAACCAGACATCCATTTACTGCCTCCAGCCCCGAAGGGCCTTCACAGAAGATTGAGTTTGTGTTCTCTGCCAGTCCCGAAACAATCCGAAGGGAGCCTCGGGAGTTTGATCTCCGTCGCTCAGTCGGCCACCTGCGGGACCTGGCAGCCTGCGCGCTGTGTAGTCTGTGATCTTTTTCCTACCGGCCCGGCGGTTTAAGCCGCCGCCGTGTTTCGCGCTTCCGCCGGCACGAAGTCCTGTCCCCGGCGATCCACGGCCGGCAGATACGCGACCATTTTCCGGGCTACGGCCAGCGTCGCGCGATTCGGGTTGCCTTTCTGCTGTTCCCGTTCATGGATCAGAGCCAGCTCATGACTCTGTCTGGGCGCCAGCTTCGCGGCTTCGACCAGTACATGTTGAATATGTTTGTTGCGCTGTTTGGAAAGCGGGGTGCGCAGGACCTTGTCTGCGGAACTCTTCTCGTCTCCGCACAGCCCGCAATAGCTGATGGCTTGCTTGATCGACCGGAAGCGCGATACATCCCCAATCTCCAGTGCCCAGGTGAGTGCGGTGATGGGGCCCACTCCAGGAATGGTTTTGAGGCGTTGGACCCTGTCGGCCAGCAGCGGATCCCACTGGAGAGAACTCACCAGAGCGTATTCTGTCTTCTGGCAGCGTACGATCGTCTCTCGGCTCAGCCGCAGCAACGGCCGGATGCTTTCCGGAACCTCTTCGTTGTTTGAAATCAGTTCCCGGAAGTAACCCACCTTGTGCAGCCGCTGCTTGTTGTGGCTCACTCCCGTTTCTAGTAGCAGCCCGGAAATCCGATTTTTCATCTGCACCATCTGGCGCACCAGCAGATGCCGATAGCGCAAGCTGCGGCGCCGCTCCCGAATCGCGGTGGACGCCATGTGGCATTCCGGCAGAAAATCACAACGCAGACAGTCGGCGATCTTGCCGGCATCGATGCGATCATTTTTCTTCTTCGCCAGTGCGATGGCGCGCAGCATCACGGGATGCGCTACTTTTACTTGCGAGGCATGGGGATGCAGATGATCGTAGATCCAACCGGTGAAGATCGTCGCCTCCATGGCTACGGTCCACGGCTGCGGCAGAGTCTTCATCCACCAGTCCAGATCATTGCGAGTCGCTCCGATCTTTCCTTCCCCGTGGACCTGACCGCTGGCATCCTTTACGCAATAGCTGATTGTCTTCTTGTGAACATCCAGTGCGATGTAATACATAATGTTCTCCTGAGGAGCCTCCCTGGTTTGTTTTCTGAATCAGCGTTCCCGCTGAGTTCAGCTCTTTATACACCACGCGCTCCTCTGACTTAACATTCAAGCAATTCACTCGAACCTTGGAGCGGGCACTTCGAACGACGGAGCATACAACTGAGTCGCACCAAGAGCTCCGTCTCACCACACCCGCCAACGACGCCTGACCTGAAGGCTGGGCACTACCGCTCGGCCAGTCACTCGTCGTGGAGGGCGAGAATCGGGTCAATCCTGGTGGCTCGCAGTGCTGGGATCAGGCTCGCGAGTACACCAACCACAATGAGGAACAGCGCGGCTCCCGCTATGCTGACGGGGTCCGCTGGACTGATATGGTACAGCAGAGGCGCGATCAGCGGGGCCGCCGCCAGGGCGATGACTAGCCCAGCGGCGATCCCCGATAATGCCAGCGACAAGCCTCGTCTCATGACCATGCGGAGCACGCCTTTGGGGTCGGCTCCAAGCGCCATGCGGATGCCGATTTCCCGGGTCCGCTGGCTGACTGAGTAAGCCATAACTCCGTAAAGGCCGACTCCGGCGAGCAGCATGGCAATGACGCCCAGCACTCCGAGGAACAACGAGGCGAGCCGCGGCCCGAACCGGGCAGCCGAGATGTAATCGGAAAGGGCCATGGCCGTCAGGCCGGCCGAGTTCGGATCGATGGCCGACATCTCGCGGCGGAATATCGGGACGAAACCGTGCGCATCGCGGTCGGTCCGGGCATAGAAGGCCACGCCGTTTTCGCCACTGCCGTCGTGCAGCTGGTCGAAGGACATGTAGAAATATGGCTGGGGTGCTTCGGACAGGCTGAAATATTTGGTGTCCTTCACCATGCCCACGATTGTGAGCGGCTTGCCGCGAACCTCGACGCGGCGCCCCACCGGGTCGCGTCCGTCGTAAAAGCGCCGCGCGAAGGCTTCGTTGACGATCATGACGCGGGTCGCGTTTTCGCTGTCCTCAGACTTGAAATCGCGTCCGGCGAGAAGAGGCATCCGCAGCACGTCGAAGTAGCCGGGTGAGACCGAGGCGTGATGCACGGCCATGTTCTCGCCGCGCCTCGCCGCATATCCTTCGACGATAATGTCGTTCCATTTCCCGAGTCCGAAACCGAGCGGGATCGAGTCGGAATACGCGGCGCCGGTTACCCCCGGCGATTCGAGCAGGCGCTCGCGCAGTTGCCGCGAGAACTGCTGTTCCTCAATGGGCGTGTAGTTATTCGTCGCCAGAAAGAGACGGCACACGGTCACGTTGCTGGGATCGAAACCGGCCGGCGTGTTCTGCAATCCGTTCAGGCTCCGGAGGAACAATCCCATCGTCACGAGAGCCGCGAGCGCGAGGCCCACCTCGGCTATCACCAGTAGTGCGGAGATTCGCCGCGAGTGGCCGCTCTGGGTGTCGCCTCTTCCTCCTTGCTTCAGTGCATCCACTACGCTCGACCGCAGCGACTGAAACGCGGGCGGAAGACCGGAAATCTGGGCGGAAACCAGGCAGACCAAGGCGGCAAAAAGGAACACCCGCGCGCTCGGGTAGACGTTGAAGTAGATCGGTATTCCCGTGGGCGGCACGAGATATACGGGGAGGTTCTGAAGCCACACAGCGAGAGGCAACCCCGCAAGCGTCGCCAGAGCCGCCAGAAGAAGGCTTTCGGAAAATAACTGGCGGCGCAAGCGGCCCGGACCCGCGCCCAGGGCGAGACGGATGCCGAACTCCCTCTGCCGGGATGCGGAGCGAGCCAGTAGAAGGTTGGCGACATTCGCGCAGGCAATGAGGAGCACGAGTCCGCACGCTGCGCCGAGGATGGCCATCGGCGATGCCAAAATGCTTGAGGCCCCCTCCTGTGCCTTCCAGATCGGCACGATCCGGGCGCCGACGCCCTCGTTGGTCTTCGGAAAGGCAGATGCGAGGCGCGCGGCAACCGTCGCCGCTTCGGCGCTTGCTTGGGAGATGCTGACGCCGGGTTTGAGCCTGACGATGGCCCCGAAGTGCCGCGCACCGCGCTCGCGTTCGCTGGCGAGTGGCACTGGAACCCATACATCCAGGGCAACTCCCGGAAAATCGCCGTAAAATTCCGGAGGCGCCACGCCGACAATGGTGACCCGTTGCCGATTCACGTGTACGGTGCGGCCGAGAACGGACGGGTCGCCATGGAAGTAGTTCTGCCACAGCCGGTAGCTTATGACCGCCGTTAACGCTTTGGCCCTGTCGCCGTATTCCTCGCGAGCGAACGTGCGGCCGAGGATTGGCTTTACGCCCAGTAGGTCGAAATAGTTTCCGGAGACGAGTTCGAACCACGCGGAAGAGGCGTTCTCTCCGTCGCCGATCGAGGCTGGAGCCTTTTGGTTGAGCGCCAATCCAGAGATGCTTCGAAGGTTGTCCTGGAAGTCCCGGGAGTCGGCATAAGAAACACTAGGAGCCTCGATGCCGCTGGCACGGACGCATTCGAGGACGGCGAGTTGTCCGTCATCCGCGGCGCCGTGGAATGGGTGCAGGACCATTCCGTCGATCCAGCCAAAGACAGTCGTGGTGGCGGCAATACCGAGCGCCAAAGTAAGCACTGCGACCGCAGTCAGGGCGGGGGTCCGGCGCAAGACACCAGCCGCGTACCGTAGGTCTTCAAGGATGCCGCGCATGAGATCTCGGAATCCAATGCAATTCGGCTTCCGGCTGTAGACCTTGATTCCGTTCAACGGTGCGCTCAACCAGTGGTCGATTTCGGGTTGAGTCGTCCGAAAATGGAACGTCCGCTATGGACGGTCTCTAGCGCATCACAGGGATTTCCGGGAGCACGGCGGGTGTATCGCACGATTGGAGGAGTCCCGGTTCATGTCGGAAGTTGAGCATGAGAATCCCGGTAGGAAGTCGCTGACACCTTCTGCTCGACGGGTTGTCATCGTCCCGTACATCTTGGGCGACGGCGCCGCCGCAGCCCGGAGCGAGTCACGCGCCATCCGTACAGAGGTCTCCCGACAGCGTTCATCGCGACAAGGTTTCTTCCGTGGCCGTCGATCCGGTCCGAGGTGGCATAAAGCGACCGTCGTCCTAGCTGCTTTTAGTGGGTCAGTTTTAATTTCCCTCCGCCTTCGCCTCGCGCTCCTCAGCGTGTTTCATGATGTCGCTCCTCTTCCGGGCATGGTCCTGCTAGAATACACCAATTGGAAGGACGGCGTGGAAAAGCTTGCGCACGTCAGGCTAAACACTGGCTTCCCCAAGCGTCCATCCTTAAAAGGAACTGCGATCATGGACCGCAAGAAGACGTCGAATCACCACGGGTACCTCGACAGGCGATCGTTCCTCCAGGCCGCTAGCAGGCTCGCCAGCGGCGGGTTGGCCGTCGGCGCCACCTTCGAGACGATATGGCCCAGTTCCGCCTGGGGCCAGCAGCCGGCGAAGGAGACACACCGGAGTTCCGCCCGCCTCGTGGATCGTCTCAAGACCCAACTCTCGTTTCAGATTTCGGTCGATGTGGGGACCTTGGATCTGGGTCTGACCGTCGCCAGTGCGGCGCTGTCGGGCGGAGTCAACATTGTTGAAATGGGGACGCCGCTGCTCAAGACCCAGGGTGTTGCGAACGTCGTGCCCGCCTTCCGCAAGCAGTTTCCAGACGCTGTCCTGCTGGCAGACATGAAGACCATGGACGGTGGTGGCGGCGAGGCGCGCAGCGTCTACGCTGGCGGCGGCAACATTTTTAATTTCCTCGCTCTCGCCGGCGTGGAAACAGCGAAGGCGATCTGCGCCATGCGCGACGAGTTCAGACGAGCCGCCCCCGAATTGCCACGACTTGTCTTTCCCGACATCATGGTCCCGCACCAAGGCCCCGCCAAGCACGCAGTCGAGGTCGCGCTCCGGATGGTCGAGGCCGGCGTCGACGGGGTTGGTATCCACCTGCAGTCCGACGCGCGGCGCGCAAACCCAAAACTAATCGAGGACGACTACCTCGGCGATGTGGCTCGCGCTGTCTTCGAACGGATCGGCAAGACCGCAGCAGTGCAGGTTGTCGGCGGCCTCAGCATCGCACAGGCAAAGAGCCTCGCCAAGGCGGGCCTGCGCGCCTTCGTGATTAGCGGCAATATGGGCCTGCCGGACGGCAAT
>Ga0209006_10005898_pt1 | contig 11131 bp, 10 predicted proteins | sample JacPin_JW_Ref_O2_FD_188567 | JGI IMG/M metagenome (GOLD analysis project Ga0209006, IMG submission 188567) | Forest soil microbial communities from Algoma, Ontario, Canada - Jack Pine, Ontario site 1_JW_Ref_O2 (SPAdes) (version 2) | ecosystem: Environmental > Terrestrial > Soil > Boreal... | reverse complement strand
CCACAGGTCCCCGCGGATGCCGTAACGAAGTTCATCCGCGATGCGAGGAAACTCAAAGTCGGGGGAGGTGTCGCGGGCGGGCCCTCGCTCGAGTGCGACGACCTGCAATCCAGAATCGGTGAGAGTCTTGGCGAGTATGGCTCCCGTCCATCCATACCCGATGATGACTGCGTCGACCGGTTTGAGTTTACGGGGGGAGGTCACCGCTGAGGTCCTCCGACGGATACGGGGCCATAGGGGTACTGTGTGCCGGCCTGGTCGATCCAATCGGTGAAGTCCGCTCGCGCCCCCGGAAAGCCGATCCATTTCCATGCGACCATGTTTCGATTGCCGCCGTACATCGGGTCGGAGAAGTATCCTTCGCGCGCGTTTTCCAGCAACTGTGCAAATAGCACCACTGCAGGAACCCTCGAGAATGTGAGTTCCCCGTGCTCCATTGCCCCAAGAAAATGGTCCTGCGTCGGGGGGTCAAGACGGGCGAAATCGCGACCATGGTCCCGTTTGCAGACTACGCTTGCATCCTCGATACCCAATCGGTAGATCTCCCGGGGGGTGTAGCGCAACTGGTAGCCCAGGGTCGCATCGCTTTCCGGGTGAAATGGCCCCCGAAGGTAGAAATAGGCTCCGTGACCGTATGGCAGTTCCATCTGCCGGTCCACAAACTCGGGAACTCCGGCCTCAATGGCACCCGGTCCTTCGCCCGCTGTCGGGATAAGCCGTGACACTGCCGCGATTAGGAATTCCCACTCGCCGGGCCGAAAGTACGTTGGCGCATGAGGACGGTCTTGAGTCTGCGAAGTGCCACTGCAACCGGCGGCCAGGGCTCCGAGTCCTACCGTGGGAATTGAACCAAGGAGGAAATTGCGTCTGTCCACCAGACTGACTCCATTGTGGGTGGCGAAGCGATCGTCACCCGCGGCTTCCTTGCGACCTATCCCCCGAGCGGGGGAGCGATGTGCCGGATTCAACTTCGGGAAGACTGCCGTGGCGGCGCTTCAAATGTTGCTAAGAGATCCGCGCGGCGTGCGACGGCGTCACCGGGCCGCTGCTCCTGCAACGACCGTTAAGTCCTGGCTAAGCGCCGGTCGGACCGGCGTACGGCATGAAATCGTCGCCGCGCACGCCGGACGGCTTACTTGGGAAAGTTTTCCTGAACCATTTCAAACACGTCGCCCGCCTGGCCGTGTAAGACCGCTCGGACGGAGTACATGGCCATCCCGTAGGCGGCCTCTGGTGCAATGAAGGGCGGCATCACGAGCTCCATCGGTGCAACTTTCACATTCAGCAACGCGGGACCGGGTTCGGCCAGCCATTCTTCGACCGCCGATTCAAGTTCAGCCGCATCGATGACGGTACGGCCCCAGAGGCCCATCGCCTGTGCGACCTTGCCGAAGTCCGGATTCTCGAGGTCAGTGTAGGTGGGCAGAATGCCTTCGCTCTTCTGTTCCAACTCTACAAAACCCAATTTGCCGTTGTCATAAACCGCGATCTTGATCGGTAGCTTCGCTGAAACCGTAGTCATCAGGTCCCCGAACAACATCGAAATTCCACCGTCGCCCGCAACACATACGACTTGGCGACCGGGCTGACAGGTCTGCAGTCCGATCGCTGTACCGAGTCCGCTCGCCATCGTGCCATGCAATAAACTGGCAAACATTCGCCGCTTGCCGTTGGCGGCGATCATGCGCAGCATCCACACTCCGCAGGTGCCGTCATCGGCCGTGAACAGCGCGTCCGCGGCTGCCTTGCGATTGATAATCGACGTCAGGTACTGCCCGTAGATCAATCCCTTCCGTCCGGGGGTCGCGCGCGCCGCCTGCGCTTTGAGAGCTTTTTCATGGCGCGCAACGTAGGCGTCACGAAAAGTGGAGTCCTCCCGTTGCGACAATCGCGGCAGCAGTGCCTGAATGGTGTCCTTGATATGGCCGACCACGCCGAGCTCGATAGGGTGGCGCTGTCCGACGCGCGTCGGGTCAAGGTCCACCTGAATAATCGTAGCGCGGCTTGGATAGAACTGTGACCAGGCGAAATTCGTCCCAAGCAGCAAAAGCGTGTCGCAATTCAGGATGGCGTGATAGCCCGACTCCACCCCGAGAACCCCGGTCATGCCGACGTTGTTCGGGTTGTCGTACTCCAGCACGTCTTTTCCGCGTGAGGTATGAGCTACAGGGGCCTGCAAGCGTTGAGCGAGCTGCACGATCTCATCGTGTGCGCCGGCGCATCCTGCGCCAGCGTAGATGGTGATGTTGGATCCCTGCTCCAGCAGGCGTGCCATCTCGTCCAGGTCGGCATCGCTCGGGCGGACGACGGGTACATTAGTGTGGACCCGATATGGCAGTTCCTCTGAGGCCGGCGAATCGGCTACGTCGACCGGGAGGATGAGTACCGCCACGCCGCGGCGTGTGAGCGCCGCCTGACAGGCCGCCACCGTAAGACGGCGAGCCTGTTCGGGAATCAACACCATTTCGCAGAAGACGCTACAGCCTTTGTAAACTGCCTTGAAGTCCACCTCCTGGATGAAGTCAAAACCAAGCTCGCGCCGCACCACCTGGCTTGCAATCAGAATCACCGGCGCTCGGTTTCGGTTGGCTTCGTACAACCCGTTGATGAAATGCAGGCTTCCAGGACCACAGCTGCCCGCTACGGCGGTGAGTCGGTTGAGCAGCAGGGCTTCACCCTGCGCAGCGAACGCGCCGACTTCCTCATGCCGCATGTGAACAAACTTGATGCCAGCCGGGGCGAGGTTCGAGGCAAAGGCGTTCAGTGTATCGCCGACGATGCCGTAGCAATGCTGGACGCCCGCGTCCTTCAGTGCCTCGATGATGACCTGCGCTACTTTCTTGCTCATCTTCGAACTCCGTAAGGGGACAGGCGGTGGCTAGGCGCAGCCTCTCTGACGCAAGCGGTGGGAGATATCCCCCTGATGGGTGGGAGTCGTCTGGCCAGAGCGATTGAAGGGTCGGTCCGAAGCGCTGAGCAGTTATGTACCAAGTTAGCAGAGATCACCAAGACTGCGACCCGCCTTGCTGCTGTGTACGGTCAGTGTCCGCGAGTGCCACGGAGTTACCCGTGTGGGCTAGGAAGGGGAAAATGCTCAGGAGGAGGAGCCGCCCGAGGACCGCGGCATTCGCTGGTGCGCCTACTGGCGCGCGAGCTGACCGGTGAAATTCACCGTTCTCGGTGTGGCGCTGGATCTATTGCAAGTGTCGGGCGTGTGGCGGTATGCGCGTCCAATCAGCGCTGGGCAGGCTATGGGTCCTGACTTAGCGGCGGCGAGCCGGATCCCGCCGCTAGTGGCCAGATCTGTCCCGAGCTTGCGACCTAAAGGAGGCCCACCGCTTCTGCGCGCGCGACCGCCTGAGCACGTGTATGGCTTGCGAGTTTCACGAAAATGCTCTTCGCGTGTGACTTGACCGTCTCCGGGGTAATTCCTAGCGACTGCGCGATCCGCTTGTTCGACATTCCGAGCGCGATCATTCGCAGGATGCCAGTCTCGCGCTGCGACAGTGATCGGTAGCTGATGGAAGTCGAGTTTTCGCACCGCGATTGAATCGTCGACCTCAGAAGCGTAGCGACGTATGGGCGAAGGTCCACCAGTTGGGGGTCGCTAGCCGGAAGCGCGTGATAGAGGCGTTCCAGCAACGCGAGAATCGGCCGGCCGGCATCCACGAACGCCATACACAAGCCACGCGCAGCGCCAATTCTCAAGCAGGAGATCAAGAGCTCGTAGCTGTCTTCAATCAGCCCCAAAGCCGCGGCCGCCGATGCGCGTTGCAGGTCATTCTCAACGATGGAGAACGTCAGCGCCTGATCCCACTTCAGGCTATTGCTTGGCGTCCCGGAGAGTGGCTCACGCGGTCGGCGGCTGTTGAGTGTCGGCAAGACAGGGTGCGGCCTGCTCCGAGTGCGAGTCTCGCGCTGCGCCTCATCGAATCGAAGAGCTTCGATGGTGCGGCTACACTCTGTCGAGGCGATGGAGACCAGTCGCGGCCAACAGCGGGCGAGTCCCAGCGCCTCGGTCTCGCGAAGCATCGCCAAGGCGGCACGATGTCGACCGCGGTGCAGCGACAGTCTCGCGAGCAGCACGCTAGCGCGTGCGACGCACTCAAGCAATCCCGAGGCGCGGATAACCGAAATGCGCGGCCGGACGAGAGCCTCGGCCTCGTCGTGGCGGCCCTGCTCGTAGGCAACCTGCGCGAGTAGCGTCGCAGGAAAAGTCGTCGGCGCCGAGTTGTTGCCGTACCGAGTACGTGCCAGCTGCAGGGCTTCCGTGGCAAGATTGGCGGCGACCGAAAGCTGCAGATGGTCAAAGGCGACTGCGGCGCTTACGCACAGACTAAGTATGTGGGAGAGAGCTTTGCGGCCTACGGGCGTGGTGAGGTAATCGGCGGTGTCGGGCGTACACGGTCTGTCCCGCTCGCCTTGCTTCCAATCGAGATACCTGAGCATGGCACCCGCGAGCGTGTCTTCCGCTCGTAAATCAAGGTCGAGCAGAACGCTCCGGGCAACGGAAAGGTCATCTTCCGCAACGAGGATGAACGCCTCGAGCATCCGCAGAACGCGGCTGTAGCGGCCGTAGTGTGCCTTGTCACACTTGCAGAGCAGTCGTCTGGCAAGGGCAATCGATTTCGGAGCCTCGTGCAGTTGCATGCTCATGATCGCACGACCGGCGCGAACGATTTCGCGCCGGATACGCCAGCGCTCGCCTCGCGAGGGCGTGTGAGTCGTGACGTAGGTCAGGACGGGAGCGTCCCAGGCGTGCCCGGTCACGCGCTCCTGTGACGATCTGACAACTCGTTCTACAGTCGACATGGGCCGAGCGTAAGGTACGACTCACCAGGGTGCTTGTACGCAGGCTGCGTAGACTTGTGTAATTCTGCGCACCGGTGTTCGAATGCGAGACTCCCGGTATCCCCAAAGCGTTGGGACGTGTGCCATGTAGGACACATGGCCTGGAAGATCCGTGTGTCTTGGAAGATTCTGCGATCTTGGGACAGAAGAAACTTGCGGTGACCGCGTGCCCGGCGCGGATGAGAGGGTAAGTCCCCAGCGCCTGCGAGGAGTCCTTCGATCGGCGACGCGCACCTCTAAATAGCAACGCCTCTCGTGCGATGATTGGCCGCGCTGCCAGCCTCCCCCCGTTGGGGGGATAGGGCTCGAATGCCCGATCAGACAGCATCGTCGCATGACGGTTCATCATGGCACCAGCAGATATCACCGGGAAAATCAGTTCAGATGGCCGGTGCGCCCATCCCAAAGGATGCAATCCGGGCGCGGTGAAACGCTAGTCAGGCGACTTGTTCTCGCCGCTATCGCCTTCGGTAGCGTGGTGCTCGCGTCGTGTCGGGAAGGCCCGCTCGACCCACAAGGTCCGATCGGGGGCGCGGAGCGCGTCATTCTGTACGACGCCACGGCGATCATGCTGGCGGTCGTTATCCCGGTCATTCTTCTGACGCTGGCATTTACGTGGTGGTTTCGTTCGGGTAACCGCCGTGCCACCTATCGCGCCGACTGGGAATACTCCGGACGGATTGAGCTGATCATCTGGGCGATTCCGGCGTTGCTCATTCTCTTCCTGGGCGGCATCGCCTGGATCAGCTCACATCAGCTTGATCCGCCAAAGCCTCTGCAATCTTCAACACCGGCGCTCGAGGTCGAGGTCGTGTCGCTCGACTGGCGCTGGCTGTTCATTTATCCCCACGAGCAGGTGGCCACGGTGAACTACCTCGTCATTCCGACGGAGGTCCCCGTTCACTTTCGCCTCACCTCTACCAGTGTCATGAACAGCTTCTTCATTCCGGAGCTTGGTAGTCAGATCTACACCATGCCTGGCATGACGACCCAGCTCAACCTAGAAGCGGATAAACCGGGGTCGTACCCGGGCATTTCCGCGCAATTCAGCGGGCCCGGATTTTCCGACATGCGCTTCACTGTGCGGGCGGAGTCCGGGGAGGGGTTCGCAACCTGGATTGCAGAGGCGCACGGGCAGGGCGGTGTCCTCGATGGTTCTGCTGTTACGGAACTGCTGCAACCCACCAGAGCGGGCAGTGAGCGCACCTATGGATCGGTGGTCGACGATCCCTTCGAGTCGATCGCCTCCGGGCGCATAAAGACGCAGTGGTCCACCAAAGAGGCGCTCTGACATGTTGGGAAGACTGAGTTGGTCTGCGATTCCATTCGACCAACCGATCGTCATGTGGACGAGCGCGACGGTGGCGGTCGTGCTCGCAACGGTGTTTGCCCTCATCACGATGAAGGGCGGCTGGCCCTATCTGTGGCGTGAATGGATTACCAGCGTCGACCATAAGCGCATCGGCGTCATGTATATGATCCTGGGCCTCGTGATGCTGGTGCGAGGCTTCTCCGACGCCATCATGATGCGGACCCAGCTCGCCCTAGCGGCAGGTAACGCACCGGGGTACTTGCCGCCTGAGCACTACGACCAGATTTTCTCAGCCCACGGCACCATCATGATCTTCTTTGTGGCGATGCCGTTTGTGGTCGGACTGATGAACTTCGCCGTGCCGCTACAGCTCGGCGTGCGTGACGTGGCGTTTCCCAAGCTCAACTCGGTGAGCTTCTGGCTCACAGCATCCGGCGTTCTGCTGGTAAACCTGTCGCTGTTCGTCGGGGAGTTCGCGCGCACCGGATGGCTCGCATATCCGCCGCTGAGCGAATTGGCCTACTCCCCCGGCGTGGGCGTCGACTACTATCTTTGGTCGCTGCAGCTTTCCGGCATGGGTACGCTGCTTGCCGGCATAAATCTGACAACCACGATCCTGAAGATGCGCGCGCCGGGCATGGGCTATTCGCGCATGCCGATTTTCTGCTGGACCGCGCTGGCATCGAATCTCCTGATTGTCGCGGCATTCCCGGTCCTGACCGCTACCTTTGCGATGCTGTTGCTGGATCGCTATTGCGGCTTTCACTTCTTTACGAATGATCTCGGCGGCAATCCGATGATGTACGTCAACCTGATCTGGATCTGGGGTCATCCAGAGGTGTACATCCTGATACTGCCAGCCTTCGGTGTCTTCTCCGAAGTGGTCGCGACATTTTCGGGGAAGCCCCTCTTCGGCCGTCGCTCGATGGTGCTCGCGACGATGGTCATCTGTATGCTGTCGTTCATGGTGTGGCTGCACCACTTCTTTACGATGGGCGCGGGAGCGGACGTCAACGGGTTCTTTGGCATCATGACCATGATTATTGCCGTGCCAACGGGTGTGAAGGTATTCAATTGGCTCTTCACGCTGTATGGCGGCCGTATCCAGTACACCGTACCGCTCTATTGGACGGTCGGGTTCATTGTGACGTTCGTGATCGGCGGCATGACGGGCGTGCTCATGGCGATCCCGCCGGCGGACTTCGTTCTGCATAACAGCCTGTTCCTGATTGCGCACTTCCATAATGTCGCGATAGGCGGCGTCGTATTTGGCGCCATGGCGGGCTACACCTACTGGTTCCCCAAGGCGTTCGGCTTCAAGCTGAACGAGCGACTGGGAAAGGCGGTTTTCTGGTGCTGGTTCATCGGGTTCTACCTGGCGTTTATGCCGCTGTACGCCCTGGGCCTGATGGGTGCGACGCGCCGAATGCAGCATTACTCAAATACTCACTGGCAGCCATTAATGCTGGTGGCGCTCGCGGGGGCGATTGTGATCCTGCTTGGGATCGGACTGACGGCGTTGCAGCTGATCGTAAGCATTCGGCAGCGACACCAGCATCGGGATCAAACGGGCGACCCCTGGAATGGGCGCACTCTGGAATGGTCGATGCCCTCGCCGCCGCCGGCGTGGAATTTTACCGAGGTCGCGACCGTTCGGGAGACGGATGCGTACTGGCATTCAAAGCAGTCCGGCAGCGCGTCCAGCCCGTCGTCAAAGGCCATAGTGGACATGCACTTGCCCCGTAATTCGCCGGTCGGAATCTTCCTGGCGTTCTTTGCCGTGATTCTGGGCTTCGCCCTCATCTGGCGTATCGACTGGCTTGCCGGGATCGGCCTCATCGGCGCGATCGTGGTGGTGTTAAGGGAAGCCTGGAAGACTGATCTGGAGGTCCGAGTGCCGGCGGAGGAAGTTATGGCATTCGAGCGGGTCCACGGAACCCGTTTGGCAGCCGGTCGAGAGGGTTTGACGCCGGGAGCGCGGTCATGAGTGTCGCGGGCGAGGCACTACCGATCGAACCGGAGGTACCACTTTCCCTGCGTGGGCCAGCCCCGCTTCGCGTCGTGGCGGGGTTCGGATTCTGGCTCTTTCTTCTCTCCGACATCATTCTCTTCGCTGCGCTGTTTGCGACGTATTCTGTGCTATCGGGTTCGACAGCAGGGGGACCGAGCGGGGCGGAGCTGTTTGACAAGAGGCACGTATTTATTGAAACGATGTGCCTCCTTACATCCAGTGTCACCTGCGGTTTCGGGTCACTGGCAGTGCAACGGGCTGACGCGCGCGCGATGTTTGTCTGGATGGGGGCTACCTTTATTCTGGGTGTCACGTTCCTGACCTTGGAGGGCAGGGAGTTCGCGAGCATGGTCGCGGCAGGGGCAGGCCCGTCTCACAGCGCGTTTCTGTCGGCCTTTTTTACCCTTGTGGGCACGCACGGGCTGCACGTGAGCTTGGGGCTCGTGTGGCTTGTGATCATGCTGCTGCAGGTAATGACGCTCGGCTTTCAACCGATGGTGGGGCGCCGATTCTTTGCCTTCGGTCTGTTCTGGCACGCGCTCGATATTGTTTGGATTGGTGTATTCACGATCGTATATCTGGGGGCGAAATGATGAACTCGCAGGGTCAGGCACAGGGCGCCGCACCGGGAGTTAATGCCCATGATCACCACGGCGCGCGCAGCTACCTGGTGGGCTTGCTGTACGCCGTGCCGCTGACGCTGGGCTCATTCTGGGCTGCGACATCACCATTGGTTTACGCTCCGGCGGTGCCCGTGCTCCTGGCAACTCTCGCAATTGCGCAGATGGGTGTTCACGTCGCGTTCTTTCTGCACATCTCGAGCGCACCGGACCAGACCAACAACTTGCTCGCGTTGGCGTTTGGTGTCTTCGTGACCGGCCTGATTGTGTTCGGATCCATGATGATCATGACGCATCTGAACCACAACATGATGTCGATGGATGAGTTGATGAAGATTCAGCGCTAGCGCTGTTCCCAGATTGATTGCTGGGGCATCACCCGGTAGGAGGGATTGCTCAGTGGTGTTTGAAAGAATCCATGAGGGCAGGGCCCTGGTTCGCTTTGTCCAGGAGCGATTGCCCCACTACGCGCCATTGCTGTCCAGCGACATGCGTCGCTTTCAAAAGGAGCTCATCAAGGCGACGGCTGGCGCTGCCATTGCGGCCGGGGCGGGTCTCATCTTCGTATGCTTCCTGAGCGTCGCAGTGATCGTATCGAGTGCTCCAGGGGCGCATAGAACCGCTGTCGCATGGATCACGTGTGGCATGTGGGGACTCATCGCACTCGTGGGGCTGACTACCGCCCGAAGGGCGGTGGCGGGACCACCCCCTTTTCACCTGGTGGGCACGGCCCTGGCCCAGGATTATTCACGGTTCGTTGACTCATTGCCAAAGGGCGGCCCGGATCTGAATCGCTAGACGGGACGGATTGGCCTGGGTCGACGAATGAGCGCACGGGTGCCTCAGGCCGCGCCGCGCTCCCGGACAGACACGGTGTGGAAGGGACGATATCGGCCTATCCCTTAGGGGATAGCGACCGGGCCCCCGGAAGCACGGACTTGCCGCGATGTACTTGTTCGGCCGCGCACAAACTCCACATAAAGAGCATCTCGAGAGAATCAGGCAACCTCAGTGCATCGGAATAACACATTGTTGGCGAATATCGTGGCGCTAGGCGTCTTCGCCGCCGCAGTAGCCCCGGTGGGACGCGCGGAACCTGCACCGGAGAGCATACCCAACTGTGCAGCCGCAACGCCGGAGCAGGCTAAATGGCTCGCGGACGAGTTCTATCGGCAAGGTCAGTATCAACGCGCTGGGGATTGCTACCAAGCTGCGGGCGACCTGCCTGACGCCAACGTGGCGTTCGTCAAGGCCATCAGAGCCAAGAGTGAGGCGGCGGAGAAGGACTTACACAGCCAGAGCCAGGCTGCAAAAACGCTCTTCACTGGCGTTCAGCAGGCGTTCCGATCCCACCCGTGACCCCGTGAGGCAGTGCGTGCCTCCACGGGGCACCGTCGCGGTTTGCACGCGAGTTGCGAACCTCACACCTCGGGCATGACCTGCCCCATTTCCATCGCCTGACTGGGCGGCACCTCAGTAATTCCAATTACGATCTGATCGTCCGGAGCGTGCGTGGCGCCCTGGAGTATTTCCCACAGGCGTTTGATGAGTCCGCGCTTGTATTCAACCGACCGACCCGTTCGGATCAGGAGCGTGAGGGCGGCGGCGGCTGCGGCTTCACCGGCTGAGTAGCCGCTACCAGGCGGGTACTCCTGGAAAATGACGTGCACCCAAGGCCGTGGTACCCCGGCATAGGCACAATGGAAGGCGGTGAGCTCTTCGGCAAGTGCGAGCTTGCTTTGGTCGGTAAGCACGCCGCTTTGAGTGCTGACGGTATAGAGGGGCATCAACAAGCCTCCTGTGGTGGCCCGGCGTAATCAGCGGGTGAGATTCACCTTCGCCAGGTCGATAAGCTGACCCGCACGGCCATCCAGGACCGCCTTGAGCATAAACAACCCAAACTTGTGGGCTTCGTCCAACGTCGTCGTGGGTGGCATCACGAGCTCCTGTCGGGCGCTCACGACATCCAGAAGCGCCGGTCCCTTGTGCTCGAGCACCTCGCCCACGGCGGCCGGAAGATCCTGGGGTCGTTCCACACGAACGCCCTTGATCCCCATTGCCTGAGCCATGGCCGCAAAGTTTGGATTCTTGAGGTCGCAACCACTGTCAAGAAAGCCGGACGCCTTCATCTCCAGTTCCACGAAACCCAGCGTGCCGTTGTTCAGGACTACGATCTTTACCGGCAGTCCTGTCTGTAGAAGGGTGACGAACTCTCCCATCATCATCGTGAAGCCGCCATCCCCTGACAGCGAAATGACTTGCCTTTGCGGGAAGGCTGCCTGAGCTCCGAGTGCATGAAGCATGGCATTGGCCATGGAGCCGTGATTGAAGGAGCCG
>Ga0209006_10005897_pt1 | contig 11131 bp, 11 predicted proteins | sample JacPin_JW_Ref_O2_FD_188567 | JGI IMG/M metagenome (GOLD analysis project Ga0209006, IMG submission 188567) | Forest soil microbial communities from Algoma, Ontario, Canada - Jack Pine, Ontario site 1_JW_Ref_O2 (SPAdes) (version 2) | ecosystem: Environmental > Terrestrial > Soil > Boreal... | reverse complement strand
CGTCTTACCCGTGAAATGTTCCACAGTCTTCACAATTGTTTCGCGATACGATTCGGTGACGTCCACCAGCACGCCGTCCATGTCGAACACCAACATCTGAGACAAACTGCTCACCAGATTTGCTCCAATTCGGCCAAAAACCGCCGGATCTGATCGCGCGTACCTACTGTCACGCGAACGCATCCCGCGATTTCATAGCTGCGATCGCGCACCAGCACTCCTCGCCGCCGCAGTTCGTCGCGGAGCGGGATCGCACGCTGGCCCCCTTCAAACAAGACGAAGTTCGCTTTGCTTTCGTAGTACGGAATACCGAGCTTTTCCAGCCCAACATAAAGCAGCTCGCGCGCGGCCAGCACTTCCGTAACGTATCGCTCAATGTAATTCTTATCCCGGATGGCCGCGTGCGCGGCGAGCGTGGCCAGCGTGTTCACGCTATAGGGCGACTGCGCCTTGTGCAGAAAATCGACATTGCCGGATTGCGAAAACAAACAGCCCAGCCGCATCGCCGCCATCCCGTAAACCTTCGAGAACGTCCGGCTGACGAACAGATTCGGATAGTCGTTCAGCAGCGGCAGCGCTGTGACGCCGGAAAATTCATAGTAAGCTTCGTCGATCAAAACCGCAGCATTCGTCGCCTTTTCCAGAATGCGCTCGATGCCCGCGCGTGACGTTCCGGTGCCCGTAGGATTGTTCGGGTTCGCAATCAGAATGGCGCGCGTGGATGGGCGGATCGCATCCAGCAGTTCTTCGAGCGGGAACGCCAGCTTCTGCGCACGATACGGGATCTCGCGAATGCTCGCGCCAGCCACTTCTGAATAAAAGCGATACATCGCGTAGGACGGCCGCAGCAGAAGCACCTCACCGCCGTCGTCAATGTAAGTATTCACCAGCACCTGAATGGCTTCGTCCGTTCCATTGGTGAGAATGAAGTCGTCCGGCTCTACGCCGAAGAACTCGGCCAGCTCCTGCTTGATCTCGCCGTATTCGGGATAAATCGCGAGCCCCGCTTCGCTCAAATGCTCTCGAAGATATTCGATTACCTTGGGCGACGCCCCCACCGTATTCTCGTTGAAATCCAAACGCATTTTTCCGGCGCGCCCCCCGGTGGGCGGCGAGTAAGGCGCCATGTTCAGCACCGCGTCGCGCGGCTGCAAAACGCCCGGCGGCAGATCCATCCGTTTACTTGCCAATACGCACCTCAACAGATCGGGCATGCGCTTCCAAACCTTCCGCGCGTGCCAGCGTAGTGATGGCCGGCGCAAGCTGCCGCAACGCCGCGGATGTCAGTTCTTGCACCGAAATTACTTTCACAAAGTCGGCCGACGACAGTCCGCCTCGAATTCGCGCGGCGCCCGAAGTGGGAAGCACGTGATTGGGACCGGTGGCGTAATCGCCCGCAGCCTCCGGGCTATTTCCTCCCACGAACACGCTGCCTGCGTGCTGGATCTTCCCCAGCAGACCAGCGTCGTAGATTGCCAGATGCTCGGGCGCAAGCTGGTTCGATGCTTCTACCGCCGCATCCATGGATGGACACAAAATCACCGCGCTGTTATGCCGAATGGCTTCGCGGGCCACCGCCGCGGTCGGCAGGGTTTCAAGCTGGCGCGCCACCTCGAGCGCCACGCGTTCGGCCAGCGATCGCGAGGTAGTGAGCAGAATCGACGAAGCCTCCACATCGTGCTCGGCTTGCGCCAGCATGTCCGCGGCAATGTAGCGCGCATCCGCGTCCTCTGCGATGATCACGATCTCGGTGGGTCCGGCGACAAAATCGATGCCCACCTCTCCCGCCAGCAATTTCTTGGCGGCCGCCACGTAGATGTTTCCCGGGCCAACAATGCGATCCACCTTGGGCACCGTCGCCGTGCCGAACGCGAGCGCAGCGATGGCCTGCGCGCCGCCGATCCGGAAAATGTTTTCTAGCCCCAGAAACTTCGCAGTCGCCAGAATCTCCGCGCTGGGATGCGGCGAGGTAACGCAAATTGTCGGCACACCCGCCACCTGCGCCGGGATCACGGTCATCAACAACGTGGACGGAAGCGGGTAACGGCCCGCTGGGATATACGCGCCCATCGAGTCCAGCGGCCGCACTAACTGGCCCAAGCGGCGGCCATCGGGAAACTCCGTCCAGGTTTCGCGCGGCAGTTGCAGCGCGGCGTACTCGCCGATATTCTTCGCAGCAGTCTCGATGGCGGCATAAAATTCAGGCGTCACCCGCGATTCCGCCGCTTGCCATTCCGCCGGCGAAACGAGGAAGCTGTTGCCTTCCAGCTTGTCGAACTTGCGAGCGAATTCGAGCACTGCTTCATCGCCGCGTTTACGGACCGCGTCAAGAATGGGAGCAACCACTTGCTCGGCCTCGGCCAGACGAACTGTCTTGCGAGTGATAAACTTCTGAGCTTCTTCCAGGGGAACGATTCGCAGCATGACTTTATCGAAACAGGCTCACATCACAATCTTATTCAACGGATATTCAACTATTCCCTGCCCGCCCGCTTCCTTCAAGCGCGGGATAATGTTGCGCACCGTGATCTCTTCCAGAATGGTGTGGACCGCAACCCACTCGTCGTCGCTCAAGTTCGAAATCGTTGGATTCTTCAGCGCGGGCAGAATGCTGAGCACCGCCGCCAGGCACTCCTTGCGCACATTCAGCATCAGCCCAACGCGGCCCAGCGCATTGATGGCGCCGTCCAGCAACAGATGAATGTCTTCCATTTTTCGGCGCTTCGCGGCGTCTTTCCAGGAATCCACGTTGGCGATGAGCTGCGTATTCGATTCCAGCACCGTCTCCACGATGCGCAGTTTGTTGGCCCGCAGGGACGAGCCGGTCTCCGTCACTTCCACGATCGCATCGGCCAGCACCGGCGGCTTCACTTCCGTGGCGCCCCAACTGAACTCCACCTTCGCGGTCACGCCATTCTTCGCCAGATATCGCCGCGTAGTGGCCACCAGCTCCGTCGCGATAATCTTCCCCTCCAGATCCTTCACACTTTGGAACGGCGACGCTTCGGGCACCGCCAGCACCCAGCGCACCTTACCGAAGCTCTGCTTGGCATAGATCAAGTCGGCTACAGCATGAACGTTCGCTTCGCCCTCTTCAATCCAGTCGCGCCCGGTGAGTCCCGCGTCGAGCACGCCATCTTCCACGTAGCGCGCCATTTCTTGCGCGCGAATCATCATGCATTCGATTTCCGGATCGTCAATGGCCGGAAAATACGAACGAGAGCTGGTAGTAATGTTGAAACCCGCGCGGCGGAAAAGATCGATGGTCGCGTTTTCCAGGCTGCCCTTGGGAATACCGAGCTTGAGTTTCACGGTTTGCTCCCGTACACCGCGTCCGGATCGTAAACTCGCGGTTCGGATTCCTTCCACTCGCCCGCCTCCAGCTGGCGAAAGAAGCAGCTCTGATAACCTTCGTGGCAAACACCGGGCCCCAGCGCTTCCACCTGGATCAGCAGCGCGTCCAGATCGCAATCCGTCGAAATATTCTTAACCACAAGCTTGTGCCCCGACGATTCGCCTTTGAGCCAGAGTTTATTTCGCGAGCGGCTGAAAAACGTCGCGTACCCGGATTCCACGGTTTTGCGAAACGACTCGTCGTTCATAAAGCCGACCATCAGGACGCGGCCCGTGGCGTGATCTTGAATGACGGCCGTAATCAGCCCGTTGAGTTTACTAAAATCGAGATTCATGTGTTCATACCAATAAAAAAGCCCGCCAGGGTGTCGGCGGGCGGCGATTGTTCACTTCAAAGATTCGTTAGAAAGCCGCCGATCGCCAAACGTGTCGATGATGGTGGTGATGGGCGAAATGCATGAAGAAGTAGTATAGCAAGTCCAGGCAGCGACGTGGTGAAGCGCCCGCGGGGGAATGCAGATGCGCCGCCTCACGCGGTTGACGAATGGATTCTCGAAGAAGTGGGAGAACCTGTGGGCCGCGTACTGCCTGCGGGTGACGCCTGCGATGCAAACTGGCATCACCGATCATGTTTGGGATCTGGCAGAAACTGCTGGCCTGATATTCTTAGCAGTATGGGGGACCAGCCAGAGCCAAGTTCGAATACCGAAATTGTAGTTGTGTTCCTCGTCGTGATCCTGACGCTTGCCGTTTTTGGTTTTGCCGCCTATCGGTGGTTAAAGAATCCGACTCCTCTTGGTGGGCCATACCAAACCTACAAACCCAACCGTTAGCGTATAGGTCTTCGGCTTCACGCACCTTTAGGACACTACCCCGCGCGGGCTATTGGCTCGCCTCGAAATTCTTCACGAACTGGCGCATCGCCGCGCGCTCGTCGTCATCGAGTTTGCCGTCGCCATTCTTGTCGAACATCTTGAAAAGCTGCGTGGCGCGCTGGCTCATAGTCGGCGAGAGCGATGCATCGGATAAATCCTGGAGCGTTACCACCTGACTCAAAACCTGATCGACGAGCTGCATCCTTACCTCGCGCTGCAAGTCGCGAATGTCGGCCCGCGTCGGCAGCACAACGCCTAGAAACACTAGCGCCATTTCGTCCTTGGTCTGTTCACCCCAATGAACCCGCACGGGCGGCCGCGTGGGATTGTGCGGATTGTTCTCCGAGTTATCGTACGTGTACTCCAGATCGATCCGCGTTCCCTTAGGCAGATCCATGGGAGTGCGATAGCGGTATGCGTTTTGCCAGTTGAAATCCCAATCCTTAATCCAGATCAGCGGCTTAGTGGATCCATCCGGCAACGTGGCCGTCACCTTCATGTCCTTGGCCAGATAGTGCGCATGCGGAGTCAGGCCCACCAGCTGCAAGTCGCGCGGCAATGTAACCGACGCCTTCGCCACGTAGTGCGAGTCTCCCGGCGGAATGTCGAGTTGATGATCCATCAGGAGAATCGAAGTGCGGCCTTTGGTCGGAGGGCCGGAGAAGCTGAGCCCCAGCGACGATTGATCCGTCTCCGGTTTTCCCGAAGGATGGTAATGGATCTGAACCACAACATCGGTGCCCTTGCGAAGAGGCAACGAGAGCTCGGGATCGTGCGGCGTCGGCGTAAATCCGGGCGCCCATCCTCCGAGCATTCCAGCCGAGGCAATTCCCGGGCCGCCGAAACAGGAATAACTTCCATCGGGGCTTGCAGCCGCCAGCTCCTTCGCTCTTCCAGTGGTATCCATATACAAGATCGCGTGATGCACAATGAGACGGTTTCCCGGACGGAATTCCACACCGTCGACATACGCATCATGATCCAGACCGGTTGGGAGCACAAAGCATCGATACTGATCCGGACCATCGGCCGGGAGCGAATACTTCACGGGAATGGTAAACACCTGGTCGGGCTCGCCGCCCTGCCAACCATCCACGAACTTGGGCGGCGCCGGCTTCAATTTAGGATCGCCCTCCGGCGCACCAGCTTTGGCCCAATCTTGTATTAGCGCAATCTGAGCATCGCTGAGGCGGCGCGCACCCGCGAAATCGCCATACCCCGGCTCGGCCTTCCACGGCGGCATGAAATGCGCTCCAACCGCGCCTGCAATCAACGAAGCTCGTTTCGCGGCATCTTGATAAGTGAGCAAAGGGAACGGCGCCACTTCGCCTGGGCGATGACAGCTGGAACAGTTGGCGTAGAGGATCGGCGCAATATCTTTATTAAACGTGGGCGCCGGATCGAAAATGGGAGCCGCGTGGGCCGCCACAATCCATGCAACCAGTCCAAACGAAACGATAGCAAATTGTTTCAAGATAATTTACCTCTATTTCACCGGAGTGATCGCGCAACCAAACGCCGTGGTCCGGGCGTGGGGAACCGGTTTACCAGCCAGGACCGCATCCAGCGCTTCCCGCAGATCGAACTTGGTAGGCACCTGGCGGCGTACGTTGAAATCTTCCACTAGATTGTCGATGCGTCCTAAGTAAAGTAGCGTGCCCTCCGGGCTCAACACGGCCGCTGACGGGATGGTAGTCGCCCCTGTCATCTTCACCAGGATTTCATGCGGATCGAACAAAACGGGAAAGGAAAACTGGTATTCCTTAGTGTGCTGTACCACGTCTGCATCGGCGATGGTGGTGTCCGCTTGCACTGCGTAGAAGGCCACGCCCCGCGCTGCGTACTCATGTTCGGTCCGATTCATTTCCGGAACGTCGTTGTTGCTCAAAGGGCAATCCGTCGTCGTATAAAATACGACAATCGCCTTCTTTCCGTTCCATTCCTCGGGCGTATGAACCACGTTGTGCGTGTCGCGCAATGCGAACTGCACCCGCTCCGCACCCAACGCGGCGGCGCACAACATCATGCTGGCCAGCAAAACTCGAAGCATTACTACTTCCGGAGCCTCAATACCTCAAGTTTAATTGGTTTTCAGCTCTGCGTACAATTGGCGAACAAAGCGCTCGGACGTGGTGGAAGCGTTGGGGACAATCGAATCGTAATCGGATGTGGGTTTAGCAGCCAATACTTCATCAACGCTTTTGCCTTGCTGCACTAATGCCGCAACTTTGTCGCGGACCACCAGGATCATGTCGCGATGCGCAGTCAGCGCCGCTCGATCCACAGTAGCGCCATGGCCAGGAATGATCTTGGTGTGGGGACCGGCCATGCCAATCGTAATGCCCAGCCCTTCGATCATTCCGTCCAGCGATCCGCCATTGGCTCGATCGATATTCGGAAATTGGATCGAGCGGAAATAATCGCCGGTCATGAGCACGTCATTGGTTGGAAAATACACCAACGTATCTCCGTCAGTGTGCGCACGGTGAATCGGAATTAGATGCACTTCTTCGCCGTCCATATGAATGGTCACGGGACCTTCATACGTCACTACTGGAAGCGCGTCGGCGGGTGCAGCTACGCCCGGCGCGCCGTTGGCTCCCGGCGACGGATGAGCCAGCCGCCAGCGCAATTCATCGCGCGCGAAAATCGTGGCGCCCATCTTGGCGAAGTTTTCGTTGCCGCCGGTATGATCGCCGTGTACGTGAGTGTCCACCAGGAAGCGAATCGGCTTGTCGGAAATCTGATGGATGGCTGCGGCGATCTTCTGTGACAGCGGCGCGAATTGCGAGTCCACCATGAAGATTCCTTCCGGTCCCACCAGCACGCCGATGGTGCCACCTTGGCCTTCGAGCGTGTAGAAATTGTTGCTGATCTTAGTGGTCTTGATCTCCACTTTGCTGAAATCGGGTTGCGGGGCCTGCGCGTAAACGTTAGTGGCGAGCACCGCGAACAAAAGTGCAGTTAGGGTGGTTTTCATTGGCTAATAGTCTATCAGGGTCAGAGAGTGATGCAATCACATCTGCATGCCCCAACGGCGAACCGTGCGATTCTCGATGGTTCGAAAAATCAGGTTCTCCACAACCAGACCGAACAGGATTACGGTAAGCAGTCCCGCGAACACGTTCGGAATCAGGAGCTGGTTCTTCTGCTCGAAGATATACCAGCCAAGGCCCCCGGAGCCGGAGCTGACACCAAAAACAAGCTCCGCCGCAATTAGCGTCCGCCACGCAAATGCCCAACCTACTTTCAGACCCGTTAGGATGCTTGGGAACGCGCCCGGAATCAAAATACGCGTGACATATCCAGCCTTCGACAAGCCATAATTTTGTCCCACCATGCGCAGCGTCGGACTAACCGCTCGAAAACCCGAGTAAGTGTTCAGAGCCACGGCCCACAGCACGGCGTGGATCAAAACAAAAATGATGCTGCCGTCCCCCAGGCCGAACCAGATCAGCGCCAGTGGCAACAAGGCAATGGAAGGCAGCGGATTGAACATCGATGTCAGCGTTTCGAGAAGGTCCGCTCCGATGCGCGTGGCGCTCGCGAAAGCCGTGAGCAGTGCCGCAATCGCAAGCCCCGCCACGTAGCCTTTGAGCAGCAGTTGAATGGTGTAAGACGCGGCCTTCGGCAATTCTCCCGAAGCGATGGCGGAAAAGAACGCCTTTATCGTATCCAGGAACGTGGGAAAGAGCAGTGGGTTATTCAGCCAGCGCGCATAACCTTCCCAGATGAGTGCAAGGACGATCAAGACCACGGCTTTCCGCGCCGCGCCGATGTTCCATATGCGCGTCCAGACGCCCAGCGGCTCCTCCACCACCAGCAACTCAGCACGGTCAGGCATCGAAGAGCAGCTCCTGAAGCTGAGCCTCGTCACAACCGCTTTTCAATTCAGCTTTCACTTGTCCAGGATGTGAACTCAACACCAGGATGCGCGTCCCAATCCGAATCGCTTCGGAAATCGAATGGGTGACAAAGAGCACGGTAAATCTGGTCTCCTGCCAAAGCTGCAACAACTCTTCCTGCATTTGCACGCGCGTTAACGCATCCAGCGCTGCGAACGGCTCATCCATCAAAAGAATTCTCGGCTCCATTGCCAGGGCCCGTGCGATCGCTGCCCGTTGTTTCATCCCGCCCGAAAGAGTATGTGGATAACTGTTGGCGAATTCGGTCAGCTTCACCTTCTGAATATTGTGCATTGCACACTCTTCGGCTTGCCGGCGCTTCATCTTTTTGCTGGCCGTCAAGGCGAAGACAATGTTCTCCTTCACTGTTTTCCAGGGCAGAAGCTGATCGAACTCCTGGAAGACGAATACGCGGTCGGGCGCGGGAGCTTTCACCGGCGCGTCATCCAGGACAATCTCGCCTTCCACGGGGCGAATATATCCTCCCACGGCTTTGAGCAGTGTCGATTTGCCGCAACCAGAAGGGCCGAGAACTACAAACCGATCGGACTCCTGAACAGTGAAGCTTACTCGATAAGTTGCAGTTACTAAGTGGTCTTTGGTTCGATATTGAAGAGTTACTCCCCGAACCGCCAGCATCAGCTACCAGGCGCTCCCTGAATCTCAGGAAAGAAAACGTCCTTCCATGAAGAGGGCCGGTTCTTGATGGATCCCACGTCGTGCATGAAAGTAGCGTACTTCATCACGTTCTCGGGCGTCGTAGTGAACTTGACGTGTGGATCGTTCAGCACTTCCACAATCTCGTTCACCGAAAAACCCTTCTCGCCCCCGGTCGACGCCAGCAGAATTTCTGCAGCCGTCTTCTTATCGGCGACGATCCTGCGATTGGCCTCCTCCAGCGCCTGAAGCACGGCGTCGAACACCTTCGGATTCTGTTCGCGAAACTTCGTCGTGGTAGAAACCATGGTGAAGGTTGTGGACCCGCCCAATACATCGTCGGTGGTCAGGATGGTATGGATGTGCGGGTCTTTGCGCTCGCGCTGAGCGAACGGCGGCGAAGTGAAGTGCGCATCCACGGCGCCCGATCCGGAGAGCAGAGCAATCACACCGTCCGGATGCGTCATCGTGACGGTGAATTTGTCGAAGTGATAAACATCGCCGGGTCCGTATTTTTGTCTGGCGTACATTTGCATCGCCAGCGATGGTATCGAAACTTTGATCGAGGTTAGGGCGATACGGTCACGCTCTGTGATGTCGTCCAGCTTCTTCATATTCTGGGACCGCGTGTTGAGATACATCGGCAACGATGTCATGGCCGCGACGCCCTTCACTTTGGCCGATGTAATAGTGCGATCCCATAAAGTGAGAAACGCCGGCGGCCCGGCCGCGATAAAATCCGCGGAGCCCGACAGCAAAGCGTCATTCATCACCGCCGGCCCGCCGATGTTGATCCAGCGCACTTTCAAATTACCGATTCCGGCTGCCTTAGCGTACTGCTCAATCAGCCCGTACTTTTGCATGACGAGCAACGGCAGAAATCCGACGCCGCCCGCGCCGATTGGAAAACGCACCTCGCTAACTTCGGATCGAGCGGTCGCGGAAAACACGGCCGCCAGGCATGCGATGAGACTTAGCTTCCGCATGCCTGTTGGACCAATTCGTTGACGTCAGCCAGCTGATGGATCCGCCAGCACAGTTCGATCACCCGCTCCACCTGATCGGCGGGCAGCGCCATCACGGCTTGATCGCGGAATTTGTCGTCTAGCTGCTGGTTGGTCATGGGCCGGTGGATGTTGCCCAGCGATTTCTCGACGAACCGGCTCACTTTCTCGCCCGTCGCCAATTCCACTTCGATATGCGCCTGATCCTCAGTAAGCGAGGGATCACCCACCGCCGTCGCGCTCTCGCGCACCCGCTTGATTGCCGGGTCGTTCACCGCTTCGTCCGTATACTCGCGAATGCCCGCCTTACCCCGCACCAGCCCGATAGCCGCGCCGTGATAAACGGAAAACTTGCCCTGCAGACCGCGCATGATGTTCTGCTGATTGCAAAGATCCATTACCAAAGGCGCTACGCGCAGGCGCACCGCACGAATCGATTCGGCAGCGAGGCCACGCTCATTATGAATCTGAATCGCGCCGTCGATCGTGGGGTGATTCACAATTCCGCACGGAAATGGTTTATAGGTGTTGGCGCGCAGATCGAAATCCACACCCAACCCGGCCGTAATCTTCGACAGATCGTACTTCGCAGCTTGCACCGCAGCAAATCCCCGCGGCCCTTCCAGACCGCGCTCGCCCGACGTGAAACCGGCCTGCGCGAGCAACGCCGAGGCGTAGCCATTCTGCGCCGCGCGCCCCGGATGCAGCGACTTCGCCATGGACCCGAACATCTCGCGCAATCCCGCCGCTTGCGTGGCCGCTAAGCCGATGGCCCAAATCATCTGCTGCTCGAACAACCCGATCAATTTACCGATTGCAACTGCGGCGCCGAACACGCCCGCCGTGCCCGTGATGTGCCAGCCGACATCGTAGTGGGCAGGATAGACCGAGTTCCCGATCCGCGACTCGGCTTCGAACCCCAATATAAACGCGTGGACGAAATCGCGGCCGCTGACCGTGTTGGCGCTGGCATAAGCGAACAGCGCCGACGCCACTGGCGAACTCGGATGAATGTAATTCTTGGGGGTGGTGTCGTCGTAATCGTACACGTGTGAGCTGATGCCGTTCATCAGCGCGGCGTGCAGCGGATCCACACGCTCCGGACGCCCCAAAATCCTCGCTGTCGGAGCGCCGAAGAATGGAGCGAATGCGCGCACTGCGATATTCACCGCTGCGTCCGGACTTCCGCCCAGCGCGCATCCTGTGTAATTGACAATGGCGCGCAAGGCTTCACGCCGCACATCGTCCGGAATGTCTTCAATGCGGGTCTTGATGACCCAGTTAGCCAGAGCTTTCGTTTCCGACATGGATTATGGCAAGGCGAACACGTACAACG
>Ga0209006_10005896_pt1 | contig 11132 bp, 10 predicted proteins | sample JacPin_JW_Ref_O2_FD_188567 | JGI IMG/M metagenome (GOLD analysis project Ga0209006, IMG submission 188567) | Forest soil microbial communities from Algoma, Ontario, Canada - Jack Pine, Ontario site 1_JW_Ref_O2 (SPAdes) (version 2) | ecosystem: Environmental > Terrestrial > Soil > Boreal... | reverse complement strand
GTTAGTTGCGGGAAACTCAAGTGACCTTAGGAGCAGGGTATCCCGTGTGGACCCCCAATCCAGTGACCGGGCGGGGAGTGCCAGGGGCAAAATTGCTTGGTCTCCTTTCGGTCCGTGTCAGCTCCGCCAAATGTGCAGCAACGCGTTGGCGTGCGGGTTAAGACCGATCTCACGACCCCCTGATCAGGTACCCCTCCTGTCAGGGATGTCAAATCCTATTTCCACCGCTCATGGTGCAGTGGGCGGGTGGAGCAGGGAGGTGCGATTGTCAGCGAACAGCCGTTGCGCTACCCGTTGCGGGCGGCGGCACGGGCCAGGGTGTGCCGCTCGATCTCCGAGAACTCCAGCGGCTGCCCGAGGTCGCGAGCCGCGCGGGCCAGCGCCGCGTCCATGTCGGCCTGGAGCTGCTGCCCGGCGCTCGGTGTTTCGTCATGGTGTGAGCGTAAGACGAAAGCACGGGAAACGCGCTTATCCGCCAATCGGTGGACATCAAATTCATCCTGATTGCCGTCCAATCGGAGGACGACACACCCGCGCCACCCTGGCACCGTTAGGTGAAGCGCGGCCCTGGTAGGCAGATGGACCGCCCCGCTGGGAAGTTCGGCCCCGAAGTTCTCGGCGGAGCGGCGATATAGCAACCGCCCTGCCAGGGTCGCGCCCCCTTGGAAATTTCCGCGCGTCGGCGACGGGAAACTGTCAGATCCGTTTTCCAAAAGTTTCGGGTGCACTGCAGCCTGTCACAGGCGCTATGAGTTCCGGCGCGGCTGGCCCTCCAAGGGGGTCACCCCCCAGGGTGTCGGCCTCAAGACGTGCCAAGAATTCTCCAAGTCGTCCTCATCAGGCTTGGCATTGTGTCGGGAAACAAGAGCGGCGCAACACGGTGCCGCCATCACCAAAAGGGAACACATCATGAATACCACACACAGTCACAAGAAAATGACGGCCTCGGCACTCATCGCGGTGGTCGCAGGGATCACGATCCCGCTGGCGGCCGTGATCCTCGCGTCCCCAGCCAACGCTGCTTACACGAGTAACGGCGGCTTCCTACCGCCAGATCCGTGCATTACCGCGACATCATGTGGAAACGTCCACGGTCCGATTGCACTCAACCCGCAGCCGCTGCCCCCCGGGCTTCGCCACAATGTCACATAACCCGGAGAGCTGGAGATAACGCACAGGGGTTGCCCACCGCCCGATGTGACTGGCACCGGGCAGTGGGCGAAGGGTGGACGGGCGGCGCTACTACCGAGTGAGATTTCCTACGCCGCCCGCCACGTCTTTAACTGGCCTCGGGGTGGTCTCCGGCCTCGCCGGTCGGCGGTTCATGCTCGGCCTCGGCGCACGGTGGCTTGATCCGTATCGGCCTCGGCCCCTTGCCTTTCGGCGGCGGACCGAATCCCCCACCGAGGTCGCGCTGAGGGTTCACCGTCCGATCATCGTGAGTCGCAGTTCTCAACCGCGGCAGCTCTGTGCGCTCGGCGGCTGGCCGGTAGAACTGTGGGCGGGGTTGAGGGCCCATCATCCCGCCCATCATCGCCGGGATGCGGAGCACCAGTCTTGGCGCACAGCGGCTCTCAGCGACTTCTACGATCCTGGCCAGGTTAATCCGAAGTCGCTCTGGGAATTCTCTTACGCATGGAACGAAAAATCCCAAGGTTTGCAACGACGATGTTGGTGTCCGGAGGTTTAGGGTTGGCAGGTTTGGGGCTCGCGTCGGGACCCGCTCAAGCCGAGCCCGGTCCCTTCCCCGCGTATCACTGGTGCCCCGGGGATTTTTGGGACCCAGGCTGGGGCTTCAACTGGGAAGGGGGCGTCTGCCACGACGACTTTCACCGCGATATCGACGGCGACAACCACGACCGCGACTGGCGCGCGGACCAACGTGGCGACCAGGGGCAGTGGCAGCGTGGCGACCAGGGACCGGACCAACATGGCGACCGGGGGCCGGGACAGCAGTGGTGGCCGGGGCAGCGTTAGCCCCTGGCAGCCGGATCGAGGCGCCCTAGGCGTCTGAAGAGCATAGGTCCGTCAGCACTGGTCGGTACGCGGTTCCGGTCATGCGTCGATCGCCACCACCGAGCGCTACTGCGCGGTGGACGATTCGGAGATCCGGGCGGCGATGGTCGCCGCAGCCGGCGACTAAGCGCGTTGGGGCGACCGGTCGGCTCGACCCGTTCGGCGACAACGAACTGGGACCGCCGTAAGCGGTTGGTGAGAAATCCATTTGCCTGGCAGGGTTGTCCCGGCGCCAACAGTAAGGCTGGTGTCTAACCTCCATTATGCCCATGCCCAGCGTTGCATTGCTGATAGGTGCCGTACGGAGTTAGGCAGCCACCGCTGGCGGGCCCCTGGGGGCCCTGGGGGCCCTGGGCGGGACCGTTTGACGCACCGGCGGACGACCCCCCGTTCGTGGCGCCACCCTGCCCGCATATTGTCGCCGCGCCCACGGTTTGACAATTATCGGCTGCCGCCGGCGGCGCGATGCCAATGCCGATGGCGGTGGCGCCGATGGCCATCGCGGCGACGACTCTGGTGATCTTTTTCATGGGCTGATCTCCAATCTTGCGACGGCACCGACGATCAGCGGCCAGTGGGGCAAATGCCACAGCTGACGATCCGGTGGACGAAGACGCCCAACCCGAACGGATTCTGAAGACGCTGCCCTGTTCAATCCAAAACCAACGTTACCCGCGACCGACCTTAGGTCGAGAGCAATGTCAATACCTGGCAATTAACTTGGAATCCGCTGCGTCGCCGACCGCTGGCAATTTGCGCAACGGACGAGTTCGCCGACGACGGGCACGTGAGCCAAACCAAACGAGAGCTGACGGCCGTGCGCGTCGAGGCGATCGACCGGCTCGACCCGTTCGCATGAGCGCCGACATGTCGCCCGGAACCGAGCGTCTACGCCACGCTCTCGCCGACCGCATTGGATTATGAGCCGCCGGGTTGCTGTATTCGTTGCTGTACTGGTCCCAAAATGGTCCCCAGCCCCGCGCTGTGTGATTCGTCAGCTACGGCATCACAGCAGGTCACCGCCTATTTTCCTCGGTCGGGCTGACAGGATTGAACCTGCGACCACTTGACCCCCGGTAAGTAGCGGTAACGCGCTTCCGCAGGTCATCGATAGTGCCTGGCCTAGCCGTGGGCGTGCATGACGTGCACAGACGCGCAAGTCGTTCACCATCGCGCATCACGTGTGGTCCCCAACTAATCCCCAATTCGTTGGCAGTTTCTCTTGCTCGGGCCTATCCGATCAGGCCTTGTGCGCAGCCAGGGTCGATCGTATTCTCGGCGACAAGACCTGGTGCGCGGCAACGCTCGTCACGAGTTGGAACTTCTCGCCGTCGGGAACTGGCTTCCGTTGGCCGTGGCTGCCCCCTCGGCCAGCTCGGTCAGCAGCGGTGGAACATCCAACCGTGGTACTACCGCCTCGATCAGGATCATTCGGTCGCGATGTGCGGCCGCAGCACTCAGGGCATCCTGGAGCTGACCGTATGTCTGCGCCCGGTAAGCCAGAACGTTGTTGGCGCCCAGTGCCTTTGGGAGGTCTTGCCAACGCCAGGCCACGATGTTGTTGTAGTAGGCATCACGACCATGGATTGCCCGTTCGACCGCATAGCCGTCGTTGTTCACCACCACCACCACCGGCGTCAGGCCCTCGCGGGCAAACGTACCCAGCTCCTGGATCGTGAGCTGCGCAGCACCGTCGCCGATCAGCAACACGATGCGGCGGTTGGGGTGCGCTAACCCGGCACCGAGCGCCGCCGGCAGCGTGTACCCGATCGACGCCCATAGCGGCTGCCCGATGAACGTCACGCCTTTGGGCAGCATATGCGCCGCCATGCCATAAAACGACGTGCCCTGGTCGGCCAGCACCACGTTGCCCGGGGTTAGCCCGGCAGAAAGGCTGTCCCACAACACTTCCTGAGTGAGTGGATGCTCCCGTGCCGGTGGCTCGAAATGACTGTCGGAGGAGGCCGGTGGCAGCGGCTGCGAACGGATCCCCCGCCGTTCGAGGATCCCTGTCAACGCCTCCAGCGCCGCCTCGATATCCAGCGGCGCAAAAAACTGGCCAGCAACGACACTCTGGTTATGCCCGACGTCGATGGTGCGCGTCGGATCAATATGTTGGGTGAAAAAGCCGCTGACCATGTCGGTGAATTCCACACCGGCGGTGACCAGCACGGGGGCCTCCTCGATGGCCCTGCGGACCCGTTCGTCGCTGGCCGCGCCGGCATAGATTCCTAGAAACGTCGGTGAGCTCTCATCGACCAGGCTCTTGCCCCACATCAAGGTCGCGTGCGGGACCACGTCGGCGGCCAGCAACGCCTCCAATTGATGGACCGCTTGCAGCCGGTGCACGAGCAGATCGGCCAGCACCGTCACCTGATGATTGCCGATGAGTTCCGTTGCAGCCTCGGTGAACAACGACAACGCTCGCGGACTGGTGCCGCCGGTGTACCCGGGCAATGGCGTGGTGGGTGGTTCGGTCGGAAAGCGGGCGACGTCGGTTGCGATCAAAAGATAGCCGGGCAGCTTCTGCTCACGTACCTCCGACAGCACCCGGTCGATCTCGCGGGTTGCGGTCGCGGGAGCCAAATTCGCTTGGGCGCAGGTGATTTCGCGCGCAATACGAAGAAAATGCTCGAAGTCGCCGTCACCCAAGGAGTGGTGGACCACGCGGCGGGCGCCCTGGGCGTCTTTTGACGGAGCGCCGACGATGTGCACCACGGGAACGTGCTCCGCGTAGCTACCTGCGATCGCGTTAGTGGCCGAGAGCTCACCGACCCCGAATGTGGTGATCAGCGCGGACATGCCACGCAGCCGGCCGTAACCGTCGGCGGCATATCCGGCGTTGAGTTCATTGGCGTTGCCCACCCAGCGGATCTGCTTGTGTGCGACTACGTGGTCGAGGAACTCGAGGGTGAAATCGCCCGGCACCCCGAACACCTCGGTGACGCCTAGCTCGGCGAGCCGGTCCAGCAGATAATCGCCGACGGTATATGCCGTATCCACGTGTTTTGACGGTACGCCAGGCCGTGGGCGTCTGGTGGCCGCCGGTGTCGCGGGCACGGCCCGCGTCGGCGCGGGCCCGTGCTCTGAGCTGTCATCTGTTGAATCACGTGCGGCATTGCGCCGCGATCTGACAGCTCAGGACAAGCTCAGGATCGCGTCAGATCGAACGGTATGAGCACATATTTGATGTCCGCAAGTGCCTTCCAACGAATCTGAGTGCAAAAACCGAGCCGTAGGCCTACTAAACCCCAACCCCAAGAGAGGAACCAGACACATGACCCATGGCTCGCCTAAAGACTCGCCCCAGCAGCCCGACGAACCCGACATCGAAGCCCTCATCGAAGCGATACGCAAACCGGGGGAAACCGACGCGCAACTGTGGGCGCGCATGGGCGCGGCCCAAAACTATCTGAGGCGCTGGGGTGTGCACGAGCCCGACCAACCAGACGAGCCCGTAGACCCGGTGGCGCGGATGAACGCCGAAGACGAACGCCAGCAGCTCGAAGTCTTCAGCCTCGACCGAGAACTTGACCAGCAGCAAGACCGGCTGGATCAGCTGATGCACGACGATCCGCTCGGCGTCATAGCGTTCGGCGACCGCCCCGGCTGGATCGAGAAGAGGCTGCGGAGGGAATGATGGGCGCAATACGCGATCCTCGCCGGTCCGCAGCGGGAAATCGAGGAAGAATCTCCCTCGCGGACGCGGCCCGAAGATTAGGCTCCTCATCGATTCGATCCGCTTTCCGATGAGGAGCACACGATGGGGGTTGAGAAGGTCGCTAGAGCAACGTTGGTATGCGCCATGATGGTCGCACTCGGTGCGGCTAGCCCTGCCGTCGTCCACGCTGATACACCATGTAAGCAGTGGACATTCGATGGCTACACGGAGTTCGACTTCTCAGACGGCGGAAAGTTCGCGTTCGACTTCGCCGGTTCGGATATTTCTCCGGATTCGGCCGATCATGTTTACGAAATCCCCCCGAATGGCGGCCCGGCATCGGAGGACTACGTACACGGAGGCGTTTTCGGGAACGACCTATCGATGTTCACAAAGAGACTCATTCTCCAGGGCGGCGTCACCGACGACGGGTTCGCCTACGGCGTCTCGGTCAGCCAAACGGGGGGTGGCAGCGGTTCATTTAGGTCAGCGGTGCCGCTCAAATGTGCCGACAACGGCGGGTGAATCACAACTGCCCGCGCTGCGGGACATGACCGCCAATCTCGTTGCGGCCCACGCGAACTGGGGGCGGGGAGCAGGCGTGGCTGGGCGGTCGCGGCGTTAACGCTTCACGCGGGAGTTCCTACGGGCTCAAATCGGTTTTATCCCCCTTGTGGGCCAGCGCATTTGGCGGGGGCCTTGCCACGCGGCAAAGTCGTTGCCAGGCAACAGTTTCCGGTCGCGACGGTCGGAACGTTTCGAGAATGAATAGGGGCTACGCATGGAGCAGGTGAGTGATGACTACGCGATCCACCTAAATCGCTGGTGGGGGCAGTTTTTGGAGGCTGATTTGGAGCAGCAGGGCGCCGCGATCACTTTGAGCATGTGTGCCGAGCGCCGCGCGGCGGCGCTGGCCCAGTTGAGGGCGGATGGCTGGTCGACGGCTCAGATCGCTGCGGCGACCGGGTTGACGGGGCGGCGGGTGCAGCAGTTGACCGCCCGCGACCGACGCGACACGTACATGGACAATGATGCGACTGTTCACGTCGCAGCCACCTCTGACGTCAAGTGTCGAGAAATGGTCGAGCATCGGCGAACACAGGGCTGGTTTGGGTACGCATTTGGGTACGGTTTTAACTGTCTTCGAGCCCACCACCACGTCAGGAGTTCATCGCGGCTCATCCGACATGCACGCCGCGAAACCGAGCACGCTGCCGAGCTTCTGCAAGGGGCGCGCCGGCACCCCGCTCGGGAGAGTTATGATTCGCGGGTACGAAACCTCAGGGCGGTCGCGCTATTCGCGGCAACGGGTGCATCCGTTGCCCTCATCGGCGCGCCGATCGCCGCAGCTGACAACGGCCCGGGCCAACCGCAATGCAGCGGCCCGCCTGGGGCCTGCCCGACGTACGGCAATGCGCCAATCAACAACTCCCCGCCTACTCGCCCGCCTGCGTTCTTCGTTCCGTACGACGGCGCCCGTTATCCCTACGGCAACTAGCTTCCCGACGACTGACGAGATCCGCGCCGCGATGCTGGCGCACTATGACCGCCGAGCGTCGAGGCGATCGACCGGCTCAACCCGTTCGGCTGATTCGGAGATCCGCACCACAGGATTTGAACCTGCGACCAATTGGACCATCAGTTACCGATAGGCGGGGTAAACGGTGCTTTGCCCAAGTCCTTCGGTGGGTGCGGTGTACTGCCGGGCCTCGCGCCTGTCGCGGGTGTCTTGACGGACTGCCAATAGCCGGGCGGGTAGTACCGCGCCGCGTTCGCGTTCTTCAAGGTGACCACTAGGACACCGCTGGGCAGGAATTCGTACTCGTCGTCGTCGCCCCCAAATGTTGGCGCCTCGTTGGCGAACTCCACTTCAAATGACATGTCGGAAAGCATCCCACATGCCGCGCGCGCCGCGATGACCGCGGCTATCGCCGACTAACCCACTGGTAGTGCGCTTCGCCGCCGCCGGCGACGCCGAGATCCGCGCGGCGGTGGTCACCACAGTTGGTGGACCTGTGATCGCCACTTCTGCGTCGGCCCGTCATGGCCGCGGGTCGCACGCACCGAGGCCCGCCACTTGTCGGCCGACGGGGTTACTGCCGTCCTGGGCGCCGCGGAGGGGCTGCGTTACCGGCCGGTGCTGGCGCTGATCGCGGCGACCGGTCTGCGTCGCGGTGAGGCGTTGGCGCTGCGGTGGGAACACCTGCACCTCACGGACCGGACGCTGAAGGTCGCGGCCACGCTGTCGCGGGTCGGCGAGCGCCTGATCATCACCGAACCCAAGTCGGCGCGCTTGAGGCGGACGGTGCCGATCTCCCCGGCGATTGTGGCGCTGCTGAAGGCCCGGCGGGCCAGCCAAGTCGCCGAACGCCTGCACGCGGGCAGTCGGTGGACCGACAGCGGGTTGGTGTTCACCACCAAGTTCGGCACCCCGGTCGAGCCGCGCAACATCCTGCGGACCATCGAGACGGCGGCGGCGAAGGCGGGCATCGAGGATGTCGGGGTGCACACGCTGCGGCACAGCGCGGCGGTGGCGTGGCTGGAGGCGGGCGTGCATATCAAAGCCGTCGCCGACCTGTTGGGGCACAGCAGCATAGCGATCACCGGGGACATCTATGGCCACACGTCCGACGCGACCACACGGGCCGCTATCGACGGCCTGAGCGGCACTCTTGGGCTCTAGGGAGCACCAACACGCGTACGTCTCGACCCACTTGGGCAGCGCGTTATCGTGGTGCGCCAGCAGAGGTGGAACGAAATTCAGATTCAGGCATGAATTGTCGCCAGCTGGAATATTAAACGTTGTGCGTATTCGTTCTACAACTTCCCCAGACCGATTGACTGGTGTGATGAGACTTTCCCCAGGAAGCGTCGTGGTGAGCCTCGAACTGACAAGCAGGTCCGTTGGAGGCAAGCTGAAACCCATGAGAACCAAATCTTCAGCCTCGCCAAGAGCCTGGCCTGCAAGCCTCCACAATGCTTGCAGAGTCCGATTGCCGTAGTAGGGACTCTTTACCGCGGCGGGAGGGACAATCATCGGCTCGCGGTCAGCCGCTAACTCGTCTGCGTCTGGCCATACTGGTTCCTTTCAACTTTCGAAGCCGCGGTGGCTGTCATGTCCTGAGTATTGCCCGTTAGGGAACCCACGTCATTGGCGCCGATGACAGCGTTGAATCCGGTTAGGTGTAGTGGGGAACACCGGCAGCCGAGCCGAAAAACCGTTTGAACGCACACGACGAACGAGAGCAGACCAACACGACTACGCCTAGTGTGGCAAGGCTTTGAAAATAGGGCCGCTCTTGGCCGACCACAACCGTCGATCTGTTGGCCAGAATCTGTATGTATGTCACGCCGACCTCGCGCGTCACGACAAGGGCTAAGTCATGATGTGCTACACGCGTGGGCCCTGACTAGGAAGCATCGTTGGCGTGGCGGCTTTCCGCTCGTCCACAGCGTCAATGGGTTTCGGCTACATCAGCCGGCGGTGCACCTCAAAGACCAAACAAAGTTCCGCGACATCCCCTGGACGCGAGAGGGATCGGCGGGTGCGCTTCTCGATTCGGCGTAAGCGGTGGCGCACGGTGTTGGGGTGGCAGAACAATCGTTCCGCGGCGGCGCGCACTGACGCGTCGTTTTCCTGCCATACCCGAAATGTCTCGAAGAGTATCTCGCGCTCCTCGTCGGGAAGGTCGCCGAAACAGTCCAACGCAGCTCCGACCGATTTGACCATCATCTCCGGGGCGCTGACCGCGGCGGTGGCCAAGATGGAACCGTCGAAAACCGCCACCGGGGATCTGCGGTCGGGCCGGCCCCGCAGCATCACCTTGGCGAAGTGCAGAGCCTGCGGCGTGTCGCGCAGATCGTCGAAGCGGGCGCTGACCCCGACCTGCGCGGCCTCTATCCGCGACATCAGCGCCACCACCTTGTCGAGATGCTGCTCGGACGCGACATGCACGATGCCGACCTGCAACTCGGGCAGCAGCCGCCATGCCGAATGAATGTCGAGGCTGCGCAGCTTGGGTTCGATGTCGGGCAGCGCCTCGGTGCCCCCGGCGGAGACTCCCGCGGCGATGACCACAAAGGGGCCGTTGGTCGGCAAGCCAAGGTTGCCCGCAACTTCCCACAGGCTCCAATGGTCGACCACGCGGCCCTCGAGCAGCGAGTCGATCAGCAGCGGGCGCTGCGATGTCTCACCGAACATCTGCCGTTTCTGCTCGTCGCGGCATCCGGCCACCAGGGCAGTGGAGACAAGTTCGGCGAAGCCGCTGATTCCGGCCTCGGTGTCGGCCGGCATGGGGCCGGGTCCTACGGACCCGACGGCGGCCAGGCCCCACACACGTCCATCAACAATGATCGGCACCCCCACCGCCGCGCGCACGCCCACCGCGCGCACACGAGCAGCGATCGACCCGGCAACGTTGTCGTAGCTGTCTATCCGTGCGGGCCGGCCGCTGCGTTGCACCAACGTTGCGAGGGAGTTGCCTTCCACCGGAGTTCGCGTGCCCACTGGCCATTTTGCCAGCGCCGCGGGATCGGCAGCGGCGGCGACGATCGTAATCTCGCCATCCGTCTCGAAGCGCCACAATCCGGCGGTAAACACATTCAGGCATCGGCGCATCTCCTCGGCCACCGCGCCAAATACCTCCGACGGTTCGACCCCGCGGGCCACCAGCGCGGCCACCCGCCGCAGGGCCGCCTGCTCGGCGGCCAGCCGGCGATACTCGGCGTACCACTTGCCATCGTCCAGGTTCTCGTCGAATTCGGCAGCAAATCCCTCGGCGGTTAACAGTGCGTCCACCGCATCCTCATCAATCGTCAGGTCAGATTGCAACCCTGCGCTCAGTTCGCCATCGTTCGCGCGTCCTGCCTGTGCTTCGGGATCGATAGTGCTACTTGCTGATTCGGCGACCGAGCTAGGCGAGTGTGCGGTCATCGGGACACCATCGCGTACCCGGCGACACCGAATATCACCGGCAGCATCGCCAGCATCGCCAGCATTCCACTCAGCATCTTTCGCTCTTTTCCTCGTGTGCTCACCGGCGCCGTGTCTGGCCTAGGTTCGGCCGTCGTTCGAGTGAGAACATAATTAAGTGACGACAATTACGGTCGCCGCCCGGGCGTCGTGACACCATTGCCCGGCGGGCAATCTTTAAGGCCAGGTGGGGTAATGGCTAAGGCGCCAGGACCTAATTGGTGGGGTGGTCGTCGCTGTGCATGAGTTTGCTCAGCTCGGCGCGGGAATTTATCCCGAGCTTGGCGAACGCATTGTGCAGATGGGCTTTCACCGTGTGAGGCGTGACGTGCAGCCGCTGTGCCACTGACCGGTTGGTAGCACCCTGCGCAATCAGGTTGACGACCGTGAGCTCGGAGTCGGTGAGGCTGTCCCAGCCCGTTTTTGCCCGCGGGTGGCTGACAATGCGACGTTGCACACCTAACCGGCGCAACTCGCGGCCCA
>Ga0209006_10005895_pt1 | contig 11134 bp, 15 predicted proteins | sample JacPin_JW_Ref_O2_FD_188567 | JGI IMG/M metagenome (GOLD analysis project Ga0209006, IMG submission 188567) | Forest soil microbial communities from Algoma, Ontario, Canada - Jack Pine, Ontario site 1_JW_Ref_O2 (SPAdes) (version 2) | ecosystem: Environmental > Terrestrial > Soil > Boreal... | reverse complement strand
GCCTTTGAAACATTTCGTGTATATGGCGGAGGATCCTACTTGTGATTATTCCCATCTCTCCTATTTCTTCCCCGTTATGACACCGGTCTGTTGCAGACGAAGAGCTGGCTAAAGCGTTCAAGGCCAACCCGCCAACAGAAGAGGTGTACCGTTCTCCATTCTGCTCAAATGGATCAAAATCACAAAAATATGTTGACAAGTTCGTGTACGCAGTCTAGACAACATCAGGCATTACTTCTATTACTTGTACGCGACATGAGAGTGTATGCATTAGAACGAATTGATACTCGCTTGAGTCTAGGATCATGATAGAACGACCAAAATGAGTAAATTCACCCAAAAAAAATCATCATAAGGTATCCTCATCATTGGACAGTTGACGGTGTTGGCTGCGCATAATGGGGATAATAGTTGGGCTGCTGATATCCAACAACTGCCCCAGGTGTCCCAGGTTGAGGAGTTCCGACACCACCGGCTGCGTTGCGTGCATACGATGGCAGCGTCGGCGTAACATATGCCGTGCTAGTTCCTGTCGCAGCGCCTGGGGTGTATGGTTTGATAGCGATCGCTGTGTTGGCCACCGCCCGCTGACCAGTTGGCTGTTGCTGACCGTTGTTGAAAAAGCCAGCGTAGTTCACTGGTAGGGCCGTTGACGTCGCTACCGCTCCCGTTACTGGCTGCGGCGTGCCCCGTCCGGAACTCGTACCCGCGGTGGTTTGGGGCTGATAATTATACCAGGATCCATACGAATACTGTTGTTGCCCCGTCGCGTTGTAGTTCTGGTTTGGATAATAGGCCGATGCGGGGGTCTGGCCTTGTGCATATGCTGTGTAATAGGCAGGAGTTTGCCCCGCTTTGTACGGTGTGTAGGTGGGACGGTATGGAGGCGTGTAGCCTGCATATGAGTATCCAGGATATACTGCAGCAGGGGTTACGGTCCCGGCGGGAATGGCCGTTGCTGCAGGAGCAGGAGGTGCGGGAGTGGCATTGGTAGGGAGGGAGGGAGCACCGGACCGTATTCGCAAGGTCGAATCATCACGAAGAGCCGACGACCGTGACGCGGGAAGAGTGCCGTGCCACCCTCGAGAGGGCGCGCGTGGGAGAGTGCGGTGCAATTTGTGGAGAATGGCGGCTGGAGGAATGAGTGGAGGTAACTCTGAATTGTCGGAAGATTGTCTCGGGCGTAGGGATGTCAAGACGACGAGCGAATTCATTATCTCTTGGGCTGTACGAAGATCATAAGATAATAAGTGGTGAAGCCCTTCCGACACATGAATTCGAACAGAAACACTCGCCTGTATCCCATTCTTCCGATCCTTCTGCAACCTCGCTCGACCCACCAGCCTTACCCGACAGTCGGTGCGACTGCAGCTCCTCTAAGCGCATCAGTGCTACTCTAGTCCTCTCTAGGAGGTCATGAACTGCATTCTCCAGTTCCAGATTGCTTAATGCGGACCGGATCATGGCGACCTGATCAGGAGGGAACAAGCCATTCAAAGAATGCTCCACTTCTTCCTTGACCTGTTCCCTTTCTAAGCTTTTTGTCTCCAGGGGATTATCACCCATAATGACATCGGATGACTCCTCGGGAGTGGAGACGATGTGCAATTTTTCTTTGATTTTTCGCTTTCTTCGTCCATCTGTTTCCCAGGCGACTTCCCCGAGCGTAGTTCGACCGATTTCGACGCCATCCTGGTCAAAAATCGGTGCAAAAGAAGCATATGGTCCGTAGTCCAGGAAGGCCCCACAGCTAACACGGCGGGATGATGGCAGTTTGGCCTTTTGACCAGAGGCCTTTTTAGATATCAACGAACCAAGGGTGGGAGGCGGTGCCAGAGACTTGGTTGACGAGTCAGACGCGGTGTCGTTTGGGTACGGCATGGAGGGAGAGGGTAAGATGGCAACTAATTCGGCATGTGCCGTATGTAAATCCTTTAAATCCTTGCTGCCCAAAGATGGCAAAGCGAAGTCCGAGTCCAGCGAAGTCCACCAGTCGCCACCGGAGAATCGTTGCATCAAAGCATATCTGCGCCTCCGAACGGGGGAGGGGGGTGATGACTCTGTCGAGGATATTTTTGAATCGCCGTTGATGTCGGCGTCGGTTTTGGATTCTGATGGAAGTGAAAGGATGGTCTCGAGGTCAAGCAATGGGATGGTGTGGAAAGATGCTTGGTGAAGCAACGACAGTGCAAAATTGCAAAACCGAAGCTGTTGCGCTGCCGGCGTCGACGGCCGGGAACGAGGATGTGAGGAGATTGGAAGAAGGTTGTGAATAGCACACTATTTGGGTCATTGGCATGGTTCGACGTGAGCACACCAGTAAAGCGGTGGCAACATTGACTTACGCGAAGTATGGACAAAGAATGCTGTGATGATTCCTTGAGCAAAGTTCGAAGTGAGTGTGGCTTTGGTTGGGATATCGAAGAGTCTGCTGGGAGCGGGAAGACTCTGTCTAGGAGACCTTGAGTATCAACCCTAAACGTCATGTATTGAGCGACGGTAAATACATAGGAATTTGTTGGAAACCTACATCTCCAGGACGTCTAATATTTTCTGTGAGTCTGCGGGGTCAATTGACATGTCACCAGCGTATGGAAGGTGCGGTGACATGTCTTCCTTGGACAGAGTTTGGTCTGGCTCGGAACTAGTCTCGACCTTCATATCCCAGTCCGTGCGCAGTTGCTTAGAGGAAGGCTGATCTTCGTCATTTGAGATCGAGGCGCGTTTGCGTTTCTTCGATACGAGCTTTGCGCGAGGAACCACGACTGCAGGATCAGAGTGTTTCTCCTTTTCCTTTTCTTGCTGTTGGGTGGTTGAACGAGTTGCTCTGGCCATGAAGGATAGCTGAGGAGTGAATGGGAGTAAATGTGAGCAAGGAGAGGTGATAGTTGAGTGTGAGTTTGCTGTTGGCTTGACGCGTTAATGCTAGACGCGACCGTAAAGTGAATTTTGTATAGGTAATCGCTCGGTGCAAGAGACACAGTTCCACTTTAAAGCTCCGACTAAAACTTCATTCTACTCCGCTCCCGTAACCTTATTCTTGTCAGCGGGGCGCCATTGCCAATGCCAATGGCCAGCCGCCTTCCTCCTGCAAAACCAATCTTTAGAGCTCGGTTGAGCTCTCGGCCCTCCAACGGGCACGTCGTCTTCATTCCACAAATCAGGAAACTGGTGTTCGAGTATTGCGATAGATGGCCCTCCTCTGCCAATTGCCGCACTTATCTTTTCAAATACCTAATACCCCTCGCTCAACGTAGCCCTCATGTTGAGGTTGTCGTCAAACAGAGGAATCACAAGGAACCAATTGTCAGAGGTTTCTACTGTAATTATTATTCAGGGTCCTCAACATCGCTCTCCTGCTTATACCTTGTTCCGTCATAGTGAATGGTCGAGAAAAAGTGATTCCGCTGAACGGTTTCGAAGTTACCGGAATCGAAAAAAAAGTTCAGCTTCTTCTCGACTCGGCGGGAACGCTAATGAACCCGTACAATCGACGCCCTGTGCTCAGCACCACGGAGGCAGCCAGAGGCATTTGGAGTGGTTTACACGATACACCATTCAGGATCTAGTTGGGATCTGGATCTACCAATATTGCGTTTTATTCAATAGCTTATCGATCATACCTGAAAATTTTGTAGTGCCGTGTCACGTGGAATACACAAGTTGCCATGTTTCGTACACGCCTTTTCCGCCTTGCAAATGTGTCCCATAATTTGCTGATATGCGGCCGTGAGATTTCTCTCATCACTTTTACCTGAAGAATGGGGCAAGGACCAACACGTGTGAGACATATGGCCCGAAAGGTGGGGCAAGCGCTTCCTTGCCTCTTTCTCTCGTCTTTGTCCATCTCTGGGCAGAATTCAAGCCTTCGTCGCAATTTGCACTCCCGATTGAACCATCCGCAAGATCTACCGAAACCATGATGAACGATCGACCTACTGCGCTGACGAGTAGTGAGGTGATCCGTCATTCGAAGGCTGATCCCATCGCACCCAAGGTACGTGTACGACCTCTCGTCCTATTTTCCTTTCTTCTGATGAAGATGTCTCAGCCTGTCTTTAAAGTGCCGTCGTCTCCTACTTTGACGGACGACAGTGTGAGTCTCTTCCACTAAATACCGAAGCTACATTCAAAGACATCGTCATCAATTTAGCTTGGTAATTCGCACGACAACTTGGCCCTGGATGACCAAGAACCCTATCGATACACCTTGGTGAGCTGACCATACACAAACGGTAATCATTGGCTGACAGTGCCACCAGTTACCTTCATATCAATACCACGACTGTGACGCTTCCTCACCGTCAGACATAAACTCTGATAGCTCCGATATGCTTCCCCCGCCGTCGCCGTGTTACCAGCCTGAATGGATCTATCGGAGGCTAAAATCAGCGGACGATAATGCCCAGGATCTTCCTGTTGACGACACCCACTGGCCCAGCATCATTCAGCCCAGACCGAAAGCAGAGAGAAAGGTCCCTATGCTTGGTAATACGAACTCATGTCATCAGTCTCGACGCCGTGGACCATCTGTCTCTTCCCTTCCCTCCGTCATTTCAGCGTCGACCGCGTCAACCTCCTCTCTTACCAGAACCAGTCACTTCAAAGCGAAATCCATCTTAACACGCACGTCCTCCATATCAACCAAGCATTCACTGGCAAAATCCGTCAAATTCGTTGATGCGCCGACAATACACTATGACTACGACATCTATGATGACTGCTCTGACGATATCGAGTTCGGCAGTCCCATAGTTCCGCCCGACTTACCGAAGAGCAAGCTCCCTCGACGAATCAAGCAGTTCATCTGGCCGTCTAGGCCAAGCCAGAAGCCACTGGAACGCCTCACTATCTCAGCTCCGCTCGTCTTGGGGAGTGTGCAGTCGCTGGGGGATAGTACGGAGAAGGGTAGTATCCGCTCGACCCGTTCCAATAGCAGCAACCGATCCGAACGAACGGGCCCGAGGACTTCTGGTCCATTCTCACTGCGCACCGCAAGCTCACTAGACAGCTTTCACTCGATTAAATCCACAAATAGCAGTCGTAACAAATTGAGAGCATTCTTGGGTAAAATCGTGACTTAACCACTTATTGATGTAAGAGACCTTATTCCTGCTATTCATCAAATAACTCACTTTCAAGCCAGTCTTATGCAAACCGGTATAGATGCAGCGAACGGCGGTTGGGCTGTAAAGTCAGTCTCAACTTGCTCCTCCAAACTGGTATCTTTTGGAGCGGTATTTGGCCAACATTTCATATTGTATTTCGTAGTGAAAAGGTATGAATCTGACGTCACGCCAGGGCGTGTAGGCCGTGTACGTACAATACGTTGAAATTGAATCGTATGCGATTTTGAGGGTCGCGGCTAACATTCTGTTTGACGACGACGTTTTTCGGCTTCCCACCTTGCTCGAAGAAGCGAGGCACCTTCTGCTCTCGTCCGAATTACGGGTGATAAGAGTTGCCATTGCGTGGCCTGGAGATGTGGCGGGATCAGAGAGTCTGTCCGGATTACCTGCAAGAAGTTACTTCTATTAAAGCGTCCGCAAGAAATAAACCCCTCCTACCGATCCGATAGCAAGGAAGAAGGAGAACGTCGCTGCGCTACTAAGCATGTATTGGGAGAGCGTGGCTGCGAGTCCCCTTGGTCCTGCGCCGTTTCTGCAAAATACATCTCAGATGGACGTGTCGGTTGGGTTGAACCGTGAACCTGACCTTAGGATGCTATACGATCCAAAAATGAATCCTATGGTTAGTCCGACTCCTCCACCCATCAGGGCACCCATCCTAGACGAACGTAGCAGTCTGAGAGATGTCCATGAGAAATAAATAGGTTCCTACTTTACTGCACAGAAAAAATTCCTCTCGAGTTAGAGTGATATGCAATACAATTACTGCTAAGCCTTACACTTTTGCCATACTGACACCTCTTGTCGGCGCGGTGCGGCCATGATGGTCACTGGTTTACTCGGCGTGTGTGACGCACATAATTTGTGATGGCTACCGCTCTGCTATCCTTCCCTTTCGCTCAACAAGCCCAAATCAGTTCGTTTCCATCCATGCATTGCCTTTGTATGCTCGCAGTGATACATTTTGTACAGTTCGTGCTAATCAAAGGGACATATACCATGTGTCTTCGCTTAGAGACCAAACAGAAACTATTCTCAGGTCGTGGTTTGGTCAGTCCGGAACTTCCAAGATCACACCAAAATCTTGAACAGATAATATCACCAGGAACGCGATGGTTAACACGATGGAACAAAGAAGTTGAGCTCCTAGTCAAGATAGTTTACTTCGGGCTTACGACTGGCCGAGGTGACACTCTGATCCTTACGAAGTCACTTCCCGTCTAAACAACACAATTTCAGCTATTCAAACTCTCGGGGAAGAGTACACAGACACATGGCAGCAGTCGATATTTACTGAAAGAACTCCCTCACGTCTAACTCGACTTGTCCTGATCTTACTGCCAACTCTGCCATCTTATCTGCTCTCGAAGTACGGCTCGGTGCCATCTTCTCGATCACCCCAACTAGCGCTTATATTGCGTGCATTACCTACGACATTTGAGATTGTTGCGGAAACCAACCTGGCAATCTTTTATCTGCAAGGTGCATATTACGATGTCACGAAGAGAATTCTCGGCATCCGACACGTATGTGCGAGCTCTTTCCTTAAGACTCGAGGTGCTTAATGAATGGACGTCAGTTATCCTCGATTCCAGAGGATCCACACACGCGACCGCCTTCCTATTCCCTTCTAGGCATTCTCATCGCGATTCGACTGCTGCATCGTCTCATAACATTCATCCGAACGTCGGCCAGAGGTGCGGAAGCGGCTCTGGCGAAAGGAAAGCAGTCCGTCGACGATACGCGCGAGAGTTTTATCGACGACCGTCCTATATCCTCATTACTTACGACGGTTGACCTAGGAGGCGCATCTACTGGGTCAGCTCAGGAGGATGAGTTCACGATATTAGATGTTGTATCGATTTCGCCTGATTTGAGAGCTGGAAGACACTGTACTCTTTGCTTGGACGAACGGACAGAGACTTGTGCAACAGAGTGCGGACATTTGTTTTGTTGGAGTTGTATCTTGAGCTGGGGGCGAGAAAAGGTAAAGTTAGATCCGTCCATGATGCGTTTTCATCTCATTTTGGTGTGTTCATTAGGCGGAGTGTCCATTATGTCGACAGTCGTTAAACCTGAAACGTTTGCTCCCCATTTATAATCTGTGATTCATATACAAACCTCGGTTTCGCTAAAACATCTTAAAACTGTACACTTGAAAGGATGCAGGACACCTCGTGCGTGACACATTTTGATATCGACTATCGTACTATAGCACTTGCTGGATCAGTGTGATGTTATCCCCTTTCAGTAGGATTCGACCTGTTGCGAAAACTGCATGAGCATCGTCGAGTGTAAAGACTATATATCACCCTTGCCTAGCTCTCTACGCTGTTGTACGTCTTTGACGGACACCTCTGCAGCATCATCCATGACCACATTCATGAATTCGTCAAAACCCTACAGAAAGAGAACGAAATAATTAGCAACGCCATGGTCGAATGAGAGATTAAACTGGGTTCGAAGAAAAAAAAATGCTTCGCCATGTAGGCGCCAGAATCACAATCACAGCTGCATATCCATTCAATTGCACAAGATACAACTTTAACGCCAATCGCGCTCGAACTTTATTTGGAGACACGCACAATTATTCGTCCTTCAATCCTCATCTCGATATTGTCATACAGCCAAATTGAGACTTTTGTTCTCTGAAAGACGAAATTAAATGGGGGAGCAAATCCCAACGTAGTGGAACCAAACCTGTTGGAGATTCTTGAAAATGATGTTCTGTCGGGATCATTAGTTAAATAAGACAGTATGCAATCTCAAGCTAGACTGACGATTGGCTGAGCCATCACGCGCTTTTCTCGTCCTGACATGATGGGCAAAAATTCGTCGGCGGCGAGACCAAGTTATAGCAAGATACTCTTAGTCAAAAATGTGCCGCAACCGCAAAGTGCTGTGAGACGTAAGCCGCTCCCACGGCTGCGACGCGCAACGACCAGTAACACATCATGGAGGTACGCGAAACGCATAATTCGTCTCTAATACATGGCGTTTTTGATACTTTCACCTTCAGGTGTTTTCTCCATCCAATTCGTCGACGGCCGCTGCCGTCACATTCATCACTTTTGTCCAAGATCTGAAACGCAAGACCAAGACATGGGGACCGATGATAGAACTTTGCGCAAACGGCGAGAAAACTCTAGAGCGGTTTAGATATCAATTCCCAGATGATTGGTTATACAGTGACCAACTTCGGGGAGAATGGAGCGCCTACCAGGAGATTTTGAAAAGGAAAAATGACTCCATACAAGAGCAATTAGGTATGATGGTTGATCCATACCACCTCTACGCGTTGCTGATGCATAAATGTATTCAAAGCCGGCCTTCAGCTGAAGATTGTAGCCGAGGACAAGATAGTAGAGAACAAAATCAACGATATACTGCAAGAGTGGGAACACACACGTCCTGTGCAGGGTAGCCTACGTGCTGACACCGCCATGAACACGATACACGTATTCGAGGGGAAGCTTACTCGAGTTCAGGAAGAATATGACCTCGTCTGCCGAGCCAAGGAAGCGCTTGACCTTGAACTCACTAGACACACGCGTCTCTCTCCGGTATTTGAAGAACTACGCGACCTCAAAGCAGTGTGGACTGCGCTTTCCGGAATATGGAGTCAGATCGGGGAACTGAGGGATATGTCATGGGCCACGGTGCAGCCAAGGAAGTTGAGGCAGCAACTCGACAGTCTCTTTACCTCCACCAAGGACATGCCTACAAGAATGAGACAATACGCTGCCTTTGAATATGTGCAGGACGTGTTGCGTGGCCTGCTCAAGTCGAATGCGATTGTGTCGGAACTGAAGTCAGAGGCCTTGAAGGACCGGCATTGGAAGCAACTGTTCAAAGTGCTGAGGCTGTCTCAAATCACCCTACCGCTGTATGCTCAAGGCTTATTCTAGCATGATTTAATGACTCACACTTTGCGCCCAGTATGACTCTGGGACACGTATACGACATGGATTTGAAGAAGAATGAGGCCGTGATCAAGGAAGTTATAATACAGGCCCAGGGCGAGGTTCGTCCTTTTTTTATGAATTGTTACCATGTTGATTTATCATGGTCTTAGATGGCTTTGGAAGAGTATATCAAGCAGGTCAAGGAGATATGGACAAATTATACGCTCGAACTTGTGGCATACCAGAACAAGTGCCGTCTCATTAAGTATGTCAATCGCCATCGATCATCTTTCATGGCTAACTGGTCTACTCAGAGGGTGGGACGACCTCTTTAACAAATGCAGTGAGAATCTGAATTCGCTGACCGCCATGAAACTCTCGCCGTATTACAAAGGTACGAAATATTTCGAAGTCACAGCGTCTTGTGCTGATATTTGCATTGCCATTAAGTCTTCGAGGAAGAGGTATCGTCATTATCACACGTCCATACCGCTATACCCTTTGTTTACTCTTTGCCTGCTAGGCTGGTGCCTGGGAAGAAAAGCTCAACCGAATCCATGTGCTATTCGGTGAGGACTAACCTTTCATGTATTGAAGTTCACATCTCAACTATTTTGTAGATGTCTGGATCGATGTCCAGCGTCAATGGGTATATTTGGAAGGAATTTTTTCCGGGAGTGCGGATATCAAGCATCTTCTTCCCGTCGAAAGCGCGCGTTTCCAGAACATAAACGCAGAGTTCCTCACAGTGATGAAGAAAGTTTATAAATCACCATTCGTTCTCGATGTCTTGAATATTCAAGGCATCCAGAAGAGCCTGGAACGTCTCGCCGATCTCCTCAATAAGATTCAAAAAGCTCTTGGAGAATACCTGGAACGAGAACGGTCATCGTTCCCTCGATTCTATTTCGTCGGTGATGAAGATCTACTAGAGATTATTGGAAACAGCAAAGATATCCTGCGGATTATGAAACATTTGAAGAAGATGTTCGCCGGTATTTCAACGATCATGCTAGATGAAGACTTGATGCAGATCCAGGGTATGGCATCACGAGAGGGAGAAGAAGTGCCGTTTAGGACGCCAATCCTCCTTAAGGACTTCCCGAAGATCAATGACTGGCTGGAAAAGATCGAATCCATGATGCGTCTATCCCTGGCAGAATTACTATGTGATGCAGTCGCAGAGTTGCAGGTATTCTACGGGAATGGTTCCAAATTATCCATGGATCAACTCATAGCTTGGATGGAGAAATACCCTGCGCAGCTCGTGACTCTGGCGATCCAGGTCGCATGGACCGCCTCGGTTGAGACCGCCCTTGAAGCGTCCCGTGCCCCTGATGGGCCACTCGATATTGTCCATCAGGCCCTTGACCTGCTTGCCGACATAGTGCTACAGGAACTGAGTCCCGTCACCCGTCGCAAGTGCGAACATCTGATCACGGAGCTTGTCCATCAGCGAGACGTCACGCGAACCATCCTTCAGCAACGAGCATATGATAAAGAAGGGTTTACCTGGCTGTACCAGATGCGGTTCTATCTTGACCGTTCAGTCGACAACCCTTTGGATCGATTGGTCATTCGTATCGCTGATGCCTCGTTTCCCTATGGATGGGAATACCTCGGTGTGCCGGACCGCCTTGTACAGACGCCTCTTACCGACCGCGTGTACCTCACCATGACACAAGCGTTGGGGAATCAGCTCGGTGGTTCGCCGTTTGGGCCTGCTGGAACTGGTAAGTACTATGTCGTGAACTATTATTATCGTTTTTGACCTTGTTCATCAGGCAAAACGGAGTCTGTCAAAGCTCTTGGCGTTCAGCTTGGCCGTTTCGTTCTTGTTTTCTGTTGTGATGAATCATTCGATTTTCAGGCCATGGGCCGTATTTTCCTTGGTCTCTGTCAGGTTGGCGCATGGGGCTGTTTCGACGAATTTAATCGGCTTGAAGAACGTATCCTTAGTGCAGTCTCTCAGCAAGTACAGAGCATCCAGCAAGGCCTCGCTTCGCTGGCCAAGAATCCCAATACCGAGATCGAATTGATAGGAAAGAGTCTGAAAATCAACAAGAACATCGGTGAGTTACCGAAGTCTGACTTATATCA